>Ga0098049_1000003_pt1 | contig 158901 bp, 149 predicted proteins | sample 13BtaG_FD_92582 | JGI IMG/M metagenome (GOLD analysis project Ga0098049, IMG submission 92582) | Marine viral communities from the Subarctic Pacific Ocean - 13B_ETSP_OMZ_AT15268_CsCl metaG | ecosystem: Environmental > Aquatic > Marine > Oceanic | place: Subarctic Pacific Ocean | collected...
GTTTTTTTATAAAAAAACCATCACCCATATTGAAGGGGAGCAAGGTGTTAAACAATACCCTGAAACTACTTTGAATCAGTTTGTCACTAATTTCAACAACTCTATTGCATCTTCTTTATCATATTTAGGTCTCTTTTCCATAAGAGACCTTTCACCCCTAAATGTAAAATTCATTAAAGTTTCTAACAACTCTTTAAAAGACCCCCCCCAAAAAAATATTAACTAAATAAAGATTAAAAAAATGTATATAACTGATACCGACGAAGTCATCACACTATTAAGATCCAAGCTTCCTGAGTACCTTCAAATGAAACTAGGTAAAGATTTAGATCTATCTAAAAAGTTCAATTGCTTTTCTCATGATGATAAAACACCTAGCATGGGCCTCAACCCAAGAACCAACAACGAGACCGTTAAATGTTTCAGTTGCGGTTTTTATGGTGATATATTCACTTGCGCTGAGCATTTTGACCAATTGCCTTTATCAGGTTCAGATTGGCTGTTAATCACAATACCAACACTTTGTGACATGCTTGATATACCTTATTCTCCAGGCGTCTTGTCAGAGCAAGACAAAGAGCGAATCAAGTTATTTAAGCTGGCTCAAGATATCTCAGATATAATGGCTACTATAAACCCAAACGACAACGATTACATGCTTCAACGCAATTGGATTCAAACTTTTGTTCCAGCAGCCTCCCTTGACAAGGATGAACTAGTTGCAAAACTTGTATCAAAGGGCTGGGATTCTAGCTATATTTCAAATACTAATTTAATTAGCACTAGATTCGTAGACTATTTTGGCTCAAACAAGGTTACGTTTTCCATCAAGGACCATGCAAAACGGACTGTTGGTTTTATTTGCCGAAATCAAAACTTTGAAACCCTTAGTATACCAAAGTACACCAATAGTCCAGAGTCTACGATTTATAAAAAGAACAAAGCGCTCATGGGCATAGACGTAGCTTATAGAGATGCTAAAAAATATGGCCTATATGTTGTTGAAGGACCTGGCGACCTTATGCAGCTTTATCGACTCGGTATAAAAAATGCCGTTTCTGTTTGCGGCACCGCTTTCACTGAAACCCATCTTCTTTACTTGAAGCAAATCGGAGTTAGAAAACTATACTTAAACTTTGATTGGGACCAAGCTGGTTATGCTGCTACTCAAAGAGTTCTAGAAAACATCTTGAAAGCAACTTCTGGAATAAGCACTTATGTGGTGATGCCTCCCGAAGATTCCGAGTTTAAAGACACAGATGAATTTTTAAAGCAGTCAACCTCTCCTGAAGATTATCTTAATCTAACGAAAATATCAGCATTTGAATGGCAATTAAATTCTTTTTCAGAAAACCATACCCCAGATGTAATCTGTCAAAAAATGGTTCCTATAATTGCTTCTGAAGAAACAGAAGTCAAAAGAGAACTTTTAATTAAAGAGCTTGCTCAGTTCACTACAGTTTCAACTTCTTCAATCCTAGCAGATGTAAACGCCATTAGATCGAATAAATTTTCTCAAAAATTAGAGAAAACAAAAACAGCTGCAGAAGCCTATATGCGAGCTGTAGACCAAGATCCTGATAACATTAGGGCTCATATGGCCTCTCATGAACAAATGCTTGAATTGATTGAAAAGGAATATAAATCAGATTCAATCGGTATCAATTATCAGATCAACAGGTTCGATGCAATACAAGAACTTAGAGCTTCTGCTTCCACTGATCTTTCCGCAGCCGGTTTCAAAATGAATTATTTTGAAAGCTTTGCCAACAATATGAATGGTGGGATGAGTTGGTCTTCTGGCGCACTCATGTATGTCGGTGGTAGGGCTAACTCCGGCAAGACCGCTACTTGCTTAATGATTGGTACTGACGTTGCGTTATCAGACGAAAACGCGACTGTACTAATTCATAGTACTGATGATTCTTACGAGCAAATTGAACCTCGTATCAAGACCAATATATATAGAATGCTCTACCCCGAAGGGGTTCCTCTCAGTATCGGTATGGTTGTTCAACCCAACTCTTTCTTAAAGGATCTTCCTGTAGAATACACTCATGCTTTTGAGAAAGCTAATGAGCATTTTAGAGAACTAATTCAAAGTGAGCGATTGGTCATCATCGATAGTGAAGATGGGGCAACATTATCCACCTTGGAAAGAAATTTACGATACTACAGAAATCGTTATCCTGAACGAAAATTAATGATGATTTGTGACAACACCCACAACTATATGGATTTTATGAATCTTGAGCAATCAAGTAGAATGACTTCTATATCTAATCAGCAGAAAAATCTTACAATTAAATACCATGCTTGCATGATAGCTACAGCAGAGTATCGTAAGAACATGCCTATGGATCACAGTAAGATCAAGCTACCCGTAGATGACGATCTTGCTGATGCGCGCGCTTTGATGTATAGACCTAATGTTATATTTCACGTTTACAATGACATGCATGATCGTAAGGAACATTGCGAAATATTTTGGAAAGATCAAGAAAGTAACATGTACCCAAGACTACTTCTTAATTTTACTAAAAATAAAATTAGCGGTTTCAAAGACAAGCTTGTTCTTGATTTAGATCCAAAAACTGTCTCTTTGACGCCAGTCAATGCTGATTCTTGCTTGAATGATGCAGAGAATTTTAGAGATTTAAAGTCTTCTGGCTACCTTTCTAGTGATGGTAAGAAAGTCATTATGGTCAACTCAGAGGAGTATTCAAATGACTAACCATCTATCTAAACAACTCATTTCTTTCGACGAGTTGTCTTGTGAAGAAATTGTTTTACAAAAAAACAGAACTTTACATTTCAAGAATACTTCTCAGCATAATATGTCTCTTTATTGTATTTCTGGAATTGCTATAATCCATGCCCTCGACTCAACTCTCTCTCTTATTGATACTACCCCTATGGTTTCCGGAGAGGTCTACGTTCTTACTGAAAATACTCAAACTTTTCTGATAGAATCTTTAAACACGACAGATCACGATTTAAAATTTTTAAAAATACTCACAAGGACTTCTAATGCTTGATTCTAAGACGCTCGGTATCTACATACTTAAAAACAAAACTTTTTACTATCTTGAAGCTGGAGATAATTATATAGGCACTTCAATTGATAGAATTAAAAAAGCTTTAATACAAAGAAACTTAATTTTACCTCAAATTAATACAAATTACTCTAAGCCTCTTTATTCTGTAATAACTTACGATGAAGCTTATAGAAATAGCTATTCTGTTGAGCCTATCTTTTTGTCAAAGCATATAAAGCTTATGTACAATGAGAAGCAGGCAGAAGAGAAAGGTAATTTCAAATGAACGTTATTTTAGAGAAAATTCAAGATTTAAAAATTTTCATCATGTTTCTTTCAAGCATCTTCCTCTCTGGGATCCTTGTTGGGTACCTTTTAAGTCCAAAGCCCAAACCTAAGGAAATAATGTGTGCTAAAGAAATAAAACAAGTGGTTTTGCTTGGGTCGCAAATTAAAACTTTGCGTGAAAAACATTTAAATAAAATAAAAACTTTTCAACATGAATGTATTATTGAGCAAAATCAAATTTGCTCCCAAAAAATAATCCGCTATCGCGCTGCTTGTTTGGAATTAAAATGCGAAATCTGCAAGGCATCTAAATGAAAAAAATACTATTTATATTTCTTTTTCTATTTTTTTCAACTCCAGCATTTGCTGCTAATCAAGAAATAGCAAATTTAGCTTTAGATTCTTTAAACTTTAAATTAAAGCTCGGCAATTATTATATCTCTGCGCCTTACCATTTACCTGGCGATGTTGTTCTTGACGAAGGTTATTTAATTTCAGTCCCAGACCTAGCTTTGCTTAAGGTTGAGATCGATTCAATAGAATCGACTATGGCTGCTAATTTAAACTTGCTTTCTAAACAATGCCAAGCAGAGCTTGCTAATTGTCAACAAGATGCAGATGATAGATTTGTTGACCTTGTTAAAGAGAATGATTTTTTATCTGAAAAACTCTCTCTCCAAGAAAGCCTTTACCGGGCTCAAAAAACTAAAACTATCATTTATACTTTATCAGGAGTTTTCATTACAGGTCTCACTTCTTTCCTGATCGTCAAAATGGTTTATTAATGGTTAAAGAATCAAATTTTAATACATTTTTATATTGCTCTAAACTTAGTGATTTTGGCGGATCAGTTTACAGCCTCCATCCTTCACAATTGCTAATTTATTGCTCTTTGAAAGATTTAAATTTAAAGATATTTAAAAATGAAGTAACTGATTTAAATAAAACTTTTATTGAACTAGTCAAAAAAAATATAAAAAAATATTATCCAAATTTAACTTCCCTAGATGATTTACAATATTTAATCAACTGGTCTATTAACTTGTATAATAGCTTTTACAATTTGTTTCCAATCACCAAGTTCACACCTTTATCAGTTGATTTTGAACCTATCCATAATATAAATAATTTTTCTATAGCTTATAAAACTGATATTATCCTTTTTGAACAGTCTACTAGATCTAAAATTCATATTCTAAATTTTTACCCTACTGTAGACGAACATTTAAAGCAAAACGATTTTTTATCTTCTGCTAAAATATCTTTTTTTAAAGAGGTATACTCTAATTTGACGAATCAAATTTCTGTAAAAGTGCATTACCTTTCTACCGCTCCTGCTTCTTTTAGAAATAGGAGTCAAAGAAATTATTCTTTCAAACACTTTTCCAACGGAAGAGTTAAAAAAGCTCATCAACAAAATTATATTGACGCAATTGAATATTATACGTCTTACCAAACTAAGACGGTTACCAAACCCTATTGTGTAGATTATCATTGTCAGAAAAGGAAAGAGTGTCAAAATGGCTGAATATGGAGACTTTAAAATAGCTTCTAGAGCAAGGGTAAACTTACCACCCTACATGTTTCAAGGTGGCCCTTGGGTCCATATGGCGACAGCTAAAAGATCTTTGTCTGAATATGTTGCTTTACTGCACGAACCTACAGGTAAGATTTATTTAGAGCAAATAAGCGCTACAGGCAAGTTTCATCATATTCCAGATGATAAACTTTGGGTAGATCTTTTGAACTTTTTAGTCGACCAAGGTGTTTTAGGTTTTGATAAAGATAAAGAAATTATAATAGGAGAAGACTTTAATGCCTAGGTCAAGCTGGAAAAATCAATACTACACTTACCCTTCAGCATCAAAGCTTCATAAAAAACTTAAAGAAATTTTTGTTTCCGATAACTTCTTCAAACAGCTTCAGTGCTATCAAGAAGTCCCTTTGGTAGACCTTGTTCCTTCTTATCCAAACCGCATGGACGCGATAGATTGGTACGTAGACGAATACAATATCATCATTGAATGCCACGGCATTCAACATTACAAGATGCAATCTTTTGGATCTAAAGATTCTGTCTTTAATCAGAAGAAAAATTTCAATAATATTCAGTACCGTGATAACAGAAAAAAAACAATGCTAATCGATGCAGGTTATGATTACCTAGAGATACCTTATACTGATTATACAAAAATTACTCCTGCCTATCTAAAGCAAAAAATCTTTTACGAAAGCTAAAAAATGAATCAACTGAAGCAAAATTTAATCTCTCAGCTATTAATGACTAACGATTTCGAGTCTTGGAACTGTTTCGAACCAAAATATTTTGGTGCAGATACTAGGTCCGTTCCATTTTTTACCGAAGTTAATCAAGACTCTGCTTTGCTTTTAATAAGCCAATTAAAGCATCTTGAAGAGTTAGATAAAGAGCAGCAAATTACAATTCTTTTAAATACTCCTGGAGGATCCTTAACAGATGCCCTGGCTATATACGATGTTATTACACAAATATCTTGCCCCGTAGTTGTTCACACATTAGGCCTGTGCGCAAGCGCAGGGTTATTGATTTTAAGCGCAGCAGATTACAGAATCTGTTCTCCCAACACGACCTTCTTTTATCACCAACCTGTAATGGACGGCTCTCATATCAATTCTATTGATAGCATGTCCCATTTAAATGACCATTATAGTCATTGTAAAGAGCTCACTGATGATATAATTAAAAATAGAACAAAAATAAAAAAGTCTCTTTGGACTAAGAATTTTGAAGGCAAAACAAATTTTTATTTTAATTCAGATGAAGCTTTGGCTTTTAAGCTAGTCGATATTGTTTCTCAAAGTTCAAAACTTGACTTTGAAATACAAAAGGAGTCTTGATATGGCTTCGAGAGGTCGAGGAGCAAGAATAAAAGGAGCTGCTTTCGAAAGACAGCTTGCTAAATACTTTACAGACAATACAGATTTTGACGCAAAAAGAGGAATAGGTCAATCTAGATCTGGAGGCTCTGAAGTCTCTGATGTTGACATGCCGGTCATACATATAGAAGCTAAACGTCATAAAAGGTGCCATATAAAAGGTGCTTTAAAACAAGCTATCAATGATGCTGATATTAACGGTAAGATTCCCGTTGCTATAACTAAAGATGATAGAGAAGATATACTTTGCACCATGCTGTTAGATGACTGGATACATTTTTTTAACGCTTATGTTGAAAACAATGAATTACAAAAATAGTTTATTTATAGATTCTTATCAAGATTTTTTGTCTTCTTATAGGTCTTACAAAACTTTAGCAACTGCATCTTCTTTAAAAAATTGTTTAGAATTAATGCAACCTTGTTTTCAAGTCTGGGAAAAAGATTTTTTTTCTCCAGGCCATAACGATAATATAAACATTCTAACTTTATTCTCTTTGCTTGCTAAAGATGATAAACCAAAAGCTTCACTTTCATTTAAAACAAAAGCTTACAAAGACCACCTTCTTTTAAACCAACTTAAATTTACAGACCATTTAAACGAATCATTCTTAATGCACATGCAAAAAGAAACAATCCTTTATGATAATTATTCTAAGGATTATAGATTCCTTTTTTATATAGCTCAAGAAATCAAATACGGTCTTTTCAAAATAATAAGAAAGATTCTTCAATACGTGAAGAGAGACTTTCATTCAAACCCATCAGCAGTTTCTTTTGCTCCAACTCAAACCTTTGACAATCACATAAACTTAGAGTTGCATTTCCTTTTCCATAGTAATAAACTTTTATACTCTATACTTATAAGTTTAATGTACGAAAACAGTACTTGGAAAAACGTAAAGAAGAAATTCAATTTAACTAATCAAGATTATATTCTTTTAAAAAAAGAGGTAAATTCATGGACAAACATAGTGCTATCAAGCAGCTAGGCAATAATCCTTCTATAGCTCATCAACAGTCTTTAGTTCAAAAGCTTTCAGGACCAAAGATAAATAAACAAGTTAAAATGATAATTCCTGGCGGAGCCAACCTTACTGAAAACATTTCTAAAGATCAACTCTCGTCAGCTGTTTTTACTTGGCTGAGAAGATGCAGACATTTCAAAGATGTTACAATTTCTTTTGCCGCTGATTTGAAGGATGTATCCACTCACTCTAGTTGTGTTGTAGACTTCAACCAAAATGGCAAACTCCCAGAATGGGAAGTTCAAGGGAAGCGTTGGCTTTCAGAAAGAATTTCCGAAGTACTTGCAATGGACAATGTCATTGGTGTTAAAGTAGATAAAGTAGGTATCCATGCTATTTTAGACACAGATCATTCTTTTAATTCTAAATCGCCTAACTGGTTACCTCATTTACTTTTTACACCTAATAAACCTAACGGAGGGTTTTGATATGAGTTTATTTAAAGAAAGAGTTGCAAGCTCTAAAAGGATTGTTGCGCTTGAAAATGAAATCATTTCTCTGAAGCAACAATTAACTTCTAACCGTGCTGCAAGTCAAGGAACTAAAAACATTGCATCTCTTAAAGATGCAATTGCTAAGCTTCAGTCTGATTACGACAAGTGCAAAGCTGAACTTTTGGATTCCCAAAATCTTTTTGAAGTCGCTATTCAAGAGATGGCTGATCTAAAGTCGGATCTCAAAAAGATCCGATCAGAAAACACTAGACTCAAAAAGAAATTAAAAGCTCCTGAAGTTTCAGACCTAAACGTAGAGCAAGATTAATGTCCTGCTCTAAATGTAAAGATAAAATGAAAAAGGCCCTTCAAGAAGTTTTAAAAAAGAAGTATTTGAATTCTTAGTCTATGTTAGGAATATCTTCTAAAATAGATATTCTTCTCTCAAGAGACCTTACCGTTTCGTTCAATACTGCCATTTCAGTGCTCATTACAGATATTAACTGTTGAACCTGATTGATAGAAGCAAGATTGTTTTGTGCGGTAAAGATATCTCTAACTCGTTCTTCTAAATTACTAATTCTTCTTAACGTACGTTGGTCGAACTCTTCGTTTATATCAATTCCCATGTCATCCTCCGTTCATTTCAATAACTTTAATTATTACTCCGCTAATCACCCCACCCACAGCTCCCCAACTTAATTTTTCAGCTATTGATACTTTTAAAGATGTTATCTCTTCTTTAGTTTTAGAATCACTTCTTTTTAATGTTTCCACTTCTGATTCTAATTTAGAAACTTTTATTTTTGTTTCTGATTGAGATATTGCAGTTTGATTTAGCTCATTCAAAAGTAAATCAATCTTGTCAGACAATTTTTCCAAATGCTTATCCAAGTTAGACTCTATTTCTTTCAAACGGTAAGAAACTAAATTCATATCTGGCAAAGGTGTGTCGTTATTTGGCATTTTCAATCTCCATCAAAAAAAATATAAAGGCTTTTATAGATTTATTTTATTGCTTAAACACCGATAAAATCAATCTGTAGCTTCTAAATTTAAAAAGAAGTTTGAGTTGTCAAATCCGGTCTTTTCATAAGTGTTTAATAATAATCCAAAATATTCCTTATTGTCTATTCCGACACCCCCTAAACTCCCTTCAAAATTACCAATACCTTGGTTGTTTGTGGCTACGTCCACGTTCTCTTTGTCCATTACAAACAAGTCTGATATTGTCACGTATGAATTTGCTGAAAGTTGGGCTGTATCTGCTTTTACAAAAGAAAATCTTATTTCATCAGAATACAATTCCGCGCAAGTAAAGCTAAAGTCTTCTAGCTTTAAATTGCTCCCAGTATTGTTTCTAAACAGAAACATCACAGGACTTTCTCCTGGCCCAATTTCATAATGCGGATAAGAGTAAGGAATTTCTTTTGTAAATGGACCTAAATGGCACTGCTCGTAATTTTTAAGAACTCCGTTATTTGGAGACGGAGCTTCAGGTATTGCTTTCGGTACCCATGCTCCAGGTTGAGTATTGTTTGGGTCCGTGTCGTCTACGTGCGTCTCATCCCAAGTTAACACATGTCCATGCGTTGCGTTACTAATGTCTGCGTCTAGCAGATCGTCCATATATTGAACGCTGTTGCTTTCAAATAAAGAACTTGATGCTACAGGTATCCACGCTCCGTCTTCTCCGTCTTGAGCCGCCTGATCGTCTTTTGCAGAGGGGTCCCAAACTAGCACATCGTTTTCTTGCAATGTGTAAGCCGCCGTATTGACATCTCTTAACTCTGTTATATATTTTACGTCACTACTTCCTGGTTGCCAATTCCCTGACTCTTCATTCCAAATCAAAGAGTCGCCGCCTTCTGGCGGCACACTTGTCACGTCTACGTCGAGTAAATCTTCAAGCGCTATAGCCCAATTTAAATTTGGATACTCTAAGTTAGCAACATTGTTTAGCCCTTCAATTTCAAGTATATTATGCCCAACTGTTAGCTGCTTTAAAACTTCGTAAATATGCTTCGATAAAGGCCAAGTTTGCTTACTCCAGGCTTCATTACAATTCAAGACAAAGGTTTCTCCAAAACTGTCTGTTTTAAATCTTTCAACTTTTGTTTCTAAACAACTTAAGGCATTTTCCAACGGGCCTAAATCTACAGACCTACGTCTTTCTTGAGTTATCAAGGGACTTAGGTTGGACCATATATGTTGGATCGATTCTTTTATAGTACAAGGCCGCCCATCTACATCAATGTTGTTTGACTTGAACCAAAAGACCTCTTCATTGAACTTGTTGTTCCCATCGCTCTCAAGCCAAGTTGCTATTGTCATTCCAGATATTCCATGATTGACAGCATCTTTAGGATATTTAGGCGCCGAGCAAAGAGTGGAATAACTTGTTACAATCACTTCATTTAAATAACTGCTAATTGTACTAAAATCCAAAGCATTCCTACGACTATTTAACACGAAGCTTTCTTTCAGCTGCACGTTTCCTATTTCAGAACTGCTAATTTCTATTCTTTTGTTTAGATTATTTAAATAATTCGTTGGTTCTAACATTATATTACCCTAACTTGAATTTGATCGATTTTTGGAGTTACACTTGAGTCTGAAGACTTCAATACCGCTTTTACATACAGCTCGTTATTGCTGCTAGTTTCGTTTATTGGATTCTTTTTTCTGCACTTGAATTTATAGTCTTCTATTTTTGCTTCACTTGACTCTTCTTTTGCATTTACTGCGATGAAGACTGCTTCTTCAAGAACACCAGCGTCATTGGTGAAATTGCTATTAATAAAAGTAAACTTGCTTAAATCTTTGTCTATAAGAAACCTTTGGTTTGAGACTTCTTTTAGCTCGTAACTATACACATCATTTTTTGCTAAATAAACTTTTTCTCCAGCAAAAAAATCAGAATATTCAAACCCCTCTACAATGTACTTATGATTGTAAGGATACAAGATATCTTCTTCTCTCAGCTGTAATTCAGTTTGGAACAAGCCCTCCTGATCTTCATCTAGGTCAAACCAGTTTTCTTCGCTTGTTTTGAACTTATGACTTCCGTAACTCAAGAAGTGTTTTCCGCTAACTTGCTTTTCATTTATGAAGCAAGACCGCTCTCCAAAGTCCAAGTAGCGCCCTTCAGGCTCTTCTATATTTATTATACAACAGTAATATTTATTTTCATTTAAGTACCAACCTTCTTTCGCAGAATACGTAGTTTTGTTCTTCTTGTTACATACGTTCCTCTTTATGATTAGAGATTTTTTAACGATCTCATTGAACTTTTCTTTCTCCACGTAAAGGCTCAAATACTTCTGATGCGCTAGCGGTTTCAAATCAATCTTGCTCGTATCTTCTATAATGTTACTCAACGCATTGTTTTCACCGAATGTAAATTTTTTAAAAACTCCATTCCCATCAAAGGTCTCTTCGCCTTCTTCAAATTGAATTACTTTTTTGCTCGTATCATTGTAATCTGCTTTAATCCAATTCAAATTGTCTTTAGACAAATAAAAATCTACTGAAGTTTTTTCTGGAACTATACAGCATGTTCCGCCCTTGATGGTGGCCATTGAAAAGTTAACTTCATTTCCTTCTTCGTCTAAAATTTTATATGGTCCTAGGTTTAAAATAGACTCTTCGTTAATTTTAAATGCTTTTGTTGTACCGCCTAAAAAGTCTAAATCGAATATGTATACATAGTCCTCTCCATCTTTGTAGTCATAACCATTTTTGTTGAAAACAAGTTTTATTGAATTAACATTTTTTTTGTTAATCTCTACAAAGTTTTCATTGTTATCGATTGCTAAACTGCTTTCAAAGACCTCTTTGTATTGCGAAGAACTATCATTATAGTAGCAACTATAGAAGATTTTTGAATTTGACTCTATCGCTTGTACAGTGAATTTTATAGTATCAATTTCTTTTGGTTCATCAAAATCAATACTTACTATAAAGTCTATACTATCGTTAGGTACTTTAGAAAAACCTAAAACTTTAAAAAAGCTGCCATCTTCATTTACAGCATTTGAAATATCATTAATATTTCTCTGTCCAAGACTTCGCCCTTCTCTAGAAGCAAGCGAATAAGATAAATTTTTACTTTGGAAGTTTTCTCCTGCAATTTTTGTGTACCCAAGAGTGACTTTTCCATTCAACATATAGATGTTGCTTTTGTTAAAATCTATATTCTTGTAATCTTGAAAGTTCTCAACGAAACCATGCGTATAAATGTCGTCTTTTGAATGTAACAAAAGGTTTTTGTTAATGTTTCTTTCAAGCGTTTTTATATGCTTCAAGCTTTCGTTAAATTTATTAGCGTATAATCTGAATTCATTTTCAGTTTTTTCGTCTATTTTTTCTAGCTCGTTTGATATAAATTTTTGCTCTGAAATAAACCTAGATACAACTTCATTAAAATTCTTTGCAGAAGACTCTTTGTTTACGCTTTGATTGAACCTTTGTTCTTCACTTCCATTGAGCCCAGTCTCTTCAAAATCCGGATGGTCAATCAAATGCTTGTTATACATGTAGTCTAACTCTCTTTGAGAGGGAGCTCTACTTTTTGTTTTTACAAAATCTTTTATTAAATGCGACAACAGTAATTTTTTTTTACTCATTTTTAATTCATACCTATCTTCAAGCTATATAAAATCGGAGAGTAAAATTTTTCAAGCCCTTTTAAAGAGGTCTTGTTTTCTACTTCATGCCAGAAAAACTTTATCTTATTGTTCCCAGTTCCAAACTCTTCTGTCTCTACAGAAACAATCCCGTTCTTTTTTTCAAACTTAAACTCTTTTATCTCATGATACAAATTATACTCTACTTTGATATTCCCGTATTTGCATCTGAATCTACTGTCTTCGACTTCCGTTAAGTTGGAAAAATAAATAATTCCATTTTTATAATCTACTGAATACTTATATGTGTCATCAGTTTTATTGTTTAGATAATAGTACTCTATGTAATAACCTTCAGCATAGGCTTTGATGTCTTCTTCGGGTTTATTTAATTTGAATATTATTTCGTTTTCCGGAACTTGATCCAGTAACTCGCTATCAAGTTCTTTCCCAATTTTATTGTAAATTTTAATGCTTTCGCTATAGCTGCTCAATTTATAAGGGATCTTATCTGCAGTAAAAAGAACGAACTCGCTATCTCCTTCAGATGACCATTCTATCTTTGGGATGAAATCTTTTTTCATCTTTTTGATATTTAAAAATTCAGTGTACCCATCAATGAACGCTACTTCTTTGTAAGCTCTTGCTACAGGCCCTGGGCTAAATTTTAATGTGCCCTCTATTATGTTGCTTACACCCTCTATGTTTCGCTGTTTAATTCCTTTGCCGACTTCTCCTTCATGATCGTTAAAAGAAACGTGCTCTGGGTACAAAAACAAACCTTTCACTTCATTTTTGTTTCCCCAAATTTCAAACTCGTTTTTATTTAAAGTTTTTACATTTTCTTTTTTATAATTAATCTTAATTTGATTTTCAGTTTCATTTAAATGAACAATTCCTCCGTTCAATGATTTGATACTGTAATCTACATCAAGAGTAAGTTGCTTCCAATTCGTTTCAGCTTCTTCTACAACTTCAATTTCAGTAATATTTTCATCTGGCAAAAATACTTTAGAAGTTTCGTTAGGCACTATAACTTCATACTTCTCATCATCTGTTGTAAAGGTCTTTACTTTTATCAACCTTTTGTCGTACTCAAAAGGCTCTTTTAACTCTATATAGTAACCTTCATTCTTGTAGATAATGCTTCCACTGTAAGGCTTTAGTAACATTTTCAATGAAACGCTTTTTCGTATGTTTAAAAAAACGACTATCAAGTTTTCTTTATAATCTATAAAGAATTTCTCTTCATCAGTTACTTCGTTTTCAGTCTCTACTCTTGTTAGCTTTTTATTGCTCCCGTATAGTATGACATCTTCTTCTTCGATTTTAAAAGAAGCTAATGAAAAAGGGATCGTAATCTTGTTGATCCCTTCAAGTGTGGCCCTGCCTAAAACTATAGCCTTTTCTTTATTTGAACTTCTTCTGAAAATTTCACCTTGAACGACTCGTAACGTTTCGTTACAACTCTCTTCATTGATAGAATAATTTATAGGACTTATTTTTTTGTTTACAGTTTTCAACAAGCTCGTTGAGTTTACAAAGTAGTCTTCATTCGATATTTCCTCTGAAGAAGAGGTTGCTTCGATGTTTCTTTTTAAGCCGTAAACATAATTTAAAAAATTCTGTTTTGCAGGTATGATCAGGTCTTTTGTTCTGTTACGATAGTAAGGCATTAAATTTCTTTGCCCACCATTATCCATAGACACTGACAGTGTTTCTTCGTATGAAATTGATTCACTAGGAAAGATTTTTGTTTCAGAATTTAAAACAAACAAATTCTCTGGAGTTACAATCCTTGTAGAATTGAACTCCCCTTCATCTTGGTATTCTATAGAATAGAACTCTACTTTTTCTAAGCTGATGTTGAATATTTTCAAACCCTCGGCTGTAGTTGTATACTCTTTTGATTTCAATACTAAAGTCAAAGAATCACATTCAATTGGCAAGTGCGTTATAGTTAGCTCGCCGTTTTTACTTGGACTTATATTCATAGACTGTAAACTTGGGTCAATCAGTCTTTTTATCGATCTACTATTTTTCTTATTAAAAAGAACGTCTTCTATTTCTAGTGAGTTGCTTGCAGAGCTAAAAGCTCGCTTTATTTTTATTTGATTTACTACAGTATTTTTTTCAAACCGGAAATTCAAAACAAGCTTAGCAGGCCCGCTATTGAGTTTAAAGAACTCAAAAAAAGTGTTCGGATTTGAGTCTATTAAAGAGTAAATCATTTTATTCTGACCACTCTTAGCGCTGCCTGGTATTCCTTCTGAATCGCTACTTATGATAATGTTTTTAACTTTATGTAACGTTTTGACACTTATTGGTAAAGTAGCAATGTTTGATTCAACGTCAATCTCCATTGAGGGCAGATTGATCAATGACTTGCTGATGTTAAATAAGTTGTAGAAATCTTCTTTGAAAACAAACCTGTATGTCTCTGTGAACCCACTTAGATGATTCAGCTTTTGCAAAATTTCATTTATTTTGCCTTTTACTTCTATTTTTTTAGATTCAATGTGATTTATTCTATTATTTAAATTACTTGTCAACTCTTCTCTGTAGCTTAAAGTTTTTTCATGCAAGAATTTCATGTAAGTTTCGATATCTTTGAAATGATTTGCATCAGCTTCATTGAACTGAGAGACGTTTTTTATTTTCCGCCCAAGAAGTTCTTCATATTTTTTAAGATCTTTTAATTCAGATTCCTTTAAATTCCTGTCTTTAAGACTGTAAGAATTTAAATAAACATCTTTGTTCATTAACAAGTTGTCTTTTAAAAATTTAAAATACAAACTTTGATTATTTTTAATTGTTTGATTAAAGGACATTAGAAGAGCTCTTCCTTTCTAACTCTAGGAATGTTTCATACTCTATGTAGGACTTTTCATTTGTCTCTATTTCTTCAACTAGCACATCGTATGATTGTATTTTAGAGCTTTGACTACTGATAGATTTATTTCTCACCACAAAAGAGGGGCGCACGAACCCTACGCTGCTTTGAAAATCTTGATTGAAAACCAGCTCGCCCCTCTTTATTAATATCTTATCTCTGTAATTGCACGATATGATTTCATTCAACACATACTCAGTAACGTAAAAATATTTCTTCTCTGGAGATTTAATCTTTATGTAAAAGCTGTTTATTTCACTATAGACTTTAGAACTTATGTCTAGGTCTGGAATATAATTTTCGTTTAAAACGTAACTGCTTCCCTTGTTAAAAGAAACCTCGTAGTCTGCGCCTAAAATCAGCTCTTCTCTGTTTTGATTTTGATTTATGTTTACCCTGTATACTTTTATTGAATCTTTGATTTTCTTACTAGTCGACGGGTAAAAATTTAAACAAGCTTCTTTGTTTTTTAAAACTAAAAGCTCCTCTTCCCTATAAGTCGAATTGGGTAATGGAATTTTTACATTTACTCTTTTTGTTGAAGTGTAATTTTTATTTATTATTTTGTTTGCAGCAAATCCCTCTTCTCCATAAAGCACTATATGAGCATACTTTTCTATAAAACAATTTTTACTCTTAAAGAAAATATTAGGTTTTATTTGTAAACTTAAAGGCTTATTTAATGAAACGGGGTTTCCCTCTCGATAAAAACCAATTCCGCTATTAGTTTTTCTTCGGCACTCCAGGTGCAGAATAGAAAGGTCGTAAACTCTTTTTAATTCTGGGCTTGAGTTTTTTTGACTTACTCTCAAAAAGGACCTGTTGAACAGCAAGTCTTTTTTGATCTGCTCTAACCCTTCGTCGTAAACGAAGCTTGTGTCATGGTACTTTTTTTGAAACAAACTAATTTTAATTTTATTCGTTCGAATAGTATCAAAAACAATTTCTAACCTATTTGAATTTTTTTGCATTGAAGCTTTAGTTAAGTTTAAAAAGCTTTGTGTTTTTTTATCAAAATATTTTATTTGATCTTCTTTTAAACTTACTGGCAATGAACTTCCAAATTCAATAAACACATTGTTTAGATCTTCGTACCCGTCAAAGTTAATGATCAATTCAAGTTCCCCATGCTTATGGGGCAGTCTTTGCAAATCTTCAAGCGATTGTTTCGCCCCAACAACATACTTCCAAAATTTATCTTTTCTATAGATTAAAGAAGTGTCTGCATCTACTTCAATAGCTGTAAATGAATCAGAAAAAAAACTTTTTTCTTTAACAACTTCTATCGACACAATGTCTATCTTCGACACATTGGTTTCTTTAGATTCGATGTAGCCTCTTTTAAAATCACATTGGTCATTTTTTCTAAATCTCATCTTAGTTTTATGATCAAAAAGATCGTACTGCTCTTCAAAGTCTTTCTCTTGAAAGATGCTATAAGACACGACCTTGTTGTATTTGCTGTTTAACCTTGTGTTTATTTCTTTTATGCTTGACTCAAGAATTTCTAAATCTTTATTCAACACTTTGAAAAAATCTTGTGTTTTATTTTTAAAAGATTCTTGAATCTTTTTTATGTAATTTAGGTTCTTATTTTCAAAATAAAGGAAAAAACTTAAATTACGAAAGTTGCTGTCTGTTAGTTGCGCATCAACAAGGTTTCCTCTCTTTATGAAAGAAAACCTTAACTTTTGAAAATTAAATTTCTTTTTAATTAAAAAAGGTTCTACTTGATTTGAAGCAGAACCTTTCCCAATGTTCTTAAGTTGATTTCTATACTTAGACGCATCTAACTTATTAGACTCAAAATTAAATATTTGCCCTTGAATCATAAATTTCCACTCCTACGTAAAGTCTTCTAGTGTTGTCACCTAATTTAGGATTAAACCCTAAAGTAATACTTATTTCCGAGTCTTTTAGTATTTGATTTCCAACTGGAATACCATTTAAATAACTGCTTCCGTTAGTAAAACTAAAATATGTTATATTGTTTAAATGGTCCTTGTAATAGAGTCCAGCAGTATTTTCACTACTTTCGTTTAAGGTACTTCCCCATAAGAGCAGGTCGTTGTAATCAGTGCGCGCCGGAACTTTAGAGGGGTACTCTAAGCTTCCCAAATCGCTAGACGCTGTTAAGAAAATCAACGGGTTTAAAGCATCTTCAAGGCTGTTGTTTCTGACGATTAAACTGACTTCACTTCCTTCATTTAAACTTGAGGTAAGTTGAATTAAATCAGTTGCCGTTAAGCTTTCGCCAGAGCTATTTAAAAATATAAAACTCATCTGCTTCTCACTGAAAATTTATTACTTTTTGGATAGTCATCAACTCTTACAGAGTACCAGTAAACAGTATCAGCTTCTATTGTATCATCAATAAAAAATAAATTTTCTTTATTTAAAGATTCTTTATCATAGGCTATTATTGCTTCGCCATCTTCATTCAACTCTTCTGAGAATTCATTTTTTGACCTGTACAATTTGTAGGTCCCCGGCCCGTCCCAAGAGAGATTTACTTTGACTGAGCCTTCTGTTATTTCAAAAGAAAGCGCTGATCGTGGATATTCGTACTCAATTACTAAGTCTATCCCTGGTTGCAATTTTCTTTTCGTATACCTAATCAGCTCCTTCTCTTTGTAAGGCCCCCCATAGGTTTCTAGCAGTCCTATAGGGTATTTAACATAAATCAAATTATTTTTTTGCACGGTCTGGCCTTCTTCTCCATAACCGTATTTTGACTGCAAACCTCTATGCTGCCTATTGTAGTAAAACTCTAAATTGCTTTCTTTTAAATATCCATTTTCCCTTACGTCTAAAACTACGCTTTCATCTAGGTAATAGTTTTCTTTTAAACTTATTTCTCCTAATTCTAAATACTGATACTCATTATCATACCCTATGCATCGTTCATTTCTAAAATCTTCTATATTCTTGCCAACGAAAGAATTTGCATTATACTCTCCTGAAACTATGCTTTTGAAATCAATATTAGAAGATTTCAAAATTCTATCTTCTTCGTCAAAAATGAAATAGTAAACGCTTTTATTAATGCTGTCAGGGATCAAGTAGAATAGTACTTTTGACTCAACTAACAAAGGGTTTGAATAAAAATTTACATTTAAGTCTCCAATTAAAAGACAGTCTGTTTTATAATAAAAGTCTGCCTTTATCAGGTATGAAACATTCATTGATTTGTCGAGCTCAATGAAACCAGACTCCTCGTCCCAAGACTTAATTCCTGTTTGGTAAGTTACACTTGTATTAGAATATTTACTTCCAATTTTATTCGTATCAGTTGTTAATGCAAATATAACATTTTCAGACTCATCTAATACGCGCATATCAATGTGCACTAATTGCTCTGGAGCTACCATTATTTTATCAACAGGCAGTTTTATAATACTCTCAGTTACATAAGTACATTCTTTATTCACTAGCCTTAAAGTACCAAACTGACCATCAAATGGCTGATTTTTAAATTCCGGAACCCAATACCTTTTACCGTCCTTTAGAAAATTTCCATTAGTTACACGCATCAACCATGGGTTGTTCATTTTGTATACTTCTGGCTTTAGCAATCTTATTAGATTGTCTTCTTTAGCTTTGTAGTAAATGTAACTAGATCTTTCTTCATCTTCGCAAACCTTATTTGGGCTGTTTATTCTAAAAGAAAATCTTCCATTTTCTTCTAGCACTTCGTAAGAGTCTCTTATTATACTTCCGTCCTCTAAAGATATATCTTCGAAACTTGTTTTCCCAATGGCCTCTTCTACATTTAGTAATTCGTTAAAGGCGCTTCCATCTTCTGTGATACCCGAAACAAAATACATTCTGTAATTTGAACTAGCGTCATCAAAGATGTTTTTATAATTTGTATAAGCATAACCATTCTTGAGAACAAAACCCTCTTCTATTTCTAGTAGAGACCCTTTGTTCAATACGTGGAAATTCACCTCTTTTATATTACGTCTCTTGTGCTTGTACCAAAGTGGTTTCTCTATATTTTCTTTAGTGTTTTTTAAAACGATATTAGTTATATAAAGGTCTCTATAAAAAGAATTTATTATATTGCTCGTAGTTTTGCCTTCTCTAAGGTCTTCAAAAAACGCTTCGTTGTTCTGTGCAGCTTTCCACGACAAGCTATTCAATTCTAAATGTTCTTCTGAATTTAACTCTGTCGATTCAAAATAATCCAAAACAACAGATGTATCATCTGTGAATTTAGAAAACTGAAGCTTCTCAAGTGGCTTTGAAACCACTTGATTTAAGTTAATTATAGATTCAACTTCTTCGTTTTGATTTATAATTTCTAAATTAATCATATTCTTACCCTGTGATCTCTAGCCAAACCTTATTTTTAAATATTCTTTCTTTAACTTTATACCACGTATTCGCTTTAAACTGGTTGCTAGAAAAGGCCCCAGCTGCATATTCATTCCGTATATTTTCACTGTAAGCCATTGGTCCTCCCGAATAATTCGGGTCATATGCTTTTATCCCCTCATTGAATCCGACTTTACTTCGTCCCCCAACCTGTATCCACGCAGATTCATAAGAATCACTTTCCCCGGCTATAAAGTTCAACATAGGTGCGGTACTTGTTTCATCTAGTATTCTTCCATTTAAAGTAACCTTGTTTACCTCTGTTATACCACCTGAGATGAAAAGAGCATCCTCACCTGGGCTGATGCATGGGTTGTTTGATATGTATTCGTTCCCATCTAATTTTCCAGAGTACTCAAATCTAATTATGAATCTTGGAAAATAATCTTTGTTTAAACTTGCTGCATTGTATGCCCGAGGTAAATTCACTCTAAAATAGAAATTATTTTCTATCTCTTCGTTAGAATTCTTGTGAAACATTTCATAAGTTTTGCCCCTATTTAATTCTAGCAGGCTATACTTACTGTCGTAAATGTCTACAACACCACCTCCACTAATATACTCTGGCCCCCCTGCCTCAGGTAAATGAATTGCTGGCACCGTTCCGTTAGGTATGAATTGCCCTGACCCATCATCTTTTAAACTCTCTAATGATGTAAATAAATCAATCTCATAAGAGTTATTCATGCTTCTTAGATCAGAAAGTATTAAAAAGTCACGGATATGTTCCGGTACTGGAAACCCTCCAATTGCCCTGGATTCCCTATAAACGTCAGTCATAAATACGTTGCCACCAATAATGTGCGTGTGGGCTGTGTTGTTTGATAAGTAGTATGAGTTCCAGCTCCATTTATTACTAGTAGCACCTTCCTCGCTTTCATCAAGTAAGTATATTTTTTCACCCCAAAGTGCCTCACTGTTTTGCATGACATTAAATATCGATCCAGTAATTAAATTACCGTTAACATCCAGTTTTAATGAGTCAGTATAAAGTGGATCTATTTGTAGGGTTGCTCGAACATTACTAATTTTACTTACTTTAGTACCTTTTTTGTTTAAGTGTCTTTTGTTATTTAAATCTGAGGGATGATAATCACCTAAAATGTCACTAGGTGTAAACTCTTCAAAGACGAAACCTTCGTTGACTGTAACACTTTTTTCAACAGCATTTACGTTTAAATATTCTTTGCTATTTAAATCTGTTATTTTTACGTTTTTGTCTGATTCCAATACGATACTATCGTTATTGTTTCTCAATACAAGCGCTTGGTCTAAAAGTCCTACTGTTTCAACTAATAGGCTGTATGATGCTTTTAAATGCATCTGTTCGCTACTATGAATAGATATGCCTCCTGTGTCGTTTACTATCCACAGCCCTGAATTTAAACGCCCCATATATGTACTTAATCCACCGAACAATATTTTATGAGAAGTTCCAAGATCATCCATTATGCTTTCTGAGGTATTAAGTGGATTAAAATTTTCTAAACCTAAAGCCAAATTACCACGCATAGCATTGTCGCCATTATTCTCATTACTATCTGCAGAATAACCGTCTCTATGCAAGTACATGGGCATTTGGTTCCAATCGTTAGATGATGGCCCATACGCTCCACTAGGCGGAGCACCTTCATACTTACCTACTAAACTCTTAAAGCTTATTGGACTTTCACCAAAGCGCCCATCATGAGAGTGTTTGAACCACTTCAAGCGTAAATCATCTAACGTATTAGTTATATTGGCTCCAGTAAGTATCACGCAATACTTTGTGTCAGAATAGCTACCTGATTCTTCTTCACATAAATCTATGTTGCTTACTATAAGCTCTTTAGATGACTCATATTCATAAACAGCATCTTTGTAAACTTCTTTAGTCTCTCTATTTTTTAAATACAAGAAGTTCCCAGGAACAACTCTGTTCTCTTCTATCACATTTCCGTTACTGTCTAATATTGAGTCAACTAACCATTTTGGTAATTCATAATAACGATTGTTGTTAAACTCAGCCTCAGTATTTATTAAACTGCTTTCCAGTAAAGACAAACCAGATTGTTGCGCAGTAATTTTAGGAAACGTGATTTTATATTTCCTATCAGATATCAACTCAATCGTTACCCCTAAGTTTTGGTTAGGGTCTGGGATAACATTGAAACCTGCATCTTGATAATCAACTCCACCATAATATTGACTTGGATCAGTAGTGTAACTCGCTGTCACGCCCCCTGTAAGTGCAGAAGCAAACAAAACTTCTCTCCTTGATATAAGCTTGTATTGATCGCTTGAAGTGAAAGCCTCTTCTTCAGCAACTGGAGAAAAACCCGGAATTATAAATACTCCAGTTGCAGGATACAACAATTTGAAATGCAAAGAGCCATCAACAATGAACTCTTGGATTAGCTCATTCTCAAGACTTTTAGTCAGGTGCATCCTTGCATTTAAATTAGAAGCAGGACCAATCAACCTCGCCAAAGATACTATATCCAGGGGCCTACTAACATTTCCTCCATCATAAGCATTCCATGATGGCCCTAACCCTTTGCCTTCACCAATGTATGGAAACCCGTCATCATTAATGTCACCTATCGCAGTTGCAAGCTCTCTCATACCTCTAGAGAAATATTTATTAACAGCGTTGAACTTATCCGCTGAAGGCCTTTCTCCCATATAGAATGTTACTAAATTAGAGATGTTTGTGTAAAAAATATCGTTACTCATTGCGGTTCTCAATCATTAATAATGTGCAGGTTAAGCTGGCCAACATGTTGGTCTGGATTTATAGCTATAAAATTAGCTCCTCCAAGCCCTCCGCTAGTTTCTGAATCTTCAGTTTTAAATCTGAACCCAGTATCAGATTTTAAATAATTAGGAAAATCTACTTTTATCTTTATCTCATTAGACCTTATTTCATATCCACTCGCAGGATCAACGCACCTTGCGTGCAACCTTATATTTTTCGGTCCCATGACTTTATACATCGCAATAAGATTATCTCTGTCTTCCATGCTACTTTCTGGAAGGTGCACTCCGTCAAAATAAAGCCTATTCCCTACAATCCTGTTCGGCTTTACTTTCTTGTACAAATTTGTAGACTCGTCTATTTGATAAAGTATTTTTAATAAACTTCTATCTAATTTTTCTTTAGTTGTTAGGCTGCTAGTTTCTCCCAACCCACTCCAATCTAGCTCTGCCCTCTTGTAAATAATAATAGATTTAAGAGATAAATTAGACATCACTCTTTCTTGCCCTCTTTTTGAGGTAGCGATAATTAATTTATTTTTATCTATTACTTTCTCTATCCTTATGGGCCCAATAGTATGATTTGTGTATTCGAATTCAACTAAACACATACCAGTGTTCCATTCAAGTCCATCACAAATTTCTAAATCTCGTTTTAAGTATTTAGCAATATCGGTTCTTCTGTCTAACTGAGATCTTTCGTACTCCATGTAGTCATCTCCAATAGGATCTTCTAGTTCTACCAGAAACTCATTTCCAAAAGCGTTTATTTTTTTACTAGATCTAACCTTAATCTTTCTTCCTAAGCTACCCCTAAATGGATCTGTTTTATACACTTGAAAAATAGCTATATCGCTGACTGAAGATCCCGTCCCTAAATTACTAAATTCTAAATAACTATTCTCCCCTTCCAAATAGACATTACTGTATTCACTCAAAGCATCGTTCGAATAAGGATAGAAGTAAGCGGTTTTTGCTTCTCCTGATTTGTTCGTTATTTTCTGAATCCCTATTGTTGCATCTAGGTCTCCTTCAAAGCTACCTTCTTCGCCATAAAAAGTTACATCAACTTCACTTACAGCTTTTTCTTTTTTATTTAAAGCAGTTGCAGTCAACATGGACATGTCACCTTGTAAAAACAAAGGCCCATACAAATTTCTGCCTATTAATGTTTTGTCACTAACTAGCTCTAATCTTGCTACATGTTTTTCTTGCGGACTTAACTCTATCAAACCATTGGAGTCTATTTTTTCATAAGGCTTAATATTCATACCTGTATGGAAGGTTTTATTAGCCGCGCACTCAAAGTCTACTCTTGGTCTGGCTGTATACTTTATATATATTTGCTCCATGTTTTCTAAACGTTTACCTCCGGGAATTTCTTTTATAGAAATTCCAAAACCTGCGCTAGCTATTCTTTCACTATCTAAATAAAAACAAAATTTTCCTTTGCTAAAGTATTTTGTTTCTACACCATCTATCAGCAACGTCCCTCTTTCAGGAGCTCCTTCTAGAGCTTCGTTACATTCGATCTTGTAACCCGAATCTAACTTCGTTGAGTATAAAACAGGGCTCCTATTGTTAAAGATCACTTTTCCCGTTTCTTTATCAACAATGTAATGCCGATCTTCTTCAGTTGAGTTTTCAAAATTTAAAACTTCAACCCAATCTTTGATCGTGTCATTCTTTATTGTTTTTAATCCAACGTCAACTATAGGATAATATTGCGTATAGCAAATTCCTCTATTTACGTTGCCCAAACCTAAATGCTCATATTTGCATTGCAACTCTTCAATTGAGCTCGCGTCTTCAGACCCTACTTTTATCTCTTTAATCTTATTAAATCGTATAGTTTCGTTTTCTGTTAAACTGTAACTATACTCGCTGCTGTAAGTGGGGTCGTATGTATATTTGAAAGCAGGAATGTTAGCAAAATTCGTATCACGCATATAAAGGCATATGCTAATTGTAGAGCTTAAACACTTGTTTTTTATTTGATATGAATAGATCTTTGTGTCTTCGTTGTAATTTTCTGCATCCAAGATCTCGCAAGTGCTGCTATTTGAGTATAATCTTTTTTCAAAATTATATATAGAGTACACCCCGGTATTATATTCTGGTCGCCAAATCTTTCTTTTCGTTTCACCTTGCAAGCTTTTGATTTCTTTAAGTTCAATTCCTGAAAGGACCGAACCAAACCAATCGCTTTCAATTGATCCCTCTTCAAGGTTAAAGCTGTGACCACCTAGTTTGTGCTCTATTCTTTTTTTAATATCTTTAAAATCTTGAGGTTTTGTTTTGTTCCACTTCCAGCCTGCTACGCCGCTCTGTGTACCAGTCAATGGATAGTTTAACTTATTTAAAGTGATTTCGTTAACCACCCCAATGTTTATTACTTCACAACCCTCAGTAAGGTCAACTTCGTTAGAGCCAAGCCCTCTTGTCATAAAGTTGACACCAAGTCTATTTAATATCAAAGACATTATTCTTACCTTAGTATGGAGATATGTTTTTAGCTACGCGATAGAATGGGTTCCTTGTAGTTCCTACTTCCCCACTGGAATCAAAAAGCTCCCACCGACCAATCTCTTCGCCAGTTACAGCGTGCTTAATTACGAGTTCATTCGAAGACGAGTCTATTTCCCAAGTTCCTTGTTCTATATCAACAAGTCTTTTTATTGCGCTAGATAAATAATCAGAACGCTCTAAACGCATTGTAATGAACTTTTCGTTTGCAGAAGGAAGCCCGGTATCTATTTTAATTAAAAAAGCCTTAGGTGATATTGTTTGTTCCCATGTGAAACTAAACTTATAAAACCCCGCTTGCAATTCAACTACTGCTGGCAGTGCTTCGCTTCCACTTAGGTCTTCCCCTGTTTCAATATTTATAAAATTTACAATGCTTGGCGACAAGCTTTCAACTGCCTCGTTATTGCTTTCTACGTAGAAAGAATACAACACCGTAGCGCTATCATTTATCGAACTCATATTACTTCCCCCAGTACGTATTTTGTTTACTTAAAATTTGGTTAATAATAACAGATCCTTCTTGAGATAGTAACTTCTCTGTAGGTTTTTCTATACCCTCTGTTATTTCCCCGTAGATTTCGTTGTCATAGAGGCTATCTTTTATTAAGTCTTCAAAGTCTAAATCTATTACTGGGCAACTTTTTATAGGTAGCCATTTTATAATAAACGGAAAGTTTTCGTAATTGTAAGTTACTGACTCTTCTCCAAGCTTGTATTTGTGGAGAACTCCATCGTTTAAAGAGTAATTGTAAGGATTCACTATCTGTTCTTCCGGAACATTATTTGTGAACTCGCCGTTATAATCCATTATAGATTTTACATATTTGTCTGATATCTTTTTCGATTGACTGTTAACGTTCAAACGCAACTTCTGCCTGTTGCTACTGCAAGGCATCACGTTCTCTGTTTTTTTATACCACCAAGACTCGCCTTCTTCTAAGATCTCTACGTTTAAAAAATCAAAGCTTACAAGGATTTCATATAAATCTTTCAAAAACTTTAAATTTTCAAATCGATTTGTATAAAAAAGCTCCTCGCCCTTGTATACTCTCAGTCTATTGCTTGTAATATCAATTCTTACGCTATCTTCTTTGTTTACTTTTGTTATTTTAAATATATCTAAATCACGCAACGAAGTTATATAGCCTAAGCTTTTGTAAAAAGATTCTTTTTCTTTTCTCAATGTGCCATTGACTACATTTACTAATCGATGCCGGTAATGATTTAACCTTTCGTTAAGTTCTCTGCTGACTCCATAAATAAAACCCACTTCGTCTATCCAAGTGCTGTTTCTTATTTTCTTCAAACTTTCACTTTGCACAGAAGGCGTTCTGGTTGCTTTTACACTTAAGTTCCCGTTGATTGTAATATTTACTTCTTCGTAATCTTCTACGACCACTGCGCTTCCTGTTTCGTAATCGTAAAAAATATAATCATAAAAGCGCTTAACATCAAAAATATAATGATTGTCTTCATAATTCACTGATAAGTAAAGACTGTTTTCTGTGTTTTCGAACCAGATGGCTAGTTCGTAATCTTCCAGGCTAATAAAATCAGTTGCCTCTACTAAGGGTATATTAATATCATCATGCAGGATTACGCCTTCAGCGTCATCTTCTATTATTACAATCCCTTCTATCTCTCTTACTTTATTAAGTATAGATTCCTTGTCTAGCTCTAAGAAAAGCAACGGCCTAATTTCTTCACACATGGTTGAATAACTATTTATAGTTATGCTCCCACTGAAGTCTTTACTAGTTCTATAGCTCTCCACAAGGGCCTTGAAACTGCTTTCTTCAGTAGCCCCTGTTCTAACTTTATTGAGGTACTCTCTGGTTATTGAGAAATCTTTAAAGCAAAAAACATAGTAATCATATTGACCTGCCTCTTCATGATTACATTCAAATTGAATACTATTAAATTCTTCGTAAATATCATCTGAGTATTTACCTTCAAAGTAATCAAAAGAATCGCTCCAAGTTAAATCTTGCTGCAAAAACTCAAAGTTAAAATCTGAGTCCTCTTCATAAGAGAGCCTTCTGTCTGGTGTATGTCTACCTACAAACAAAAATTGGATTCCTCCTTTTGCTCTCTCTAAATACAGGTTCATCTTTACAGTCTCATTTAAGAAAACTCTTTGGTTTTCAACCTCAAAAGACAAGTCCATCTCTTTGGTTCTTTTGATCGCTTTTGAGTTGAAACCGTCTCTGACAGGACCGTACTCTCTTAAGATAAAGTCTTTGCTTATAGTCACTATTTTATTTCTTGTAGTGTCTAAAGCAAATGAATCGATTTTAATAGGCGACAAATTTTCATCGACAAAAACTCTTTTGCTTACTGTCTCTTCAAAAAAACCATCTTCTATTTTTGCAGTAGTATCTTTATAGTCTGAACCAAGAACATAAGATCTAAAATCATAATTTAAAAAAGATATTAATTCATTTTTGTTTTCTTCATGAGTCAAACTGTATTTACAATTGTTTTCGATTAAGGTATCGTACCCTAATTCGTTTGAAATCTTTACAATTGTAGAATTATCATTGATGATAAAATCACTTTCTACAGGTGCGCTATAAATTTTTATATTCCCAGTGATTCCGTAAATTTCTATACTTCCCCCACCTCTATGATCCCCTTCTTCAAGTGTGGGCTCCAAAGTTTTAAACCAAGTTTTACTTGTATAGATCCCATCATCAAGTATTTCAATCGTCTCCTCTACAAGCTTCCTTGTTTCATCCTGGCCCCTTAGGGTTATAGAGTAGTGCTCATTAAAATTCACAGCATCTTTAAACGATCTATAATTTTTTGATTCATCAATTTTTATATGAATTTTTTTATATCTATTTTTAAAATCAAAGCTATCTGAAATAACAGTAGTATTATTTTTATTTTCAAAGCTTTTAATAAAATAAAGATGCGAATCTGTTTCTTTTAAAGCAGTTTCGTCTTCTACAATTGAAACAAGTTTTACGTTTTCACTTCTTTCAAAATCAACTTCTGCTCTAGTGGCTTCTGCCATTACCATATCTCTATAAGAGAATTTAGGCTCAAGATAGAACTCTTCATCACCCTCTATGGCGCTTGCTGCAAAGGTTTCAAAGGTCCGATTCTCTCTTATGTAGTTTTTGTACTTATCATTTAACTGAGTGAATCTAAAAAAATGTCCTAATTCTGGAGTTGGATTTCCCTCAAGACTAAAACTAGCTTTAATCGTTTGTAAAAAAGATACCCTCTCTTCTTCTAAGCCTTGACCTATAGAGTCAAAAAGCATCGCTCCATTAGAAGATTCGTTTCGTCTAACTTCCGACCAGAGAGGGAATCTATTCCGTAGATTTCTTCCTATGTAACTCATATATCACCCTCTTCTAGATATACGTTTACTACTCCAAAAGCTATCTTTTCATCTTCTTCTAAAGTGATTCTTTCTGAAATGACCTCCTCTTTATACTCTGGCAAAGAATTGAATCTATCACTTTTTCTTTGATAGACTTTTTCAAAAACGCTGCCTCCAGTGCTACTTCCAATACCTAAAATACTTTCAGAAGAAATACTACTTCTAATCATATTGCTGATTCGATAAAGATCTATTATGCCAGTAGTTTCTGCTGACTCTATTAAGGAATAAACAAAACTTTTTACATTGTTTACAATCTCGTCTTTTTCTAAAAGGTTCAGTTTCGACTTTATATAAATCCTTATATCAAAATCTACATAAACCGTTATACCGCCAATCACAGAAATACTGGTTCCTGGACTAGCAACTTCTAAAACTCTATTCTCTACAAGGTTGATTAACGATTGACTACTTTCCCTTCCACTTCCAAAGACTACAAAGCCTAAAGATCCAATGCCAAAATAATTTTGTAGCAATCTTACTTCTGTAACTCCAGGCACCGTAACTGCTTGTAGCGTTATCAGATCTTCATTAAAGTTTAAGCTTGCTGTTAAAAAATTGTTTAACCTCGATTTAAAAAGCTGATCAAGCTCTTTATCGCTTCCGTTTAGTATTGCAAACCTATTAGAAACTTTTAATAAATTTTCTTCAAATCTCGAGTAATTTTTAAAGTTGTGGAACCGTAAACTGTCTTTATCTACGTTTTGGTCATACCCTGTGTCTAAACTTCTTACACTGCAATAATACTCACTGCTTTCTGAATCAAGAACGTAGTCATATAAAACTTCATAGCTTAAATTTTCACCGAAACCGTTTTCTTTTACACTTATTAAAGTCCCAGCCGGAAGAACAATATTTTCTCCACCGTTAATATCCCCAAAGGTTCCTTTTGTGACGTAAAAGTAAACGTTGCCTTCTTCGCTTAAAGCGCTGGCATAGCTTGCTGGCCTTCTTAAAAGATTATATTTGTCTGCCGCAATGCTATCTAACATTTCACCTGACGCGTTTGACATTTGTGTTGACGAGAATTTGTTATTAATCTCTCTTCTCAAGAGATTTAATTCGTCTCCGACACTTTCTGAAAAGTTACTGAAAGTAGAATCGCTATTGGTTGAAATATTACCAAATCTAGTTTGCATGTTATTGAATAAATTATTCTTTATTCTTCTCTCGTCTATAGTAAAAACTGGTCTTGCCATTTTAGCCACTCATTTCTTTGATGTACCTCGGTGTGCATCTGTTGTCTCTGGTGTTATATGAAAAGCCTAGGTTATACACATTGTAAAAATCGTTATCATTAACAAAGACTGATACATTGAACATCAAAATATTGCTATTAAAAGGGTCGCTTTGTATTTTTAGCTTATCTGGATCTATATATCCATCTGAAGTTAATGCACTATAAATAAAGTTCCTTGCTTCTTCTACAACTGCTTCGTTTGCAGGCGACCCTAAAAGGTAATTTAAATTAGCCCCTACAGCGCCATCCAAGTTCCAGTCTTCTTCAGAGGACTGAACTCTTTTCAAGATCGTTTGTGTTAAAGTTTCGTACTCGCTTTCATAAGCTTTCTGAAAGTCTTTTTGATCTCTATCAAATATGATTTCTCCATCTTCTGTAAACAGCAAGTCAAATTTACTATTGTACATTATTTCATCCCTCCTAAAACAACTCCAAAAGCTGCAACACAAACACCTACTTCAAATGCCGCTCCAATGGGTAGGGTAAACTTTTTTCTAGGGGTTTGATTTAAAAAAGGCACATTTGGTAACCAGTCAAAAGGTGGTGCGCTTTGCTCGTACAGTGGTCCTTGAATATTGTAAGTGTTCAAGTATAAACTACCGCCAGGTCCAGGCTGAATATTTATCCCATCCCTGCCTACCTCCAAACATACTAGTTTGTTTCGATTAGCGAATATTGCTGCGCTTTCTAAAGAGAGGTGTAGCCCTGCAACACAGGCATCATTAAACTGGCTTTTAATAATCTTTGTGCTCATATTCTATTCCACCGTCTTCCTTTGCCCACTCCAGGCTCTAAAAAAGATTTCATTTGAGACTCCCAGTCATTTACTGTCATTCCTGAAATTCCAGATAAAGATATGTAGGAAGATTCATTTTGAATCAAAATGTCGTCTTCTCTTTCCCAGCGCACAGTTGCATTTTCGATTGCTTCGGCTGTATTTTGAAAAGCATGCAAGGTAATCCTTCTACCTTTTATATTGTCGTCTTCGCCATAAATCTTTAACTCTTCTATTGTGTTTTTCCAGACTACACTTCTAAACTCTTTGTTGATGTGATCGAATACTATTAAGTGTATACCATTAGGGTAAAAGCCTTGAGTAGGCTCACCTTTCTCTACTACTAGTTTTATAAATTTAGTAGTAGGATTATGCGCCCCGCATACATCAACAATGGTTCCTGTTATAACAACTCCAACATTAACGTTTTGTATTGCCGTATAGTCGTTGCTTTGCCTTTCGGCAGAAATTACACTTCGTCTAGACATCAGTCTTCGTCCATATACATATAGCCTAGCATTGAAAGGCTTTTTTCTAAGCCAACCACACTACTAGCTATTTTTGAGAGGTTTACTGTTATTGCAGATTTTAAAGAAGACAGTTCATTTTTATCATAACTTTGCATAACTCTTTTTCCATAAGCTTTCATTTCTTGCTGTCTTTTTACATAGCCCTTTATTGTACTTGTTGCATTATTATAAATGTAACCTAACATATTATTCCACTTTTCTGTTTCATCTACTTCTTCGAAACCGCCAGTAACTAATGGTACCCCGTCTTTTACTAAAGGGTAAAGCTGTATTATGTTACCAGCATCCATTCGTGAAAGAATATGCTGTCTGAACATGTTCTTTCCTAAATCCCCACTGCTATAAGAAGAACTAAATGCTGCATTTATTGCATCTCCAGATTGCGCTAAAAATAAAGAGCTAGCAAAAAATAAACCCATTTTTAATGGTCCATTCCCAAGTATTTTTAAACCGTTGCTAGAAGCTAAACGCCTTCTTAAGAGTTCGCCTCCAAAGAAAGCTCCAGAGATACTTGCAGACAAACCACCCGCTGTATTGATAACGTCAGTCAATTCTTTTGGAATTGTAGCTCCTTCTGGAACTAGATCATTTAGGAAGTTTGCGTTACTTGAGTTTTGATAATTTTTAATTACATAGTCACTAATTTTATTTACTATCTCTTGCTTTTTTTCTTCCGTAATATCATTAGGATTTATTGCGATACCAGCTCCCGCTTGGTATCTAAGAAAGCCACCTTCTTTTGCAATTGTCTCATCTATTAAATTTTCGACCTCGTCTTCTACGATTTCTCTAACAGCTTTTGTTTTTTCTTCCATACTATTTCCCATAGCATTAAAACTGTTGTATTCGTCAAAGACTCTAGCCCTTGTTTCATAAACTAAATTTTGCATAATCATTGGGTGAGAAAGCTCTTCGTTCGCTGTCACTAAAGCGTTTACTTCTACATCGGTTATGAAACCAGTTTCAAAAGAAAGCATATGAGTAACAGAGCAAACCTCTACAGGGCCATACATGTTTGTTATGTCATCATGTAGCACCACTACATCCCAAGGGTTTATTTTTGTGTCTCCAAGGATCGTCAAGGACCCTTCGTACATTTTTCTAGTGCCATGCAATAGCTCTCCGAGCCCATATCTTACTGCATTGCTTGGCCCTATTATATTCCTAGAAGAAACTGTTTTCTCTTTAAGATTGTTCATACTAATATTTCTGTTGGCTCTAAATCTTAAAGTTTCAATTTGATCCCCGAACTTAGATAGATGCGGAGACCAATCGTTAGGGCTTAGACCCTCTTGACTCCCATCCAGGTCTTTTCTATTGTTTATGAAGTTTACACTTACTGCATTTATCATGTTATGTGAGGAAACAATAACATTATTAGACACAAGGTTTCTCTTTGAAGAAACCAAATGGAACTGCCTAAAAGGCACAAATCTATCTTTTGTCTTTTTTATAAAATAATCGTACGCTTTTTCAGTAAAGAATTTTTTTAATTTATCACCATTACTGCTATCTGTGTCATTAGACAAGGCCAATTCTCTTGGAAAGAGCTCGCCTATATTTTTCATACTTAAAGCGCCACCGTTTGCTTCTTTCAAAGCCACATAGATAGCGTTGAGCTTTCTTATTTGGTTATTTGATATTTTTTTAGACCAGTAACGTTGACTTGGAACTCCAAAGAAAACTCTGTATTCAAGGCTATTCCCATATGGTCGAACCCCATAAATGTACCCAGGATGTCGCAAAGTGCATTCATGCAATATGTCCCATATTGTTTGTCCATTTACTATAAACGTGTTTTCGTACTGAGCGACATCTAGCCGCTTATCTACCAAACTAAAAGGACTCAATTTTAAATCTTTCAGCTTGGAATCATTTGTTATGTTAATCATTCCCCATGTACTGTTGTTTATGAGTTTTTTACTTTCTTTGCTCATTGCTTCGACCCACTCTGAACCAGCAGAAGCCAATGAATCCCAGTATGAGTACGTGGTGCTTGGTACATTTATCATATATTGTTTAGGGTGCGGAGAGAAAATATTGTCATCTTGTGGAGATAGAAGTTTCTTTTTCTTCAATTTATTCTTGTCTTCGCTAAAGCTTCCTAGCATGCTGTAATACATAAATTTAGCAGAATCTATTATTACGTCTGCCCCTGCCAACATTACTGAAGTGACAAGCCCTCCTGTAAATCCAACCGCAAGCGGCAAGGTAATACTACTGTAACCTCTTGCAAGAATATCAACGCCAATCTTTGACCCTAACCAAGTCTTTGACATTAAAGATGGTCCCAACCCACTCATTCCTAAAGCGCCAAAACCTCGCTGCTTTACGATTACTTGCTTTAAAAACTCTTCTCCAAGCTTATTCCCAGCCTGATATTTACCCGCTGTAAGTATCTGCGCAATCTTTTGGAATAATGTAACTACAGAGCCATTTAAGTAGCCATGCGCAATAACATTAGATCTTAAAGCTGCAAACCTCCCTCCAGTATTTACTACTAAGCTATTAAGCCCTCCAATGGAATTCAATTTAAGTGCTTCCATACCAAGCGGACCAAAAGTTCCAGGAGCTAAGTTGTACCTATTTGCGCGTATTAGATATTCTAACGCGTCATCAAAAGTATTTATAACTGGAGCGTATCCCGCTAGTTGTGCTGCTAAGGGATTTTTTGTTGAAGATCGCGCTACAAGATTAGATAAGTTTTGCGCTCGTTTAATAATTAAATCTTTAGCTCTTTGGCTTATTCCAAATGGGTTAATAAAGCTAATAGGCTTTACAAAAACAGCATTAACGTAACGCCCAACACCCCTAGCAAAAGCTGCACCTTTTCCTGCACCAGCATACCAGCTTGTTATCTTTGTAACAAACGTTGTCTTGGCTCCCATTTTTAATAATGGCATGCCAAAAGTAAGCAATCCAACACCAATACCAATACCAAAAGTATTATCTGATACCCAATCAAAGAAGTTTCTACTTAAACTAAAATTAAAACTACTTTCTTTTTTATATATATCTAAATCTAAAGAAAAGTCTTTGTATTCGCCAAATTGAAATACTGCACCCACCTTAGATCTTCCGAAATGCTTCAACTCATCGCTTAACATCATGCTACCTAATAATTGATGTGTACTATAAAAAGCATGTGCACTATTTTTATTTTTATTTCCGTTGCCTTTCCTCAAGGCCGTGAGCTCAACACCAAAACTTTGTACAGTGATATTACATATACTATTATTCTGCGCGTAATTTATGTCTGCAATCTTGCCTGAGATAAGCACGTCCAGCTCGTTAGTGTTGCTTTCATAACCAGCTCTAAGTTGAACAGTTACTCCTGGTCGAAGCACTATACTATCAATAAAGTTGCCTTCTTTTTTGAAGTTTTCTTCTTTTACATTTGGGTCTAGATCAACGTCTCTTAAAGCTCTTTTTTTAGTCCCATCTAGCACTCCGGAAATGTTTTGTAATTGTATAGTGGCTGTAGAGGCTGCTAGCTCTCTTGAGTTGTGAACATTAAAGCTAATTACAGAGTTGTAGTAAAAAAAATCATCGAAAGCAGTTAATCGATCTGTATAGATTTCGTCCTCTTCAATTAGATACAGTCTGAATGTTGGAAAAGCATTTTTCATGGTTTTTAATTTGTAAATATTTTTACTGCTATCTTCAGACAGCCCCATAATGCTTTCTTTTCCGTAATCCTGCTCTATCTGCTCGCCTAATGTACGGTTGAGTTCTTTGTCTCCAGATTTTTTAATCTCTTTTAAGAAATCGTCTTTAATTTTAAAACCAAGACTACTGCCAAAAGCGCTACTGAGCCTGCTAAGCTCCTTATTATACCTAGAATCAATCGCTTTGTTTGTTTCGGCTACTGTCTTCGTTACGGTTTTTATTATTGCAGGTACAGCATTACTACTTGATGAGACCATGCTTTCACTCACAGTTACATTTATTTGAGCTTCTTCACTTACTTTTTCCGTGTTGTCAAACACACCAATTTTAATTGGCGCTCCATAAGCCATCTTTTTCTCGTCTGATTCTCCAGTAATCATAAACTCAGAGATAGATCTCAAAACCTCTGTGCTATCCACAAGCTCGTTCACTATTTTTGTAGCAGATTCATTTCCTTCAAGCTTACTTTCAGGGCCAGTAAATATTCCATTTCTCAATCCTTTTTGAAACTGAATTGAGCTATTTAATATTTTGTCTGCAGCTGCAAATTCTTTTTCTTTTGCAGACTTAACCATTGTGTCTAATATGTCATTACCGTCATGGTAGTAGAAACATGGAGACAAATTGGAATTGCTATAAAGATTATTAGGATCTTGAGGCAAGTCAATATCTGGGTAAGCATTTTCTTCTAGAAGTTCAAAAACGGTACTTCCATCAAGTACTTTTAATAAAGTTGCATCTCTTGAATTTTCTACTATTTTTGGGTTTAAAGACATGTGCTCTTCTAAAATTGCGCTCAGAAGTTTCCTTAAGTAAGCAATTTTAAATCTATTCTCATTCTTTAAAGCTTCTTTCCCTTTGATTGTATTGAAATATTCTTTTAAGCCGTTTTTATTTTTTATTTGATAAGTGACTAGATATGGAAATCTATTCTCATTCTTTAAAGCTTCTGGATCCGATTTAATTTGAGCAGGATTCCTTGTATTAGGCCAGTAATATGGATCACTCTCTGATTGTTTTAAATAAGAGATAGTCTTATTTGTTTTATCTATTTTTAAAATGTGATGATGATCTTCTTCATCAGGACCGGTCGTATTTACAGCTGGAAAAGTGAATAAAAATCTTAAGTAATTTTTCATTTCTTTTAAAGTTAGTTCTTCTGCAAGCGCAAAGTTGGCCAACTTTGCATTTATATTTCCATTTTTATCATAAATGCCTTCGCTGTCTTTAAGGCTTCGTCTTATTAAATTTAGAGCTCTGCTTGATGCATCTAATTCAGACGCTACTTTGTTGAATTTTTCAAATATACTGAGTTCAGAAAATATTGGTTTGACGTGATTGTTGATTCCGCTGCGGACCGTATCCGCACGACCTATCTCAGTTAAAAAATCTCCAATCTTTCGCCCGCCCTTAACACTTATATTTACTCCTTCTCCAATAAGAAAATTCTTATTTTCTTCAAAGTATTTAATATAGAGTTTAAAGCTCTCTTTATCCTTTAAGAATTTTCCATGGGAGGCCATGCCTGCAGTCACTCGTTCTAATTGCGATTTACCTTGACTATCTAAATTGCCTCCTAAAGCATCCCAAACACCATACATTTCAAGTGCTAAAAATACGCCACTAATAACCCACCCTGCAGGGTTAATCTTGGTACCAGCAAAAAACAACGCTTGACTAATTCTATGGAGTGTTATTCCGGTGCCTATAGCACTTGCAGTTAGTGCAACTCCTTTTGTTGATTTTGAGATGTTGTTCGCTTCGCTCAGTATGGCTCCTGTGCTTAAACTTGTAACTCCCGTGAAAAGCCGCTCTGTGGAAGTATAAAAAGCAGGCAATACAGGAAAATTGTATAGTTCTTTTTGAATGAACTTCATTTCATCTTCAAATTCTTTGGCAGAATCTGTGTAGAGGTAAGGCTCCGTCAACATTAACGACGCCAACTCAGTAAAGCTTTTTAAAAGCTTATTGTTATTTAATTTAGCTCTAGTTAATGCATCTCTCTGAGCGCTCTTTGCATTTACTTCTCCTACATTAAAGAATAATGATTTTGATTTTAAATCACTTTTATCTGTTATTACCCTGCTAGCAAACTGAGTTTTGGCCACTCCACTGAATCTATCCATTCCTAGAGAGCCTGGAACTACGCTTTGAACTGTTTTAGTGCCATACTCAGTTGATGTTTGTATGTTTACTTTTAGCTCTTTCCCGTAATAACGGGTTACAGCTTTTATTACAGCCTTTTGTTCTTCACTTAGTTTCTTTTTGCCTTTGGGTGGAAAGAATTTTATCTCATACTTATTACCTGCTTGGGATATTTCAAAGTTGTATCTTCTCACTTTCCTCTCAGGTATCACTGCTTGAAAAGTAATCGATGCAGGCGTTACTGTTTCTTGATAAAGACTCTTTATTGCATTAGTATCTACTAGATTATTATCTGACAGGAAAGTAATAAAATCTTCAGGCTTTGTAGAGGTTAGCTTGTATGCTTCTATATCTGCACTCTCTCTTGTGTCCTCCTTTAAAGCGGTTTTATCTTCTTTAGCTAAATCCCCTTCCTCTATTTCTTCAGCTTCATCATTGTCTAAATCACTTGATTCTTCAACTGCATCATCATTTGTTGGTAAATCGCCACTATCGAATACTTCATATATTCTTGGGAGCAAATATTGCACATCGTATTTAGTTCCATGACTGTGACTGTGACTTACTATAGTATAACTGCCATCAATTACTGTCGCTAAAGGTACATCTCTAGAGTTAAGATTAGGTTCATCAGTCAAATCGTTGCTAAACATTTTTGGGACACTAGGAATCCCTGGAACAATCCTATGAAGCTCATTAATAAAGTGGCATGCAGCTTCAATTAGCTTATCTGGGAACTTTAATATCTGCCTTGGCCCGTCTGGGCCTGGATTATCAATTACCTCAAACCCATATCTTTTTGCATTAGACGTTACAGGAGACAAAGCAAAATCAAAACCTATTGAGTTTGCATTAAAATTCCCCGCATGATTTGCTTGGTAGGCTGCGTCTACCATTTGGCTAGCAATTATAGTTCCATCTTTTTTATAACTTATACCAAAGTGACTACTTGTCGTGGTACCGGCCCATGTTCTTTTTAGAAACTCTGCGTTATGTCCACCATGGTGCAACATAATAAACTTGATATCATCGAGATCCCTCGGAGCTCGGCCAATCTGACCATCTGCATGATCTGTCTGTATGTTTATCTTTTCGTTTTGAGTGAAGTTTTCAAACTCAAATAAACCTCTAGTGTCTATTTCATAGCCTTTACCATTTATTATGACGCCTTTTTGGTCTTGTTGCTTGTAATACTCTTTTAAAGCGTCGTCAAAGCCACTTTTTCTTATATAAGCTTTAATAATAGCTATGTCTTCGTTCCAAAACTTCTTTTGATCAATAAACCGATACGGATCTTCTTTACCTCCCCATCGTCTTCTACTATCTCTCACATTCCAAGAAGAACCAATTTTATTTGCATGGTTAACAACAAAGTTTACGTCTAAATGTATAAAACTACCTGCAGTGTTGGGCATAAGGTTATCATTAAAAATAGCTGCAGTGGGACCGGCGTTAGCGCCGGTCCCACTAATCCTGCCGCTTTGTCCCCCAATAGCACTACCGTAAATACCTATTCCAAAAATCCTTCTTCTGTTTCTTTTACCTTTTCTTTTGCCTATGCTGTCGAAGAAGAATCTTCTTTCTTCCAAGAGTTCAATTATTGCAGCTGCTTCACAAACATTCATATTATTTATGTATATGTCTGCAGCCCCACCTGTGAAGTGATTAGAAGCTGTATCTCTGCTTCGTCCATCTAACTGTCTATCTAATGTAGAAAACGCATTGATAGCAAAATTCTTAGGGTTTGTTCCACTTATAGCTCTATGCTTTAAATAAATATTTAAAAACTTCTGTAACGGGTCTAGGTAATCCTTACAAAATTCAAAAGCATTCTTATCTATATCCCCTACGAGTATTTTTTCAAGTCCTTGATTTTTAATCTGCGTCCTTAAATGCTTTTTTGAATGTGCATAGAAAGACTTCGCACCGAAATATATAGTATTCCAGTAATGATTTACATATTTGGCCGTAGAGTACGACCTGGCATTACTGCTAACTGCACTTCCTCCTTGAGGACCAATATTAATGCCGCTTTGCTGAATTACTGAAGCGTACCTGCTTAAATAATTCTCATCTACTTCGGAGCTTTTTGCCGCCCTTACTTCCTCTTCATCATAACACTTACTTTCACTAAAGCGTAAATTCAATCCAACCGCTCCCGGTGAACCTTCAATAGTAAATGTATCTACAGAAGAAATTAAAAATCTGGGTTTTATATCTCTGATTACAGCTTCTTGCTTGTTGTTAAACTCGACGACTTTTTCATCATTGTCAGCATATTTAAAAGATCCTACAAGTTTTGTTATTAATGACTCAACGACAATATTTGCAGCGTCAGGTATTTGAGGAAAATTCTTAGCCATGTAAGCGGTATGCGCTCTGACGTTTTCTAATTCTTTGATTTTCGGAGGAAGCCCGTCACCAATTCCAGTGTACCCGATAAAATTAAACTGATAGCTAGGTTCTATGCTACCTAGAAACTGATGCGTAGGGTATTCATAACCAAGTACAGGAATAGAGCTGATAATGTTTCTCAAGCTACAAGAAACGTTTGTTATATCTTGCTCAAACTTTGGAAAAGAATCGCTGTTTACTCCGAAAGTATCCTTACCTGTGATCGCTTTAACATCTTCTTCAAACAAGTTAGAGTCGAATGAAAGTATCAGTGCTTTTTGAAAAACATTCTCTAGGCCACTTCGATACTGGTACTGAGAAAACCCTTCTTCTTCAATTACTCTTTTAATGGAGTTAATGTAAGGTAGATCCTTTTCAGTTAAATATGTTTCGTTATCATTGCCTAATGAAACTTTAGAAACAGACCTTTTAACGACTTTACTGCTTTTTACATATTTTTCTTCTAAAGCTTTCCCAGTTAGTGTTAAGCAAAGATCATTTATTAATTGTCCACTTGCATTTATTGTAAACTCATTGTTCGTGTCAAAGTATCCAACTATTGTTCCCGCAGGAAAAACCTTTCCTTCTTGAGCCTTAATCCAATAACGCAAGTTCTCTTGCTCTTGTACTCCGCTGTATACTATCTTTTCTTCTTTTACACCACTTCCATTTGTAATAATTATTTCCCCATTATTACTGTATGTGATCTTACCAGCTCTGATAGTCATTACTGCAAAAGCTAAATTGCTTGAATTGTTTTCATCCCATTCCTGAGTATTTTGAACTTTATAGCCAGCGTTTGAAGTGCCTGTTATAAAAACATTACTACCAGGAGAATAATACCCAAAAGCTTGTAAAGATCTTTGTATTGGTAAAGAATATTCTTGAGAAATCGGGTCTATAGCTAGCCTTAAGTCTCTATCTTGTGGCGCACTTAAAGTTAAACCAGAGGTTACTGGTTTTGCTTCATTAATTACAGCTTCTTTTTTAGCTTCGTAGTCTTTGAAAAGTTTAAAGATTTTCTGTTTATTTTTTTTTATAACTTCATTTTGACTTTTTTCATTCATCCCTTTCACAATGCCTTTACGCAGACTTTTTCTGTGCCTGAATAGGAAGTTCCCCCCTAAGTTTAAAGACTTGTATTCCTTTGTCACAATTCTCGTATTAAGTCCACTCAACAGTATCGAATGCGTCAGGTCTTTTCTGAACTTTAAAAGTTTATCATTTTTAATTCCATTAACTTTTAATTCGTGAATCCCTACTACGCTTGGTCTTTTAATGTTGCCTTCATACGCAGTACCCTGAAATAAATTGTAAACCTCTTCGTCTACAAATACCTCGTTTGGAACAAACTCTTCAATATTTTCCGTCCCTTTAACTACGTTTATTCCAAAACTTTCGTTTAAATATTTCAATTGCAAGAAGTTCGAATACCGTTTGTAAGCATTCGATTTTCTTGGGTCCGTAACAACACTTCTGCTTCTCGAAATAGCTTGTCTTGATAAGCTAAGAGGATTGTTACCATTAGGAGGGCTTAAGTCTCTTATTGTATTATTGCTACGTTTTAAATTTTTGCTGTATTTTAAAAGCGGCTTTCTTTGATCGGGCGTGCCTTTATATGTTGGGAAAATGGAATGCACATATTCTTTCACGCTTCCCTTATCTTCGACTTTCACTGTGTAGTCTTTTCTAAAGGTCAAAGATCTTCCAAAAGGTTTGTAGTTGAAATACCTTAGATCTAATTCTACTAAAAAAGCACCTGGCGAGCTAGGGTGGTTTGCAATGTTCAAACCAAACACAGTAAAATAGTTAATTTGTGTAGCTACTGCATGGGTGTCTGATATGCTTTGCTGTATGAAACTATTTTGAATAGACACAAAAGGGTTGTTTCTTACTTGAGAAATCAATCGGTGCAAAAGTAGCAATGAGTCTGGTGCAAAAGTAATGCTAACCTGCGCGTGATAGTTACCATTTCCTGAAGCTATTTTTGTGGAAACTCTAGATCTTAAAGTTTTCCACGCATATTCCAACCCCTCTTTATGCACTGATATTGCTGTAGGTGGAATATGAAGCTCAATATCGTTAATTACAAAATTAGCTTCTTGAGAATTAAACAGATCAGGAATGTTATTCAATTCACGCATATTTTAATCTCTCATCATTTTATTAATATAGGCATTACCTATCGGCCTTCTATTGTCGTTGACAGTCAGTGACGCCTGCCCTCCAGCCGATACAAAGTGCTTGCCCATAGTTTGAGCTGCAGAAAGGCTTGGAGCCTCTCCGTACATCTTAATTGAACGATTCAATGATACAGTACTCACTCCGCTATTGATAGGTCTTTCATAAAAATTATCAATCCCATTTATCTTACCTGGGCTTACGTTTCCGTGCTCTCTACTAAAACTTTGTTGCAAAGCTCTATTGCTTAAACCTTGCCCCGCTTTTAAAGCTTCTTTAGAGATAGAATCGGAAAATTTACCTCCAGGTTCAAGCGAGCTGCTTGGCGAATTTGCTCCCACAGCATACGAAGCCAAAAGCGAACCTGCAATTACTCCAGCCAAACCCTTGCTCCTGCTAACGGTTTCGCTAAAAGCACTTCTAGCAGAATCTACTTTAGAAAAAATCGATTCTATTTCATCAAGCTCGCCAGTAATCACTCCACCTTCCATTGAAAAACCCTTGTTCATTAGTTGGAACAATTGCTGGCTGTTAAACCTAGAAGAACCTTCTAATTTTCTTCCAAGTGCCTTGTTAGATGTAAAATCGTTAAATCCATATTTTTTTACATTTCTAGCCATAACATCAAAAGAGTCAAATATTTCTTGGACATTTAAATTTACGTCTCCTAGAGCTTCTCTAAACTTTTTCGTTGCATTACCTTCTCCTAAGTTATGGAACTCAATTGACTTTGCATCTATTTTTAAGTTGCCTTCAGCATTTTCCAACAAAGTTCCTTTGAATATCTTGTCCTGGAAAAAGCTTTTTAGAGCATCGCCCTTACCCGTATTAAAAGATGTTTTTAAAGCACTTAGGTATTCCCTAGAAATGTTAGCAGCAATCGGAAGCTTCTTGCCTTTAATTCCTAAAACTTCTTGAGCCACTGATATTAAAGCTGCTCCACTTTGAATTTTTTTAAATTGAGCTGCAAAATCTCCACTAGTATCATCTGCAGCAGACTGTGCAAGTCCCAGCATTCCTGCTTTAACTTGCACATCTAGACCACCAATTCCCTTTACTATTTGTTCTTTCTGGTACTCGTCTACAATGGACTGAGCAACTGTCATTTGTGAGGCTCCCATGCGCTTCCCTAGCTTCTCTACACCTTCCCCAAGCAGGCTCATGTTAGTTAGAAACTCTGCACCATAAGTGTACATTTTTTTTGCGTCGATCCCTTGGTTTTTCATTTTATTTTTTAAAGTCTTGTCTACATCAAAAAATACCTGATAAGGATCCGCGTCAAAGTCTCCAATGCCAAACCTTGCAAAATCCATGCGCCCAGAAAAGGCAGTCCTTTTACCTGTATTTACATCTTCTATTTGCATGCTCATGTCTATTTGAGGAAACCTTACAGTCCCTCCTCCATGCTCGCCTTTCTCTAAGTGCTTGTTAAGCATATCTTTATATATACCACCATAAGCACTAACTTGCTCTTCGTTTAGTTTTCCGCTTTCTTTCAACAATCTTAGTTCAGCCAAATCGGCACCTGTTTTAACTTCTCTTCCCAAAACATCGTCTAGGATTTTTAAAGGCCTGCTTATACCAGGCGCTCTTGGCTGAGTTTTGTTTCCTTGAAAATCTGTATCTAAACCGCTTACTTCAGGAGCGTTGTTCATTATTTTTTCATCTATATCTTTTATAGTTATATCACCTTCATTTTCTATTGATTCTTTTTGAGCATTTTCTATTAATTGTTTTTGAGCTTTGATTTCGTCTTCTTCTTGATTTAATCTTTCTATTTCTTCGAAAAGCGCTTTTCTGCGTTTTTGTTTACCCCTAAAAGGGTTTTTTTCCATTTCGTTAAGATCGCGCGTTGCTCTTTGTGAAATTTCTCTTTGTGAATAGAAATTTGACGCTCTATCTTTCACCTCTGACATTTTTACTTCTTCTCCTCTAGCTTCTCTTCTGATTACATCGTAGGCGTCTATCTTTGTAGCTTGAGGCGCAAGAGTGTAATTGCTGTTTTCATTAAGGACTTTTCTTACCCTTCCTCTGTTTCGAGAACTTATCCTCTCTAAGAACGGTTCGAGACTTTCTTCTGTAACCATGCCTTTTTTTCGTGCCGCTATAATTTCTTCAGAAACTGCTGGCCCCACTCCTTTTAGCTGCATCAATTCCTCTTTTGTTGCTAAGTTTAAATTCACAACACTCGCTCCACCACTTCTTACTTCTTTTATCCTCTGCGATATTTGCTCCCTATTCATATTGATTTTGCTCCGACCCTTGTTGTCAGGTTGAGCTAGTTCTTCTAAAGGGTTCAATTTACTCCCCGTTTGATTTCCATACTCATCAAGTAAGGGTACGTTTTTTCCAGAAAACTTTCTTGCTAAAAACTCGTTTTCAAAGCCTTCCAAGCTTCTCAAGTGAGTTTTATTGTCAGCATTAAAACCAAAAAAAGGTCCCATTTCGTTTATGAATCCAATAGCCTCTTTTTTATTTTCGAAATGCCTAAAAGAAGATGTCAACCTACCTTCATCTACACTCCTTCCATATGCTCCAACGTCTTCTATAGTTTCTGTGAACTCTCTTTCTAAACTACGTCTTATGTTTCCTTCAGAGACATCACCGCCTCCAAGAACAGCCCTTCCGTAAACGTCTTTATTTTTATCAGCAGCGGTAATTTGTTCGTTAATTTTATGTATTTTATTATCAATAATTTTTGCTTCTTCATTAAGACCTTTAAGTTCCTCTGCCTTTTTGCTATATTCTGTAGTTTTTGTTGAACCAGCTTTATTAAACTTCTTAATTTGTTCAATTATCGGCTCGGCCTTTTTTTTTATTTTTGAAAACTGATCTTGCAAAAGAGCTACTTTACTATGACGTTTAGCTTGTGCTGCACCTACGTCTTCAGCAAGAAGGTTCAAATTACTTTCTTGAGGTAGGTTTCCTGAAAATACACCATGCCGCCTCTCTATAAACCCTCCAGGTTCTTCTAAAATCTTTGAAGCATCTCGCCTTTTGTTTAAAAGGGACTCCCTTTCAGCAACAAACTTTTCGTAACCTTCTTCACCTTTTATACTGGCTCTTTCTTGTTTGATTTCTTGCCTTTTGGCATAAACTTCTTGCCCCCTAGTATAAACAGCATCTCTTTCATCAAGTTTTTCTAAACCAGTAACCCCTTTTAATATTTCCGAAACTTTATCTTGGTTTAATGATTTTCTAATCTTTTTAAGATGCTCTACATAATCCGGTGTAAACTCTTCTCCTTTTTCTACATTTCTTAAAAACTGTAGTGGTTTTAGCTCTTTTTCAAAATCGTATTGATAAATACCCATGCTTGCAAAAATGTGTGAAAAACCTATGAGAGGATTTCTTTGTATCGTTCCAGAAATTCCTTCTTTTTTGCTTCGATGCATGCCAGTAAAAAAGGCTTCCAAAGTCTCTTCCATTATTTTGTTTGTTTCTTTTTTGGTAGAGACTTTACCTTGAGAAGCTAAATGTTTATTTATTGCTGATTCGTAGGTACCCATTCCATCTAGGAAAGCCTGTTGATCCATAAATGCAACATAGCCCATTTCTTTGTTTACCACTTCAGACAAAGAGTCTACAATTTGCTTTTGAACATTCAGATCATCGCTAAAGATTGTAGCTCCAACGCCTTTTTTTCCTAAAGTGAACCCACCTCCCATATAAGAGCCTGATCCTAAGATTTTACCACTTAGTGTACTCCTGATCGCTGTACCCGTTATTTTGCTTAATCTTTTTCTAACTTCAGTAAAGCCTGAAATTGATTTTTCGATTTCATCTTCATCAGTTCCAGCATCCTTCAACGAAGATAAAGATGATAGCAAGTCTGTAATATTTCTTCCGTATTCAGCTTCTACTTTTATGACTTCATCACTCGACCTGATCTCATGGCCTAAAAACCCTTGAAAGGTATCTTCTCCTGGGAGAAATATTTCTTTTTTGCCTCCAGTAAATTCGTACAGCCTATCCAGCCCCTCTTTAGAGAGGCCCATTTTTTCTAAATCAAGTATGTTCCCTCCTTTCCTGGCAGACAGTTTTTCAACGACTTCTTTCTCTTTGCCTTGCCCAAGGTCTAAAAGTTCAGTTACCTCTTCTTCGGTTAGTTTACCAACATCGCTTAAACCTGATATCTGCTCTTTTATATTTGTTGCATCAAGCTTTCCAAGAGATTCTTGTGTCAGCTTCATTCCCATCAAGCCTCCAGCGCGACTTTCGAATCCTTCCATTCTGGTTATCATTGAAGAAACGTATCCCGTCGCTTCTTTTGAATCCATCCCCCAAAAGGATCTTAAAGAAGAATAAAGATAGTTCGCAAACCTTGGTTCAGCCTTAGCTACGCTTCTGCCCAGGTCTGTATGTGGAGTACCAACAGTTCCAAACGCAGCACCGATTACCACACCTCTTTTTGCTGTCTCTTCGATTTTACTTAAATAGGGATCAACATCAACTACACCCGCGTCTTTTAAACCCGCAGCTATTTTTCTTTCAAAATATTCTAAGTTTAAACCAAACTTTTTATTGCTTGCTTGGTTTCTAGCATAAGACATTACCATTCCAAAATGATCAGCACTTATTCCTTCATCACCAGCCCTTTTTGCAATTGTTTGAAAGAACTTCCCTAAAGTTGAAGCGCTTTTTTGCTTTGCAGACACTTGGTCTACATTTGTTAGCGTGCTTTTAAAATCACCCAATTGGTTGTCATTTATTTCGGTAAGCAATTCATCTGCATTGTCTAAAGACCCCATACTAGTATTTAATGCTTTGTCCATTGCTGCTTCATCCAACCCGAGCATCTTCATACCTCCGTGTATCTGCGTACGCAGATACCCAGCAGACTTTCCCAATTGAGCTGTTGTGGTAAGCAAGGTGTTCTCTATCCTTCCCCCAAAACCGTCTTTATTGAAAAACACCTCTCCAATGTCACGAACACCCAACTCTTCCAGTTTCTTCAACATAGAAGATTCATTAATTGTAAGCGTTGTGTCTTTGGCTAAAGAAGAGAATAGTTTGCTATAATCAACGTCTTGCAACACTTGGCCTTTAAGATGGTAGCGGTCCCTTCCTGTTTCCATGCTTTTTTCAGAAAGCCCAAGCGTAAATCTTTTCATACCTTTGTGACGTTTGATGTGCACAATTCTGTCGTCTTGTTTTCCTAAAACAGCACGCCCTTCAGAATCTCCAAATTGTTTGAAAAAATCATCAATATCGTAATCGTCACCATCAACGAGTGAACCTATAGTTAAAAACTTTCTGTTATTGTCTTTTGAAGCATTTAAAACTTCCGTCAATAACTTGCTCTGGTTAATACCTTCTTTGTTTATGGTTTTTGTATAACCTTTTTTAACCTGAATGGTGCCCCCCATATAACTCATCCCTTCACCAAGGCCTAATTGAGCAGCAGGGTTTTTTATTTTTTTTGCTCCGTGTTGTGCTTCTTCAAGTTTTTCAAAAATCATAATAGCGCCAAAGTTTACGCCTCTGATATTTTTAGATACTTCCTTATCACTGGTGATTCCAATCAATTCATTGCTTGCCCCAGATATTTTAATGTCTCCCTTTTTTCCAAAAGTAGCGTCTCTTTCAACACCTGCAAACCCTGCTGCTAATTCGGGTCTTCCGTAAACTTGACCAGCACGCGCTGTTTGAGGCACTAAACTGCGGTCCAGTCGCCCATACCTTTTCATCGCATTGAAGGCCGTTTTTGTTTTTGTTCCAGAATCATTCTCCAGTCGCTCAATATGACCTACTATCATTTCTCTTTTTAAATCAAATGGATCCTTAAATCTAGAAGTCAAAGTTTGCGAACCTGAAGTACCTCCATAAATTTCTGACTCATATTGAAGTATTTTTTTCGTTACTTGCTCCCTGTCTTTTTGTGCAAATTTTTCCAGTCCAGCAATTCTATGTATTGATGATTGAAAAGCTCGAGAATCTATAAGTGTAGACATCAAGTCTTTGTCGATTAAATTTATTTCTTTTCCACCATTAATTGTTCTGCTTGAATTCAATCCTTCAATCATTGTTCTTGGGGTCTCTATTGACATCGACCTAATATAGTCATTGTACTCATTTATATTTGTCACGCTAAAATTTTGAAAAGACTGTTTGTTTTCTTTTATCAATCCAAATAAATGATCTTCTAAGCTCATTGTAGCGTCTTTTAGCGCAGCTGCTGCCCCAGTCCCCTTTGGGGTTGCTAACTGATTCAAATCTAAACTAGGGAAAATTTTTGCAGCGTCTATTACACCCCCACTAGTAGTGTACCGTGTAGACATATTCTCCGTCCCTCTTATTATTGTCATTCCAGATCTTGGGTCTTTAGCCAGGTCTAAAGCTACGTTTTGAAACCTCCCACTGCTATGCTCTACTCTCGCATAAGTAGACTTACCTTCACCTGGTCCATACTCTTCTAAAGATACTAATTGTATATTCTTTCCTGAAGCCATGGATTTAAGTTCCCCATATTTCTTCGTCGCTTTTCTACTCAGATCACTTGTCGATGCTGACTTCCACTCTACAGTGGAGGTTCCTTCTGTTGTGAAATCTTTGAAGGTGGTATTGAATTGGCCTTTTGTTTTCATCATTGAAGAGTGTCTTTTTTTGAATTCTTGCAACTTTGGACCGCTAGTACTTACACTACTTTTATAAAAATCAATAGCAGTCCGCATATCAACCTGTTCGATGTTTCCTGTTTCAACACCTTGGTACAGTTTTTCTAACGATGCTTTTAGTGATCCCGAATCATCAATCATGCTTTCGCTAGCAGTATCAAAAAGTGCTGACAAAAAAGCCCTTGCTTCATTTGCGGAAGATGTTTCATTAAACATTCTTTCTAGGTTCTCACTACTTAAAATCTCCTCTTTAAAAGTTTTAAGTGCTACTTTCCTGCTTTCGTTTACAACACTCTTTAACCTTTCAGCATCTTTTCTAATTATGCTTCCTGCCCGACCTAACTCATTTTGCGAAGCAGAAGAGTTCTTTAAAGCCCCTAAGCTCTTCTTTACACCTGATGTTAAATTTACATTCTCGTTTAACAGGTAGGCTGTCCCAGCCACAGCAGCGGCTCCTATTACTGTGCGTCCAGTGTTTTTTATATTCGACACTTCTTTATCTTTTTGCTGCTCATTTAATAGATTTATTAAAGACATTTTAACCTCTTATCGCTAAACTTAACATTGACAGGATCTCAGTGCTCCTATCGTCGTTGTAATGTATTTCCGCTCTACTATTTTCATAAGGAGCGTGAGAAGTGTTTATTAAGGATTTACTAAAATCTATTCCCGTAGAATTCTTCATTCCTCTTATAAGCCTGTTTCTTGCAGAGCTTCTTGATGGGCCTGGGCTCTCGTACATGAACATGTCAGAACCTTCCAAGTATGGCCTTCTCGAGGCTCTTCTAACTTGGCTATTCCAGACGTCATAATCGTGTGTCTCTTGACTGCTATTGTCTATGTATTTTACTTTAACATCTTCGATATCGACATCTTTGTGCCATCCGATCCAATCAGGCCCAGGTAGAGGTTTATTTATAAAGTACTTTTCAACCTCTTGCAATTGCTGACTCATATAGCCAGGATCTATGTTTGCTTTAGCACCTGCACCCATTAATGTCAATTTTTCACCGCTATCAACTCTGCCCCATACAGCTTTATAAAGATGCACTTGGTCTTCAGGTACAAGCTCTAGTATTTTTTCTCGATCAGCTTCTCTTGCATTTGCAAAAGCGTCAAAAAATCTTTTTTCTGCATTCGGAAGGGATAAGTACATGCTTAAAGCATCTCCATTAGGATTCACTCCCGTCCTAGTTTGAGCTGCCATCTTCATGTATCTTTGACGGTCCTTGCCATTCTCTGCACCTTGTGCAAGCTGCATAAACTTTAAAAATTGTAATTTATCAAAATGGCTGTCTAATTCTTCTCTTTTAGTTACATGTAATGGTTTTCCGCCCCACCCCATTAGGTTAGCTGCACTATACAAAGCTGGTCTGAACCAGTCCCTTACGTGCTTGTCCCAAAAAGCGTTTGTCGTACCGTAAACTCTTTCCTGCTCGTAAGCTTCTATTGCGGACCTTGTTTTACCCAAAAGTTTTTGCGTTGGTCTAAACCCGCCTGGAATTAAATATTCCGCAGGCGCACTCACTTTTCTAATTATGCTTTCTGCACCTTGATATAAACTTTTGGTGATATCTGATACTACAGGAATTTTAATAGCATTTTTCGCATACTCAAAGTCCCTAGTAGGTGCGAGCTTTTTTCTATGTGCTTCAGAAGCGTTTTCTAAAATTCTATTTTCTAAATCAGTTGTAAGCCCAGCGACTCTTCTTTCCATTAGTTGATTTCTTAACCGAATAGTCTCTCTCGATTTAGGCGACAAATCAGAGAGTATCTTGTACTTATGTATGTCCGGATAGTCTTCTGGATCTAGACCTTCTACCTCTGGGTTTAAAGCTTCATAAGCTTTTCCAGGCATTCTAGAAAACCCATTTGGAATCGATCTGTATGGGTCTCCCCTCCTGTATCTTGCAGGCATCCATGAAGGCATTGTGTTGGCAATTGGGTTGTACTTTTCAATTGTAGATCTTGGTCGAGGAAGAATTCTTCTTATTGGCTCTGAAGTAAAACCTAGCCCACCCAAATCCATATCCCAATAATCTAGCACTCCAGAATCCATGTCTGAAGAAGAGGCCATTTGAAAATCTCTTGTACCTATTGTTTCCCTACCGGTTACCAGTTTTTGCAAATAGTTTTTTGTATAACCAGTAAGACCCTCTATTTCTCTGAACTGATACTGCACTTCTCCTAAAAGCGAAGACGTAGAGTAGGGGCTTTTTGGAACTCCTGGCCCCATTTGGCCTAAAGCTTTACTAGATCCAAACTCTTGCAAGTAGGTGTGCTCGACTTGCCCTTTGTCGTTGATTTGCATCAACTCTTCTTCATGCATTAGCCTTGGGGGTTTTATTAACCGACCAATTGTATTTGAAAGTATGCTCCCAATAACGGGCACATCTTCAAAAGCAGAGCCACTTATTGGGTAAGGCCTATCATAGTAATTTTTCTCTTCCAAATGGTAAGTAAAATTCTTCAACATAAAACGGCTTAAAGGAGAGTATTCTTCTGTTTCATCTCCCCAAACAGCTTTCTCTTTTGCTTGCGTCATTAAAGATACATAAGCATGCGGCCTAAAATAACTAGTTTCATTCCCTCCCAAAGGCGTCCCGCCACCTTCCCACCATCTTCCTTTTTTAATTTCTACAAGCTTTTTACCAGAATAAATTTCTTTTAGTTCATCTGGGTTTTCCATTGTACCAAAAAGGCTTCCCGTTAAAAGCTGATGTGTTGCTGCAACCCCTAAAAATAAAGCTCCAAATCTTCTTAAAATAGGTGAAGCATTTAAACTTTTAGCAAACTCATCGTAAGTCTTAGTTACTTCTTCACCGTTAACCATTCTTGTTACGTCCCCTTTCATCGGGGCGCCCAAGAATGAATGAAATATTTCTGCTCCAAGTATCTCAGTACGCCTTAGCGTGTTGTCTAAAATGCTTCCGGATTTATATTTACTGTTTATTATTTCAATTCTATCTAATAAAGATCTATTTAAATCATTGGATTTGTAATTATTATCATAAACGTCTGATCTAATTTTTGCATTTATATTATATTCAAAATCTAAGATTTCTTTCTCTCTTTTCGACACATCTGTAATGTTTCCGACAATTTGAAATAGATCTTTATTTTTATTAAAAAAAGTACCTAACTTTTTTATTTCTGAATTCTCTAAATCTCCTGCCCCTTTATTTTTAATTATTTCGTCAATACGCCTCGTATACTCTTTTATTTCCGGCGAGCCCGCATGTAGATTTGAAATCTCCTCACCAAGAGGGTTGTATTTCATAAAATTTTCGCTGTAATTGCCACTTCCAGATTTTATTGGTACTAATGCATCATATAACGCTGATGCTTTTACTTGCTTACTTGTTAGAGGTATATCTACTTTTCCAGTTTTGGCGGAAGCAACTAAACCCACCCTGTCTTTTATAAAATCTGGCACAACTTTTTTTGCAATCTTATCTATTGCACTCAAATTATTGTCTGCGCTCTTTCTTAAATATTCACTTCCGTATCCTGAATATGACAAAGCAGCAGCGCCTAAACCTAAAAACAAACCAGTAGTTGCATCTGTGAAGCCAGGCATTATCCCTTCTATGCCTCTCTTTACATAAGACATTCCTGTGATTTGCCCTAGGTAAGATCGACCTATGTCCAGGTTTACAGCTGTAGTTGCTACCCCCTCTATGATACCTTTATCAAAACCTGGAGCCAGTAGTTGCGCTAAAAAAGCTGCCCCGCCGACTTTTGTTGGCGTGAATTTTCCTCCACCTTTGGACATCTTATCATACAAATAAGCAAATCCAACGCTTGTGCCTGCTGAAGCAATTAAGTTACCTGCACTGCCATGATTCCTTCTGTAGTGGTCAATTGTAGCTAGCCCAATACTAGCTGCGCCAATCTTGCTGGCCTTGTAACCTATTTCAAAAAATTGCTTATAAAACGGCCCAGGCTTGGTAGTAAGGCCTAAGCCTGTAGCGTCTGCAAAAGCACTAAGATGTTTTCCTAAAATAGGTATCTGCTCTTTTGTAGCTGATATAACTCTATTGAATCTATTTAAACCTGCTGACAAGTAAGCCGTTGGGTAGGCAGTTCTTCTTCTTAAATCTTCTAATGAAGAAAAACTACCTTTCGCTGAAGCTATTAAACCTAACCTCTCTACGCTACCGTCAGAACCTTTAAAAATATCTTCAAAGACTACTCCTGGCACGTCCATGTTCTGTACAGAGCCTTGATAAGCAGGATTGATTTTTCCTGAAAGGTTTAGTTCCTCTATCAAATCATAAGGGTCTGCTGAGTAACGTAAATTTTGCACGGCCACATCGCTAGACAAAAGTTTTGATGCGCCTTTTTTCGTCTTTAGTTTAGTTTCAATTCCAGTTTGCTTGCCAGTTGAATCAACAACTGGCTCTTGAAACTCTTCAAGCTCTTCAAAGATTAATCTCCCCCGACCCCTTTGTTTAGATTCTTGCTCGTAAACAAGCCTGAACCTATCGTCATCAGTAGAGAAATGAGTGGCTATGTCTGAATAAGAGTCCTCGCCAATAATACCCTTAACTAGGTTCCTTGTACTTTCTTTGCTTAAGGAGTCTGAAGAAAAAACATATTTGTGCATTTCCTTAGAGTCTAAAGATGAGACTCCCTTCTCCATGCCCAACGCTTCTGGAGAAAGATATGGGCTCATGAATTCAGGTAACCTAAAAGTATTTGCAAACCCAAAAGGAGTTTTGTTTGCTAAGTTTCTTATCTGCCGCTGCAAGATATCATATTTAGTATAAGTGTTTTTACTACCACCATACTGGCTATTCATTAAGAAATGTGCCCCAGCAAGTCCTGCTGCATATGGTGTCAAGGATAGCGCCCCTTCTATTAGAGGGTGCATATCAGGTTCAGCCGCTACAGCTGAATAAAAAACACTACCAGGACCTTGTTGAGTAAACATTGTGAGCTACCTTTTATCTAGAGATCTAAGCTGCGAAGCGCTCAATTTCTCCTTATTCAGTCTGTTCATTTCTTCTTTTAAAAATTCCTGTTCGACTTCTTGCAATTCCCAGTAACCCAACTCTTTTTCTAGAAGCTGAGAATCGTTTACATAGTGCGTTTCACTTTCAGGTTCTTTTGCACCCGCGTCAGGATCTTCATCTTGAATATTATACATTTCCTTATATATATTTTCTAGATTGATTCTTTCAAATCCTGATTTAGTTTTAGACAATAAATTTTCAGCTGCAACAAAATTTTTCAAAAATTGTTTTTCTGTCATATTCTCAATATCAATTGGAGCGATACTGTTAAACGCAGAAAAAATAGTACAACGCATATGCTCGTATATGCTGTCTATAGGGTTCAGTTTTCTTTCATTGGCAATTGCCAATAAAAATTCTTCTCCACTATTGTCCCCCGACAACTTGTATATAAGCTCGCCAGTGCTAATTCCATAACCAGCAGGTAAAGAATTAGGTAAATAAGCAGTATTCACCAAACAGCACAAGTTGAATATTTCATCGTAAAGCAAATAAGGTGGTACGTTGCTATTTAACAATTTATTGAATAGATTAAACTCTTTTATTTTAAGTAATCTAAATTCAAAAGTGCAGAACTCATCAAATGCAATGCAATATAAATCACAGTCTGATTCTAAGACTTTTTTTAAATCCATTGCAGCGCCCTATTCTAAAGCTGAGTAGTCAGTAACATTGACTGTTGCGGTGTTAAAAATCCAGAATTCAACAAAATCATCTGATAAAGAGAATCTAGTATACCCGCTTTGCAATACTCTAACCACCGCTCCTCTAAAGATGGCCACAGCACGCAGTAAAGAACTACTTTTTCTTTTAACTTTTCTTCAACTTCGTCAGGGTTTTGGCTCTCTTTTAATTTGTTCATTAACTCTTTTATTTTTCTCCACTCACCCCGAGTGAGGTGGTGATAGATATAAACCTCACCTTCTCCAAACGCCATTACATGGATTCCATTTTTCCCGTAAGCTTCTTTCCATGAGGATATCAAGTCTAAACTAGGTGGGTTTTTTTCACTACTCAACAACTCAAGAATCTGGTCTTTAAGGTCCACCTGCCCGCTGACTTCAGCTTGTGGCATTTCCTCCATAATTTCTTTCTCTTCTGATGCGATTGAATCTTCTAATGCTTTGAGTTCTTCTTCTAAGTTCATAGTTATAATCTCCGGTTCTGGTGTTGATTCTATTAATGCTTTAATGATGGTTGGTTCTTCTTCAGTTACTTCAACTTCTTTAGCAGGGGCAATTTTCACTTTTGCTTTTTTTTCAAGTTGACGCTCTTTACTTTTTTCTAAAGCGGCCGCCTTTTTCTTTTCAAGCCTTTTTCTTTTCAATTCTTTTGCATTAGAAAGCTTTTCTTTTTCAGCTTCCACTTTTAACATTTCCGCTGTCGCGACTTTTTCAGCTTCTGTAAGCTTTGGCGCTGGTATGAAAGCGCTAGGCGGTAAGCTTTGAATGATTTGGTCGGCTGTAGGAGAGCCCCTTTCAAGGGCGTTTTTAGCCTTATCATTTAAAGGCTCTCCAAACATTACTAGATTTTGATTAAGCTTTTTACCTTTTATAGCCATTACTTACCTTTTCAAAGTTTATTTAAGATTCTTAAATTCTATTGATCTACTTAAGAAACTATATTCTTCTAAAAGCACTTGTTCAGATATTTGAACTGTTTGCCCTCTAGAAATAATATAACAAGTTTTTAACACAATGTAACTTTGATCTCCAAATCTTATTTTAATATCAAACGCCTCTGTTAAAAAACCATTAAATGACATCATCTCCGCCCGGCTTGAGACGGTAGAAAGAATGTCATTTATTATATAATCTGGTTTTACATAATTTACAACAAAATTACCTTGCACGATTTCTCTTCCTGGGAGCATTGCATCGAATTTTGTAGATGCGTATCCGTAAACAGGTTGTTGAGAGTTCTGTATGCTATAACTTATCCCTGCACACTCCAGCACCTCTTTGTAGCCAAGTTCTTTATCTGCATTTTCGAATGCAATAGATACATTTGCTCCAGAAAAATATTCGTAATTATAAAAACTCATAATTTATCTTTCATATCCATCGATCTCTACGCTTGTAGTTCCGAATTGATTTGGTTGAGCAGCTGGTTGCTGACTTTTATGACTGTTAATCAATTGCCTATAATACGGTTCATATAAGTCTTTGCCTTTGTGAGCATTATATGCATTGATAATTTCTTGAGAGGTTTGTTTGTTTAAATCAGTAAATGGTCTTACGTCTTGCGCTACGAACTGACAAACGACTTCAGTCACCATGTCATTTACAGAAGTAACAATACCTTCATTTACAAACTCTACACCTTCTAGCATCATAGATGCACCAGCGTCAGCAACCCCATTCCTAGCTACTTCAGTTTGATATCTAAGCATAATATTCACTGGTGATATTAATGTAGATATTTTATTATCAAATCTAATTTCACCGTACCCTGATCCAACCCCTTTCGTTTCTAAGTCTCTGGACCAGCCAATTAGATTGTTGTAAATGTTAGCAGGATCTTTTGCGGCCAACATTCTTAATGGATGGTCTTCTATTACTAAAAACACTATAGTTCCAGCAATAGTTCTAATACCACGAGTGTATCCAGAGACACCTCTTTCGCCAATCCTCCTTACGGGGGACTTGGCTTCATGTATCGAAATGGATATCGTAGCCATTTGTGTTAAATGCACTGGAGTGAAAAAATTAGGGTTTGCCACTTCCTTGCTTGTGTCGTAAGTAGGGTCCAATTTTGGAACTCTACCAAAAGGGTTTTGGCCTCCTAAATAATGTCGCGTGGTATTTTGGAATAGCGTCCAACCAGCAACCTTAGTTTGATTAGCTGCTGCATTCTCCACTGCAATAGCTTCTATCCCTTCCCGCAACCCATCACTTCCAGGAAAAAAAGCAAACGCATCACAGTCTGATCCAGAATAGCTATATGTGTAATTAGCGCTACTCATTTATACTCCTATTACGGTCGGGTCATTGTCATCAGGATCTGAGTTTGCACCCGAACCATCTTGATCATTATCAACGCTTTCATTTGCGTCTAAGGGGAAAGCGTCCCCAGGGTCAGTTACCCCGTCATTGTCATCGTCGTCGTCGTCAAAATTTGGAACTCCATCCCCATCAGTATCTACTGCTTCATGGAACCCTGAGCTATCATCCCCAAAGTTAGGCGCTGGATCATCTCCATCTGGTATGCCGTCATTATCGTTGTCAGGGTCAGCTATATTGGGCACACCGTCATTATCTGTATCTTGGAATGTTCGCTCAACTTCGTCTTCTGTAAGTTCATCTACTTGAACGTCCTCTGCTTCTTCTATCCTCTCCTGTTCAAAAACAGCAGGGTCATCCATAATATCGGGGTTTGGATCATTTTCATTTAAGATACCGTCATTATCTCTATCTTCATCAAAATCTAATGGCTCATCTAACAAATCATCTGCTATATCTATTTCTTCGTCATCTATTAAGCTACCCTGATCTTTAACTTTAATACCACCACCGAATTCGCTTTCTTGGCTTGCACGTTTATCAAACCTTGCGGCGGTCTGTTTTGCTTCATTACTTTGCGGCGTAGTTTTACCCCGTTCGTCGCCCAAATCAAAACTACGCCAAGGCAAAATTGCTCTAGCAGTAAAGTTCAAAGAGTAAGGTACTGTCATAGAATCTATGCTAAGCTCAGAGTTAGCAGACATAATTTCGCAACCATACAGTCTCATTTGAGCTGATTGACCGTATTCATTTACAGCTATTATTGTTATATCAAAAGGCAGTATTTGATCCAAATACTCAGCTTTACTTACTGTGTAATTCGAACCTAAATTATCTAAATTGTATTCATGGTTTAAAGCATAATTCGAGTTTTGCCCAACTCTTTTCTCAACGATTGTTTCTTCAATTTTTACTGTAGGCTTGGCCCTTCTTCTTCTTATTACATTATTATTAATAATAAGTTGACGCCTTTCTACTGCTTCATCATATGCAACATAATATGTAAAAGTGGGGGCCATTAATGCTAGGTCCATCGCGAGCTGACTAGCCCCGCCCCTGTAAACAACGCCTTCAAAACCAGCACCAGCACACGATACTGCTGCCTGGATCAAAGCTCTAGCAATACCAGCAGCACCCAACCAAAAAGACTTAGCGAGGGTTTTAAGAGCACTTTCAAAAGCCGACTCTAAGCAATTATAAGCAGTGTCCTTTAGGGAAACACCAGGAAAAAAATTAGGTTTTATATATTCTTCATAAATCCATGTATAACGTCCAGACAACGGCTCAGGGTCTTTTACTAAAGGCGCGGCAATATGTGTTTTCCGAGTCTGTTTTATTTTTTCTATTTTTTCTGAATAGAAAAGCTCATCTCTGTCTAACAGCGCTTTTTCATTTTCAAAAGACTTCGAATACAAAAGATCCAAATCTAAAAGCAAGCCTCTAATAACCCCGTTGATACCTCTCTTCCCCCTACCAAAAGAGATTGGATCAACAGAGCCCATAACATAATTAGGCGTCTTTTCACGCTGTATCATGTAACTTAACTGTTGAATACTTCCACATTCGTGACCATTGATTATCACCCTGATATCAACTCCAGAAAAAGAGCTATATGATTGTGATAAAGATGTAGAGGCATCTACTCTTGACATAATATTACCCCAGGCTAAAAAGTTATTACTATTTATAACATTTATAGCTTGGGGTAATCTACAATTAAGTTTAACTTACTTGCTGTAAGTAAACCGTGAATCTGCATTAGCCTCCTTACCCGGTTGACCTTCCCTTACTGCATCTTTATCGTGGTGGTCATATAGTTCATCTCTTGCAGATTTTCCTGAGCTACCATTCAAAGCGAAACTTCTCCAAGGTAGAATCGTTCGACAAACATAAGTCATTTGATTCTCTATTACAATGTCGTCTATAGAAAAACCTGAACCCTCATTAAGAATTTCACATCCATAAAGACGCATCTGCGCAGATTGACCATACTCATTCGCAGCAACAATAGTTACATCAAACGGTAAGATCTGGTCTACATAAAATACTTTTGCAACAGAATAATTGTTACCTAAGTTATCTAACTCATATGAACGTTGAGGATCAAAGCGTTGAGTTGGTCCGCCACTAAATTCTACGCTCGCGGGATCATTACCAGGAAGTGTCCGAAGTAATCTTCCTGCAAGATTACCATCAACATCTTTAAGGCTAACGGTAGAAGTTTCATTATTTGCATTATTCAAAGCGCTTGTGTTGTAATTAGTGATGCTTTGATTATTCGTGCTAGACCCCCCCGCTTCACCACTGTAGCTAGGGAAAATTTCGTCTTTGTCAAGGAGAGCACGCTCACCAGTAAACGATGGCGTGTAAAGCATATGCACGTCCATCATAAGTGAGATCATCGTACCAGCAATACCACGCTTACCACGAGAGTAAGAAACGGGGTCTACTGATCCCATAACATAGATGGGTGCTTTCTCGCGCTGGATAGCGTAAGACAAAGCTTGCATACTGCCTGCTTGTGCACCGTTAATAATAACTCTAATATCAACACCTGAATAAGATGTATAGGTTCTACTTAAGTCTAATGAAGTTGCCATTATTCAATCTCCTTTGTTTTTAAATTAAATGCCGCTTGCAGGTGGTTCAAGAGTAAGATCAATACTAATAGCTTCGATAGATAATGGCGGAATAAATGTTACAGAAAGTCTAACAATGCCATTAATTCTATCAAGCTGAGATCCACGCAATTGCGCGCTGAGCCTCTGAGCATACCCCAGTTGCACCAAGCTTCTACAAACACCATCTAGCCGTTGAGCCAAACTTGAAATCTGCTGATCAGTATAAGCAGAACCAATAATCTGCATGCACTCATTTCGCATTCTTGTAAGGATGGCATTTCCCGCTAGAATAGACGAAACCTTACTGTAATCAGATGTTCTCAAAGCTGCAGTGTAAATCGAAGAAATCACTCCAGTTTGATCAATCATGCAAATTCTAAGTGCAGCAAGGTTATCTAAAACAGCTCTCGGCGTTCTTTGCTGCGCATCAAAACCAGCAATTCTACCTCGAATCGGCCCAATAGGCTCCGTTCCAGGCTCTAGAACTGAAAGTAAGCCAGCAATCATTGGCCCAGCATTCCCAATATAAGGATTTGTTCTGCCAATATTGATCTTCCTGCCGTTTGTTGAAATGCTTGATTGCGGGTCTTGAATCAAGCCATAAGCACCTACAACGATAACATGTTTTCCTAAATCAATAGGGTTGCCAAGCGAATCAATTGCCTCATCGGTATCATCAATCCCATATGGAATCCCATTAGGTAGCAAATCTCCATTGGTAAGGATTACACCGCCAAAAGCAGCTCCCCCTCTGTAATCGACTGCTCCAGCCAAAAGCTTTGTACCTAGAACACCACTACCATTCTGGATTACCTTAACATCACCATTACTTTCTACTCGATAAGTTGCGGGATTTCCTGCCCAAGCAGAAACTCCGTTTCTGCTTCTAGAAGGGGGTGAGCATGGCACTACCGCAATAGTCTGAGAGTAATTCGTAGACGCTTTGTAGGCTGCAGTAGCAGACTGATGTAAGAAAGATACTTCCCTGACTTCAACGTTTGAAGCTACCAAAGCAATACTTCCTTTAAGCGCTCCATCGATTAAGTTGCCATTGTAAACTGGATCCGTGAACGTTAGAATCCTTGACATAACTGCTTCTGGAATAACGTTTCCAGTAAGCTCAAAGTGACTCATGAAAAACGGGTCTACCTCAATTCTCTCTGGAGACTGAAGCGCGTACAAGCTTAAAGCCCTGCTACCATCAACCATTGAAGGTCGAAGTCGAACAACATTTACAAGGTCGCCCTCATCGAATCTTTGACCATCAATTTCCAAGGTTGCAAATGGTGTTTGAACCTCAATAGTTCCTTGGTAATCTGCAGCTTTGTAAATATCATACTCTGCTTCACTTTGACCCTCAACATTTACTTCCGTCCATGCAGCACCAATATAACCAGCATGGTCTTGCTCATTTAATGAAGTACGGTCATCAAAACCGTTACCTGCACCGTCGTTTTCGTTATTGTCACTAAATACACCAGCACCATCAGCTTTTAAAGCATCGTATTGAGCTTCACTAAATCCAATAGCGTCTACACCGTTTCCTGCAAAAGCGCCTAGTGCTTCAAATTCAACTTCATTCCTACCAAAAGTGTCATCAATGTCAGCTCTATCACAATCGAAAGAAACATGGCACTGGATTAAACCTTTTTCATCAAAGAAAGATTCAACTTCAGTACTAGAGCCTGAAGCTTTTGGATGCATATGAAATTCTACAAGATTTAAAACGTCACCCACGCTTGCTTGCTTACTGCTGATTTTGTATTTCACACCATCATAAATGTATTCAGGGGCAACATTTGAATCACTGAAAGGATTTTTCCTGGCACTCATAAAGACGTGTGGGCGGCCATTGAACTCATATTTCCACATGTAGCCAAGGCTATTTTTCTGCCATGAAGCTTGAGCTCTCAAATCCATGCTGTTCGAAAGCTCAACTGCGCCAACATCTGCATAACATTTATCACAGTGTAAGAATGCAAGGTTTTCAAACTCAAGCTCATCGTAAGCTACCTCATTAGCAGCATATCTTTCACAATGATTAATAAAATCGCCATTAGTACCTCCAAGGCCTCTAACCTTAAGCTCTCCACCAACATTTTCAGCGTTAAAGTCTGAAAGACTTTTGCTCTTTAACGCAAATTCATCAACAATTTTAATCTTGCTTAAATAACCGTCAAGAACTTCAACACCATTTAATGAAGAGGTTCCGTTTAAGTTAATTGAAGAGTTGCTTTGCATGCCAGCTTTAATGTCTGCCAATCTGTAAATTTCTTCAAGACTTGGATCAGTAGCATTCAAAATATTATCTTCGAATGTATCTGGAGTGTAAAGGAAATAACCTGCAGGAACGTTTAGCTCAACATCAAAAAGAGCCTCTGCAACGCTAGGTATCAAGATTCCTTCACTGTCAAAAACAGGCCTAGCGCTATCAGTGTTAAAAATGATTGCTCTTTGACGTATCAGAGATCCCTCCCTGAAAGGCATTAGAATCAAACCCAATTGATCTTGAGTTGATTTTAAACCCTCTTCTGTTTTCGTTTCTCGAGTGGCAAAAGGTGTAATTCTGATCCACGCTTCTTTTTCTTGCATGCCTGCAGTGCTTTTTTCAAAGAACATGTGGTAAGGTTTAGCGCCAATCCTCATCACGCTAAGCGGGGTCCGGTCGCCAGCAATGCTTTGTGCAGCTGCAACAACCTTTGTTACATCACTTTTTACGTTAAATTCTCTTGCAGCGTCTTGAACTGCCACGACAGAAGATGCAGCTCTGTAAGCTTGTACGTCAAGGCCTGATTGGGCAGTAGCCGTCATCATCAGTCCAGGGCCAGTTGCAGGAGAATTTGCTGCTTGCCTCCGCATATTGTTGTCATTATAGGTGGCTGTCATTTCACCTGCAATGTTTGTATAAGTTAAATTTTCGTATGCCATTTGATAACTCCTGTGTCATAAGTTACGCGTAAAATAAATTTATGAGGATAAGATTTTTAAATTAATAAGCGCTTTTTTTATTACTGAATAAGCTTTTGCATCGAATTCCCTGAATCTCAAAAAGAATCTTATGGGTCTTGAAAAAACTCTTTGACCATTTATACTCATATAATTGTCAGTTAGTCTTTCTTTCCAGAAAAATCTTTCTGCTCCTTTTAGCTCAAAAGCAAAAGCAGAGTTTACGAATAGCTTTTCCAACCATATTGCGCGTTTATTAGCCAGTTTGTTTGAGGTCGCCCAACAATTGAATTCTATTACATGATCCACGGGTCTCGACTCCACTGTAATTATTTTGTTCGGCATGTTCGGTCGCATCTCTTGGTGCGAATATGTCGCTTTTCGATGCGGCCTATCTGTACCTTTAGTATTCATCATTCCTGGCTTTCTTTCGACCACCTTAAAAGTGATCACTTCACTACCATAGTCGTCCATGTTTTCAGGCGGATACTCTTCTACTAGCCGAACTTTAGCTTTTTCCCTAACCCCGTCTTTGTTTTGAGAGTCTTCTATTATTTTTTGTGCTACATCAAAAAAACTATCAAGAGTTAAAGGCGCAGTATTTACCATAAAGACTCTATCCAAGTTTATGTTATATGGATTTCTTAAAATAAAATCTTCAGGAGCTAAAACCTCTGAAGATATATTTCCCAATCCGTCTACAACATGTATGAGTATTTGGTCGTTATTACGATAATCATGCATTTAAATATTCTCTCTTATAGAACTGTCTTCTCTGCAATAAACGGCAATGTATTCAACCCGACCATTATCTGCTCGGTATTTCTGAATCGTTTCAGGTCTGTAAACTGTCTCTCTTTTGTATGGTACTAATAGCTTTCCTTCAATATCAAGAGACAACTGAATTATTTTATCTCTGTAAGATAATTTTTCGTCATATCTTAAATAAAATATTTTATAATCAGTTCTTATTTCACCTGCAGCTATTCTTTTCATCCTGTTACCTTTCCCACCGTCTGCTCCTACTAGACTAGAATAACAGCGAGAAAATCTTTCATCCCAGATGTATCCCTCCCCCAAGCAGTGCTTACACTCAGTCTCCCCATCCGCTTCATCTGTCAACTGAGATACGCAAGCACATTTTATTAATTCATTTTCACTGTTTTTCCGAGCCGCTCTTATTAAAATTAAATGGTTGTGTGGTTTGCAGCCTCCAATACCAAAAACTATGTTATCGAATTCTTTGCGCAAATCTATTTCGCACCCATGAGATTCATCAAAGCTTCTAATGCTCATTTCCTGTTGCCTCGTTTTATTTGAGTGTACTCAAGATCAGTAAAAGGAGTGAAACCATGCTTATATTTGTTTTCTCCAAAAGCCCTGTATTTTGAATTTTGGCTAGGCTGAACATATCCTTCCACCCAAGGGTCGTGCCATTCTCTCGAAGTTTGGTACCCCCTTGATTTTCTGCTTTTTTCCGCAAATGCAGGCCCCAGACCCTGTCCATTTACAATACACCCTCCTGCATTTACGACCCTCCACCATTCATCTCTTTCAGCTTTTAGCTCTTTGATTAAATCTTTAAGTTCAAAGTCTAAGCTATCTTTGTTTTGAATCATCAAATCTCCAAGTTGTTTCTGCTTGCCATCGGAACCTGCAGTTCCTATTGGCATACTAAACAACCTCAAAGCCGCATCGTACATCACAAACCTGCTTCTTGCAAAATAGTACCTCTCAGAATTTGGCTTTCTTCCTGTTATGTTGTCTGCCTCTAGGGAAGACCAGTGAATCGATAACGCTATTGTATCGTCAGGCACACTGTTAGCCCAGCCACCCATTTCCATTCTTAACATCTCTACTGATGCATAAAACGGATTGTACTCTGTAGTGAAGAATAGGTTGTAATCTTTCAGTAAAGCGTTTCCGTCTACATCTTTTATGTCTTTCAAATTGATCAACACTAGGCTGTTAAAATCTAAACCGCATTTAGGTTGGATTACATTGCCTCCTCCAATTACTTGTAGCTCGCTTTCAAAAACAATGTTTTCTCCCAAAAGGCCTACAGTCCAAAAATCTTTCCAAGTTCCCTTTTGGTTAAAAGAAAAAGCTACATAATAGAATCCAACATCTATTTTCGTCACTTGCAATCCGGGATCAACAACGTTTCCATCTGGATCTTCAAAAATAACTGTGGCCCCGTTTATATCGCTGGGCTTCCCGCAACTGTCAGTAAAAAGCATTTTTAATTTTACTTCCTCACCAACAGTGAAGCATTGACGTTCACATTTAATCTTTTTAGTTTTTTTTGGAACTTGAATAGGGGTTCCGCAATTTTCATTTTTGTTAGAGCAGCTCATGATACACCTTAGCTTATATTTCCAAAGTTATAGTGTCTCCAGACACCGAAATGATTTTAAAAACTTTCTGCGGCCGATTAGATCTAGTCCCACCAGATCCGTCAAAAACACCACTGACAGAATGTGACTCAAGGGTTACGCTTTCTTGGGTCACACTTGCTGGGTCTATTTCTTTGTTAAATTTAATAAAGATTTTATTTAAATCTAACCTGACATTTACTTCTCCATCCGCAGGATTCATAGATAAGACCTCAACCCTTTCTTCAGCTGGAGCGCCAATCGAGTCAGGTAGAAGTAATCCGCCAGGAGCAATAGGGCTTGTAGAGCTGTGCTCCGGATATTCAAAGATTGAATCAGTGCCTGTGTTAAACTGTATGGTAAAAGATTGTTCTAATAATTCTTTACCGTGACAATCCACTTTAAATCTCTCACCTACTTCGTACTCAGCAAGCTCAAATTTTATTAGAACCCCTTTTGAAGTCACTCTCCACCTTTGAACGCACCTACTCAGCCTAGAGTTCCATAAACTGTGAGCTGGGTTGTTAGGTTCTTCTTCTCCATCAAACCACCAAACGTACTTGGCTGAAGACCCGTTTCCAGGAGTTACAATCTTTATGTTTAGCTTAGCTTCATTCTCACCACTCAAGGGTTCAAAAGACCCTTTTGATCTTAACCTTTTTGATTCAGATTTTTGTAAACCATCAAAATAGTAAGCATCAAATACTGTTCTTTCTGATATGCAATTGCTTTGACTGTATGCTGCTAATTCAGCAGGTACATTTTCTAAGTTGTCTAAGTTTTCTCCACAAATAAATAAATTATAACTTGTATTAATTTTAAGCGGATTTTTCGGTGTAACCACTAAGACTGTAAATGAATCGACCTCAACTTTTGATATTAATTTTTGAGAATCTATTACTTTTAATTCTTCCAGGTTGTTTACTAAAAAGCTTTCAAACTCACACTCAACAAATCCTTTGAAACCTGGAGAATTCAAGAAGAACGGATTGGTACCATCAGAACGATTCAACCACAGCCCATTATCAGGACCAGAAGTTTTATCACTATCAGGACCGTAAAGTATCACGCTTTCTTTAGCGGCCTTAAGGTCTAAAGGTTTATTAAATACTAATACTATTTCTTGACCAATAGGAAACTGATTCTCGTTATTTGTTGGGTAACTTTGGTCTGGATGGAATGTTATTCCCATTGTCTTCTCCTTCAGTGGTTACTTCTGTTACTACAGGTATTTCAATTTTAACAAATTTTCCTTCTGTCTCTATTTCAAAATTATACTCCTCCTTATCTTCAAAATTAAAGCTCTCTTTAATAAGGATTTCCAATTCAGTTAGCCCGTTTTTAAATAAACCCATTATTACAAACTCCATAAACAATAAAAGGGAATGAAAGCCTTTGAGCTCCCATCCCCTTTTATACAAAAGTAACCTTACCAAATCAATGGTAGTCAAAAAGCCTTTGACTAGAGGTTAGACTTTACATCACTTTCTTCGATGTCAAGAAGATCTCCAACCTGAGCGTTAACCGACCCATCATACTCATTGAGAGCACGCTTGACGTTCTTGAAGACGCCAACGCCTTGACCCTCATGCGCTACTGCAAAACCGTAACGCTCACGAATCTTTACCTTTACGGTCTCGGTGCCCTCATCGCGCCACTCAACAGTAGTAGCGTCTTCATCAACAAGGTGGAAACCAACATTTCCACTAGAGAGAAGGAAGATGTCGCCAGTCTCAGTCTCAGGATCATAAGGACAGAGAGGAGACACAATGATCTGGAAGCCAAACGGGAAATATGACGGAAGCTTAGGGGCAGAAGTCATCTGCTGGCTGCGCTCAAGTACAGAGGTAACTGCACCGCCATTAGAGCCTTGACCGCTACTGCCAATGCCGCGAGGATTGACAACGCGAGTACCGTTGCTAGGTCCTCGTGCACCAAGAGCACCGTTACTATAGGGGTCGCGAGGACCTGGATCACCAGTGTAAGGGTTGAAGATAGAACCACCACCATGTGCAAGCATCATAGTCTTCATTACGGGATCTTGAATAAAGGTGTAGTAAAAGAGTGGATGCATAAGTAGGGTATCAGGGGTGAAACCTTCCTCGCTCATGTGAGCCATAGCACGCATGAGGTTCTCCATAGTCATTGAACCATTAGCGACAAGCTTCGGAGTGCCAGCGACCTCTTTAACGCCGCGACCAGTGCATACACCATAAAGTGAGCTAGCAGGCTGGAGGTTGTCAAAAAGTGAAGTACCAAGCTGCTTAAGGAAAGCTACGGCCTTCTGCTCCTTGTGGCGAACCATCGCATTACCCATGAGCTCAAGATTCTTCGCCATAATATCAAACGTACTATAACGAAGAGCTTCGTCAGTAAAAGAAGCAGCAATACCACTCTTGCCGATGAATGCAGTCGAAACAGCGCCACCCATTTGGAAGTTTACTTCTGGGTAGGTGCCTGACTCTTGTACATCCGCAGCATAAACTGCACCCATAGCACCAGCAAGAATCTGAGTATTCAGCCCCTTAGCTTGGATTCGAGTGAACAGTGGCGTAATGTTCATCCGAGGCTCTACAGGCTCTCGTATGAGAATCTCCATAGACTGCTGGAGCAAAGGAGAGATCTCTGAAGAAGAGATTGCATCACGATTCTTAGGAGAAATTACGTTTACAAACTCATTCCAAGTAACCATCTCTTCACTATCAGGAAGATGACCACGGTTATGAATCATATCAGCTACGTAACGAGCAGCAGCTTTCTTATTGTTTGGAAGCTCTAGGGTGTTTCCATCTGTTAGTTTAAATGCCATGATAAATATCCTTTATATTAATTTATTACTGAATCTTGACGTTAACAATTGCGATTTCGTCAGCAATAACTTCATCTGAAAGAGTAATCAAATCAGAGAAGCCCTTCGTAGCAGAACCAGGCATCTTAGCATCAGCGCCAAACTCCTCGCCCTTCCAACCAGTGCGAACGCGCTCAAGAAGACCACGAGGCTCCTTCTGGAGCTCAAGGAGTCGACCAACAGTAAGCTCTTGCTCGCGTTGAAGCTTGCCAAGACCAGCCTCAATATCTCCCTCTGTGCCACCCGCTACAAGAGACAACCAGTTCAAACTTCGAGCAACAAAGTTAGAGTTCTCGTCAAATGTAACAAAATCACCAGGCTTGCAATCACCAACAAAGTGCATCATCTGCTCTTGAGCAGAAGCAGCACCTGCATAATCAAATGCAGTAAGGGCAGTAAGGGCATCACCGTTAGCATCAATAGGAGCCTGTGCAGCGCCAGCAGCTTGGAAGAAAATTACTCGACCTGCGTCGCCATCAAGATACCAGTCGCCAGCCTTCACTAAAAGGCCAATGTCGCTACGTTCACGGCCAGACCAGGCACCCTGAGCGGTCTCAGCAACAACTGGAGTTCTAGAAGTATGTGAAGCAAGCTTGCTGGTCCACTCGTAAGCCATACTTGCTGACATATCCAGATGCGAATAGCGATGAAGTGCACCAAGTTGCGCGCCTGACTTCAAAGTATTAGCTCCAAACACATCTTCAGCCGTTGCATCACAAACATGACCAACGCGCATTTGGATATCAGTAAAGAACTGAATGAGGTGTTGCTTCTGGTAGTTAGTGAAATGAAGGTTCGCTGGGTCATCACCAGCCCAAGCATAAACGTCATAAGCAGCCACACCAACAGGTGCGCTAATGAAAAGTGCGCCAACAGCTTGGCAAGACGCATCGTCGTCAGTGGGGACCTCGTCAGTTATAACCCAACCGTGACTAATAACAGCAACCATTGCGTCTTCGTTTTTGACAACTTTCGCAGCAGTAACGAAATCACCGGTTTCAATGTCAATCACTCTAGCCTTCACATCTTCAGCCGTGTACTCAATGAAAGTATCGCCTTTAGCGCCCTCAAGTCTGCGGAGCAGGCCTGCTGGAACGACTCGACCAGTTGAATCAAACGAAACAACCTTCCCAGAAGAAATAGTAAAGTAATCTTTAGAGGCTTCATTTTGCCAGATTACAGGTAACCAAGAAGCAGGTTTCCATTCACCTGCAGGGACTGAAGCATTCATTTGAACGGTATTGTTAGGAGTGATGTTATCCATCATATCCGTTCTAACTTTAAATGCACTTTGGAATCGACTAATAGCCATAATTCATCTCCTAAGTTTTGTGTTCTTTTAATTAAAAGTTATTTGGGTTGAAACCACGAGGTAAGTAATTAGATTTAGAATAAAGATAGTTGTCTGCAGCATCTTTCCCATTGTCAGATAGAATAGTCTTGTAGTCCATTACGATCTTCTGCTCAAACGCACCTAATGCATCGTAGCTAGATCTGCTTGAATATTCCTCTTCGCTTGCATGGGCTGAAGGACTTGTTACTTTATCCATATTAGAGAGTACCTTTTCAGACATTGAAAAAACTTTTTCCGTTTCTTTTTCTAGTATTAATACTTTTTCATCTTCATTTTCAACTAAATCTTCATTTTTTTCAATAGTAACACTTAAATCACTGTCACTTCCAACTGAATTTAATTTATTATTTTCAATAAAAGCGACTACAGTTTTAAATTTATTTTCTAGATCGTAATACTGTTCTTTTAAATTGTCAATTTTTTTAAGTAGTTTCAATGTTTCTTCTGAAGCGTCGCAGTCCATTATCGATGCTTTCTCATCTACACTAAGAAGCACTCTCGCTTTGACATTTTCTGGAAATTTAGATCTCTCAATTAAATCTCTTGCTGCAATAACGTGAGCACAGTCATGAATTGGAAATGATCTTTCTGGTCCACAAAAAGCAGAATCAGGCAAACTATTCCTTGCTTCAGCAGTCAGCTGCAAACCCTCTTTCATTGTCAACGCGCTTAAGGCAAGATCAAGAATTTGCCAATCAATTTCAACTTTATCGTCTTGATCTAAAGTATCTTCTTCAAAGTAAGATTCGTCATGCTCTTCTTGTTCCTCTTCATTCGGTTCTGAAACTTCTTCTTCAAGGTCAAGTTCCAAGCCCACTTCTTCTTCACTTAATATCTTTTCACTCATGTTAAAGTCCTTTTTGGGTTTATCCATTTTTTCAGATGATTTTTTTGAATGTCCAGCAGGCAGCAAATCGTTGTCTTGCCTGTACTTTGGGTTTGAAGGGCTGCCACTCCTTACCAACTTTAAGAAAGCGTTAACTCTAGCAACACCCCACCCAGATCGCGACATGTTCGGTCTGTGAGTCGATGAGAAAGCACCAGCCCCTCTTCGATAAACTGCTTTTAGCATGCCTAGTGTAACTTTCTTACCTTTTTCTTTTCCATATTTTTCGTTATGGGCTTTTAGCTTTTCTTTTAAAGAATTTAAAACTGAGCCTACTTCAATCTTGGAACTCGCTTTAGACGCAGACCCTTCTTTGTTTTTCTTGGACCCTTTAATTCTTTCACTAGGTTTTGCTGGAGTTTTGGCACCCTTACCCTTTGGCGAAGACTTATAAGCATCAAGATCGTAATCTCCAATCATAGTTACTTCACTTTCATTATCGTTGGCTGCGCTTACCTTTATTGCCCAATCGATTCCTGAGGTCCCTCCCCAGCCCAACCACGCAACATAGCCTCTGTCTTTCCATGGTTCAGACTTGAATTTTGGATCAACTGCTGCATTTTTTCTATGCCTGTTAAAAGCAGACATTCTTTTTACTGTAGACAAACCAATTTCGCTTTTGGTAGCAAGTTGTCTTGCTCTTGCCCAACCAACAGGCGTCATACCTTTTACTTCTGAGCCTTTCTCCTCTTTCCATTTTAGAACCTTTTGCGCATTCCCTCTTGCGCCAGAAGGTACTTTGAATGTTTTTTCATCCAGAAGCTCCTCCACGAGTTCTTCCAGTTGCACATACTCCTCTACAAAAGCTTCCTCATCTACGCTTCGCATGCTTCCAGAATACGTAACCTTGATGATCATTGTGTCTTTATCACCCTTTTGAGTGATGAAAGTTTCTCCACTTTTATGCAAATCATTCATTTGCTTTTCTGAAATGGCCATTTTGTGATCGTACTGCTTTTCTACTTTTTGACTTTTACTTTCTTCTTCTTCTTTTTCGGCTTCACCTTCGTAGGCATCGATTTGTTCGGTTGCTTGTAGCTCATTATGGTTCCTTAATGTATAAATAGAATCGCTCATTAAAATATCTTCTTTAAATGAATAGTTGTCTGCTAAGTTTTTATCATCTATATTGTCGGATAGTTCCATATTGACGATTTGAGATAGGTCGTCTGCAGGAGTATTTACTACTGAGCCTTCTAGGACTATGAAGTCGCCTGTTATAAATACGCAAGTCTCTCCGTCATATTTTTTGCCATGTCGATGCTCGCACATTCCATCCGTAACCCAATCTTGACTACAGATACTACAAACGTGCCTGTCTGTAGTGGACCCTGCGCTAAACGTCATGTAACGACCGTCTAAGAACTTTTTAATAGATTCTTCATCTAGTATATTAGCTTGAACTCTCATTCTTCCAAGACCGGGCCATTGCTTGTTGTCTATTAAGTTCAATTTTTTTAACGTGGTGTATATTTTGTCTGGCTCGTCGTCTACAAAAGCGTTATGTATATTCAACATTGCTTCGTTTGAATTTAAAAACGTAGAAGCATCTTCTGTTAAGCTCTGCCACTCCCCACCAACAAACCGACCTATTGGTTCACCTGATTGGTCGTGATTTTTTAATATTGGTTTGGGATACGGATGGACTAACGAATCAATTCCTTTTTGCTGCCCTTTAGTAGAGTAAATCCTGTTGTTTATTCTACGTCCAGAGTGAGAAAGATCGTAAGTTATTATAAGTCCTTTTTTATACTTGTCAGCGCTTTCTAGTAAATTATCAATAGCAATAATCTTCTCAGCTTTATTCAAAGACAGTATGTTTCTATCAGGATTTATTTGTATAAAGTCGTTGTACTTGATAAATTTGTTCATTTTTAACCTCTCGGGATTAAACATATCTTAATATATTTATATTAGTAGTTTTCAAGTATTTTCAATATATCAGATATATTATCTGTATTCTTTATCTTTTCGTATAAATTCTTATCACTTTCAGTAATCTTTGGACTAGTTTTCTGACCGTGTTGATTTTCTGGTTTAGAAATGTTGTTGCTGACATTTAATTGAGCATTACTTTTCTTTTTCGGATAAAGAATTTCATATAACTCTTCTTTATCTTTTTCTTGAATTGGCCTTTCACCTAGCTTGACTCTTGCTTCCGTTTCCGAAAGTAAATTGTTCAACCAAAGCTGAATTACTTGATTTTCTAACTTAATTTTTTCTTCTTTATCTACAGCGCCAAATTTTATATAAACCATTCTGTCAGGATTGACTATGGCATCTTGATATCCGCCCTCACATAGCAATTCGTTAATTATATACGTTTCAACAAAAGTCTTAACATTCCTTTGCAACGCTTCTACATCTTGAATTGCTATTTTTGAAAGTGCATTTGCAGTACTTCTATTGGCTGAATCTCCTTCACCCATATCCATTGGAGTTACTCCTAGTCCTGCGTAAACTCTTTTTTTAAAATAATCTAAGTATTCTTTTATTCTTAGAGCTTTTCCTTCAGAACCAATAGCTGATATCTTATGCCTATGGTCAGAAACAAAAATACCACCCGAAGGCATGTACTCTATTGTATTTCGGACAAGGTCTGATTCTTTTGTTCCGTCAGGACCGTACCTTTCTGGCATCGTATCACTTCCCACAGTATAGTGGTACAATGGATGAAGGTTCGAATCTATCATTTCTTCAATGTTTTCTTCTAGTCTTCTTAAAAGAGCAACATCTTCTAGAACTGGTAGTATTTCTGGCGTTCCCATAGTGAACCCAGGTTTTTTATTCGTATAAAAGTGTATGATATCGCTTGGCGAAAATTCTTTGCTTTCAGAATTACCTGGCTGCTTTTGTAAGATTTTTTTTAATTCTCCGTTTTTCTTTAATTTAAACCATAATGTTTCAAAAGGTAAAATGAAATAACCGGCCACAGGTTCTATTTCTTTTTCTCCTCGCTTAAGTACATTTCCAGAAGATGCATCTTTATTTCTAGTCTTTACCCAAGCACAATTACTATATCTGACTAAGTCATGCGCCAAGTCCGCCATTAACAAATTGAAAGGTACGCCTGAGACCGTTTCTATCTCTTTAATTCTATAATTAATATATTTAACAGTTTCTTTATCGTTACCTACAAACTCCCACCCAGCTAAAATAAACCTTTGCACTTTTTTCTGTATCGCTTTAAATAAAAAAGCGTCAGTGTCTTGCGCTATCTGTATTTCTGTAAGATCGTATTCAGGTTTAAACCAACGTCCCCTATGCCTATCTGCATATGACATTGCTCTGCCGTTAATTTTTTTAACTTTAACGCCGGAAAGTTTTGCACCTTGAATCGGTACATTTCGATCTTTGTTAGATATAGCGTTCAACATGTTTTCAAAATCGACTGCTTTCATTTTGTTTCCTTATAATCAAGTAGATGCAATTGATTGAGCTATCAACAGATTACCTTTTGCTAATTCAGGGGAATCTAACTCATCGACTACTATGTTGGGTATTTTCTTTAAAACTTCTTCTAGATCTGTGTCAGGCCCAGATTCGCTAAGACTCGTTAATCCTTCTGATTCATACTTTATTCTTGCATACATAATATGCTCTTCCTCTATAGATATAAAGTCTTCTTCAGGATTATTAAAATCCCAAAAAGGCAATCTGGGAATAAAATCTGCATCTTCACTGGTAGAAAACAATACCACATAATAGATAATGGCTTTGTCATTTCTTTCCTTAAAAGAGCACATCTCTTTAGTTTTCTCTATAAAAGAACTCCCAAAAGAGTCCATTGCTATAAAAATGATCTGGTTCACATTCTTTGTTTTAATGATACCTTCATATCTCTTTTTTATGTTTCCGCCATTAAATCTTGCAGGCAGCCCAGCCCCAAAAAATATATTGTCTTCTACCATTACGTCATAATTAGGCAAATAATCTTTAGGGTCTCTTTGACCGCTATGTTCTATTGGCAATTCTAGAGTCGAAAAGAAACTGCTACCTAAAGCAGCATAGTCTTGTTTTGAATTCATGTTCGCTATAAAGCCAGCAATTGTACTTTCAATCTCAGATATACACGCTGTCATTAATGCTATTCTTGCATTGTCGTAGTTGATTTTTTGATTGCCAATTTCCATTGGAAGTGCTAAAGGCAAATTTAACATATTTGCTAGTATCGTCATACTGCTATCTAGTACATTGGTATCAGTGCTGGTAATTTTATTATATACTGGCTTTACAACAACATCTACGAAATTTGCAGTAGGGTTAATTTGTTTGTATTTTTTCCAAAACCATATCCAGAATGCTAAAGCTCCTCCATAAGAAAAACTTAAATTATTAAAAGAATCTACTACTCTAAAAAACCCGCTTTTTATTTTCTGTTCATATACACTTTTTCGCGCCGCTGCTTTTTCAGCTTCCGTATCCACAAGCGCCGCTGCTTTTTCAGCTTCTGTAACGAACTCATTTAATTCATAAATATGATCAGAAATAGAAAAAACAGTCATACCTTCAACCATGAGTTTAAAACACCAGTTAGCTTTTCCAATTTGCTGATACTCAGCCGAATTAGTTATAACTCCGACTTGACTTAAATGATAGCACTCATGCCTAATGGTATTTTTGTACCTTTCATACTTTTCATTACCTTCATAAGTTGGGCTTTTATAATCAAACAAATCAAAAAACATTATTTTTTCACTAGGGCTAACATGAGCAATAATGCCACTTTTTCTGTCTTTTATATACTTAAATTTTACTTCTATTTTATTAGGAATACCTTTTAAGTGGTCGAAACCACTGTAACTCGTTGCACTTCTAGTAGCAATTTTAAACCCATCTGCAATTGTTTTTTGAAACAACTTATTGCTCATGATGAAAGTTAATTCACTCAGCCTTTGCTCAATAGAAACTATTGCACTGTATTTTTCTTCAAGGTAGTCGTCATTGAAATTATATTCTAGTAAAATAGTATTATCTGCACCCAGCCCCACTTGAACTAATTGCTTAAAAGAACAAATCCCTAATTTAAACTTTTCTGCTTTGCTAGTGTACCCTAATTCTTTAAAAACTTTGATATTAAGAAGAGTACTATCTAGTTTTTGATCCTCGTAACCAGTTAAGAAATTATTTATTCTTCTTAATTTTGCAAACTTCAAAGATGCGTTAGCTATTTTTCTTAAATCTCTTACATAGCCTTCTTTTCTTGAGATATCTGTATTTAACATATCGTCGTAAAAATGTATTAACGGTTTAGCTATAGTACTTGTAGACTTTGGTGCTGTCTCTCTTACTCTCTCTTGCTGAACTGGCTCTTTAGGTTGCTCTGTCCTAGGAGGAATCATTGTTGAACCAATTGCAGAACCTACAATCTCAGGTGCTGGTTCCAGAATCGGTTGAGCAGCGCCAACAGGCTTTGCCTCCTCCGTTGGCTCCAGTCCCTTGCTTGAAGCATCAGTACTATAAGGTACCTCAACGTCGCTATATCTTGGTTTTGGTAAAAAACCAAGAGAAGTTAACTCTTCTATTGTTTTTCCTGCAGGGACTTCTTTGGTAATAACTCTTACACTCTTTATACTTTCTTTACCTTTGTAAAGTTTTTTCAAGTAAAGGTCATAAGCTTTGGAAACGAACTCATTTGAGCGTTTTTGCGGATCAAGCGTGTAGCCCATTTAGAATCCCCTCGTATATAGCATCTAGATTGTCTTTTTTAACTTTTAACACTGAGCTCAATTCTGAACATTCATTCAAATTAATTATAGTCGTCGTATCTGTTACTTTATGCTTTATTTCAATGTATTCTTCAGGACTTAGACTTACTCCTCTGTAAGTCATTGGCAACGACTCTGTTTTTATTAAAATATTTTCATTGTTCGCTGCTATGATCTTTTCTATCGTTTCTTTATTTTGCTTTATATTTTTGCAACTCAACCCCTCTTCAAAGATCTTCATTATAAGTTTAATAAAACGCACTAAGTGGGCAATCATTTGAACTTCTCCAAGAAGCTTAAATTCAGACGCCACTGTATCTCCAATAAAAACTTGTAAAGCTTTTAATGTTTGAATAATTTTCCCCACCTGTTCATTCATCCAGAGTTTTGCTTTCATAAGATATGCAATTATTGTTTTTTCAACCCATTGAAAGGGATCGCTAGATTCGATTTTTGCTACCCAGCCTTTAGGCCTGTAGTTAATTAAATCTTTTGGCTGCCTGTACTGGTTGCTTACATCAACTCCATACTTGGCGAAAGCGTAATCTATCGCGTTCCAGTCGCTTTTCTTTATGCTTGAGTCTCTAGCTTCGATAGGGCCTATCAATGGTATCTTGCTGTTACTGTTTGGGTTAAAATCAAAATTTAATTTTTTATTTGGTTTTTTTGATTTACTAAAAAATGGTGTGGTTATTTCTTTTGTGTCTGCTACAAAATCAAAATTAAAAAAGTCTTTTTCGCTTTCTAGCTTTTCTTTTTTTTCTGCCGCTTCTATTTTTTTTTCATATGAACGTTTAAGCTCATCTCCTTGACCTTTGATTTCATTGCTTTTAGTTTTGTAACTATGGTTCAAGTAATGTTTCAAATCAGAGTTGTCTGGATCTTTCAAGTACTCCTCAAGCATTTTTTGAGTGTTACTCAAGGTATATGTTGGGGTGTTGTTTTGAATGGTTGTTTCTTTTAACCATTCAGCAAATTCTTCCAGCTCCTCTGGAACTTTCTTGCTACTGTATCCCTTCATATCACTTTCTTCTTCTTGGAGCTTGTCATTCATTTCTTCTATGAGATCATCGTACTCCTGTTTTAAGTCTACTGATGCGGGGTCAAACCAGCTGTTTGGTGTCACCTTTTGAACAGCATAACCCACTTGATTCACTGCACTTATTGTTTCCTTAGTTATTCTTTCCCCAGAAGCGACGATACTCTTAATTGCGCTCATGACGGTTCTCAAAGAGTTAATAATACAATCAATGAAAGGATTTACAATTTTAGGAACAGACTCTACCGCTTGTACTAAATAGTTTAATACGGCCTTGATCATACTTCCAAACATCGACGTCCAATCAAACCTAACCTTAGCTAAATCCATTGAATACTTTGCAAAAAGTGTTGGCAAGACTAGGTTTATGCCTATCAGGTTTGCTGGGCAGCTAAAGTTAGCTCCAAAGTTACCTAAGAAAGCACAAAGAGAGCCATACAACTGTGAAGGGTCCATTGCTTTCTTCATGAGCTTGAGGGTGCTCGCTACTTGCTTTAACAGTTTATCTAAGTTAAACACAAATTCAAGTGAAGGTAGTGTCAGCTTGAAGTCGATGTCAATCATGCAGTTTAAGCATTCTTCTACGCTAAGCTTATAAGTTTTCCCACCTATATCTACGGTTGGCGCGTTTTTATCTATGTAATCTGTTACTTTAGCTCCGAAACTTTGATTATACTCGTTCGTGAATTTCTTTCTATACTCATACCCTACATTTCCATCTTTCTCATTAAGCAGGTCCAAGTTCTTCTTTACAACAGCGTCTTGCGGATCCCACCACTCTTCAGTAGGCTCCCCTTTGCTGTCTGTAAAAGAGCATCTCGAATAAAAATGATCCACTTTTTCTTTCGCATTTAAGCTTGAAACTTTTGTTGTTACTGCTTCTCGTGGGTCGCTTCTCTGCTCATCTAAAACTACCGCGTTGACTATGTCTCCCATAGAGCTTTCTGCGGATAGTAATGAGAGTTCTATAGTTGATTGCATCCCAGTTAAGGGGTGCTGGTAAGCCGTCAATATAACTTCTTCTGAAGGGTCCCCCTTTCCAACCTCTTTAAACATGCCTTCTTCATACGCTTGTATCAATGCTATTGCATCGAAAAGCAATAAGTCGTCATCGTTTAAAATTTTACCTTCCATCAGAAACATCCTTGTATTTCGATCGTTTAGAGCGCGGTTTTTCTAAATTACTTTTGTATTCCATAGCTTTTAAAACCGCAGTTTCTCTTTCTGAAATTATGTCACCTTCAAGATCATCTAAGATTTCTGGATTCAATCTTTTAATCACAGTCATCAAAAGATTCAGTCGAGAAACAAGATTGTCAAGATCTTCTATTGTAGCAAAATCTCTTGCTATTTTTTTAAACATCTTTTGATATTGCTCTTCAAGCTCATTTTCCCCACTGTCGAAATCGTTATCATAGCCTTTTTGCATGTTTTTAAATACTCCCATTTTCTGCTATCCCTTCTACTATTTCTAACGTTTCTGAAAGTTCGATAACGCGCTTCAATTCCACTAATGTCATGTAATCGTTATAGGTTATTTCGTTTTTAATCCCACCAAAAGTATTTGTTGCGCAGGTTTTTAACCTTGTATTTCTCGAAATGTCTAACGTGAAACTGTTACTTGACTCCCTGACAGATCTGTCTATTTCGCTTTTTCTATCTTTTATGTTCTTTATGAGCATTCGTGATTTTTGTTTGAGCTGGGTTAACTTTTCTTTTAATACTCTCGATTCTTTTTCAGTAAAAGCTCTTTCAGGATTTTCTCTAAGGCTCTTCATCATTGTTTCTAAAGCTGGATCTGACATGTCTTCTTTAGAGAGTTTTTGCTCTTCGTTCAGCTTACTACTAAAACCTTTTAGCAGCTCTTCTTTTTCGAAAAGTATCTTGTTATCAAACACGTCATCAAAAAAATCAGACATTAAATTACCCCATCGACCAACTTTTTGAAGTATTTTAAACTTAAGTTTATGTCCGTCTTGTATTGCGGATCTGTATGTCCAGGGCAGAAAACTCTAACCCATACAGGGAATAAAGATTCTGTATTGGCAACTTCGGAAGAGCCTATGTTGGCGGGTAATGTAATCTCATTATTTACTATTACATCGCCCCACTCTTTTTCTGTTGGTTGCTCAGATCCAAATTTTAATTTAACAGACCACCCAGAAGCGCTAAATATACCACCCAACTCAAGATCTGCCATTTCTATTTTTAATCTTATGTTTTCGTAATAAAACTCAGGAAATTGATTTTTAAAGTAAAAAACAAATTCTTGTTGCCCACCTGTGAAACCATTGTGCTCTGTTACAAAAGGGCCGGTTATAGGCTGTAACTCAGAATCCAATATAATTAAACTCATATTCTGTTTCCTCTGTGTGCATTGAAGCCACGACGATAATCACGTCTATCTGCATTGCCAGTAAAAGCTACTCCTGATAACATACCACCACCAAGAACTAAAGCTCTATTGTTCATTGCAACATTCTTTTCTTTATTAGGGTTCAACATGTCTCTCATCTTCTTTTTGCCAAACCCTTTTAAACGTTCATCATCGTCACTCATCTTTTGAATCGCAGTTAAGTTTTGGCGTCTAGCTTGACCCCCTGTTAATGGGTCTGTCTCTATGGCGGTTCTTGTTTTTAAATCGCCAGCGTTGTTTGAACCAGTATATAGATCATCAACAGTTTGTCCTGCGTTCTTTTTATTTGGCAATCCCAAATCTGAAACTTTTAAATCCCCTCTTCCACTATTAGCTAATTCTTTTATTGTTGTTCCTTTTGCAGCAATTGTTCTTCTTGCACCTTCTTCTGCCATATCATCTCCAAGTATGTTTTTCATCATAGCACCTTCTATATCGCCCATAGAGCCAGCAACACCCTTAGCTATACCCTTTACACTTAATGCACCAAGACCGCCCACTGCTGCGCCTTCTGTGAAGTCACCGCCCATAGCAACGTTAGCACCACCAGCTAAACCTGCTACTGCAGCAATACCCATTACGCTTTCCATCCCAGTGCCTTCACCAGCCATACCTCTTAGAAGAGCATTGGGGCTAGCTGTAGCTCCTGCACGACTAAAACCACCGTACATGTTGCCAATCTCACTCTGGTTCTTAAGCATGGACTGCATGCCTTCTTCGCTGAGTTGCCCACCTTCATCACCAACTCTTTTTACTTCACCTCTAAAGGCTTCAAGTCCTTTAACCCCTTCCTCATCCAATCCGCCTTTTTTTAACACCCCTGCGAATTCATCACCACTTTTACCGAAAGCATCTTTTAGTACACTTGACTCAACGCCAAATGCTTCTGCCGTTGCTTCCGAAGAAAATACGTTCTTGTAACTTTGTTCAAAGTTTTGTCCAGCTTCTGCCGCAGCTCTCCCTGAGGTATCTCCTGCAAGGCCTCTTGTTACAGGGTTGTTGCTTACTGCATCCATTGTCGCTCCTGCTGCTTTTCTTACAGCGTCTGGCCCTTCAGTCACAAGTCGGCCAACCAACCCTTGAACACCCGTATTTGGGTTTCCCAGCCTCTCAGCAACACTTTCGATAGAATCAATGCCACTTTTAGCAACATCACCAAGGCTATCAAGTCCGCTTTTAGCGGCTCCACCTACTCTTTCACCAACATGAGTAGCAAAACCTGCCACACTTTCAGCACCAGATTTTAAATCACTTTTAACTGCATCAAATATTATGCCGCCACCTTCATTTAACGCCCCACCTATATCAGAAACACCCTGCTTTGCAGCCCTTGCAGCGTTTACTGTAGTATCTACTGCGCCTCCAACCCTATCTCCAAGCAATAGTCTTGGTATTGTTGTCGGCTTTATATCTCTTCGATAGCTGGTAACAGCTTCGTCAGCTCGAATCTTTCTTGCAGCGTGTGTGTTTGAACTACTTATAAACTCCCTTTGTTGCGCTGCATTCATCTGTTCGAAGCCAGCATCACCACCAACATCACTTCTTTTAGCGCTATTTGCAAAGTTTTGAACTTGCCTAGCAGTTTTTTTTCTACCACTTCCTAAAAAAGTTCTTACTGCAGCTAAATCTACAGCCTCCGTAGCCTCGCCTGCTAAAAGTCTTGGGATTATACTCATGTTTTATCTCCAGCTTCTTTTTTTACGACCAAAGCGGCCACGTTTCGGAGCGCGATGCAATTCGCTTATCGGTGTCATACCTTGCTCAGTACCTCTATAAGAGTTAATACCTTCTAGTATGGAAATAGGTTTTTCTTCTTTTATACTACGAGAACGGCTACTTTTTCCATCTTCTGGCCACAAACCTTGCGATTTGTATTTTTCTTTTATCATTCTATCTTCTTCGTCTGAACCACCACCTCTCATAATATTTAAAACATTTAAATCGCCCGAAGAGCCTTGTTTCTTTTTCGCCTCGTATAAGTCTCTAACTTGTTCACTCGGAGATCTGTAAATATTTCTTATTGTTTCCGCTTTATGAAAGCTGGGAGCGCTTATTTGCATTTGGCTACCCGAGTAGATAGACTCTTCTAACACCAAGCCGCCAAGAGCAAGCATGAAAGCGTCAAGCCTGTGGTCTCCCACTTTTTCATTTTGCTTCCCGTATACAGGCTTATTGTTTTGCTTGTTCCGTTTTTCAATAATAAAATTGAAGAACTGGTTTTTTAAAACTTCTTCTTCTACTGGAAATTTGAACAAACCATCTTGAAGTATTCTTACTGCGTTCTCCACAAGAAAATGCTTGCCGGATTTTTTTATATCAGCATTTGTTATAGGGTCTTTTAACTTTATGTTACTGCTGAAATTAAAAGCTACCAACCTGTCAGCTATGAGTACTGTTTCTTGCTCTTTGGCAGTTTTGTTCTTTTTAGCTCGAAGTGTATATGATTGGTATTTTATGTCTTCAATTATTGTATGCCCATATCCTTCATCTGCGTAAATGTGATCTGGTTTCCACTTGTAGTTTAGATCTACCAGCTCTCTAATCCATCTTTTAGCGCTAAACTCTGAGTGCGGCACATTAACAGCATCTAAAGCCAGCCAAATTTTACTGCCAGGAAAATACCCAATTACATAAAATTCCGTTCCTGCATTTTTATTCCAGTCGATACCAATAGCTATTGTTCTTTCACTTGCATTTCTTAACCCTAGTTTTCTCTCTAGTACTTGGGGCGAGTAAGCCTCGTCATAGGTATAATCTATACGTGCGTTATAAACCCAATCCTTTTTAAATACACCTTGTTGGTCTTCTATGAAAACAGCCATATATTCTGCCATAAAGGACTCTTGAGTAGAATCTCTTAGGATCTCTTCTTTAATCTGCTCCCAATGAGGAATAACTGAAGAGGGTAAAAAGTCTTCCCTAAAATCATCTCTAGACAAGCACCATTCATGAAACTTGCCCTTCTTGCCAATCGGAGTGGAAGTAGCTATAAGAATCGTATCAGGCGTTGTAGCTAAAATTGGATTGATGACTTTGTCCAACACCTCTTCTGGAATCATGTCCATCTCATCCAAGTAAACAATAGAAGCGGACTGACCACGCATAGTGCCACCACCACTACCATCAGATCTCATGCCTATACCCGATACAAAACCTTGCACCACTGCACCATTTTTGAATTCCATCTTATACGTTGGGGTTTTTATGTACAGGCTATCTCCAGTGCCAGAAGAAACTTCGTTCATTAACTCTAAATTTCTTTTTAAAAGTTTTTCCATCTCTTCAAACAAGTTTGTTAATTGTGCCTGATAAGGAGTAACAATCATTATCGCAGGCCCCATATAAACTATGTTACCTTGTGAGTCTCTACCTCTATCTAGTTTTAAATTGTACGCGTAATATAAAAGTTTCAACGCTATCGCAAATGATTTTCCTGAGCGACGACCCTCTCTTACTGCCATCCTTTTGGAAGTGCATCGAATCTGCTCTTTCTGATAAGATCTCAAAAACCATTTATCATCTTTGTCCGAAAAACCAAACATTAGCTCCACCCAAGCAGCAGGGTCTATTGATGCTTTTAGTATTTTTCGCGCTTGATCTTCAGGGATTTCAGCCTCTTTAGAAATCTCTTTTATTCTTGACGCTGCACCATCAGGTAATTTTCTTGGTATATAAGTGCATTTTATCCTGTTCGAGCCGTATTTATTTATTTGTCTTATCTGGCAGGTTACGCAGGTTTTGTGGACATCTGTTTTTAAAGAAAATTCTCTCTTGAAATAAGTCAGCAATTCTTCTGGAATTGTTGCGTCTGGATCTTGATGACTTACACCATACTCGTTTGTAACATAAAGCTCACTCTCTATTAGCTTTTTAAGTTTAGGATGCATATTACCTCCTGTGGTGAGAGAACATGTCTCTATTCATGTGTACTATTGAAGCTTCCTGACCGAAAGCAGACCTAGCGTTTGTATGCGACTTATGCATTGATTGTATAGCTCTTTGTCTCATAGTGACAGCATTTTGTGTAAAGTGTGCAGAAACATCTGAAGCAAAATTCAAACCCCTTCCTTTTTCTTCATGCTTGAAGCCTGCTTCCAAAGCCGAATAGGTTGACTTAAATAGCATTGTCCCGGCCATTATACCTATCCCAGCAACGCCCGCTTTTAAAGGCGTGCCAAACATATAAGATCCAAGCTTTGCACCTCCAGCAGCGCCGAATATACTACCCACCATCCCTGTTACGCCTTCATTTATGTTTAGGTTATATGCCGTATTGACGAATCCGGTAGCAGTTTCCGCTGCAGCTCTACCTGCAGCCATACCGGCCATAGCACCAACGTAACCTCCCATAATTGGCATCATCCTACCAACCATTGGAGATCCCAGCACGCTTCTTTGTGTTGACGCGCTCTTTACGTCTTTCAGAGCGTTTTCCTTTGTGTTGAAAAACGTTTCCGCTTTTTTCGAATCTGTTATGTCGTAAAGTATGTTACTTTCTCTCATGCCATGGTAGTTTGCGAAAACATCTTGAATCATGTAATCTCTTAGCCCTACTGCACCTTCTGTTGAAGCTGCATGAACAGCTCCGAAAGCTGTCATGGCTATAGGTAAACCAATTGATTTTTTCGTTAACTTTTGCAAACCTCCAGCTTTTATAGTTCCATCATTAGCTCTCGTAAATACATCCCCAACATCATCCGTAAAGTTTACCATTGCTTCTTTATTAAAAAGCCCGCCTCCAGTGGTGAAACGTGCGTTGCTCTGCCCGCCCCTAACCGTGGTTGCAAAACCAGCCTCACCGCCTGTCTTTTTTGAAAAAACGGGTCCAAAATGATTTTCAGCTGCAAACGTTTCTGCACCAGCTGAATAAAACATACCTTGCATAGCTTTAGGTCCAAGCAAGAAAGCGGCGGTTAGCGCTGGAGCAACATTGCCAAAAGTTGTTAAACTCGATTGTCTAAAAGTTTCTAAATCTCCAGTATCAAACATGATTACATCCTATGGTGTGAGATTGGCGAATTAAACATATTGTGATTTGCTGCTACCTGCAAACTTTCCATCGCCACTTGCCGTTTATATTTTTGAATCTTTTTCATTTCATTAGACTCTTGGTTTTGAATCTTGTTTGCTTCATGAACCTTTTTAGCAGAAAGAGTGTCTTTGACTAAATGGTAATTATTTTCCCTTAAAGATCTACTGTTGAGTTTAGCACCAGACCCTTTAGAACCTCTATTCTTCACCATTCCGCCTAAATCACTTTTCATTTCGTCCATATGTGAAAGTATAGAATTAGTATTATAGCCAAAGCTTTGGAGATCTAAATCGTGCGGTAACGAATATTTCCTGTCTGGTTTAAAAACACTTACGCTATTTTTACTTTGACCTGCTTTAAGTTTTTCTGACACCCCTTTAATGTCGTCCATTATCTGATCAGTTACCCCACCTGAAGATTGAGCTTGATTCATTAAGGATCTAATAGACATTAAGTTTGCATTTTTTGCAACTTTTCTAACATTTGCTAAAGTGTTAAAAGTTGTAGTTTCACCACTGGCTCTGACTATCTCTTTGTAAGCTTGGAAAAAACCTGTCTTCCACATTCCTCTTTTTGAATCTTGCGCATACTCTTGTGCGCTTTCAAAAGCTTGCTGGTTATATATCGGGGGTTTACCCTTAGATTTGTAGGGTAAGTATGCTGCCGCGCCTCTTCTTACTAACTCTAAGTTTAGATTTTTTCCATCGACGTAAATCATACCAACTTGGCGACCATATGTCGTGTCATCCGGACTCGTTACTAATCTTACATCTTTAGCTTTGTTGATCAAATCTCTTGCTATAGCTTTTGCTTTTTCCGCATACGGCTGTGCCTTTCTATCTGCATGCGCAGTCTCAGGAGCATCAATACCAGCCAAACGTATTGACATTGACTCTTGCTTTCCAGTACCCATAAAATCAGACAAAGGTGAATTTACATTTCCTTTCCTTTGAATAGATATTGTGTCTGCATCCTGTACGTTTAAATTAAAACGTTTCTTATCAAATTTATACTCTATTAGATTCTTACCTCTCAAAGACCCGCCATATGCATCTTCTGAAAGTCTTTCAGCTCCGCTGAAAATAATGTTTTTACTTTCTTTTGAAATACCCATTTGGCGTCTAAAAGCAGTAGAAATAAATTTTTTAAAGAAAAATCCTATATCACCTTTTTCGCTAAAGTGCCTCTGTCCAAATTTCTGCTGAATATATCTGTGGCGCTCCCTTCTCATTTGGTGGTCTTCAAGCACTCCTTGAGTATAAGCAGGGCCTTGATATGGAGATCCAAAATCAGTCAAGGCTTTTCTCATTAACGAGCCAAGCCCCGATTCTTGCATACCTTCTATACGACCGTACTTTGCTTTTATGCTTTTGACATAAGACTCCTGGTTCCCTCCGTAAAATTGACTTTGCGCTTCAAGAAACTTGCTTAAATCAGGGGCTATTAACTGTCCTGACTTTTCGTCTTCGTAGCTCGTCTTCGTTGACAGTGCAGCTAACCCTCCAGCAATTGCTGCGTACTTGCCTAAGTGCATTTTTGCAATTTCTCTAATGCTCTTATTTAAGTATAATGAACTCTTTCTTTTTGCTGACCGACTCACGCTTTCCGCAGCGCTGCTAACTGGAGGGAGCTTCTTGGAGCCACTACCCCCTTCCAAAGCTTTCGGCACAACCTCTGAAAGATTGCTTTGAGGTTTTGGTTTACTCAAGCCATCAGATATTGTTTCTTTATTTATATGACTTCCTAAAGCTTTTGTTGGAACTTCAATTTGCTTTTGCCTAGGCGCCTCTGACCCCATAAAACGCTGTATGTTCCTTAAAAAATCTTCGCTAAACTGCCCTCCAGACAAGCGCTCTTTAAACATCCGATGCACTTCAGGCGCAGCTTCTGATTGCTGCAAAGCAGCTTTTCTCATTCCAGGGCTATCAGCGATATCGCCTTCAGAATCTAAAAAGCGCCCGTAAGTTTTTTTTGCCTCTTCTAGTATTTCAGCTTTATCAACATTCTTATAGGTGTCTAAACCATTTAGATGGTCAAAAATTTCATCAAAACTCGTTATTCGAACCTGCTTGCTTTGCGGACCTACAGTTATCTTTTCTTTAGATGTGATATCACCAATCTTTTTAGCTTGCTCCACTACTCTAAAACCAGGTTTGGACTCTCTAATGGTTACTGCACCTCTATCTATTCTCTCCAGCATGCTTTTTCCTACACGCTGCCTAAAGCCTATCTCGTCCAAACCTTTAGAAACTGTTCCGTCTACTAACCTTGCTTCTTGATTGTAATAGTTGCTTAAATGACCATAAGTCATGAATCTGAAATAAGCCCCTTTGCCAGCTTTAGCTTGAGCAAGGAGTTCTTGTCCCTCACGTCCTCCTATGTCGACTAGACGTTTTGCCTCCAGTTGATCTAAACTTTCTTTGAGTACTTTGTCCTCTGTTATGGCTACGTCACCTAAAGCCATATGTGATTCAGCTTCACGCATAGCTTTAACTGCATCGTCAATCGATGCAATCTCTCCAGAGTCTTCAGCTAATCTTAATTGCTCTGTAAATCCAAAAAGACGGCCCTGAACTTCCATTGATAATGAGGTCGGCCCTTTTTGATCTATTATGCCTTCGTTTATCAATTGCGATTGTTGAGCCTTTACCATATCTATAATATCTCTGACATCGCCCTCTTGAGTGTGTTCTAGTAAGGCTTTATACATTCCTGAAAAATCGCCACTCTTTAAAGCTAAGGATCTTTGCTTATTGTATTCAACTCCAGTCGTGTAAAAGGGATCTCCTGAAGTAGAAGATACTCCCTCAATAACACCATAGAATGGGTTTTGCGTCAGTAAATTTTTATTTTCTGCTAGATTTAAAGCAGATAGTTCACTTTGGTATCTTCCATACTGAAAGCCTTCAAAGAATTGCTTCCTGTCTAAGGGTACCAGACCTTGAGACGCCCTATGATCTTTTAATGCTTCGAAAGATCTTTCTGCGCCAGCATCTATTTGTGCACCGAACTGCTTGGCTTCAAAAGATGCATTTGCAATCCATGTTATTTTGCCTTTTATTGCATTCGCTAAATCCTTAGTCATCAAGTCTTCAATAGAGTCAGTGCTTTTGAAAACTAAACCACCCTTGAACTTTTCAGAAAGTTCACCCCTAGAACGACCTGTGGTTTCATGTATGAAATCTATCAGATCGTCGCTCGTAGCTTTGCCCGTTGATATCGCGTCAAACATCTTCCTTTTAGTTACAGTTTCTGGACTTAACGCTTTTCCTGCTTCATCTACCCCTATGCCGGCTTTAATTAATTTGTCTTCATCAGCTAATAAGAGCGCTTGAAACCTATCCGTCTCTATTAAATAATCTTGAATCGAAGATTTTAAAGCGACGTCTGTCTCGACTAAAGGCTTTACTTCTTCAGCTAGCTGAAAAACGCTAATTTCATTTTTGGCAAATTTATCTCTAATTTCAGCTAGCTCCGTGCTCAAGCTACCAGGCTCTTCTCCAATCTTCAACATGTCGACTAGAGTAGATATAAACTTACCTTCTCTGTGACTTCTTACGTCTTGCTTTTTTCCTACTAATCTTCTTGGACCTCTTCTCGAAAGCGCTTCCTCCCCACCTGCTTTGTCTTGTGTTATCAACTCAGGCTTAGGGCTAAACATATACCCCTTTTGCTCTGCAGGGTTGTATACAGCGACCTGGTGGATTATGTCACCACCTTTAAGACCTGTAGTTTCGATGTCCATTAAAATTGATTTTTTTAATATTTCATCTTTAGAAAGTTTTGTAGCAGGGCCTATTTTTTTTACATCATATTTTACTTCTCCAGAGCTCGTAACTCCAGTCGCTTCAGTAGCAGCAACAGAAATTATTTTGGCGTTTTTACCATAAGCAGCTTTCACTTTTTGAAGTATGTCGGCTTCTACTTGTTTCGGTTTTAAAGGAAACCCATATTCTTGTTTTACGCCGTCTACTTCTAACTCAACAAATATTATTTGGGTTGCATCTGTCGTATTAATATAGCTGTAATACTTATTCTTAATCATCTAAAAGTATCTCTTCTGCGCCTTCTGGCGCTTCTATAGAATACAGAGCCTCTCTCAAACGAGATATCTCTTCTAGTACTCTCGAGTTATTATTAGACTCGCCCATCTTAATCATGAACTCTGCTTTGGTCTTTCTAGTTTGAACCAACTTGTCCAACCACTTCTCACGTCGCTTCTCCAATCTATCAATCATTTCTATGATTGGGTGTAGCTTAGTTGTTTCAGCTCTATCTCCATTCTCATTAAAACCAGTAATATCTGTCATCATAAAATCACGTCCATCACCTTTTTTATCGCCTTGAGATAAAACCATTAAGCTGCGGTTTTTATACAAGTCTATTAAAGCTAACTCATTCACTATAGACATTTCTACAGGATCATTAGGATCAACATCTAAGTGCTGCAAGTAGTCTATAATTTTTTGTTCTACAAAAAACTTTTCCATGACGCATTCGCGTCCAACAGGATAATTAGATATCGGCCCAAAGTCCAGATTCCCTTCCACGTCCATATCCGGTATAGGGCAACGTTTAACGAACGGACATTTTTCAGGGCCTAGGCAGACTAAAGGCGCAGAAGCATGCACACCACTTTTTATTGCGCTAACAGACTGTTTGACGCGCGTTAATTTTTTACTGTCTAATCTTGCTAGATAACTGGAATACTCATCACTAGATTTTGTTATAGTTTCGAAAAATTTGCCTTGGCGCAATTCTTTTGAATCATCTTTTTCAATTTTTACAAGTGAGTCTTTCATGCAATCTTTTCCTTATATTTTATGTTTAATAATAGCATATTCCATTTTCTGGTTTAAAGGCAACGCCAGAATAGTATTTGATATGCATTTGACACCATTCAGGTGGTGGCTTTACACCAGCTTGATAACCAACTACCTCATGCTTTGGTCCTGGTGGCATTTAGTAGCAAGGTATAAAATATGGGGAGCTATGGCAATAACTTATTGTTTGCATGCTATCATTGAGTTAAGTTTGAATTCTTACTTTTACAGCCCGCCCGCCATGAAACAGATTGCAGGTATCTTTTTACTGCTATCTGGCACTTATTTAATAATGAGGTGATACATGAATTCTACAGTAACCCTACCCAAAACCAAAAATTATCAACATGTCAGACACTGGGACTTGGTTGACATTTGGAAAGACTCAGCTTCGCTTCAACCAATAGAAGTTAAGGTAGATACGCTTTGGAAGGAATATGAAGGGATTTATTGTTGGCTGGAAGTTGGTGACAAAGTTACTCATGCTCATTTTTTGCACCATCTAGACAGGATAATGAGCGCTGACCTAAGTTACCCTATAATACTCTCTGAAGAAAACTACATTATGGATGGCGTGCATAGGCTTATGAAATGTAAGTACCTAGGTATAACGTCTATTCATTGTTTAAAATTTAAAAAAGACCCTGTGTCAAAAGGAAAAATTAATGCTTAAAAGGCAGAAAATATCTAAACTACCAATACAAGAGATAAACCAACATATCTCAGCATACGAAAGGATGCTTGATTTTTATCAAGATTATTTAAATACTAAAGGTGATTACATTTACGTCAATGAGAGAGTCCAGTATTTAAATGGTAAATTAGCAGAATGTCTAATTGCGCGAGAAATCCATATAGAAGAAAACACCCAATAGGGCCAGCCTTAGTTTAAAATTAAAAAATTTAAATTTGAGCTTTTTAATATTAGCCGAAATAAAACAGGCACCTTTTCTATAAAAGCAAAAGATTGATTGATGAATCGGGGGAGAGTAGTTGGGTGATGTGTACGAATGATATAAATTATATTTAGAAAAGGCCCTATGGTTGGATCGAAATATATAAATTATATTTGGGGGTATTTATATTAATGGTGTTTTTGCACTCTTAGAGTTGCGAGCCCACCCCCGTTTGAGCATGGGTTAAGCTTCCCCCCTACACATCAGTGATAAATCACACACCTACATCACTGATTTTTGCCCCAGAAGGACATTATTATGGATACTTGGCAAATCATCGCCATCATCTTCACAACCCTTCACCTTGCTTTCTTTTCACAATACTTTATCTTGGGATGCTCTATCTTAGAGCATATTGAGAATAAGAAAATTGAAGCAGGTAACCGAGCATACGCTGCTTGGAAGCTTGGGTTTATCGCCCCTCGCAACCTTGCTTATATAAATGCAATCGCCTCTCAGCCTTTCTACCTCTTTGAGGTGGCAAAGTGGGAGAACCTTCAGGTCTATCATCATGTTGATGGAACCTGGTATGACATTGATTCTGGTAACTTAAGGGGTTACGTCAAGATCAATAGGGAAGGCCAGATTGGTTTCAGTAAAAATCGGCATCTCGTAGAGAGTAAGTGTCGTATCATGCTCAGAGTTAGTGAGGGTGGGCTTTGCTATATCTTGGATCCTTCACTCAGAAAGAGTGAGAGAAACAGGTGGCATGAGCGCTGGTCCATCTAAATTTTATCCTAGAAAAGTGCTATGTTTTCGGAAGCCCCCTTCGGGGCTTTTTTTAATTTACCCTACTTCAATGGATGCTTAAGCACATCCATCTCTCATGTTGAGGGTAAAGCGCACCAGTGCAATGCTTCTACGCAATTCTTCGTTGTCGGAAGGACATCATCATGCGTAACTTATCTATCCTTGCCTTTATTGGCTTCCTATTCTTATTCACTGGCTGCGGCGTTGTGCGCAATGTGGCCTCAACCCTCAACCACGAGATCTGCGAAAAGAGCTACAACAAGTTTGTATGCCCAACCGTATCTGAACCAGCACATACACCCCTCTGCTATGGGGTAAGTGTACGCACCACTGCCGGAGTCGATAACTTTGCCCATACCGATCAGGGGCCATTTTGCAAGAAACTCCAAAATGAGGCTACGCGTAAAGCCTTCCAATCAAAGCCAGGGACAACCTGCGCCATCAAAGGCAAGGGTAAATTTCAGAAGGTTGTATGTGCCGGCTTCCATCACGCTGGCGGCATCTTACTCATCCTCTTGACGCTTCTTTGGGGGCGTGGTTTACGCGATCTTATGGTCGCTAGTGTAGAGAATGAAGATACCCGTCGCCCCTTTGATGGAATGTGGGAGGGGTGCAGAGTGATGATTATCGCCTGCATTGGGGCTGTGGTTTTACTAGCGTTAACCACAAACGCTTATAGCCAGCCTTGTGTCAACAAGGCTTATACAATAAGTCAACCGTCTGACATCTTGGAGTGCGAGATGACCCTCTCCACTCCAGAGAGCAACATGAGGTATACTTTAACGGCCCTAGATTTGGCTCAAGATAAAGTCTGCAATATACACCATCCGAACATGGGCATTGTAGCTTGCTACGACCTCTATGACGAGGCCCGCGCCCTCTTTAAGGCGAGGGCAGCCTTGTTGATGCTGAAAGAAGCGACACGAATCGTTGATATCAATGAAAGCGTCACGACCCCCACGCCATGTGGGGCAAATAAGCACTTGTGTGCTTCAGTGGGATGGGATAAGGCAAGTGGAATCGGCCTATTCTTTTCCTTCATCATTTCTTTACTCCTCTCTCGTCGCAAGACGAGAGAGGAGTGGTTCGGTTTTGAAACACTCCTGTACAGGGAGACGAGGAACGCCGTTTGGGCAATCGAGGACGAGCTATACAAAGCTCGTTGGATCGAGCGTGTGATTGAGGCTGCAATCACTCTCGCAGCCTTCTCTTTTGGGGGGCTCGTATTAGGGATTACATCCACCTTCTTGGCCCAGAAGAGATACGGGTGGGCGAGCATCTTCTGTGTGTTCGTATCAGTTCTCCTCTGGGGCTCTGCCCTGGAATGGATCCTTTTTGTACTCAAAGCATTAACGTGCTTCCTCTCAAACACTGAGGAGGGGTTCCGTTTCGTTAGGTGGGCGCTCCATCAGCGATGGAAACGTCAACTGTAAGTAAAACAATCAAAAAAGTATTTATGTTTTTTGGAGCTCCCTTTTGGGAGCTTTTTTTAATTTACTCCTTTTAATGGGGGTTTAACATCCTCCTTTGTAATTCTGCATAAAAAAAAGTGTAACCTAAATGTAGCCAAATACAGGAGTATTACTATGGCTTATAAAATCTTTAACAACACAGGGCGAGCCCTGTGCAGCGAAAGAGAGAATGGTTTTATTGTTCTCTTCTCAGAAAAAAGAGATTTCAAAGACTACCAATTCAACGACCTCGACGGAAAAGCGATAGTAGAGGCGATCTGGAGTCCAAGCGGTTTTGTTGACGCTCACTATTTCTTCTTCAGCAAAGTCTGGTTTTCTGCAGACAAGGTGAGATCATTCAACGATCTGTGCATCGTAAAGCGTGATCCAGCGTACCCAGAGCGCTTCATCGAAACACCTGTCAAGGAACTTAAAGAGAGCGTATTCCAGGCAATTCTTTCATGTTCATTTGACGGTGTTTCTGATGACGAGCTTCAAGACCTTGCTAATCTTCGATCCACATTTGAAGATGATCTTCGTCGCGCAAGAGACGAGGTAGAGAGATTCGCGCATTCGTGGAGATGCAGGGATGGGAGCGTTCTCCCAGCACACGATCAAAAGGTCATTATCCAGCTCCGTGAAGAAGAAAAGAAGAGGGTCGACCCATCACTGTTGCTCCATTCCTATCACCACCTTATGATGGAGTTCAGAAGAGAGCTCCATCGCAGAGGACTAATTCTGAGAATGGGGAACATCGTTCCTTTTCAATATTGATCGCTAAAAGAGCCAACTGAAGATTAAGAAACACCTAAAGCCCTGGAGTGCACCACCGCACTTCGGGGCAGTTTTTTAATTTGTTTCCTTTAATGGAGAGATTATAGCAACTCTCCAGCCTTCAGAATAGAAGGTGCCATTAGGCTTCGTGGTATACACACAACCCCCTACAGAAAGGGACTGAGACAATGCGTAAAGCAATTTTCTCACTTTTCCTTGGCCTGCTGTGGGCAGCTAGCTGTTATTCAGTCTATGTTGCTCCTCTAGCATTGCCTGCGTCCGCCGTGGATGCAGCGCCAATTGTTCATCCTTCAGCAGAGGTCGCAAAACCTCTTGCTACCAACCGCACTGACAACGCAACTGCTGAGATTGACCATCTTCGCAGTACTACTATTAACAGTGGAAGCTCTACCCCTAGTCAAGGTACCTTCCCCATTAATAACCCTAACGCATTACGTCCTCGTCGTAGAGGTATTATGCGTCGCAGAAAGCTGAAGTCACGAAAGGGCAACCGCCTTGTTAGTGATGCCTTTATCAAATTTGTCTTTGGTTACCACCGTGTAACTTACATGAGTGGCAATTGGCTGTGTTACGAAGAGACGCCTTACACAGAGGCAGACTTCAAAGTGAGTAAACCAGCTAAAGCTCGTAAGAAAGCGAAGAAATCCTGGCGTCAGCTAAAGGGTGAGGCAACACGTCTTTACCAGAAGGCTGCAAAGCTTCGTAAGCGCAATCCAGAATATCCGCCTGCAATAGCCTGTGCGGTGTTTGCCAAAGCACAAAAACTTCATCATAAAGCCAATGATATGAAGAAGGCATTAAAAGAGGCTCAACCGACAGCACGTCAACAGCGTTCATTCCGACGCTCAGTGTTGAGAGCGGAAGCCAAAACTTGCGAGCAGTTTATCAAAGCTGAGTTAGTGAGCAATGTGGACCAAGCTAAAGAGCTGATTCAAAAGGTCCTCAGTGGTGACACTAATGGAGCTGCATTGAGACTATTACAAAAATCTCAATTAGGGCGCATTTACGTAAAATATGGTATCCTCCAGGCGCCGATGAAAGAGGAAGAAGTCGAGAGACCTACGAACCCAGTAGTCAGACACATCAAAGTAGCAGAAACCCCTGCAAGGGTATGGACCCCATTGATGCGTGCAGCGATTATAGTTATTGCACCACTCATGCTAGGTATGGATGCGGATGTAGGTACCGTCGCAGAAGTCACTTATGCTAGTGCTTCTGGTGGTATTTTAATGATGACCCTGAAGAACGTCTTGAATACTCCAGCCCGTAAGCGTGAAGCAGCGCAAGACGGGTACAATCGTTACGCAGAGCAGTCGATCAAAGCTGCAAAGGGTAGTGAATGGGATGTTTTCTCCCTCATGCGATTCAGTCGCAGTGGTAAAGGTGCGCCGATCACCAACGGCAAAGCCCACGATACTGACAAGCAGAAGGGTCGTGCTGTCCGTATTATTCAAGATAGCATCGGCGGGGCGTACTGCCCAAAGGTAAAGTCATTCGCCAGGATGCTTGGAATTGAACTCGGCGTGGACAACTGTCTCCGTTATGAAGTTGACGACCAAATGGATGAGGTACTAAAAGCTGACGTCGTCGAGATCTTAATGGCAGCCAGCTTTGTTATTCTTTGTGACGGCTTTGCTGTTCACAAGAGCATTGCTCGCCCCTTCATTGAGTACGGGGAGACTATGTTCGGCAATGCTGTAGCTGTGCGCTCTTACTTCCGCAGTCTAATCACCACACCAGAGCTCTACACGGTCAACCAGGACTTACCTATCTTCTTGGGTGACCTCGATGAGCTTATGGGATGGGCGGAGAACGATGGTGGCGCTGTGCATACCAATCGCCTGAGCGTGAGCATGCAGTTCCGAGGGATCGCGAAAGTGCTTGAGGCGAAGTACCGCATCTTGTCCAAGGGCATCACAACTTCTGCTAAGGTTATTGCTGACATCACTGATGACGTCGACAAGCCTGTCTTCGTCAACTATGAAGGCGATGAGGAAGGCCACATCAAGGGTGAGGTTCGCCTAAGCAAAAAGGTTGACGAGTGCATCCGTGTTGCAGTAGAGGAAGAATTCAACGCTCTGCATGCTGTTAACACGGCGACTAAAGAGCAGCTTTGCTTAGTTGCAGGAATTGGCCCTAAGACCGCTGAAAAGATCGTTGAAGCTCGTAATGCTGCAGGTGGGGCATTCGCTGACATGGATGCGTTCTACAACGTGTCAAGGCGCCTTGATCCCAGCAACCCGGACGCGCTTCGCGTCTTGCGTTGGTCTTTTGGCCACAAGGGCCGTGTTTACTCAGTGGGCCTATTCCTTGACAAGGGTTGTCTCAAGGGAGAAGACAAGAATGCTTGGGACTGGAACAAGCTCAACTTCTTCGGCGTCAACGGCCAAAATGTCGACTTCTGGTCTATCGCTATCGACCAGATTGGCGGCAAGATCAGCTTGGGCTGGCAGGTAGTCCAGTTATTAGACGCTGACTTCATCGGCGGTTTGTTCAAGAACACTGATGGTAGTCTTGGAATCGCGGCCCAAAAGTTAGCGCGCCAGATCGACAATGCAATCGAGCAGGAACACCCTCTTTGTAAGCATCTCCTTGATGCAATTGAAGACAAGGGCGGTGACATTGAAAACTTGATGTCAGCCGTAAAAGCTATTTCCGTGCTTCAGGGCCTCGGGAAGACCGCCTCTAAGCGCATCAGCAATGGTCTCGGTGCGAAGGCAGGATCTTACTATGTTCAGATGATCGACATGGGTGGCGACTGGGTAATTATCAAAACACCCAAGGCCAAGGATGGCAAGGGTTACAAGCGATGGGCTACTTGCTTCTTCGGTCGTACACCGAACCAGGGGCACGAGACCGTCCGCGCACCTATGGCGCTATCACCAACTTATGTCGGTGGATTCTTGAGGGATTATCTTGATAATGGCTTTGACGCTGTAGAGAAGCACGGCAAACAAGCCGTAAAATTCGTTATGGGTCTCAATGATGCTTGTGGTCATGATACCGATGTAGTACGTCTTCGCTGCCGTGCGATCTTGACGATGCTCCCAGCTGTAATTGATGGAATTGCTTTAGTCGACTCAACTCTACAACAAAAGGTATGCGGCGACAATGATGGCGACCGTAACATGATCAGCTTCGACAAGATGCTCGTTGCAATCGCCAAGCATATCACCCGTAAGCATCCTACTACATTCCCTGCGCGCGAGCAGTCAAAGAAGTTCGTTCTCAATACCTTTGATGATGTGGTCTTGGAGAAGGGCGGCTGGCTTCGTAGCTTTAACAAGTACATGAAAACAGGTGACTCTTCGGAGTTGCTTCTCATTTCCAAGTTCCTTTCTGCCCCCGGTGGGACTCCAGGGCAAGGGAACGTGGGTGGTGTGACGCAATGTGCTGCTGCACCAATGCTTTTCTGTGACTGGCACTGGGTCAAGAAGGATGGCAAAGATGTCTACGAGCCAGTCAATCCAGCCGCTCGCAAGTTGGTCAATTATCTTTACTTGTGCCAGCAGATCGCCATTGACCGCCAAAAGTATTACTATTTGGCGCCTTCGCTGCTGCATTGGTTCTTTGCTGACCTTGAGGTTGGTGACGCAGTCATCAAAGAGTTGAAGGCAGGCGGCCATGCGGACACTAATTGGCTTCACAGTCACTACCCAATTCAGGGTGCTGCTGATATGTCGTTCGAAGAATACCAAGCCGCTTGGAAAAATGGTACATTGCCTGTGATCTCAGAGATCATCCCAGGCATGGGTAAAGGCGCTATGGGCGGTCAATCTGTCGCTCCGATGATGTACTCCAACGGCCCGCTTTACGTGTGGACCGCGTGGCAGGTTAACGGTATTAACCTCGGCTTTGATTACTTCGATAAAGACAGGATGGTTGAGCTTTCTGGGTTCTTTGACGAAGAGATTGCTCAGACTGCTGACTGGCAGGGTATCATTGACCACCTCAATCTCAGTGTCTCAGCTGAACAGCTCGAGGAAAGCTGGGTGTGGCCTGGCTACATCACGGGTTGGGTCAACACCAACTTCCGTGAGTCTCAAGATCTCTCTCCAGAGACCTTCCAGTCTGCTCGCATCCATGCCAACAATGTGTGGCTCGAGAAAATGGAGCAGGCAGGTATCGATGCTGACCCAGCCGTAACTCTCGTTGAGAGTGGGTTGGCTGACGTTCTCAAGGAAAAAGCTGGCGATTATGCAGTGGAAATGCCTGCATGGGGCACACGCCTGCTAGCAACTACAATCTACCGCAGCTATGTTGCAGGTAGCTCTGAGGCTGCTGAGGCTATGAGCCAAAGCGCTCGTCTGCAAACCGACCATCACGCGTCAGGCTCCGACAAACTTTCATTCCTCCGACAAGCTCTTACGTCACGCGACATGGACGTTTCTGTTGGGGATATGAAGATTATGGAGTCCATAAAGGATCTTCGTTTCGTTTGGGCTAAAGCGTTGCAGAATGACAAAATGTCGGACGAGCGTCGACTGCAAGTCCTCTGCGCAATGATGCACTTCGGCATTACTGTCATCGCAGACTGCATCGAGGAGCTTGAGAACGATAAGACTTCTCAGATTGCTCAGAACTTCATCTGGGCACTTGAGGACCACGCAATTGCTGATATTGCCGCTCTAACTACCGCTGATAAGTGGAAAGAGTGGCGTGACGCTAATGATGCTACCTACAGCGGGCTAGAAGCAAAAAATCGCCGTGAGATGATGGATACCTGCCGAAAGCTCATGAATCGCGATGGATTTTACCACTGGATTAGCCAACAGAACCTCAACTCCCTCAAGGCAGAGGATATCGCTACCTGGTTGGTGATGGATGGTGAGGAAGCTCACAGCAAGATCATAGACTTTATCGGTTCTGACTTCTTCGGTGCAATTGGTGAGGCTTGGTCTCGTCAAGAGCTCAAGGGCTCGCGCAACAGCGTTGAGGATGAACTGATGGATATCATCACCGATCTTATGGAACTTCCAGTTGACGACAACTTCATGGGTTGTGTAGAGGGATACTCTCGTGACTTAATCCAAGAAATCAGGGACGATGAGCTGAGGCTCCAGTCTGAAGAGGTTTCGGATGAAGCACAGATGGCATGGTACTCGCTTAATGCGAGTGAGTATGAGCGGCATGTTGCCGCGATCACTCGCCCAATCACATCGTTGATCCGCTTGGTAAAACACCAGATGCGTGTGCTTGAGCACAACGTTGACAACGGTGCAAACCAGGAAGACGAGATTGATGTTTTCTGGCCAACCATCAAAGCCGCTCTCTTTGGCTCCCACAAAGAGCTCGATGATGAAACTGGTGAGTGGACTGACGTCACCCACGTCGAAAGTCGTATTGTTTACGAGCTACCCGTTCAGCACATCGCGACCATGAACCTTGCGGCTCTCGAGCAGGGCTATGACGTCGAGATTCTCGTTGATATGATTGACAATCCAAAGTCTTTTTACGAAGACGAGGACGGTAATGTAGAGCTGCCTTCGGAGCCAGAGGGTTACTATTACACTCGCAAGGGGTACATCCACCTCAGCGCAATCATGACAAAAATGGCGCTTGAGGTCGAGTCTCGTGACGATGTATTGCAGTGGCTGATCGCTCAGTTCAAAGGCGGTGTTGGTCACGTCACAACCAGCAAGCACTTAACCATGGCGTATGGTTCAGCTGAGGGTCGTGATCACTTCTGGTTCGTTCCAGAGGAGGAAGCTTACCCTCAGTACCACAACGACCCGCAGGTGCTCCAGGTCCAAAAGACCTTCGAGTCTTGTTACGCTGAGACCGTCACAGTCAGCTACCTCCATGACGATGCTGAAGAAACCCTTGAGGCGCTAGAGTGTTTCGAGAATCCTGAAGCATTTTCGCCAGGGGATGTTCAATACTATGAGGACTATATGAAGGAGATGTTTGAGGTGCAGATGTATCTCCCACCTCTCTTCGGCGGCCGCTCTAACTGGGACGAGCTATATGATGGTAAGTATAGTAAGTTCTATGACGAGCAGCTAATTATGTCACCATACAAGTTGTTGCGCACTTACAGCTTCATGATGGAGGGCCAAGATGTTAGCCAGATGTCTCTTCCAGCTACGGTGCGTGACTTCCAGAATCTAGTCTATGGTTACACTGTTGGAGACAGCAAAGGCCAAAGCCAGGGTGTGCGCAGCAAAGAGGCCTATAAGCGCTCTGGTCGCCAGCCTAGAAACACAGCGCTTAAGGATAACATGACTAAGAAGTCATGTGAGGATTGGACTTGGGCTGGTGTGCAGAAACCAATTACCTCACAGCTCGAGGTCAAGTTCAATGGTTCTGAAGTTGTTGGTGCTGAGAACAACTTGTGCGACATCAGCATCCGTGGCTACCAAAACCACACCTTTGATGAGTGTTGGCGCGGTGCGTACTCGTTGGTTCGTTTCACACCTAGCCTTCTCTGGAGCTTTGCCAACGTGATGGAACCTGGTGAATTCCAAGAGATTAACGCTAAGAGCATCGCTAAGGTTGGCGCTTCTTCTATCCGTCGTCACTGTATTGGTTTCCGCAAAGCCAACTTTACAGAGATGGTTGAGGGAGTAAAAGTTACGTCGTTAAAGATGGACCCAGCAATGGTTCCCTACCTTTTCGGCATCCTTGCGGATCAAGAGGAGATCGAGATCGGCATGGACGCTCTCAATAGTCCTGACCGTCCTAACGACTAATTTTGATAGGGGTTGAAATCCCCCTTTAGCTGTATCAGGTCATATACCACTGATCTGTTAGTAAAATGCTTGGCACGAGTAAGGGGTTCACGTCCCGCTAAGCGTCTAATGCAGACTTACTCAAAAAACAACCCTACCCCCATTATCAATTGCAAGAAAGGAAAAATCATGCAAGAGATGCAAGACAAAACTCTCGTCGAGATCGTAAAGGCCTATAAGGGGGCCTTTATATATGCTCCAGGCGGCACAGTCAACATTGGCTGTGTTATGTTCGATGGCCCCTCAAACGCGAAGAAGGCTGTTCCTAAAAAAGCAGGGTCAGCAGAAGCCGAGAAACCCAAGGCTGTTCGTCGTCGCAAGGCTACTACCAAAGTTGATGAGAAGGCTGAGCCACCTAAGGGTGATTCAGCTTCGCCTCCACCAGTTGACACTAATGACGGTGACGATAACGAAGGTGATGGTTCAGCGCCCGACCCAGCAGCGGCCACGAGTTGGGGCTCTCGTGGTGCGGGGCCTGCTGACTCAGCGACACCCACCTCCCCATTTTCTCGCCCTCGTCGTCGGGAACCCAACAACGGGGCTTGACCCCCGTCTTGGGTTTCTGCCCTCCCCTCTAACCGTTCCACCTTCACAATTCTATAGGCTTTATAACTAGCTATTATCCTGTAGTCTTATCTTCAATAGCTCATTGCCCCGCCAGTTGACTCCTTCTACCTAGTTACTCCGCCAAGCAAGTTGACTCCGCGCGCGGAGCCAGGGGCTGCAAGCAGCCCTGCGAGCAAGCTCGCTGCCTGGTGATCAAACAAGGTGATTATTAATCTTTTTTTTAATTTGCTCATGCAATTATTAAGAAGATTCAAACTTTGTTAAAGAAGGAGCCGACATGGCTAATCAAGAACTAAAACTTCACGACGACGCTTCCGAGCTTAGTCTGCCTGAGGCACGCCTAGCGCGCCTTAAGGTTCTCCGTGATAAAGTAGACGAAAAAGCCGCTTGGAGCGGGCGAGGCGATAAAAAGCCTGCCCGTTCCCTACTTGTAGTGGACGGTGCAGATGCGAGTCAAATCGCTTCGTACCTGACCAGCAAGGGCCAATCATCTAGAGTGACCTTCGAGGTCACCGAGCATAAGTTACGCGGGATCTTTGACGATCATATCCGTGAGCTTGAGCGCGAGATCGCAGAGGCGGAGAAGGCAGCAATGCCCGATCCGATGCAGGCCGTTCGAGAGATGCAAGCAGCAATGCAAGCACAGCAAGCCCAATTCATGCAAATGATGGTGGGCATGATGAGTGGTAACACTTCTCCCGAGGCTCCTGCTCCTGCCGAGACTGCTCCTGAGGCTCCTGCTGAGTCGTGATTTTAAGTGAAAGCTGTTCTTCGGAGCAGTTAGTAGCAAACTCGTTAACCGAAAGGTGTGACGAGACGAGACGTAGTGTCTCAAGCCTAATTCCCCTTGGCGTAAAAATGGGGCGAAAAACTTTTCCTGTCGGAACGAAAGGATCTTCATCATGACCTACTGGGTTGATGAAAGAGGTGTTGTGCACTTCGAAAATCCACGAGCTCAATAAAAGCTTTATGGTCGCAGCTATGCGTAAATAGTGGGTAGCTATACCCTTGAAATAGCCGGAGCTATGATAGCTTCGTTAGTCAGAGAATGACAAACAATCTGATTTAGACTTTTATTATAAAAAAGTCGGCAGCCTTATTAACGGACGGACGTAATGTCGCCAGTTTCAATAATAAGCAGTGTCGTCGGAAGCCCTTAGGGGTGGAAGACCTGATGAGTCTAGTAGTTCATTCTGCTAGCATCGCTTTAATTAGTGATGTCCTTTAGGGGAACGAAACACTTTTCTCATCAAGACAGCTAACGCTGGGCCCAGTGATTTTCTAAACACTTAAAAAAAAGAACATTAGAATTTTCAACGGAAGCCAGATGCGCCTTCGTAAAGAAAAGCATAGTGCTCGCTTAGACCTTCGGGTCTTACCTGCGGAAATGAATGATAAGTTCATGTTCTAAAGGATACCAATGAGAAATGGTAAGCGGGTTACTGGCACAAGGTCGCAACTTGTGTCGCTGGAGATAAAACCAGTACCCTTAGACAAGGGGTGTGCGCGGTTTGTAGAAAAAACAAACCCATATGCGCCTCATGTCAGCAGGTCAAAATACAGTGGCTATTATCAGGCATGGTAAGTAAGTCAATAAAGAATTTCTCGGGGCTGTTCTCCCCACTTCAGTAATGTAGTACTTACTGTAATAATAGGGAACCAAGGGTCAGCCAAATAAGGCCCTGGCATGGAAGCTCCTTAGCGGGAGTGGGAAAATGCAAAACCAGCAAATCGATTAGCTAGCCTTAGCGGGCAAGTTACCGAAGAGCCGGGGATCTGTAATAGTGGTGTATTACAGACACAGTGCGAATTCCAAAAGGGGGAGCTGCCGTAGATATCTGCGGTAACGAACTTGATTAGGTGTTGCGTATTTGTGCCTTGTACGATTATATTGTGCAAGGGTTGTGAGGAATTGGAACGCCTCGCCTGATGAAGAGATCATTAAAAATCTGCGATCTCTCTTGGACATCCTTTGTACTTCGGTACATAAAGTCGAAACCAGCAGTCGTCTATCCAGCTATGTCAAATCCACTGCGACATATTAGAGGGATATAAAATATTAAGTGGTACCTTCAGCCTACAATGCGTTTCAGGCCGGTGTAAAAATAAGAAACGAAATACGGTTAGCGTTAGAAAGTGCGTCCGTTCTTCAGTAATTTACTGGAGTGACTTTCATTTATGGCTTGCTTTGGTAGAGCCGTGGGATTCTAGGAGATGTGTGAACCTGCTTGCATGGCAGGTGGTCATTGATCCATCGGGAAGCTGCAACTTCCTGCCACGGTTTATGGTTCGATTCCGTAACAAGCTTTAGTCTCTCAGCACAGAGACAATCACAAGCCCTGTAGAAAGGAATATACAGGCCAGGGTAGACTCCCAATAATGGTAGAGTCCCCTGAATTAAAAGCGCGATTAAAGCGCTCAAGACTACTTTTCCTAAGGGTACAACACTTATTATTTTGACAAAAGACGAGACGAGACGAGACAGAAACGTCTGCTGGCCACAATAGTCAAATAAATATGCGTAATAAAACTAATAAATACTTAATATATATAGTGTTTTTAGAAAAAGACATAAATAGTGAGAGTGGACCTAGTATAATAATGTTAATCGGGAAGAAAAACATTAACTAGGTAAACAATAAGCCACCCTAAAACAATCTTGCTGTGAAGCAGATCACGCTGCCAGGGCTCGAAAGGTCATTGTAGGTTCAAGTCCTACCCGCTGGTAAGCAATCGCGTATAGTGTAAAGGTACACGCCATAGTGATATGGAAATGTAGGTTCAAGTCCTTCTACGTGGGTTAGATTCGTTCCAGTAAAAAATAGATTCAAAGCATATAGGAATAAATATATGCGCCGCGAAAACAGAAAGAGAATACTAATGATAACCAATAGGACTAAAGACGTGCAGAGAGCAGAGCGCCGCCAATGCTGGCAGGTATTCGGTTTGTTACAACCCCTACTGATGGTGTTGTGCATCCTCCTGGGAAACAATGATCCCAACTCACTGTGGTCATGTGCTGGCTTATTGCTGGCCGTGACCTTCGGGATTAGTTTCCCTTTTCTACTCTACCAAGAATATTTTTATCAGTTAGGGTATGGGTGGGAATGATGGAGCTCAAACAAATCGCAGAAAGCCTAGCCAGAGAGCTAGGGACGTCGCATCAGGTACTCTCGTCCTACGTGGTAAAGCAAACACCACAGAGAACGATGCCACTACTGCAACTCATTGAGTTGTACATAAAGGTGAAAGGTGAGCAGGCCTTCATTAAGAATTATCTTGACCAAGACTCTCTTTATAAGGAGCATGGTGGTTTTTTACAGAGATCAGCTGATTCAGCTGGCAACACTTGGATTTCATTTGTCCAAAGCGTAATAGCTTTCGGTCAAATCTAAAACAGTCAATTCTTCGGTAGACTATAAAAGCCGACTTAAGCCACAACATGGTGTTGCTTACCCACTGTCTAATATTGGTATACTTACGGAGATATCAGTAGAAGACGAGTCAAAGCTAGATACGACCGTAATCGTTATCTGGTGGAGATAGGTAAGTAAGAGGTTCTATTCCTCTATGTGGTAGCCCCTCATGAGAACTACTTCTTCGTAGTTGGGGTTCAGGCAATTTCAGTAGCCTATATGGTTGTGCGTAAAGCACCTATACTGATAGCAGAGGTTCTCAAAAAAAAGAATAATGCGCGCGATATTAAGCAACTGATTTGCTATTGCGTTCAGAAACTCTTTTTTCTCCTTTAGTAACAATAACTTAAAAGTTTGACAAGGCGAAACTTTTAAAGTTGTTATATAAAAGATTGACTTAATACACACATTCTCTAGAAAGAGCAAAAAATGATGAAATTAATATCATCGATAATTCTCACCCTTCAATCTTCCTTATCCTTCTTATTCAGTGGTGGTGAAGTAGCGATGAACTTAGCAGACAGCAATAAGCTATCAGTTGAGGCTAAAAAGTTCGTCGACGGCGGAACTCGCAGTTTAGGAACTTGTGCATTAGCTAACCACTTAGCCAATGCTGGGTTCAGCATGTTAAACGGCTTCCTCGTAGGTTCTTACTGCGGATGGCAATGGGGACTGTTTACGACAGTCTTCTCTCTGCTTGGATTATGGTATCTTGGTGAGCTGTTACCAAAGATGACTGCAGCCAAAGCGCCAGAAAAGTTCTTAAACACTCATGCAAAAAAACTCCTCGCTGCAAAATCTCTACTATCTCCCATAGTGGACAGGATTGTGAAAGAAGAGCCAAGATGCGAAGTAAAAGAGAATGAGAAGGAATTAGTATCTGCCGCCCGTATGGCAGATGAAAAATGGAGCATCCTCTTACTACCTTTGTACGATGAACCAAAAGGAGGTAAAGCCCCATCTCTGATTCATAAAATTTCTTCATTGAGCTCCATAGAGGAGGTCATGTTGGCGGTGTGCTTGAAGAAAGAAGACAAAATAGTAGAATACCAAGTGATCGATGCCTACCACTTAAATGTAGTAGGATATTTCAACCCAATCACCATCATTCGTTGGATGATGGATCATAAAGAATTGAAAAAATGATAATTATAATTCTATTAAGCATTACTCTAGTTCTAGGTTGGGCAGCCATAGAACTAGGAAAACTACAATGATCTTTCTAATTATTGTTGCAACTACAGTAGCAACGTTAATGTTTACATCGCTTTTTTTATAATGAGGTCGGGGGAGAACGCAATTATCGAATCATATGGGGCATACGTAAAAGGTATTAAATTATTCCCGCCAGCAAATATAAAAGTGATGCGAGAAGAACTAAAAGAACTCGTCGAAGACAAAACGTTAGAAGAATTCTTCGATGTTCTGCACACTGCGTGCAGGATATTTAAAATACCAAATTTCATAACATATTTTGTAGCCTATCCAACTGCAAGAAAGCACGCAAAACGTGTGATGCAGTACGGTTGCCCACGTTCACGCCGGGCTCACAGTGAGGCAGGGAAAAGATGCGTATGCAATATGTCATAATAAATGAAGAATACGGTTACCGGATCTGGATGTCAAAAGTCACACCAGAAAAAACCAAAGAACTATTAGCATGGTGGAAGTCATTAGAGACTGTGACGGGTATGTTTTACGACCCAAGCAGCAAGTTTCCAGTACCACTTACAGAACTGACAGAAAACAACAGAGACGACTACCCTGACCTAATCAAGGAAAATGTCGCTATCTACGTTGAACTTCATGAAGACCATGACTCAAGATTCAAAGTCATGGGAGACCAGGTGTATTACCACCGTGGTTATTTTAACATTAATTCACTACAAAAGTAAAAAAACATGTCAAATGTAGAATTTTTTACCAATTCACCTTTCTCAGACCGCAATGATGACAGCAAAAAAGTCACAGAAACTTTATGTCGTCACTACAACGTCGAATTACCACCAGTTGGTGCTCGACACTTTCTGTCACACCTAGATGAATTGACACCCCTTGCGATTGAGAAAGCCTTCTCCCTATTCGACCAAGCTGGTATCAGTGCAGGAGCCCACACGTTTCAAATCGACAATCCGTTTTTAGCGGTAACTCGATTGTGCGGAGTGAAGGTTGGTGACGAGTCTCTAGAGAATGAAGTCAGAACGCAACACTACAGAGGAGAAGATCGCCCTCTTCAACCAGTAGTAATCCGTGAGAAACCCTTTAGAGAAACAAATAAAGTAACACTTATCGTCTTTCCTAACAAGGAAGGTAATTTAACCCTTTACACAATGCACTCAGGACCTGCAATGAATCCAGATTTTTCTCATGAAGACTGGAAGACCAACGCTTTAGCGTTTAAGTCTGAGGAGGTGAACCATGTCGTGTAATAACTGCGTAGACCAGAATAGAGAAATCTCCGAGGACATCTATATGTTTTCAAGAGACACATCAGGAATTCATGAGATCGACGATGAGATCTTCTGCCCTGACTGCTCACCCTGGAGTCGTCAGGAAAGAAAGTCTCGATGGGACGACAATGATGACTGGGGTGGAGACCCCAACGATGTAGCAGGCAAAGCATTCGCAGGCTACTAACTTTACAATCAGACCATTACTTCATTGTAATGCAAACCCTCTAGTAGGGGATTCTTTCAAAAGAAGAATCTTAAAAGTGTCGAAATCAAATAACAGAACTTGTGTTATTCCTTTCTGGAGTTTTGTTATAGAGCTAATGATATGCTCTCGCCTCTGTTGTGTGCGGCGTGATAGGGTGTGTACCCCTGATGACTCCATGATGGAGTGATTGTATTTTTCTAATGACGTAACGTCAGGAGACAACATGAATAGTAAAACTATGCACTGGATCATTTACGACCTGTTGGTTCAAACAGGCCATATAAAATCAATAGGATATGGTCTTGGAGACCAGGACGGATGTTTAGTAGAGAGGAATCTAAATGTTTACAACTCTCACACTAACAAAACCCCAGCGAAAACCCCTAAAAGGAGCCGAAATGTCTAACATCCCACAAGTACATCAACAAGTCTATGAACTGTTAACAGTTCAACAAAAAAACTTCTTCTACATCCACTCCCTGTGGCAGGGTGTTTCATGCATCCGCTTGAAAAGTGGAGTAATGAAAGAATTCGCAGCCAGCGGAAACGAATGTCAAATGCAAACGTTTCTAACTTATGCACAACACATCGTCGCGCTAGCACATGCTAAAAATATCTGGACCTGTGTAAGGTTCAGTAACAATGGGTACCAATCAGTACTCGTTTACCTTGGGACAAGAAATATAGACGAATTCATGCGGTTGTCAAAGATTCGTCAAGCAGCTGCAGCTGAAAATGCTGAGGCAAAAGCAAACTGGCCGGATGGAATTCTGGATAAACACGGAGAACCGTACGGGAGTCGAACATGATCAATCAAATTAAAGATGACTACAATAATTTACCATCGTGGGCTAGGATGCTCATTGGGATAGGAGTCTTATTCAGCATCATTAAGTGGTTTCCAATAGTTGAGCTGCTTGAGTTATTTTCTTATGTTGTCATCATACCCCTAGGGTTCCTAACGTTCCTAGGGCTAGTTTCAAAAGAAACTACCAATGGGGTAGTAGAAGCCTGGAATACCGTATGTAACACAATAAGAGAAAGAGCAGCAGAAGTAGCTACTGCAGAAACACCTAATGTAGAAACAGAAACCACAAACGAAGCAACGGGATCATAATATGGAAGAAGCACTCTTCTGTCGTCTCTGCATCGTGATCATATCAATGGCTGCATTCCTTTAAAAGGAGACTAAAAATGAAATCATTGTCACTTATATTTGTGTTTATTTTAACACTACCAACATTAGCTCAAGCCAAGCCAACATGCAAAGAACAGATTGCTTTTGTTAGAGCCACTATCAAAGTTCTAGAAAAAACAATTCAAGAATGTAAAGAGCAATGGGATGGAACATGTAACATGGCCATTTCAAGTAACCATGAAGCCGTACTAGACGGTCTTGATTATGCATACCAAATCTGCCCAAAAGAATGGGTAGAAAAACTAAAAAAAGTAGAAAAGGCTTTTGACAATGGTAAGTAATGTACTAGAAGCACTTCAAGAAATATCAGCTCGAGAAGAACAATTGCCAAAAGCAGTAGATGCTGTAAGCGAAATAATAAAAGACTGCGTAATACCCGACCTGGTAGCACTAGCTTCTAGAGTCGACACAGCAAAGTCCACCCACTCACGAGCACTAACAGCAATAAGTATATTACTGCCAAGAACAGCAGCCAACTTAAAATCGCTTGACAAAAAAATGACAAAACTACTAGATCCAGAAAAAACCCAAAAAAAATACAGAATGAAAAAAATCAAGTAACGTAAACGTTTAAAAAGTTAATTCTTCTCTATTAAACCAATGCAGAAACAATCAATGTAAAACGCTTTGGGCCTATAGCTCAGTTGGTTAGAGCACCCGACTCATAATCGGTAGGTCCCAGGTTCAAGTCCTGGTGGGCCCATAAAAATTTTGGACTTTTAGCTCAGTTGGTAGAGCATCGGACTTTTAATCCGCAGGTCCTGGGTTCGAACCCCAGAAGGTCCATTTAAAAAAGGAGAAAATAAAGAAATGAAGATATCAGCAATATTATTAACCTTAACCAGCTTGGCATTGCTGACAAGTATTGCCAATAATCCCAATAGCAGCATCCATATTATATCTCCCTCAGCAGTATACATTGAAGGAGAAGCCTGCGTAATAAATGCAGGTAAAGAGAGAGAACCAGAGGAGCTTGAAAACGATTGGCAAGGTTGTCTTGCAATTCACGAGCTTGTCCGGTGAGCTACGCAATAGAGTTCATTATCTATTTCGTATGGACGTTTTATGCTCTCACGTTCTGGATGAACCTGAATTTTAAAAATTTTTAACGATTATGCACTGCTAAAGGCTAAAAAATGACAAAAAAAATTTCAGAAGCAGAAGCAAAAAAAATAGCAAAAGTTGCAAAAAAACGCAACTATAAAGGCAACCTAGAAGCAATGGCATTGTATCAAATTCTTACCAACATTGGTGGAGAATTCGGCATGATCATGAGGCACGTCGTAGAAGAATACAATGACATAGAACACGGAAGTGAAGAAGAATCATTCGCGTTCCTCAACTGGTTGCCAAATCACATGGTTGAATGGCTAGTAAATTCAGCTAAAAACGATTTAGTGAAAGCCTCATTTGTAACAAATATCAACTGTCAATGGCATAACCACTGGCATATAGTAGCAGACTCAGCAAAAAAAGTTGTGATCGAAACAAAGATTCGCAGATGGTGCAAAACGCCTGAAGCTAAAAAATTCATAAAGCGCAACGAACATCGTAATGACTGCATAACAACATACCACTGGCTTTGAACACAAGGACAAAAAAGTAATATGCAAGAACTATCGGGCGAACAAAGAATCAAACACATAGCTATAAACCACGTCATGAGAAACATAGACATGGAAATCATTACTTCCGAAAAAAAAACAAACTTAGCATTCCTGCTAATTGCAACAGTGATAAGAGCAGTAGGTGATACATGTCACGCGTACTTCTCTACAGAAGAAAATGTTCTAGCCCCACTACCACTATCTTTGAATTCATACACCATGGCAAAAGCAAAAGGATATAAACTTATACAAAGCTATGAAGTAGATGAAGAAGAAGTAGTACATCTAGCCCTTAACATCAACGAATGCAAAGCATTCATAAAAGAGATAGACCTCTTCATTGATCAAAATAAAGACTCACTCATAAAACAGCTGATACATAACAATAGAAACTGTGAATTCACAACCGTAACATATTTTTAAAAAAAGGGTGGCGCAATGACACACAACACAGCAGTACACAACAGCACACAAGAATTAATACTCAACAACATGTTTGACTCAAGCATGTTGGTCATGAAACCTTCTTTTGACATGATAAAAAAAGGCAATAACGAAGAATACCAAAAGATGTTCGACGATTTTTTAGAAGTAGCAAAACAAGAGTGGCTTTTAATGATGCGAGAGTACCTCTCAACAGAAGAGATCGACTACCTGGTGCAATCATTCTTCTATAGTAGTAAGATTGACGTGCAGAAGTTACTGCTCTTCAATACTGTCTTCACACAAAAAGTATCAGAACTAGCAGAGACCCACTTGAAGTAATGATAAAACTGATCTTCCTGTTGTTGTTATTCGTGATAGTGATGAGATTATACGGAGACATAATACTAAGATCATCACTAGACTTACTATCTCTAATTACAATCCTGACGTTAATTAAAATAATTGGAGGCTAATATGCCAGCTACAGTTACCGCAGACAACAATGTTATCACCTACTTCTTCAGTAACTACGACGAGTTCGCAAAGCAAGCAGCAGAATTCGAACAGCGACACAAGTTATACAAATACGAATATCGCTATAGCCTATTTAATGACCCGCAAGATTTCAATGAGCTCATTCTTGTCGGCTATGATAAGAACACAGAACAAGAAATCGAACGAATCTCAATCTACGAAAAAGGATACTAAAATGCAAATCATCAACCTAACCCCGCACACTATCAACATACACAGTAACGGCAGCGTCACAAACGTAACCCCTTCAGGCAACATTGCACGTGTAAGCACAAACTATCAACATTTTAACACAGTATCAGGTATTAATATCTACAATTGTGTCTATGGAGATGTTGATGGTCTTCCTGACTCACAAGACAACGCCATTTACATCGTAAATGGCGTTGTTAAATCAGCAGTGCCAACGCGAAAAGACGTAATGTCTCCAGGAGAGCTTATCCGTGATGATAGCGGCAAGCCAATTGGATGTAATGGACTTCGCCAGTAATAATTAGCAATCCTAAACAACAAGTGACAATCCCCCCGCAAGGGGGGAATTAGCCCCCGCAAGGGGGCGTCTATAACCGTCTCCATAAAGTGTAAAACACTTTAAAAAACCTTAAAGATGTGACGAGACCTAGAATTGTACGAACTAATATTCAAAAGCAAAACAATTAAATGCAATTCAATACAAGAATGGCATAAAGCAGTAATACAATTAGAAAAAAAGGGACAAATGTTCGACAACTTTGTAAAAAAAGGGTCAACATATAAATTCTATTATGAAAAATAAATATCTCATACTAGTAAAAGAGTACTGGAACGACAAACTTGTAGAAGAATGGTACGAAGAAAACAATGGCCATTCAGGAATGTTAACGTTTACGAGCTTTGTAGAAGCGAAAGAGTATGCAGATGAAAACTCATATAAAATAAAACTAAAAAACGACACACACAGATATGAACTCACAGTAATAGAGCACAACCAACAAACTCAAAAGTATAAAATGATCAAAGATTACGAAGAAGTAGGAAAGCAAATAGGCGGTCTACTAAATGAAAAGCAACAATCTTACGGAGACGCTTTTGGAAAAATGGAACAAATATTTAAGATACTGTATCCAGAAAACATTCAAAAACACCAATACAAAGACGTCTTAACACTTGCAAGAATACTAGACAAGATTTTTAGAATAGCCAACCTCCCTGAGGACCAAAAAGATACTATGGGAGAAGAGCCCTACAAAGACATTGCAGGCTATGCAATATTAGCGCTATTGAAAGACTAAAATGATTATATATTATGCAGGAATATACGGAATATGCTGGAGCTTGATGTATGCCCGGCCTTTGCAGCCTTTAAGATTTTTCCTCCAAAATGTACCATTTTTAAACGAACTACTAGAGTGCATAGTCTGCCTAAGCTTTTGGGTTGGACTCCCGTTTTTATATTACTATTTCAACCAAACGCCATGGCCAACCCAAATTCTAATACACTTTAGCACCATTACATTCACATGGTGTTTAGCTTACCTTTTAGAGGACTAAAAAAATTGACAAACACTTACACAAAAAAACAACAATCAGTACTAAATCTAGTTAACAAACTAAACAAAACAGTCTTTTCTCCAAATGAACTTTATACAGCACAAGGTAAAGACAAGCCGTTCTCAAGAAAAGCCATATCCGTGCACCTAAGTACCCTGAGAACAAACAACCCCTCACTCCTCACTAGAGTTAAAAAAGGCCAATACATGTTAACAGAAACCATTAACGCAGTTTCAACTAATCAATTTTCAATCACACCCAAAGAAGAGCTTCCTGGTTTTTTAGCTTACGAAGATATTGACAAATTAATTGAATGGAAAAACGCTTCAATTACCGACACCAATGCAACTATCGACTTTCTAAAGTTAAAAATTGTAAAGCTAGAAAAACAAAAACAATTGTTAAACAATATTCAAAACAAGTTCTGTTAGAGGTGTAAACATGTACATACAAAAACACTTACTTGACATAAAGTTGATCAAAAAGTATCTTTCCGACAACGAAGACAGTACAAACTCAAACCTACACAATTCCTTTACAAGAAAAGAATTTGTAAGAAATACCAGTTCAACAAACTATTATTTTAAAGAAATGCTAAACTCAGGTCTAATTATAGACACAGGAATGGTCTATGCAAACAAGAGGGGAAGCCCCGTCGTATACCGATTGAATGAAGTTTTTTTACAAGCTGGACAAAAAGAAACATACTCTCTAACAAAAGAAGACATCGAATTGCTTCTAAAAGTAAAGAGCAGTAACCTCAAAAACATAAGTGAAGAAATTAACATTATGAAAAAGCGCGTCGAATCTCTGCAATCAGAACACACTTCTTTAATTGCTTTAAAAAAGAAAACACTTTGAAAAAGTATGAAAATATAAAAGCGTTTGAATTAGAACTACTTCTAAACGCTGAAAAAATGAAAATTGAATTATTAAAAAGAATTGCCAACTCTTTAGAAACTATTGCTGCTAAAAAAGAAGTAGAAAAAGATAAAAATGATTTTTTAAATTTTAATGACTCTAATAATTAACGACATAAACTACGAATACCACAAAGATTTTTTACTTCCTCAAGACGAACTTTTTTTAAAGCAAAAGTTAACTTCAGTTCCCTGGAGGCAAGTAAAATACTTTAAAAAACATAGAGGTAAAATTGTAACTCCAAGATTATCTTGGGTTTCTGGGGGTCTTTCAACTACAGTTAATAAACATCCAAATTGGATTTTGCCTCTACTACAATATGCAAAAGAAACATTTCACGAAGAGTTCAATTATATCCTTTATTTTAAATATGATTCCCCTAAACACTCAATATCACCACATTCAGACAACGAATTTTTTCTAGGACCAAATCCTAAAATAGCGGTGTTAACCATAGGGGATTCAATTAAATTCAAACTTATAAACAAGATAACAAGACAGAAAATCTGTTTTAATTTCCAGTCAAACGATTTGATCTTGATGAAAGCAAACTGTCAGAAAGAACTACTTCATACGGTTCCTAAAGATAAAACTTTTGTTAATAAGACAAGGTATTCGCTTTCGTTTAGAAAAGTAATCCACCCTTACGGTGATTTAAATTACAATAAATACAATTAAAAAAATGCATCTTTGCGCACAGCAACAGGCAAAACCTTACAAAAGGACAACACCATGAAAGATATGTTAGGACAAGAAATAGTTCCCGGTGACATTTTTACAATAGCAGGCGGTAACGCAAGGTTTGGAGGTCTAACAATAGAAGTTGGAATAGTCATTTCAAACACTCAAAAAATGTTAAAAACATACACTACAAAATTTGACAAAATCAAACTTAAACCAACAAACAAGACCCCCAGAAAAGTGCTTAAAATTGAAACTCCTTCTGAAATATTTCTCAAAACTGACGCGGTTCAGTTATTGCTAAAAACTTATCAAAAACATGTTGATTTCAATAAACCTTAAGTACAAATAAAATGCATCCAATACCAACAATACTGCTAACCATATATATACTTTTAACTTTAATAATTTTAATTGTAGCAGCTTGGTTTTTTCCTTATCAAGCTTTAATTATAACTGTTTTTTTAGCATTAATATCTATACTGGACGGATTATGAAAAACTTTTTAATAGCTTTTTCTGTTGTCGCACTTCTGCTTTTTTTTATTTCTAGCGCAGACAGCGATTATAGAAATGCAAAACGACTCTATTACGACTGCTCAAGTGCGACGCACAAGCTAGTCCCACTCACACCTTACGAGCATAAAACCCTTCTTGAATCGGGTTCAATCGATAACTTTACTTGCACAAGTAATAAGTATACTAGATTTTACGTTAATCTTTTAAGAAGGAAAATAAAATGAAAACTTTCAACTTCACGGATGAAGAAAGTCTTTTTGCTGCAAAAACTTATACAGTTGAAGCTTCAACTCCAGGCAACTGCAAAGTTAGCGTCAGGGGCGCTTTCTTAGGAAATTGGACTTTCAACTTAAAGCTAGATTACAATGTAGCATGTGAACGATTAAATACTTACTGCCAAACTAACGACAAATACATACAGAACATATTTCCAGAACTCTCCCTTCAAGAAAGCAAAAAGTTCTTAACCAACCCTAGAATGAATTTTTCAAAACCTAAATGAAGTACTTACTTTTATTTAATCTAACTGTTCCCCTGTGGTTTTTTTCAGCAAAATTGATTTTTTTAAATCATTCTTTTGCTCAAGAAAGTTATGCTAACGAGTTCAACTTGAACAAAAGAGACCTGAGATTAATTGAATATTACTTTTCTATTCAAGAAAACGCTAATAGCTTCGATAAGCTCCCTAAAGTAACTTCTAGCTCTAGGGTCAACACATTTTTTAAAATCTTGAAGAATACAGACCACCCCAAATGGATTCCTGCTTACTTACTTTTGCTGGAAATAATACCTTCTTTGATTACAGAAGATATTGGATGTTAATAAAAAATGCCTAGCCAAGAATGTTTAAGCTCTAATTTTTTTTACATTTACCTTTCTATTCAAATTTACATGTTATATAAAGTTTTTAGTTCTATTTGATCGCACTAATAGCTCAGTTGGAAGAGCAGGGGCCTTCTAAGCCCAAGGTCGCAGGTTCGAGCCCTGCTTGGTGCATTAAACACTAACAAATTAAAATCTTCTTAATTTTTTTACACCTACTTGAATTATACTCGTGCATTTTGGTATTTAATTTTTTTAAAAAGGAGGTTCAAATGATTAACGAAGCCACAGTTATTCTTGCATACAACGTTGCACTTTTAATTATGTGCTTAATCTTTTTATAGCACTAGAAAAAAAATATTCGAAGCAGATATAATTAAACTACAGGAGTTTAATTATGGAAATAATAAAGCAAGATGAGATGGTTAAAGCTAACATAGCCATTGTTCTAACTGATATTATAGGCTCAACTAAGTTCGTTGAACGCAATGGAAACTTGAATGCAGCCAAGTGGTTCAAAGTTCACGACAAACATTGCATATCTTTAATATATAGATTCAACGGAATACTTTGTGATGCTTCAGATGGGTTCTTAATGTATTTTAATACAGTTCAAGATGCTTTAGCGTTTTCGTTTGCTTACAAAAAATCCCTCTTAAAACACAAATTCCCTTTCGCTACAAGAATAGGGATACATTATGATAGTATGTTAATATTAAAAACTCCTCAAAGTTTAATCGACATCAATCATAAGAGAATATCATTAGAAGGCATTGGTAAGAACGTCGCAGCAAGAACAATGAGCATATGCGGCTCTCAACAAATATTGCTTACGACTAACGCTTACAACCAATACGCAAGAAGACTTTACTCTCATTCACATATACCTAAAGGAGCTTTAATAGCTTCTGCAGGCTTGTATGAATTTAAAGGTGTCAAGAACCCAGAACAAATTTGGGTAGCTGCTTTAAACGCTTTAGATCTTACACCACCTTTAAGTGGAGAAAAAGTTAAAAGACTAGCAGGGCCTAAAAAAATAAACATTAAACTTAGAAATAGAAAATTAAAACAAAAAATAGAATTTTATTTTTGGAAAATTTCTTTTTTATACATCTTTTTTTTAATATGTTCTTTTTGGAACCTTATTTCCTCACCTACTCAAAAGAAGATGTGGAATCTAGATTATTGGTTTTTAAAACCTTTCGATTATCTAAACTTTTTCTTTTCAATCATGTATGACTACCTAAGGTATCTTTATGTTAGTTAACGAAATTAAAAAAAACGCTCAAAACGATAAAGCTAAACGTGGCTGGTGGTTTTCTGTTTTCTTCATGATACTTGTAGTAGCACTAATAATGTTTCTTTCTTTTGTAGAAATACAAGAAAAGAATAGAGATGTTCTGGTGGGTTTGATAGGCATGATAACTGGCGCTATAAGCTCAATGCTAGCCATAGCTAGTGGCAGAGACCCTAGCGAAGTCGAGCAGTTAAAAGATGATCTGTCTAATGCAAATGCAGACAGGCAAGCACTCATAGGTAGGCTTCGAGACAGCCAGATACAAATGCAGCTTTTAAGAGAGCAAATATTCGAACTTCAAAATGCAGTAATAAACAAACTCTCGTTGTTTGTAAATGAACAACCTATAAAAACAAAAAGTGAAAACGATGTAACCCTTGACAAGCATGTCGTAGAATGGTTACCCGTTGATCGTAAAAATAATTTAAAATAAGGAATTATCATGCTCAACAAGCAATTCAAAAGACTCATTCTCGTTTCTCTAGCAGCTTTCTTCTCTTTCTCATGCCAAAAGCAAGAAAAATCAAAACAAAGCTCTTTCAAACAAGAGCTCCAAGACTCTAGTGTCCCTATCCAATTCCTAGATTTCGACACAATTGATATAGAGCCAAGTCACAATTTAGTTTTAGATATGGATTAAAAATGAAAAAATGTTTAGTAGATTATTATATTGACTCTGAAACCGGTAAAGCAATGTGGTCTTGCAATGAAGGGCTATCTAAATCAGTACACCCAATAACTTCTGAGAGGTGCTGGAGGTACAATTGTCCTGGAATTAAAAAGCAAGATTTTCTTGCAGCTAAACAATGCAATTATTTGAATTGTGTCAATTTAATTAGAAATAGTAAAAAAGCAAAATATTGCAGTTTAAAATGCAAAAGCAAAGAATCTAGTAGAAGATACCGTTTAAAATCAAAGACTACTTTATGAAAAAAGAAACCATAATAAGTAAAGACAGGTACAAAAAAAGAATATCAACTTGTTTAGACTGCGAATTCTATTCTGAATCGTTGAATAGATGTAAAAAATGCGGGTGTTTCCTTTTGATAAAAGCTGCATTAAGAGATACTAAATGCCCAATTAATAAATGGGCTGAAACTGAATTATCTGCAAAGTGAAGTATGTTTAAATCAATAAAAAAATGGTTCAAAAAACGAAAACTAATAAATCGAATCGAAAAAATGTCTCCTAAAGAGATACAACATGTGAAAGATCTTTTGCATTGGTTTACCGAAGAAGAACCTTCTGTTTATTTCAGGTTAAATGAAGAAGAAATAAGATTTTTAAAAGAAGTTTATTTGATTCCTTGGCAAGAATCAAATTACGACAACAGTTTTTTGAACTGGAATCTTAATACAAAACACATAGAATTGAACTACCTTCTTAAATGCTTTCATGGTCAGCATGGCTTCATTAAAAGCCAAGAGGCTTTTGATTATATATCCGCTATACAACCCGACTTATTAGAGTTCCACCAAAACCTAACCGAAGAAGATATTTTATGTGGCCCATTGAAGTAATTAAAAAAATAAACTCAATCAACGAAACTACAGATCTTCATAAACGCGTTAAGGAAGAATTAAAGAACTTTGATTATAAAAAACATTCTTTTAAAATACTTACAAATAGTATAATCTACAAAAGTAGAACATACCATTATTTGGTCCCAAATAATGCTTCAGGCAAGCAGATTTTAGACCAAATGCTTTATGACTCATCAAGAGTTGTTTTTATTGATGAGTTAAACGTTTATATCTTTTAGGTGATTCAATGTCAGATAAATTACCATTTAAATCTAAAAAGTTTCTAGCATACTTAATTGCAGATTTAGGCTGGAAAATATTAATTTTTTATTTTATTTTTACTCACGCCAAATCAATTAAAACTTATGAATTTGGTATTATTCTGACTTTAGTCATAGTTTCAGGGTTCATACAGGTAGGTTACATACTTGGACAAGCCGCCTTAGATAAATACACTTACATTTCAACCACCATAATAAATGATCAAAAAAATCAAATCAAAAAGGATTAAATTTTGTCTTCTTACCACCTAGATAAAGAGCGCTTCGCTAAACTAACACATTTTATTAATTCTTTGAACAAACTGCTAAGAGAGCACAAGATGTCTATAGAATTTAGTGACGGAGCTTTATTTTCAAATCTTTCAGGCTACCTAGGCCAGCTTGAAGATAACGCGGATCACTTAATTTTAAGTGATGGAGACAAAGATATAGTAACCTCGAACAAGGAGATAGATGTTTAACGCCTTCTACATGTGCATGACGTTCAGTATGCTTTCAACTACTTCGCATTTTAGACTGCCACAAAATTCAGTTCAGATAGCTTGTGAGAATGCACAATCAATAATAATCGTATCTAAAGAAGAAAAAATAAGCCCTTTCATTCTGTCAGCCTTAATTTTTCATGAAAGTAGATTTTCTCCACACGCAAAATCTACTGCTGGAGCTTGTGGCCTCACACAAGTTTTGCCTAAATACGTACCCGCTACATGCAAACAGCTTCAATCTGACACAGGGTTATCGTTGCAAACCGGCGCTACAATACTATCAATGTGGCTTCAAAAAAAGAAGACCTACAAAGTGGCTCTTCAATGCTATAATTCTGGATATAGATGTCGAAGTAAAACTTACTCAAAAAACATAATTAGAACTGCTAAAGTTTTAAAACAAACTTATAATAGAACAAGGAAGACCATAGAAAATGCCATCAATTAAAGGTACCCTAACTGTAACCAATAAAGATTGGAAATATGTTTATAACAGCGTTTTAAATTTTTTAAACGAAGAAGTTGAAAATGCTTACAACAAAGCTAATGCTTTTTACACTAAAATTAAAGAAGATGGTGTTTCTCAAGAGAATGCCATACAGAACTTTGATACCTTGATTGAAACTTTATCTCCATCTACTTATCAAAAATCTTTAATTAGCTCAGCTTTATTTAGTGGAACCAACAGTTACATATACTCGCCTAAGAAAAATAATTTTAAGCGATACACAAACAGAACTGTTTTCGTTGACATAGGAAGCATCAAACTCGACATTGATAAAAAGAATTGCACTATCAACTTGGAGACTCAATCTTTTCAAGATTTTGATTCTTACATCCTCGTTAATACTTTTCTGAGTGAGTTTATAAACATGGTAAATACCATTCCTTGGCCTACAAGGAATGGTCCCAGCAAAGCTGTGCGAGGTTGCAAGCTCTTTACAGTTGAGTCTGACGAAAGCACTATTACTGTTTTTTACAAATCAGGACCTAGACCTCCAGAGCTCAACAATTCTTACACTATTAACGACATCACTACCGGAGAGCCAAACCATCTATCCTCTACAATCATGAAGTCTATGCAATACGTGTCTTCTTCTCAAGAAGAAACAGCCCAACCAATTCCTGAAGCTATTGATAGCTTCGATGATTTTTGAAAAAGAAAACTAATGACCACTAAATCAACTTCTTACACTATTGATAAAGAACTTGTAGAAACTCTTGTTAATGACAATTACAATAATTCTTCATCCCCAACGAGATACGGCAAAACTCGACTCATTTCGACTCAACTTTTATCAAAAGTTTTTAACGCCTATCTTGACATTGCAGAAAAATCTTGTAATTTTACAGAATTAGACAACCTATCAGATGAAGAAGAGCGCACCTTCAACAAAGCGATAGCAAAAAACTTTCTTTTTATATTAAGTCTTATTCATGCAAATGACTCTTCCGTTGAAGATGTTCTAAAGTCAGTAGACAACTTTAATGACTGAAAGAAAAAGAATATTTTTATACGAAGAAGCTTCTAAAACTCCGGGATATGTAGAGCTCCTAGATTATCTAGGCGATGATGGCTTAACCTGTGTAAACGCAGCCAGAGTCTCTTTTAATAAGAAAAGTAGCCATTTTAAAGAAAAAGATAAAAAACTTTTAAATTACTTAATTAAAGAAAAACACACTTCTGTTCTTGAGCATAATGTTTTGACTTTTTCGTTTAAGGTGCCAATCTTCGTTGCAAGACAGCACATGAGGCATCGCACTTGGAGCTTTAATGAGATATCAAGACGCTATACAGATGTCGACATTGATTTCTACACTCCTTCTAAGTTCAGAATCCAATCAGAATCTAATCGTCAAGCCTCTTTAGAAAAAGAAGATTTTGATCCTATAATTTCCGAAATTGAAGGCTTAAATGAAACATGGCCGACAACAGCATCTCAAGCGTTGTTAGATCAAACCAAAAGTAGTTTAAAAGCATTTAACCTCATGACGAGTGCAGGTGTTGCTCGAGAACAAGCTAGAATGATTTTGCCTCAAAATCTTTACACACAATACTGGGGTACAGTTAATCTTAATAATTTTTTAAAATTCCTGTCTTCAAGAGATCATGAAGCTGCTCAATATGAAATTCAGCTAATGGCTAAAGCGTGCAAAGAATTGGCTCGGCAAGTATGGCCAAACTTAATAGAAACTTATGAAACCCAACTGGAAACTAATGCATAAAAATATAAACAAGTGGTTAGGTGAGGGTCAAATTAAAGGTGATTTTACCCTTCGCCAAACTCAAAACAATTATAAAGTCACTAATTTTTTATTGAAGATCAATACAGCTTACAAAGTTGAAGATCAATATTCTGGGTTGGCTACATATAAAGAAGAAGTGGTTTATGTTCCTGTTGTAGCATGGAACAAACTCGCTCAATCTATCGTAGAAAAATACAACTCAAACGACATTGTAAGGGTTGTTGGAAGGCTTAAAAATTCCAACAAATTTGATTCTTCAAAAGACCCTAGCTGGGAAATAGTTTTAGAAGACATATCTTTAATCAAATCTTCTTAAACTTTTTGCTTCTTCTAAAATGCTTTCCATGTCCAATGAGGCGCAATCAATTTTGTTTCTAGTTAAGTTGTAATGATTTACAAAAGAAGGGCCACTGCACTTTTTTGCTTCTTCGCAAACTCCTTTTTCTAGATTTACGTCCAAACTCATTCCAGTAGCATTAGAAACTGCTTCCCACAAAGCGGCTAAAGCTTTTAACTGCACCGGATAGAAGTCTAAGTGCTCTCCCAGATCTACTTCATGCACTTCAGACCTAACGACAGGTCTCTCTCCAAAACCGTTCTTTACATACCAAGATTGGTATTTTTTGTAAAACGCATTGGATATTTCAACACCTATCCCATTTACGTTCCAAAATTTAGATCCTGCCTGCCAAGCAGGATTTTGAACATCTAGCATCTGATAAATTGTTCCATCATTATCAATCAGAAAATGCATAGACAAGCCTCTCTTATTGATAATTCTCGCGCAAGCTTCACTAGATAAAGTTGCGTCCCAGTGATTAACAAACTGAACAGGCTTCCTTAAGGGCTTGTCAGACCAATCGTAATATGTTCCTGCTTTTGATTTTAACCCTCCGCGTTCATTCCAAAGAATTATTTTATCCCAATGTATAGGATATTTTGCCCCATTGTATACAATGCTTTTTTCACCTTTCCTTCTATTCCTTCTTGAAGGCTTAAAATCCCCTTCCGCTAAAGAATGAGTTTCTAACCTTCTGTAAGTTACAGGGCCCACAATACCATCTTTTTCCAAGGAGTACTCGTCTTGAAAAGATATAATTAATTCAATTAGTTCTTCATCAAAATCATCATGCCCAAACCAGTTTGGTGTCCAGCCATATTTTTTAGAAGAATTTATATTTTTCTTTATTATTTTATTCATATTCATATTGTAACCAAAATTAATTTGCTTTTATGCACAAAAAGGATTGTAATGCTTATTACAACTAACAAGCTAATAGAAACTGCTAAAATTATCTTCAACACAATCGCAATGTTGATGTTAATATGGGTCTAAAATGATTTCAATATATTTTCCTTCAATAGTTACAACTATTTTATCAAGTTTAGGGTTTATTTTTTTAAGTTTAATACTACATAAACTTTTAATATTCATTGAATGGAAAATATTCAAAAATTCTAAGCCGCAATCGCCTTTAGAATACAAAGCTTTTCTTCTTGAAAAAGAAAACGAAAACTTAAAAACACAAATTACAAACCTGGAGCAAGAAAACTCTAAATTTGTAAACTTATTAATCAAACACATGTGAGATATAAAAATGCCAAAGTACAACATTACTTTCAATGTAAAACTAGATGAACAATTAACTATCGCAATCAATGCAAGCAATGAAACCGATGCTTTAACTGCAGCTGATGTCATTGCTTGCGAAATTGCATCAGATCCAGAATTCCTTGCAGATCAGCTGCAATTGCATTGCACAGATATCGAGCCGCAAGTTGCCTCTTACGTTTCGCTAACTTCCGCTCGAACCCCACATCCAAGTGCTCAGTCTAACGACGCCAGCTACACTTCTTTAGCATCTCTTCACACGCAAGCTCCTCAACCTTGCTCACCTTGTCGCAATCCGTCTACACATAACTCAGGTTACACTCGCCTAATTTAATCCCTTTTCCACCTGTATAAAAATAAAATGTATATAAATCAGTAAATACACAAGTGTACTTTTATGAAAGATACACTTTGCTTAAAAAATTTCACTACGAAGATGGCCAACTTAAGTACCATCAAAAAATAAGAAAAAAAATATTTGAAGATTTAAATTTCCTGCCCACTAGCTTTTGGGACCTCAACCCAATAATTAGCGGCAGTTACGCAATCAATCTTCTCTTTAAACCACAATCCTTTTATGATGACGTAGACTTCTACTTTGAATTTCAAGACCAATATGATGAAGCAAAAGCTATTCTTAATGGTTTTTCAGAAGAAGCTTCTTCTTTGAATTGTCAAACTTTTACAATTGGAAATAAAAAAATACAGCTTGTTAGTAAGTTTTTTAACTCTCCGCAAAACATAATATTTGCACATGATTTTAAGAATTCTTCAATAGCAATCACGAAAGACTGGATATATATAGACTCAGTAATATTTAAATTATACTATGAGTCTTTACTTTCAATTCGTTCTACTCAAATTGACCCTACAATGACAGAAGAAGCTACAGTCAAAAAAATTGCTTTGCTTTTTAACAGAATTCTAAAATACACAAGCCGCTACGATTTAACTTTGGATGATGAATCAATTCAAATTTTAAAATCTTTGCGAACCTATCTTACTAATACTCCAATTGAAACTACCAAAAGTATTTTGATAAATACAACCATTTACTACGACGGTAACCATTCTCCTTATCAAAATAATCTTAGAACTATTCTTGAAATAAAAGAACATTTAGACGCATTTTTGTTCCCCTATGATCAGCTGCCTACTCTTTGTTTTTAAGATATCATTCCTGCAAGGACTATATGAGAATTATCTGTTTAAATACTCAAGATTGTGGCCACACAAGAAAACTTTCTCATCAAGAAATAAAAGAAATAAACGTAAATGCTCCTTTTTCTAACTGCGAACTTTGCGGTTATTATGCACTTACTACTACCAATAATGTAACAGAAGATTTAAATTTAAGTAAAATTGCAACTATTTTGCAAAGCTTTAAAGAAAGATAAAATGAGATTTTATAATTTTTTCACAAATATAAAAAACAGTCCTTGCAACGAAGATAAAAAAGAAATAGCTAGGATTAAACAAATGCTAATTCATGGAGAAGACCAGACATTTTATTCTCCTGCTACAGAATTCAATAGAATCAGCCAGGATACTGTTAATTCTATTGAATTCATGAAACAATTAAACCCCACTGTTTTCCAAACCATTGAGAGTCAAACTTTACCCTTCTTAAGCTTTTTAAATCGAAAGCAAAGTGCTGCACACTATATAAGAAGCAACAATCCGCAAACAGCTTTTCTTAGAGAGCTGCAGGCTGCTGGAAATGTAAGGGATTTAGACGCTAAGATTTCTGTAATCTATAGTTTATTTACGCACATTACACACCGCTCTTGTTTTATTTCAGATTTTTTCAAAAGTAATTCTAGAGCTCCTAATAAAAACTTTTTATATTTGTTAAAAGTTTTTGAAAACACCCATAACCTTTCAAATCAATATCATCTCAATTTAGAAGCTCATCAACACTTTTTAGAAAATGGTCATGTTTGCTGGGTCGACTCTTTGGAGCACTGCCAGTCTCTAAACGATACGGCTTCTTCAACCCCGATAAAAGAAATAGCTAAAATTTACATTGCTTTTTTTGAGCATTTATTAAAAAAAAAAAATAATATTGAAGATAACAATCATCATTCGCTAGGCAGCCTGATCTGGAACACTCTTTATCAAACTGACAATAATCCCAATTTCCTTCATCTAACTTTTGAAAAGCCTACTGAGGTTTTATTGAATCTTACAGAAAAGCAAATCAAAGACAAAATAGCTATGTTTTCGTCAATTGAAATTTTCAATTACCTCCAGATGAACTCACTCGAAAGTACAGATAACGAAAAGGTATACAGCCATTTTTCTAATCAATTTTTTACTAAATTTAAAGAAAACAGCGAAGATCCCAATCTTTCAAATGAAAACAATTTGATTAAAATCGATTCCAATCCTATTGACTTGCGATTCACCTCATCTAACCTTAATGAAACCACTTGGACCTATTCCAACTTGTTTGCTCGCAATAATCAAGACACAATACAGTGCTTCCCCCCTAAAGGTGATGGAAGAAGTAATTCTCAATACATACCTCTAGCAGGCACTACTGGTTTGTTAATTGATGACACATCAGGCAAATATGCAAGTCTTGATGTCGCTTCTTCTCTTCAAGCTAATCCAAATAAACGTGTTTTTGGTTTAATGCTTAATGCTTTTACCAAAGCCACACTGAAGCCTTCTTTTGAATTCATCACTCTAACTAAAAAACAGGCTTTAATCAGAAAAGGGTTTTTCATTCCAGTTCTATTAAAATTCCTATCTTGTAATGAAGAAGGGGCAATTGAAACAGCTTACAACTTTTCTTTAATGAATTATAGCGACAATCTTAGTTCTATTATTAAAAGAAAGAGAAGCAGAGACCAAATTATAGCCTTCTACAACGCTTACGGCGAAGATGGTTTAAGGTTAATAAACTACCAAAAGTTCTTACTTGACCAAAAAAAAAAGATAAAAAAACTAGCCGAATATTCTTTCGCTAACGCTCCTACTTTTAGCAATTATAGTTCTGTTGAAATCAACCAACTACTCTCATGCTTGAATTCAATCAAGAACAGTCACTCAAAAAAAGCTAGCCAATCTTTAGTAACTTTTAGCGATAAGCTAACCGCTAAATTAAATCTCGAACCTTCAATAACTAAAAAGTACAACAAAGTAAGCTCCAATTACAAAAAACTTGTATCGCAAAACACTGAAGAAAGAGGTCTTGTCTCTGATTTTGCTCGCAACATAGAGCAAGGAAATATGAATATTGAAGGGCTAACCAGAACCATTCAAGAGAATCAAAACAGAATGAAGGAAATGAAAAAACAACTCTCTGAAAGCACATTACATTTGAAAACTAGCTTTAATAAAAGAGTTGACCTTATTGAAACAATATGCGCAAACAAATCATTATACTTGAAAGTTTTAAAAGATTACAATAAAGCTACTGAAATAGCTTTAAGCCAACAAGACTACTCTCAAAACGATTTTTTTAAAAACATTTATGAAACTGAATCTGTAAAAATACTTTCAATAGCTAGTTCTAAACAAATCATCGATTGCACAAATTCTGAGAATTACCTTGACGACTTAGCTACAAAAATTGCAGGCAAGAAGGAAAACTTTTTAATTAAAGAAGTAATTTTCCTTATAGACGCGCCTGTAAAGATAAATGTTGATGGCGGGCGCAAAGGACAAATTGTAGGTGGCCCTTATCTCGTTGCTGTCAAAAAAGACGAACTTAAAATCAAGCTCGCCTACCCAAGCTCTATTCACGGCTATTCTGACGAATCTAAAAAAATTTACATCCACCCTCATTCAGGTTCATGTCAAGCTTTAAGTCTTATCAATTATTTTCAACAATTAGAAAGTCATGAACCTGACCATTACTGGTCAAGAGCTTGTCTTGGCGAAGCCTCTTCTTTGATCTATCGCGCTTTTGAAAAAGAAAATGACCTTAAATTAATCTTAATTTCAGCGTTAACTTGGGTTAAAAACGCAAACAGCGCTGACACTTGGGGTAAAAATTATAAGTATTTCCCTAAATACTCTCAGATCCAAGAGGAGTTGTCAACTCCTCTCTTAAATCAACAAGAAATCACTGAAGAAGACGTAGGCGATTTCATTGAAGAGATGATCGTTTCTGAAGAAGAAAACCTCCAAGAAGAGCCCAACCAACAACAACCACTTCAACAAGAACAAGAAAATGTAACAGAAGCTCATACTGAACCTGTCTCGCAGGTTTACGTACCGTATACACAAAGGTAAAAAATGAAATCAGTAACTTCCCACAATATATTAAATAACATCCCTATTATTTCTATAACCCACAAAGGGCTAGAAGCTATTAAAGAGATTGTTAGAATCGCTCCCCAAGAAGCGCAATGGTTTCATACTGTTGAACCAGTTATTTATAAACAATCTCCTAATGAAATCCACCTACACCTTTCGGAAAAGATATACATACCTACTCAAAATACTTCTGCTGCTCAAGTCGACACTACTTCGTCAATGATGATGGATTTTTATCGTGAGCTTAAGAAAGATTATGAAGACCAGGAAACTGTTAACAGTAAATTATCTGCAATGACTTGTTGGTGTCATAGTCACCACAATATGTCACCTAATCCAAGTAATCAGGATGATTTACAGTTTAACTCCTTCATTACTTTAGCAGAAGACCAGGGTACAAAAGCTTGGCAGGTCATGCTTATTTTTAATAAGAAAGATCAATTTTACAGTCGAGTTTACGATCCTACCACAGACACAGTACACGAAGGTGTTCCAATCCGCGTAGTTCGCGACTATGACTTTTCTTATATTCATCAAGCTGCAAGAACCAAGTTTATCAAACCCAAGCCAAAGATGAAAAAAAAGAATGCTTCAGGATGGAATCTTGGAAGATTTACATCGTCAAAAAGTTTCGAAAGCTCTTTTTTTGCAAATTCCAAAGATGATAAAGTCCTTTCAAATGATCTTAACGAAGAAATTGTAATCGGAGTTTTAAATGATATTTTCGATAACTACAATGTTTACATGCCGCCTACTCAACAATTTACCAAAACCATAAGCCTTCATTCTAGTAACTTACAAAAGCTCCAAGAAGCTCTTTACGCAACTTTTGATGAGAGAGAAATAGCATTCTTTACCTTTTTCATTACAGGTAAGCAGAAACAAATTCCTAGCTTTTTTTCAGATTCCGCTTTTACCAAAAAGTTCCCTACAATAGATAAATGCCTCACCTTTTTTAAAGAGACTTTAAAGAATAATACTTTTTCTATTCAAGACATGTACGAAGCCTTAACATCTACTTTAGAAATAGTAGACCTAGAAACCAGAAAACAATGCAAGGACTATATTGACAATGACGGAATCATTTAACGCAACTAATGTATCTTTTTTACGACATGGTGCTTTTTTTGGACCAGAAGACTCTCAAGATAAAGTTTTAAATATCATTGGAGTTGGTGCTACTGGCAGTTGGGTTGGACTTTTAGCTGCTAAAATGGGTTGGCAACATTTTCGTGTTTGGGACGCTGATATAGTCGAATCTCACAACTTGCCTAATCAAATTTACGATTTAGAACAAGTTGGCTTACCTAAAGTAACCGCTTTTAAACAAAAACTACTTCAGTTCAATCCAGAGGTAGTAGTCGAAACAAATAATAAGTTCTTTCTTTCTGAACAAGACAAAGACAACCTTGAAGATTATGTTTTTGTTGCAGTCGATTCTCTTTCAGCAAGAAAAGATATTATCGAAGGGGTCCGCTCTCACCTTCTCCTTGACTACGTCATTGAAACAAGGATGGGTTTCGAACATGCAGAAATCAATATTATCGATCCAGCCTACTCTGCACAGATTGACTCTTATTTAAGCACCTTAAAAACAGATGAAGAAGTGACTGAAAGCGCTTGTGATGCACGTATTATTACGACTTTAACTTGCATCGTTTCCTCTTCTGTTGTACACACTTTGTGTGGTTTAGCTGCTCAAGACAGGCATGGAGAAACTTACACTCCTCAACCTAAACAAATATTCTCTTTACCCTCCAACATCAACACTACTTTATCTACATTTACAATAGGGTCAAAAACATGACAAAACAAAAAATTAATGAAATTATTACAAATCTAACTGATGCTCTAACCGATGCTGAGAAATTTGACTCTGGCAATGATGCTGCTGGACGTCGGATTAGAAATGCAGCCCAAACAGCAAAAGCCGATCTGCAAGAACTTCGAAAGCTAGTTCAAGAAGAAAGAAATTCTCGAAAAGCTTAAAATAAACAATCCGTTTTCAACATTAACAAAACATCATCATTCAAAAAACCGGGGGCTTTGCCCCCTTTTTTATTTAAAAAGAGAAAAAAAATGACTAACATCACACTTATTGTAATTCCTGGATCTGGCGCTCGCCAAACTTCTTTAAACTCTAGCGCTACTGTTTCAGATCTTGCCTGCCAAGAGAACCTACACGGCCGCGATATTATCATTGACGGTGTGGGTGTCCCTGCAGATCAATGGGCAACCACACCAGTTCCTAACGGAGCAGAAGTCTTTGCTACCGGTAGCGTCAAGGGTAATAATTCATCTTTTACTTTGATCGTTATTCCTGGATCTGGCGCTCGCCAAATTTCAATGGCTGGCTCAACTTCAACCCTTACAGTTGCAGCTCTGGTTTGCCAAGAAAACTTACATGGCCGCGATATTATTGTTGATGGCCGTGGTGTACCCCCTGCTGAGTGGGAAACTACAACCATTTCTTCCGGAAATGAAGTCTTCGCCACTGGTAGCGTTAAGGGCAATAATGGTATCTGATTTAAAATATTCTATCTCTTCTGGTGACGGCGCTAAACAAGCGTTTTTAAATCTCCTCGAACAAGAAGCAGCTTGGCAAGACAATTATCAAATTCAAGGCTTTTTTGCCCCTTATAAAAGGTATAAAATTGTTTCTCTTGATGAGTTTCCTTCTAAAGAAGAGGCGGTTTCTTTTATTAATTCAAATAGACCATTTAAGTTGCGTCCAAAAACACTAGGTTGCGTTTTTATAAAAAATGACACCAACACTAAATATCTGTTTTTTATTCAATAGTATAAGGAAACCTATGGGCTCTTCTACTTTTTATTTATCTACTTCAGCAGAAAATGCTTCTCAAGCTTTCAGCAACTTAGTCTTTGAAGCAAAACACGACTACGGATCTGCCGGTTATACCGGCACTATAGCTGAAAAAGAGTATTATACTATGGCTTCTTCAGAGCCACTAGAAATTTCTGCAGCCGACTCTTTAGCCGCAAATTTATTAAACACTCGTTATTCAGACAAATACGGCCCTGCTGGCTGTATAGAATTAAAAAAAGAACATTCTGCCCAACTCAAAAAGTTTTTATTTTTTGGTTGGGCCGCTGAATAACAATTCACTTTATCTAAAAACAACTACTTACTCTCCCTTTACTCGAAAGAGAAAAAATGACCAACATTACACTCATTGTTATCCCCGGATCTGGCGCTCGCCAAGTCACCCTTTCATCTGATGCGACCGTTGCCAATTTGATTTCACAAGAAAATTTACATGGCCGAGATATCATCATTAATGGCGCAGGCGTTCCTGCAGCAACCTACTCTGATACTACTGTGCCTCACAATGCAGAAGTTTTTGCTACTGGCAGTGTTAAAGGTAATGGCAGCTCCCTAAGAAATGCTCCAAGCGAAACCTCGCCTGGAAGTAAGTAAGCAACAGCCTTACAGCAACCCTGCTTGTCACCACACTAAGCTTCAACCATTTCAATTAGTTTTTACTCAGCAATTCCCGCTTACTTGCTATATCCTTCTTCTTTACTCTACTATTAAAGTACTTCTTTTTTAACTTAAAGGGTCAGCTTTATGAGTAGCAAGAAACCTATTAAAGAAATAGTCATTCCAGACTCCTCTTTTGAATCATTATATGAGTTGAATTTCTTAAATGAAGAAATAGCGCAGCTTTTAAAACTAAAAAATGGCGATTTCTGCTTTGTAACAAACAGTCAAAATAAAAAAACAGTCGTTTTGTCTATCAATGGAACAGTTAAGCTTATAGACTCTTTTAAAAACAAATCTATTAACGGATTCGCTCCAAAAGATTTAAAACAAGTGGTTTATTGCAATTTATTGGAAGAACCCTCTGTTTCTATTATAGCAGCCTTAGGTGCTGCTGGGACTGGTAAAACGACATTGGCTTTAGCAAAAGCAATTAGTAACTACTTTTCTAACAAGAAGAAAATCTATTTGTGCAAGCCAACCCACCTAGTTTCCTCTCATGAAAACCAAGTGTTTGGTCCTGTTCCAGGAGATATGCAAGAAAAATATGCTCCATATATAGGTAGTTTTGAGATAATTTTAAATAAAATGTTAGGTGCATCTGGCAGAGATTATTTACAAACCATGTTAGACAAAAAGCACATAGAATTTATGCCAGTTGAATTCACTCGAGGGTGCACTTTCGAAAACTGCACTTTTGTGCTTGATGAATGTCAAAATTTAACTTGGCACGAACTTAAGACAGTGTTATCTAGGATAGGCGCTAACAGCAAAATTATACTTTGTGGAGATCCAAATCAGATTGATGCAGGATTTAAATATTCAGAAAGTGGTCTTTATACACTTTTGAACTCAGAATCATTTCAAAATTCAAAATTTACCTCAAAAATTGAATTAACAAAACAATATAGAGGTCTCATTCCTGACCTTATATACAATATTGACAAAGAATTAAACAAGGACAAAATATGAATTACCCTTCAAGCTTTAACATCTATAAGAAGACAGCCGCTGCTCAATTCACAGTATTGCCACCTAGGAGAGATGACAATGGTAGAATTAGCAAGAACGGTGCAGTGCTTTTAGAAATGGCACCTTCTGTAGGTGATAAAACTTACGATTGGAGAAACCAGAAAGTAACTTTTGCTTTTGGTATTAACGATCTCTGCTTATTTTTCGATGACCCAAACAATCCAAAATGGGGATCTTTTTTCCATGTTAACGATTCGACTAATAAGAAGCTCACCTTCTCTCACGGGGAAGGTAAATACACCGGCACTTACATGATGACCCTGAATATGGGTGATAACCGAGTTAGCGTAAGTCTTACTGGTGGTGAATTTAATGTGCTAGGTAGACTTTTCTCTAGCGCCATTCCAATCATTCTTGGATGGAATAATGTTTGAAATAAAAACTAAAGAAGGCTTATTAAACATGTCTTCTGAACAGTTATTTCAAACCATACTCAAGCAATGTTTTGCTGATCAAGAAAACGAAAACCTACAGCACATAGATGATTATATTCAAGTAATCACGAAAACTGTAAAAAGCAATTTACTTGAAGCTAATTTAAGTCAATTGTTCTCTATATACTTTATGGCAGGTTACTACTACAAAGTATTTTTAAATCAAAACGAAGTAACAATTAATAAGAAAAACAAGGAATAAATAAATGTTTTCATACTCTATTTCAGTACGCCCTTTAAATAACCAGAACAGCAAGCTTAAAGCTTTTGTTACCGTAACTATCGACGACATCATGGACATCGAAGGCTTTAAGATTATAGATGGCTCTAATGGTCTTTTTGTTTCTGTACCTTCCCATAAGGGTACAGTTACTGAAGATGGCGTTTCAGTAGAAAAATACTTTGATGACGTTAGATTCAAGGGTGAGGACGGCACTTCTTTTGCAGAAGAGCTTAAGTCTTCAATTATAAATCAATACAACAATCGTTCTCAATCTTCGAGTAACCATTCTAATTCTAGTCGAGCAGCTACAGCTGCAGTAAATGCAAAAGCTGCACCTGCAGCTTCTGCAAATTCAAAGCCACCTCGTGATCGCAAACCACTCTGGGGGTACTGAGAAGCATGTCTGATGATACGGTAGAGGAAATACCTCAAACCACCGCTGAAGATATCATTGACTCCTTAACTGAGGGTGCTGAACTTTACACTCAGATCACGCAAGCCTTTGTAAAAGATTTTATTTTTTATGAAAAAACACTCTATGAGTGGGCTACCAGTTTGATGATTGAAATACCCTCCAATAAAGATCTCACTCTGGTTAAGTTTAGAAGCCTTCTTCTTCAATTGGGGAGTAATATACAGATAGCTTCCAACTATTATTCCGTAGCATGCTCTATGGCAGATACTATAGGCGGTGGAAACACAATTAGGAAAGCAGACATTATTAGTGTGATAGTTTCAAATTATGCTAAGCGAGGCGCTAAACGTCCAGCAGCTTCAGTTATCGAAAAGATGGCAGAATCTTATTTAGTAAACACCGTTTCAGCAGAACGTGCAGCAAAAATTGTTAAATCTTTTTGGAAACAACGGATAGACACTTTGCTGGACTTGAGAAAAGTTTTTGAACAAATTGGCTTATCACTTTCTGTTGAAATGAAATTCACATCTTCTTAAGGAAATAAAATGTCTTTAGATCTTTTCTGGTCTCTTCCTTCCGACTCTCTCCCTCCAACTTTCGATCCTCCCCTTTTGATAGATTCTAGCTCTTATACAAAAGATGCTTCCGCTTTTAAAGGCACGAGGTATAGCACTTTTTTAGAAAATGAATTTTCTTTAACTTTGTTCAGAAAAAAAATATCTCCAGAAGAAATAAAAACTTTATCAAAAAAACTGAAAAATTTTGTAGAAACGAATGAAAAAAAGAAACACACTTGGAGCGTTCATCTCTCCAACAAAGATATCATTCACTTTTCCAGAATGCTTTCTGCTTACGCAGACCTAAATGCCAGTTTGTCTGGCTGGTGGTGACTTGTGGAGAGTGGAATCACATTAGGAATAATATCTTACATTTCTTTTTTTTTCTCTTTTTTACATTTTCCTGCAGTGGTAAAAAGATTTTTACTAAAAAATCCATTTCTTACTGATTGCTTATCAGTTATTATTTCCTTCTTCCTTTTAACAGGCATATCTAAATCTATAGTTGCTGTTATAGCAGCCATGCTATGCGGACTGCTTGTTAACATAACCTTGGTTTTACGCAATTACTTTTTTTAAAGCTACTTTAAAGTCATATTTTAGGCCTTAATGTAAAATTATTGCTTTTTAAACTAATATTTTGCAGAAAGAAGACTATATGACTTTCCAATTATCTACTCACGCACAAAAATTATTAAAAAACTACTACCTCAAAGATACCGAATCAGATCCTAAAGAAGCTTTTAAACGCGCTGCGTACACGTATGCTTCTTCCTCTGAATTAGCAGAGAGGATATACCAGTACGCTTCTAATGGTTGGTTTATGTTTAGTAGTCCAATCCTATCTAATGCAGGAACAAAAAGCCTTCCTATTTCATGTTTCTTAACTTACGTCCCAGACACAGTCGAGGGATTAATTCAACATTCTGAAGAGTTAAGATGGATGAGCGTTATGGGAGGTGGTGTTGGTGGCCACTGGTCTGATGTAAGATCCGTGTCTAACAAGAGCCCCGGACCAATGCCCTTTATAAAGACCGTTGATGCAGATATGGTTGCTTATAGGCAGGGTAGCACAAGAAAAGGTAGCTATGCTGCTTATCTTGATATATCTCATCCTGATATCGTCGAATTCTTAAATATGAGAATGCCAACTGGCGGCGATGCTAATCGCAAATGTTTCAACCTCAATAATGCAATCAATATTACTGATAAATTCATGGAAGCGGTTATTGCTGCTAAATCTTGGGACTTACTTGATCCAAAAGACGGCACTATCACAGATACGCTTGACGCAAGAGATTTGTGGCAAAGAGTTCTTGAGGTACGTTTTCGTACCGGAGAACCTTATTTAAACTTTATTGATGAAGCTAATCGCAAGTTGCCCCAACCTTTAAAAGATAAAGGTTTTAAAATAAATGGCAGTAACTTATGTAACGAAATTCACTTACCTACGTCTATTGATCGGTCTGCTGTTTGTTGTTTATCTTCACTCAACTTAGAACTCTTTGATGAGTGGAAAGACTCTCAAATTGTAAAAGATTTAATTTATTTTTTAGACGATGTTTTGCAACATTTTATCGATCATGCTCCAACTGCTTTATCAAAAGCTGTCTATTCGGCTACTAGGGAGCGCTCGCTCGGCCTTGGTGCTATGGGTTTTCATTCTTATTTGCAGAAAAAAAACCTGTCTTTTGAATCAGTTTTTGCTGTTTCGACAAATATTAAAATGTTTACGCATATAAAGAGTGAAGCTTTTAAAGCCACAACCCTACTAGCTGAAACCAAAGGCGAATACCTCGATGGTATTGGTTCAGGGGTTAGAAATAGTCATTTACTTGCTATTGCTCCAAATGCTAATTCTTCCATAATTCTTTCTACTTCCCCCAGTATAGAGCCCTGGAAAAGTAACGCTTTTACTCATAGAACTAGGGCTGGCTCTTTTTTACAAATTAATAAATACTTGCTAGCAGCTTTAGAACAACATGCTGAATCGTTACCTCCTGAAACTCTTGGTACTGATGATGTCTCTCTTGCTAGAGACGCATGGTTGCAAGAACAGATTCAATCTGTAATTCTCTCTCAAGGCTCAGTTCAACATTTAGAATGTTTATCTCTTCATCAAAAAGAAGTTTTTAAAACAGCATTTGAGATTGATCAAATGTGGATTATAGATCACGCTGCCACTAGACAGGAATTTATTTGCCAGGGGCAATCAGTTAACCTTTTCTTTCCAGCTGGTTCTGATATAAACTATGTAAGCCTTGTGCATCTGGCTGCTTGGAAAAAGTCTTTGAAAGGACTTTATTACTTGAGGACTAGCGCAGGCGTAACTGGGGAGAAAGTATCAACGAAAGTTGAACGCAGGACGCTTAAAGACATAGAGGAGTGTTTATCGTGTCAAGGTTGACAGAATATTCAAAAACATACAAGCCCTTTGCATACCCTTGGGCTATGCAATATGCAGAAGATCATGAAAAAATACACTGGGGAAGCTGGGAGGCAAAACTCCAAGAAGATCTAAACCAATGGAAATCCAACAAGCTTTCAAAATCTGAAAAAGATCATATTACTAATATTTTGCGCATTTTCACTCAGTCAGACGTGGCTGTTGGTGGAAATTATTGTGATATTTTCATACATTCTTTTAAAAATAACGAAATCAGAAACATGTTATTATCCTTTGCTAACAGGGAAGGTACTCATCAACGCTCTTATGCGTTATTGAACGATACCTTAGGTATACCTGAAGGAGAGTACTCTATCTTTCTAAAGTACAAAGAAATGGCTACTAAAATCGAGTTCATGACTGCCCCTCCAAAAAGCATGAAAAAACATGATCAAAATTTAGCTTTCGAGCTTGCTAGATCGGTTTGCAATGAGGGAATGAGTCTTTTTAGTGCTTTCGTCATGCTTTTAAATTTCCAAAGGTTTGGAAAAATGAAAGGTATGTGCGAAATCGTAGAATGGTCTATTAGAGATGAAACTATGCATGTGGAAGCAATGACTAAACTTTTTCATACTTATCTTGAAGAAAATCCCAATTTAGTTACTGACACTTTAAAAAGTTACATTTATACTAACTTCACGAAAGCTGTTGAGCTAGAAGAATCATTGATCAATTTTATTTATGCTGACTCTGACTCTATTAACGACCTTAGTAAAAACGATGTTATAAAATACATCAAATACCTAGCTGATAGAAGACTTCTTCAGTTAGGTTTAAAACCAATTTTTAAACAAAAAACCAACCCTATACCCTGGTTGGACTGGATTGTCTCTGGAGACTCTTTTAAAAACTTTTTTGAAGGAGCCGTTACGGACTACAATGCGTCTGGTATGGTTGGTCAAATTAAATGGGAGTAATATATGAAAATTAACGATGCTGTACAATCAGCTTATAATAATGCAAAAGAACATGGCTGGCACGATGAACCTAGAACTGTAGGTGATTTAATTTGCTTGATGCACTCAGAGCTTTCAGAAGCCCTAGAAGAACACCGAAATGGCCACAAGCCTGAGCATATTTATTATAATGAAAACAAGCCTTCCAAACCCGAAGGAATACCAATTGAACTTGCAGATTGTATCATAAGAATTTTTGATTTTTGTGGTAAATATAATATTGATTTGCAAAATGCCATTGAGGAAAAAATGGAATATAACAAAACACGCCCCTATCGACATGGTAACAAGGTAGTGTAATATGCTTGACGAAGAGGAGCTTGATCATGATGTAGATTATAAACGTATAGTTAGAGCAGTTATCGAAAGCTCAATAACTGATTACGTAAAATTATCTCATCCTAAAAATCGTAATAAAAAATATTTACAGCAAACTTTTTTAAATTCTGTTGATGTATTTTTTGATGATAATTATAAATTTGAAGCTTTCACTTCAATAATAGATCAAACCCCTCTTACAAGTAAAGATCTCATTTCTATAATGATTTCAAGTTCAGGAGTATCAATGGATAATGCTCGTCAGCATGTAATAGAAGAGTCAATAAAATATTGGTGGGATAAGAATTTCAACGATATTTCAATACCTAGCTCTATTAACATATTTGGTAAAGTTTATTTTATCCATAATGCTTCTACTGAGCATATTGATTTAGAAAAAAACAAAATCTTTTTTCCAGTTAAAAAGAGCGGTTCAGACAGAATCTTTTTTAAATTGTGTTTAAAAATTATTTTGATTGACTCTAACATTGAATTGGACGAAGAAACATTTAATAAATTACACAAAGTATTTTATTTATTCCTTAAAATAAATAATGCTTTCTAGGCTAACAAATGACATATATTTTTAATATAGTACTGTTTGCAGCTTATGCATACGCTGCTTATACATTGCATATTCAAACTCTTAGAAAAATAAAATTACAAAAAAGAATAGACGCGCTTCTTTTTGAAAAAGAAGAGAACTTCACAAAAATTGAAGATTTTCAAAAAGAAATCAAATCCATGAAACTACTTGTTCAAAAGATTGAATCAGACCATAAGATTCAAATCCATGAAAATTATGAAATGAAACTTGAGAATAGCTCTTTGTTGAATAGGATTGAAGTCGCTCAGACTGAACTCCACAATGAAAAGAAATTTCATCAGACAGAAATAAAAAAAGTCCAAAAAGAAACAAGAACTGACGCTCTGAAACGTTCCAGGTCAATATTGAGAGGCCAAGCTTCAGAACATCTCGCCCCTTATGTTGTCAAAGGTACTAACCCTAAAGATTACAGGTTTATGGGCAATCCTATAGACTATATTTGTTTTGACGGCCTCTCAGATATTATTGATGGCGTATCTTCTGAAATGAATTCAGTTCGATTTATAGATATAAAAACTGGAAAATCTTCCTTAAATAAAAGTCAAAGAAGAATAAGAGACGCAATACTCGCCAGTAAGGTAACTTTTGAAGTTATAAATTTAGATGAAAATATTGATAATGAAAAAAAATAAATTTGCTTACACGATTCATAACCTTATAGCACATCCGCTCATGGAAATCTTCCATTTGTTAGGTATGAAAGAAACTGGAAATAAAATTCATGACTACACTCTTCCCAGGAGTCACGAAAAGTAATACAGCTCCAATTCGCCAAAGTTGGGATGACTATTTTATGAGCATAGCCATTCAAGCGGCCACAAGATCTACTTGCCCCAGAAAGCAAGTAGGCTGCGTAATAGTGAAAGCTAAAGCAATTGTAGCTACTGGCTATAACGGCTCCCTTCCAGCACAAGCTCATTGCCATACCAATGGCTGTTTTTTGCAAGATTCTCATTGCGTCCGTACAATACATGCAGAAACCAATGCAATCAATCAAGCTGCAAAAAATGGCATTTCTCTTAATGGCGCTACAATTTATTGCAATGTCGAACCTTGTTGGAACTGTTATAAAAACATTCTTAGCGTTGGTATTGATTCTATCTTCTTTCAAGAATCGTACGGATCTAAGCTTGCCATACACCAACAATGCATATCACACAATCTTACCAAATATAAAAAAGTAAAATAAATTTTTTTACTTTTTGAAAGTCCAGCAAAAAAAATGCTTGTTACAAAAAAATGTATCTTAACTTTAAAGTTCAACACTTTAGATCTCAATGTAACTCAATCTCAATTAGACAGAGTTGATAATAGACATTCCACAGACGAATATATTCAAAACATAGTTCCACAATTGTCTGCTTCAGAACGTGAATTTTTAATCACAGGAATAGTAGAAGACGTGTGGCAGGAACATTTTAAAGGTATAGAATGAAAACCACTAAAATTTTTAACTTTTGCCTTGATGCTTTTCAAGCTGCAAAGTCACAATACCCTTATGATACTTCTGATGTTTGTGAATTTGCGCATAATCTACTTATAGAACTTCATCCTAAGGTCAATCATGACGTGCAAGACCCCGAAGGGGTCTTTCGATATACAGACTCGTCACAATTACTTTTTGATAAAATCTTTGAAGGGGTTGAATTAGCCTTGATTCAATCCGGCTTACAACGCGACCAAAATTCAACCTGGACGCTCGCCACAACATCTAATCAATCCCCCTTTCCTAAAAGGATATCAATTGAAAATCATTGCTGAATACACGGAACCCAAGTATTATCATTATCGCAAGCTAGTAGGAATAAACACTTACGCAAATCGCTCCGAGCCAGACGGGTTTGAGACTAGATATATATACGCCCAAAGTATTGAAGAGTTAGCATTCATCATTAAGAATAAGACTTTTCGTAATTCACACGTCGGCTTGGGCCGACCAATGAGTCTATCCGATTTAACAATCAAGATTGAAGAAGGATCTCATGAGTAATATACCTGATGATTGGCACCTTTATTGGAGGACTTGTGAAAACGGCCACCAATATCATGCTAGCGAAAATTACTGCGATAAATGCCCTGACACCGAAGAAAAAGAAGAAGATGAACATAACTAAATTTGATCCCATTTTAGGTAAAGACGTCACTATATATGTGCCAATTACTCAGGAAGAATACGCAGCTATTCTTTCTAGAACACACCCAATACAAAATATAGTTCCCAACCTTCCTTCAGCTTATAGAGAGTTCCTTATTTCAGGTATCTCTCCTCAAGGCTGGGAACTTTACGAATCTACTAATCAAAATTAAAAAATAAAAATTTTTTTTTACAAAAGCATTCAACTGAACAATCAAGAAATAAGCATCAAAACAATATGGCAAATAAAAAAATTACAGGCATACCTGAAATTGACATGATAGCAGCTTCCATTGCAAAGAAATTTGGTAAAGAAAATATAATGAGCTTGGGTCCCAGGTATGAAAAAGTGAAGCCTATTTCTACCGGTTCCATAAGTCTTGACGCTACACTTGGGGTCGGCGGCTTACCTAGCGACAGGGTGGTAGAAATTTATGGTCCTCCTTCTGCAGGAAAAACTTCTTTATGTCTGCAGATAGCTCATCAGTATGTCTCAAAGTTTGGTTATGATAGACCTCCAGTTTACATAGATCTAGAGAGAACAACAGGGCTTGATCTTGTTACATCTATGGGTCTTGAGTCAGAAAAAATGATTTTCTGTTATCCTGACACTGCAGAAGAAGCGTTGCAGCTCTGCCAAGACCTTGGCAAAACAGGCAAAGTAGGTGTGATAATTTTTGATTCCATCGATGCTGCTCAAAGTGAAAGAGACACTAAGCGTCTAATGAACGAAACAGGTGTTGGCGATTTGCCAAGACTTCTTTCTAAAGCTTTACGAGCAATATCAAAGATAAGTGTTGATAATGACTGCTTGTATCTCTTTATTAATCAAGTTCGCATTAACATTGGCGTAATGTACGGAAATCCAGAAACAACTTCAGGTGGCAATGCTATTCCATTCTATTCCTCTGTTAGGCTCAGAGTAAGTAGTAAACCTTCTAAAGATCTTGATGGCGCTATTGCCATGAAGGTTAAGATCGTAAAAAACAAAGTGGCCCCTGCTTTAAATAAAGTAGCTGAATTCGACTTTGTTTGTGGTGTTGGCACAGACCCCCACCTTGATCTTATCGGATACGCTAAAGATATAGGTTTAGTTAGGTTTGCTGGTTCTGCAGTAAAGTGGGAAAATCCAGAGACCAAAGAGCAAGAAACTTTATGTACTGGCGGTAAAAATGGGCTAAAAGATCTTCTGATTGACAGTCCACTTCATTACGACCATTTTAAAAAATTATGTTTGAATCAAGAATCAAATTACATGGAAAATTTAAACAATGTGCAACAACCAGAACCACAACCGCAAGAGCAACCATAGAGCTTCAGCTCCTGCAGTTAATCTTGAGATGAAAGAAGCACCAGCAAACGAAAACCCATATGTACACTTGCACGTACATACAGAGTATTCTTTGCTAGATGGTATTAATAAAATTAAAAGACTTCCTCACTTTGTTAAAAATATGAATCAACCTGCTGTTGCTATGACTGATCATGGCAACATTTCAGGATGTTACAAGTTTTTTAAAGAGTGTAACAAAGCAAACATAAAACCTATTATTGGTATGGAAGCTTATTATGCAGTTAATGACAGAACGTTAAAAGAACCAGATGAACTTGGAAAAAGTTATTATCATTTAATCCTTATTGCTGAAAACAATGTTGGGTTGCACAACTTGATGAAACTTTCTTCAGATTCATACACTAGCGGTTTCTATAGGAAACCTAGGATTGATGACGCTTTGCTAGCAGATCATTCTGAAGGAATTATTGCTACCACTACTTGTCTCGGAAGCAGAGCTAGTCAACTGATATTAAATAATGAAATTACAGCTGCTGAAAAACTAATACACCATCACAAAGCCATCTTTAAAGATAAATTTATCATAGAGTTGCAACTTCATAGAGACCATGAGCAACAAGAAGTCAATAAGGTCTTGCAAAGGATTGCTCTAGACAACGACTTCCCAATGATCGTTACAAATGATTGTCATTACGCTTATGAGCATGACAAGATGCATCACGAAGCAGCTCTATGTATGCAGACAAAAACTACTTTATCCAATCCTAAAAGATTCACTTTTGGCGAAATTAACGTCCATATGGCGAGTCATGACTGGATGTGGAACGAAGCAAAAAATCAAAATATGCCTTATGATGTTATTAGTAATACTAAAACTTTAGCAGACATGATAGATAGCGATTCCTATTTTATGGATCGCATGAACCGTTACCCTAAATACAAAGACCTTCCAGAAGGTTTTACTGATATTGATTTTCTTGCTTTAGAAAGTCAACATGGGTTATTTGACCGTTTCAAAGAAATGCCTCCTGAGATTTACCAGCAAAGACTTACCTATGAGTTGAGTGTTATCAAAAAAATGGGTTTTGCAGATTACTTATTAATTGTTTCTCAATTCATGAAGGGTGCAAAAGAAAGAGGCGTTCTTCACGGACCTGGTCGCGGCTCTGCCGCAGGCTCTCTCATAGCTTATGCTTTGGGCATTACAGAAGTTGACCCTATTAAGTACGGTTTAATTTTTGAAAGATTTTTAAACGAAGGTCGCGGTGCCACACCGCTCATTTTTAACAAACACATGGCTGCTCTTGCAGACAATAGCGACAAACCTTTTTGAAAGAGATTCACAATGAAAACACAATTCAATAAAGAAGAAAAATACATTCAAGAAATTGCGACTAAGATTCGCAATTCTGGCAATACTACAATGATCAATCTTTATGCAGTAATGAACAAGAATACGGGCCTTGTAATCAATTACAAAAACATTTCTTTTTACACAACTAGAAAATCTGCAAGAAGAATTAGGCTTGAGCTTTTACAAAATGGCTCCCACCTTCCTAAAGATGTAAAAATTGTTCAAGCTCAATTCGTAAATGTTGATGCTTGGAAAACTGCAAAATGAAGGAGCACTTAGTGCCTAAGTTTTGGCACTCCAACTCTTCCGCTAATTCTACCTCTGGATCTTTTTCTACCGATGGCCGCTACCTTTATTCTGGCAAAAAGGTAATAGGCCACACTGATACTCGTGGTCAAAAGATCTTGTACAATTACACAAAAAAAGGTGGCGCTTTTATTTCTGCCTTAGTTAGCAGACACGTCAATCTGTCAATATTTTACGCAGACACTCTTGTAAAGGTAACTGATGCTTAATGACCAGAGCGCAGAAGCGCAGAACTTTTTAGAAAAGCATGTTCATGCTAGAGCTAATCTTTTAATTAAAGAGCTTTTAGAAAAGGGTCAAAGAGATTGGGACCTCACTTCTCAACAATGGTATGAAGACTTATTCTGTCAATATGAGGAAGATTTCGACATTTGGAAAGTAGACGAAGATTACGAAGGTACAAACTATTGCCCTCCCGAACCAGACCCCAAAGTAAGAGAACCTTTTGAATTTTGGATTGTTAGCGATTATTTTGCTAACAAACTCAAAGACAATGGCCACTTGGTTACAAACCACTGGGGCTTTTGGATTTGGGGTAGAGAAACTACTGGCCAATCCATATTAATAGACTATGTTTTTCAAAAAATATGGGAAAGTTACAACAATCCTCAATGACCTCCCTCAATGAGTCCTTTATAAAGTCAAATATAAAATCTTGTATAACTTACATGGTTTATAGAATCTACACAAACGCTTGCAAGAGTAAAATTCCTGAAGATATTCTTTGGTTTTCTGAACTATATTTAAAACCTCGCACTCAAGAGTCTACGGCGCTTCCCTCTTATGAGAATTATTCTCCCTACACCGATTACCCTTCTTTGAGAAAGCCTCTTGCTTTTTATGTTGTTTCTGATTTTTTTGCCAAAAAATTAATTCTTCAAGATGCTTTAATTACTGATCATTTTGGTTTCTGGATTTGGGGTCGAGAAACAAACCCTCTAATACCTTTAAGGCAAGATAGCCTTATCAATAAGATCGCATCAGAAGATTCTATTCTTTGCAAATGAACTTGTAATGAAAATATAAATTTTGCAATTTAAGACTTTTGCTACCAACCCTTCTTTTATATTTATACATAAGACAAAAAATGACCCATTTATTTAATGCAGAAAAAGACGTTGAAGTTTTTTTTCGCAACATTTTACAAAAACAAACAGCAGCTAACTTTATTACTGCAAAAGGTAAGGGTTGGCAAACCGACGGTATTATTGAATGGCAAGGTCCAAATAATACTATCTCACTTTTACTAGAAGCTAAATTTAATAAAGATTTAACAGATGTAAAAAACCGTTCTATTGTTTTAGCTCAAGTGTTGTATTATTACAATCGACTTAAAGAAGAAGGCAAATCTTTGCCCAACTTTATTCTCGTTGGTGACGATGCTTACTCTTTTGTGATACCTTTCAATTCTATCGAGTTCTATTTAGATTCTGAAGTTGATTGGTCAAGACCTCCTAGTAACCCAGATCCTGAGCTTAAAATCGAGTTAGATGTTTTTCTTTACAAAACTTCTGAACTTACAGGATTAGAACTAAAACTACATTGCGAAAATCTTTCTCAAGACACAGTTACAAAAACTAAACCCTCAAAAGAAAATCTTTCTCAAATGTATCAATACTGGGTTGACCATATCTTCCCTAAAGATAAATACTCTTCTGTTGAAAGGGCGCACATCTTTTATAATTGTATCTGTTATTCTGAAACAGACGACAATTGTGCTTACTTGCACCCAACTAAAAAAAACATATTAGTAATAGACTCTAAAGAATATCAAATATCTCTATCGGCAACAAATGGTTTTTTTGATAAAGTTCAAAGAGGTTTGCCTGCTATTGAAATTGACGAACTTGTTTCAATGAGAGACAGGATTATTGAAGACGACACCCGTCGTCGTCAAGGCGTCTTTTATACACCGACTTTATGGGTAGATGAAGCTAACTCTCAAATAGATGAAGTACTTGGCGAAACATGGCGTGACGATTGTATCGTTTGGGACTGTTGCGCAGGCACTGGCAATTTAACCCGCGACTATCAATTTGCAAACCTTATTCTTTCTACAGCAGAGCTAACGGACATTCAAGTTATCAAAAGAGAAGATTATAATGAAGGAGCACAAATCTTTCAGTACGACTTTCTAAATCCTGAATCACACAGTCCATTCTTTGACGGAACTGACAATGTGCTTCCACTTTCAGTGAAGAAACTCTTAAAAGAGGGTGCAAAAAATGGAAAAAGGTTGGTATTTCTGATCAACCCTCCCTATGCAGAAGACGGTATTGCAGGAGCAAAAGGTGAAACCCGAAAAGGTGTAGCATCAAAAACCCTTGTCAATAACACCATGCCCAAATTAGGTAGGGCGAATCGACAACTATACACTCAGTTTCTTTACCAGTGTGAGCAACTAGCTTCACATTATGGGTTCAAGAAAAAAACCATAGGAGTATTTTGCAATCCCAATTTTATAACTTCAGCTTCTTTCTTTAAATTTCGAACTTTTTGGTACGATCGTTATTCTTATTATTCAGGCTTTATGTTTCAAGCCTCTCATTTTGCAGATGTCAGTGATAGGTGGGGTATAACCTTTACTATCTGGAATGAGGGTGTTACTGAAGCTAACCAAGACCTTCCCTTCACTCTGAAAGATACGATAGAAGAAAGCGTTATTTCTCTTGGAGAAAAAAACTTATACTCGGCAAAGGGCAGAGAGGCCTCTGTTTGGGTGTCTGCTCTTTCTTCGAAGCCATCAGTTATTGATACACCTAAATTTTCTAGCGGACTAAAAACAAAAGAAGTGCTAGGGAATGATAAAGGTATGATTCTTAATAGTCTAGGGATCATGTGTAACAAAGGAAATAACTTTGTAGATTCCACTACAGGCGTAGCTCTATTAAGTGGGAAACCTACAGATAAAGGCAGATGCAATTTTGATCTTACAATAGGCGAAACTTGGCGTAGAACTATCGCACTTTTTTCAACACGAAAACTCGTAAAGAGTAGTTGGACAAACCAAAAAGACGAATATCTAGCACCTCAGGTTGAAAAAGAAGGCTACGAGCAGTGGGTAGACGACTGCCACGTTTATGCTTTACTTCATACTTCTAACAACATGACCTCCATGAGAGATGTTGAGTATAAAGGTAAAGCTCATAACATCCACAACCATTTCTTTTGGTTGACTCGTAAAGAAGCTCTTGATCTTTATGGAACTAATCGTGAAACAAGAAGCCTTTATAGAGACGCAAAAAGAAACTCAATACCTTTTGTCCTTCAAACGAAAGACGGAGTAGACATCACGCCTCAATGGCGTAAAAATGGCGACCCCTATTTTTCTTCTATACTTCCTGATTTAAATCTCTCACCTTTGGCTTTAGAAATACTTCAAAACCTTAACGATCTTTTTTTAGAAAGCCTACCTTTAAGAAAACAAACCACCCACGTAAATGAAAAAGGCACTTCCATAAAGCTTCATCTAGAAGCTTGGGACGCAGGCGTTTATCAGCATAAAAAACTCTGGTACACAAGCCCTGCTCTAAAGGCCAAATGGGAACTGATACGTCTCAAGCATTCACGTTTAGCAAACCAGCTCCAACCTGGCGTATATAAATATGGGTTCTTAAAATAACCCTAACAACCATTTTTACATCTACGTACAGTAGGTAACATCCACCTTCTAAACATTAGGGCTCCTTACATATGGATCAAAAAAGAAAAAAAATATTACAAAGCATAGACTCTTTTATAATAGACACAAGATATAATCAAGTCGATCCAGATTATTTAGAATTTGAAATTAAAATGTCTTCTATTGAAGATTTGGAAAGAATGAACAGCTGTTTAATTAACGGTGCTTATTCTAAAAACGAAACCTTCTTCAACCATAATCCTCATAATAGTATCTTACTTTATGTTACCGGCTTAACGTCTGAATTTGACTTTAAAAAAGCTCGATCAGACACTATCGGAGGCAGCCCCCCAGATATCGACATAGACCATGATGCTTTAGACCGTGAGACTGCAATTGACTGGTGTATTGACTATTGGGGTCAAGATAATGTTGCTAATATTATTACTCATGGAACATTTAAACCTAAATCTTTAGCGAGAAGTTTCTATAGAATTACTGACGGTGATACGAATCACCTTTCAGAACTCTTAGATTATATTCCTCCACCTAAATTTGGAAAAGAATCAACTCTTGAAGAAATTCTAGATCAACATCCAGAACTAGAAGAAACTGAAAAGTTTTCTGAGTTTTTACATTTTGCAGACAGAATAGAGGGCATGGTGTCCAACTTTGGTATTCACGCCGCAGGATTGATTATATCCGACAACCCAATAAAAAACACTGTACCCCTTTGGAAAAATAAGAAATCTGAAAGAATAACTCAGTTTGACAAAGACGAATGTGAAGAACTTGGGCTTATTAAGTTCGATTTCTTAGGCATTGACACTCTCTCTATTGTTAAAGAATGTACTAAACTTATTTATGACAATCACGAAATTCAATTAAACCCATACGCAATTCCTGATTTTGATACAGAAACTTATTTAACTTTAGAAAAAGGTTTGCTTACTGGGGTTTTTCAAATGGAAACTTCAGGTATGGCCAAGGAATTGATTATAAAAATCAAACCTAAATCTATAGAAGATTTATCTGCTATTTCTGCTTTAAATCGACCAGGACCGCTTCAAGCTGGCCTTGACAAACAGTACATTTTGAACAAATACAACAATTTTGCTCCTGAAGATCTTCCTGATCCCGTTGCAGAAATACTTAAAAACTCTTACTGGACTCTTGTTTACCAAGAGCAAGTGATGGAAATTTGTTCCAAAATCGCAGGTTTTACTCCTAAAGAATCTGATGATATTAGACGTGCAATGGGCAAAAAAAAGGTTGAGGTTTTGAATGTTTATAAAACTCAATTTATAAGTGGTTGCATCAATACTGGCGGTTTGTCCGAAACGTACAGTAATGAACTTTGGGATAACCTTGTTGGGTTTGCTGATTACTGTCTAGCAGCGACTACTAAAATCAATACTTCTCAAGGAGTTTTGACAATTAAAGACATCGTTGATAACAAAATGCAAGTCGAAATCACTTCGTACAACAAAGTTACTGATACAAAATATTCACAGCAAGTAACCCAATGGCACGAAAGAGGCATTCAAGATGTGTTTAAATATACTCTTAAAGATGGCTCTGAAATCAAAGCTACTGAAGATCATAAATTTTTAACAAATGATAACGAAATGCTTGAAATCGAGACCATCTATAAACGAAACTTACAATTAAAAAAGTAAAAGGATTCTTTATGACTACGCATTCTACAAATTCCTCTCACTCTACCTTTATAAAAGACAGCAATGTATCTATAGATGTCCTCAATGTTAACAAAACAAGCACTCATGAAGAAATCATACGATCTCTACCTTCATACCATGATATAGATTCAACGTTATTCCAAGATGGAAATACCATAGCTTTGACGCCTCCAGTCGATCCAGCTCATGCACAAAACTCCATGTTTTTTGTAGATGGTGTTTCTTTGTCCAGGGTAGAGTCTGAACAATCTGTTCAGCAAGGTTATTATTTAACCCCAGATGGGTTGCATTTAACGTTAACTGCTTTTGAAGACTTAGTCTCAAAACAGATTCATGCATTGTATACTCATCAGTCATAATGTTATATTAAATTCAAAACAATAACTTCAATTTTGCAACTTGCAGGAGGTAATTATGACTGTTGTGTACCCCGGCTTAGTAAATATAGACGGCTCTACAATTACTGTCAATACGGTAAACGTTTATGACGATAACCAAAGAACTTATACTTACGACCTAACTGATCAGATTCCTCAATGGCAATCTTTTTCTGAGCTCTCTCTAGAGGATGAAATCTTAGCTCAAGATTTTTTAAAAACTATCAATCTGCCTTCTTCAGCAAGAATCAACACTCTTATAATAATTCTAGACGGTTTGACACTGTCGCCCCAGCTTTCACCTGGCTCTCCTGGTGATTATAAAGTTATCAATTCAACTACACTTGAGTTGTTGTGGCCTGACAATCAACTGCCTCGAATGCACAGTGAGACTGATACTCCAGTCTTACTCGCTCGTTATACTCTGGCTTAAGGATTTAAAAAATGGCTACAAGAAGAACAGATAATCGAAAAGGGTCTCTAGATCCATCAGTAGTTAATAATATAAAAGAAAAAGTACTGTTAGAAGTTCAACAAGGTATTATTGGACCAGCTGGACCTCAGGGTCCTCAGGGGCCTCAGGGTAGTGATGGTGCCGCAGGAAGTCCCGGAGAAAGCGTTAACTTTTCTACTACTTCTACATCTATGCATTCCAATGATTCAAATGGCACTTTAACCGTTACTAGTGGGTTGTCATATGTTGGCGGAGAATATATTTCAATTGCCCCATCAACAGATTTAACCAAGGTGCAAATAGCAACCGTCACTAGTTATTCGACGGATCAACTATCATTTTCTCATGTATCTAACAATGCTAGCGAATTATATTACGATTCTTGGGTAATTAATTTAAGCTCAGCTCCAGGCGTTCAAGGTCTTACTGGGATTCAAGGTCTTCAAGGGGATGTTGGAGCCACTGGCCCTCAAGGTCCCATCGGTTTGACTGGCCCTCAAGGGCCAACAGGCTTAACTGGAGCTCAAGGTCCCGCCGGAGTTGATGGACCTCAAGGCCCCCAAGGAAATCCTGGGCAAACAGGAGCCCAAGGTGTTCAAGGGAACCCTGGAGCGACTGGCCCTCAAGGTCCTGCCGGAGCAGACGGCGCTGACGGAATCCAAGGGTTAAAAGGGGATACCGGTGATGCCGGTTCGCAAGGTGTAGCTGGTAGCTCTGCATACCAAACCTGGATTCTTGCTGGAAATACTGGCAACGAACAAGATTTTTTAGATAGTTTAATAGGCGCAACTGGAAGCGCTGGTGTTCAAGGCCCTGCAGGTCCAGAGGGAGTTGCAGGTACTGATGGAGTTGATGGGAGCCAAGGAATACAGGGGCCTCAAGGGATCCAAGGCCCACAAGGGGTTGCCGGTTTAGGTATTAACCTCAAGGGCAATGAAAGTACTTTCAGTAGTTTAACCCAATATGAAAGTAGCGCAGCATCTGGAGACGCTTACACTATTACTGATGAGAACTACACCTTATATGTATGGAACTCTTCCACTAGTACTTGGGTAGATGGTGGTTCTATCCAAGGCCCTGCGGGCCCTGCAGGCGTTGCAGGACCTAGTGGGGCAGATGGGGCAGATGGATCGACCGGCCCAAAAGGAGACGATGGTGATCAAGGGTTGCAGGGTCTTGCAGGAGTAAATGGTCAAAATGGTTCTGATGGCTCTTCAGCTTATCAAATATGGATCTCTAATGGAAATTCTGGTACTGAAGCCCAATTCTTAGAATCACTTATTGGTCAAGACGGTCAGGATGGTCAAGATGGCGCTCTTGGTGCAACCGGTCCGCAAGGAGTTTCTGGAGATACGGGCCCACAAGGAATTCAAGGCCCACAGGGGCTACAGGGAACAGAAGGTCCCGCCGGACCTCAAGGTGCTCAAGGAGACGCTGGCCCTACAGGGGCGGCTGGTTCAAACGGTTCAGACGGTGTTGCGGGCCCTACCGGACCTCAAGGTGCTGCCGGCGCTGCCGGTGCGGCTGGACCTCAAGGTGATGTCGGTCAACAAGGCCCTACAGGGCTAACCGGGCCGCAAGGCGAAACTGGACCACAAGGTGAACAAGGAATTCAAGGTCAACAAGGAGCAGCTGGCTCGGTTGGTTCTCAAGGACCCGCAGGCACAGGGATTACCTTTAAAGGTTCCGTAGCTGATGTAAATGCGCTAAGCATTATTTCATCTCCCACTCAAGGAGATGCTTATCTTGTTGAATCTAATGATTCCCTCCACATACATGATGGGAGCGTTTTTGTCTCTGGAGGATCCATACAAGGCCCTCAAGGCGTAAAAGGCGATACTGGCGATCAAGGAATTCAAGGAATTCAAGGCGTTGCTGGACAAACAGGCTCTCAAGGCGCAGCTGGACCTGCTGGTTCTGACGGCATTGATGGTTCTGACGGAATTCAAGGCGCCCAAGGCATTAAGGGCGACACTGGAGACCAAGGTTCAACCGGCCCTCAGGGTGCAGCAGGAAGTACTGGTCCTCAAGGAGAGCAAGGTCCAATTGGCCAAACTGGTCAACAAGGCATTCAAGGTGTTCAAGGTGAAACAGGGGATCAAGGTCTTCAAGGTCCAGCTGGACCTCAAGGCGAAACTGGTTCGCAAGGAATACAAGGAGCAACTGGCCCACAGGGTGTTGCCGGCCCTACCGGACCTAAAGGCGACACTGGAGACACTGGTATCCAGGGCCCAACTGGAGCTGCTGGAGCAGATGCAGTTAACAGCGTTATTGCTAGTTCATTAAGCACAAACGCTAGTTTCATCTCTTCTGTTTCTTCAGATTCAACTTTAGCAACTAATGTTGCTTCTGAATTAGGCACCTCCTCTGCAATTACTGGATTGCAAACCCAAATTACAGCAAATGATGGAGACATCACTAGCAACTTAGCGGCAATTCAGAGTAATGATACTGACATCGCAGGTCTTGGTACCAGGATGACAGCGGCTGAAGGTGATATAGATGACCTAGAGTCTGATGTGGCTACTAATACATCGAGTATCAGTACCAACGCCAGTTCAATCAGCACTAATGCTAGTAACATCTCGACCAATACGAGCAACATCAGTGCGAATGACTCTGATATAGCCTCTAACTTGGCCGCCATCCAAAGTAATGATACTGACATTGCAGGTCTTACGACTCGTATAAGTTCTGCTGAAAGCAACATCAGTTCAAACGATACGGATATATCAAATCTCGGTACCAGGATGACTGCTGCTGAGAGCGACATTGATGATCTTGAAACAGATGTAGCCTCCAATACTAGCAGTATCGGATCTCACACAACGAGCATTAACAGCCTTACCTCTACTCAGTCTTCTCACGCTTCAACGCTCACGAGTCTACAGAGTCAGATTACAGGTAATGATGGTGACATCAGCACGAATACTTCTGGTATATCCTCCAATGCGAGCAACATCAGTTCGAATGATACTGATATCACAGCTCTTCAAGCATTATCCCACACGCATGAAACCGCAATTGGACTTAATAGTAATGGCACTTACACTGTTATAGCTGATGCTAACTATGCTGATGGAACCAATTTAAAAACTGCAGTCACTCAACTTGATACACAAGCCAAAAACAATGCTGACAACATTGACCTCCTAGAAGTAAGAGACGGTGGACTATTTGAGCAGCAAGATCATGGTTCTAGTGTTTATTCTGTCATCATGCCTTCAACCATAAAAATTAGCTCACATCTCGGTCCGTTCGAAATTGACATGGCCGATATTATAACCAATAGTGGCGCAGGTGACATCATTTTTTACGGCTGCAAAGCCAAGACACACGAAGACGCCCATTTCGAAGTAGATACCACTAATGGTGATTCAATCTTTACAGGATATCGAAACTAAAAAATTTTACACAGGAGATTAAATTATGGCTTCTAGCTTAAGACAAAAAGACGCCCCTACTGGGGGGGACTTCTCAGCAGGCGGACAAGATACCTTAGGTACCTCAATAGTACCATGGAAAGACGTCCAAACCGTCAATATGACTGCTAAAGGCAATGTTGTAATTGAAGGCAACTTGACCGTTACTGGAAATGCTACAGAAGTTACCGTAGACAAGCTTAGCGTTGAGGAACCGATGGTTAAGCTTGCTAAAATTAATACTGGTGCTGGTACCTCCAGTGCAGATATTGGCTTATATGGTGTAGAAGACACTGACGGTACGCCTAAGTACCACGGTCTTGTTCGTGACGCTGATGATGCAACCTGGAAGCTTTTTGAAGGCAATCAAGACGCACCCGGAGACACTACTGTCGATTTTAATGGAAGTGGCAGCGTTGACGGCACCTTGCAAGCTAAACTAAACCTTCCAGCTGCTGGCGACCTTAAGATCGCTGGAGTTGTAGTAGGTGCAGATGCAGCCGAGTTGAATGTACTCGATGGCGTTACTGCTGGTACTGCTTCCGCTAGTAAAGCAGTTGTGCTTGATACTAATAAAGATATAACAGGCATCAGCACTATTACTGCTGGCACCTTGCTTGCTGGTAACGTTACTATCGCTGGCAATGATATTACCGTAAGTGGTGGCGCTCCCTCCTTCTCTTCTGTTGATATCAATGGCGGCACTATTGATGGTACTACTATTGCAACATCAAATATCACTGTTGGTGTTGGTAAAACTTTGGACGTTTCTGCAGGTACCTTTTCTACTTCGGCAGCACAAAAACTTGCTATCCTGCAAGGCGCTGCCTCAGATGTAGATGTCGGTGCATTTGATTTAAGAGCTAAAACTCTAACTGCAGATGATTTAACAGCTACACAAGTAGTATTTGCAGGTACTGATGGTGTGCTTTCAGATAGTGCAGATCTCACTTTTGTAGCCGACACTTTAACAGCCACCAAGATTGGTGCTTTTGAAGCAGCTGGTGCTATCGATTTTGCTAGCCAAGCAATGACCAATGTAGATATAAATAGTGGTGCAATCGATGGTGTCTCTATTGCAACTTCTGATATCACTATTGGCGCAGGCAAAACTCTAGATGTTTCTGCTGGTACGATTACTTTTGCTGCAGGTCAAATTGCTAATGTTTCACTTGTTAATGATAGCGTAAGTTTTGGTGGCGTATCTTTAGACCTTGGTCAATCTGACGTAACTCCTGCATTTGATCTAACAGATGCTACAAACTACCCTACTTCGAGCCTTGTTGGTACTATTACCAACGATCAACTAGCTGGTTCCATTGAAGATTCAAAACTTAATACAATTACTGCTGGAGATAAAGTTTCTGGTTCGGCTGTTCAATTAGCAACAGCTTCAGCACTTGAAGATTCTACCGGACTTCGATTAAAGTCAGCTGTAGCTGGTGATGGTCTAGATCTTTCTGCTGGACAGATACTGTCAGTCAATGTTGATGACTCTTCTATTGAAACTAATTCTGATACTTTGAGAGTAAAAGCTGAAGGCGTTACAAATGCAATGCTTGCTGGCAGCATTGCGAATGCTAAGTTGTTAAATTCAGCAGTAACAATTACTGCTGGAAGTGGGTTACAAACTGGTGGCTCTGTATCTTTAGGAAGCTCTGTTACTGTTAATGCTAAAGTCGACGATAGCTCAATAGAAGTTGATTCTACTTCTAACGAGTTGCAAGTTAAAGCCGCTGGTATTACAAATGCAATGTTAGCAGGTTCCATTGAAAACGTTAAGCTAGCTAACAGCACTATTTCTTTCGGTGGTGTTCAACTCGCTTTGGGTGCTTCTGACGCTACACCTGCTTTTGATCTTGCCGATGCTACTAACTTGCCTACTACCTCATTAACAGGCACAGTTACAAATGCGCAACTAGCTGGCAGCATTGCCAATGCAAAACTTGCGAATAGTACTATTTCTGGAATTTCTTTAGGAGCCGATCTAAGCAGTCTCGCTGTTGATAACAGCAGTATTAAGCTTAGTTCTGGTACTACATATAATGGTAGCACTGGTCTTACCATTTCTGTAAAAGATGCTGGCATCACAAATGCTATGCTTGCTGGGAGTATTGAAAACGCAAAGCTCTCTAACAGTACTATAAGTTTTGGTGGTGTCTCATTGGCGCTTGGTGCTTCTGATGCCACCCCAGCATTTGATCTTGCAGATGCAACCAATTACCCTACCGCAAGCCTTGTTGGAACTATCACTAATGCACAGCTTGCAGGCAGCATCGAAAACGCAAAGCTTTCTAACAGCACACTAAATCTAGCAGCTGATTCTGGCAGCTCTGATGCTGTCAATTTAGGCGAATCAATCACCTTTACTGGTGGAGATAGTATAAGTACTGTTGTTTCAAACAATACTATTACCATTAATGCCGATGATGCTTCTGGCTCAATTAAAGGTGTAGCGTCTTTTCATTCTGACGATTTTTCTGTTTCAAACGGCATGGTTCAAATAAAATCAGAGGCCATAACTAACTCCCAGCTTGAAGGGTCTATTGCTGACAGTAAACTAAGTCAAATCTTTACCGCAGGTAAAGTTGCCCTTAGTGCTCTTGAAATCGATGGCGAATCTAATAATTGTGCCGTTTTAATGGATGACGACCTGTTCATTGTAGACGATGGAGCCGATGGAACTAACAGTAAGCTGGCAGCCTCAGTATTGAAGATATACTCACGAGGAGCCATCTCAGCCACTGATGCAGGTGGAGATGGAAGCTTTGCTTATAACGCCTCTACTGGTGCATTTACTTACACTGGTCCAAGTGCATCTGAAGTAAGAGCTCATGTTTCTGGCGGTACTGGTGTTACTATTACTGATGGTAGTATTGCTATCGGTCAAGCTGTAGGTACAACTGATAGTGTTACTTTTGGTCAACTTACTCTCGGAACCAACGCTGTAATTACTGAAGCAGATGCAGAAAAAATTGACGATATTACTAATGGTACTGCTGCCGCAAACAAAGCTCTTGTTCTCGATGGTAGCAGTGATATTGCAAGTATTAACAGCTTAACAGCGTCTACTCTTACAGATGGTACTGCTACTTTAACTGGTGGCCAACTCACTGGATTGTTAAATCTTCGCGTTGACAACTTGCAATTAAATGGCAACGATCTTAAATCTACCTCTGGAGATTTAAATTTAAATTCTGCAAGTGGCGACGTCAAGATAGCAGCTGGAGATAATCTTGTATTAGCGTCTGCCGGTAATATTACTGCTGATGGCGATGTTTTAATTAACGGCCTTTTAGAAACTGACGGAATTAGAAGAAAAATAGATATAAAAGCAGACAACTATCAAGTTACTGGTGATGATCATATTGTTTTCTTCAACGTTTCTTCTGATAAAACTTGCACCCTTCCTGCTTCAGATGATTCTGATATGGTTTCTAAAGAATACGTGATTAAAAATGTTGGTTCCAATACTATAACTTTTGCTTCTGATAGTCAGGTTGACGGAGCTACCGCTAGTAGCACAACGCTTACTGCAGGGCAAAAAATAAAAGTCGTAGGCACGTCATCTTTTGGTTGGCAATCAATTTAATCAAAACCAATATACAGTAACAAATAAAGTAATCTCTTGTTTTTGAGGGGTGGTTCGCATTAGCGGGCTACCCCTTTTTTTATATATAAAAAATTCACTACAATAAATAACAAAACCTCAAGGAATTTAAATGCGTATAGTCGCAACCTATGAAACCCCAAAATTCTGTAATTTTTTCAATTCTTCAAATATTGAAACCAATCAAAACAGATTTAATTTTGACGGATTTGAAAGCTCAACCATTTATGCTTCAGACCTGATAGATTTAAAACAACAAGTCGAATCAATAAGTCTTCAAAAAACCTCTCAACGAGGGTTTACCAGACCCTTGAAGCTTAGCGACCTTACAATTAGGATAAGTGATTGATCTATGAAGATAATTTCAAAAGAATATATCGGAAAACAAGAAGTATACGATATTGGTGTAACCTCTCTAGAAGGAAATCATAACTTTGTTTTAGAAAATGGCGCAATCGCTTCTAATTGTTTTAACAAAGCACATAGTGTTAGCTACTCCATACTTACCTATGTAAGCGCATACATGAAAACACATTATCCTGTAGAATTTTTCACAGCATTAATGTCTACACGAAGCAAAACTTTGCAACCTAAAAGCTGGGCTCTTAAAGCCCCAGAATACATTGAAGAAGCTAAAAAATTTAATGTGACTGTAAATCCACCTTATGTAAATCAGTCTGGATTTGAATTCACCATTGCAGACAAAGAAATTTATTTTGGTTTAAATGCAATAAGAGATGTTGGTCGCACAGCAGCAAGAATGATTATTAAAGCTAGACAAAAAACACCTTTTAAATCTGTAAAAGATTTTGTTAGCCGCGTCAATTTGCAAAAAGTAAATACAAAAACTTTCGAAGCTCTCGTCAAAGCAGGGGCTTTCGACAAGCTTGGTTACGATAGAGCAGATCTCCTTGAAAAATGTCCTCAAATATACTCTTATGTTAAGAGTATGGAGGATTATAAACAAAGAGAACTAGACGTAATCGAAAGAAATGCTTACAATGCTAGGATCATTCCGCTCATAGAAAGACGAAATTTCCTTAGAAAAGAATTAAAAAAAATTCAAAATCGAATTGATAAAGATAAGATCAAAGAAGGCGACATGGATAATTTTCATATTCTTTCTTCAGAGCTTGAACCTCTCGAAGACCAAGAGTTGAAAAAAAAAGTTACTTTAAAATCTAAAGAAAAAACTGACTTTCCAGAATTATTAAAAGATAATTTTGTAGAGCTTGGAATGAAAGAAATCTTAGATCAAGCAAATTACATAGGGTGCTATATTGGAGGCCACCCTATGGATTTAATTAAAATTAATAGCGATAAAATTTCATTTCTAAACGAATCGCAATATGCTAACGTTGCTGGCGTCATACTTTCCATAAAGAACATAGTCACTAGGAAGGGTAAGAATATGGCCTTCATTGAAATCAATGACAAAACTGCTACTGCAGAAATTGTTATTTTTCCTCAAATGTGGTCTAAAATTTCTAAACTCAATCTTAAAGAGACTGACATTGTTTGCTGCAAGGTCAAAGTAGAACGTACAGAACCTGATATAAAATTAATTTTAAATTCAATTGTGCTATACGAGGTGTAGATATGAGATGGACCCCTGAAGAAGAATATTTATTGCAACTCTTTACAGGTGAAAAAACTTTTAAAGAAATAGCTGAATTAATCTCTTTAAAGCATACCAATGGAACTCCTGGCTTCCCAGTTAAAAGAACCTTTCATGCTGTTAGGACTAAGATTTCTAGAGATAATATTTCTGAATCAACAATTCCAGAATACGATAACGCTTGGCGCTCCATTATAGACGCCGCTAAAGAGTTTAGGTCGAGCAGCGAAAAACTTGATTTGGGTCTTACTACTAGTAAAAAAAGAAAGATCATATCTTTCAGCGATCTTCACATCCCCTTTTTCTTGTGGGAAGATATGAAAATTGCGTTAGAACAACATAAAGACGCTGATATCGTTGTTTTAAACGGAGACATCTTGGACGCTTACATGTTTAGTACTTTTTCTAAAAGTAAAAACATTGCAGCAATAAAAGAATACAAGGCAGCTTTTGATTTAGTTCATTACCTTTCCAGTAAATTCCCTATGGTTGTTTTGGTTTCAGGGAATCATGATTATCGTACTACTCGTGCCATTAAAAATAGTGGAATATCTTCAGATGTCATGAACGTTTATCGCCCTGACCTATTATGCAGAATAGCAAATGGTGAGCGTTTAAATTCATTTGGAGATTTAGAAAAAATGCACGATTTTTCTAATGTCCATTATCAAAAAAATGACTCTTGGTACGTGCGAATTGGTAAAACTATTTTTACGCATCCAAGTGGTTTTGCAAGCAAGTACCCTGGCGCTACAGTAGTAAAACTACTTGACCATTTTTCTAACAGAATGGATCAAGATGATTTTGATTCTATTGTAGTAGGCCATACACATAAAGTGTATAAAGGCATAGTGGCTGGAAAGATGCTTATCGAGCAAGGCGCTATGGCTCACAAACTACCTTATCAATTCAGGGCAGATTTGAGATTCAAAAATGCAATGAATGGCTACGCAGTCATCTATCAAGACTCAGAAGGTAACACCAACTTTAACGATTCACATCCTATTTATTTAGGATCCCATTTACCCACAAAAAAAGGCGTAATTTAAATGTCAGAAGAACAACTAAACCCTGAAATGCAAGAGCAGTCTGTACCTTTCGGATTCTTAATTCCACTAACTCAAGCTTTGGAAGCTCGAATTGATTATAATTTCAATTCAATGATTCAGCTTTCTCTACTGGTAGAGTATCTTTACCAAGAACTAGAAGAAAAAGGCATGGAGGTTGAAATGGGCGACAAATTCCAAACTTTTCAAGATGAACGTGTCGCAGAGATTAAAAAGCAATTCGAATTACAAAAAGCTGAAGCTGAAAATGAAGAAGCAGAAATAAACTTAGAGGATAATTAATGACTTGGTCTTTTATTAAACATATTTCAAAATACCTTGAACGCCCAAAACTTGATGAACAAAAAGCACCTACGCTTTGGCCTTCTTCAGCTACTTCAATTATTGAAGGACAGGTTATTGGAAAGTGTAAAAGGCAATCTTATTTCAGGTTCGCTACAGATAGCTATTACTTTGACAAGAAGTATGAACATCTTGAACCTTTAATAAATGTCCTTCATGAAAACAAGCTTGCTCCAAGTAAATATTTGCGCTGGATTTGGATACAAGGCCAGCTTTATGAAGATTATTGCGTAAACATGGCAAAAGAGTCCGGCGTCTTTATTGCTGGTCAAACTAGTGTTTACATTCCTCAATATAATGTTTCTGGTAAAATTGATCTAATTGTAATCAATCCAGAAACCACCAAAATGCATATTGTAGAAGTCAAATCCGTTTATGGGTTCAATGCTAATACTGTACTCGGTACAGAGTCTCAATATAAGAAAAATCTCATTGGCACTCCTAGAGATTCTCACTTGATGCAATTAGGTATATATCAGTGGTGGTACGCTAATAATAATGAAGAATTTGGTGAAGGCCTGCTTACTTACGGGGCTAGAGATACAGGCAGGTATGCAGAATATTTGGTCACTGTAGAACAAGAAGAGGATGGTCTAGACTACATTTATTATCAAGGTCACACTCCAATCCTTGGTGAGAAGATTAATTCAGGCATTACTATCCAAAGTATACTCGAGGCTTACAAGCTAGTCTCAGATTCTGTTGGTTCTGAAACAATATCTATACCTCCTCCTGATTATGAATTGAATTATTCAGAAGAAAAGATCACTGACCTTTATGACAAAGGTCTCCTAAGCAAGACAGATACAACCCAGTACGAGAAGCGTAAAAAGCAACTAGAGGAGGGCAAAAAACGTATCGTCAAAGCTGTCGAAAAAGGTGATTGGCAGTGTCGTTTCTGCGACTATAAGAATGTTTGCACCGACAAGGAAATGTTAAAAGACTTCTTATGAAATCAAAAGACCATCTTTTACATAACGATTCAGTTCTTAACGGTGAAGTCAAGATTTCAACTGATGATGTTTTACTCCAACCGCGTGCTGGGGTATTAAAAAGCAGGTCAGATGCAGATATAGATTTTACTTATATTTATAGCAGCCCAATGGACACCGTCACTGGTCTTGAGTTTGCTAAAACGTTTTTAGAATTAAACCAGGCACCTGTTTTCTGCAGGTACCTTGACGAAAAGCACCTTGTCACTTCTTTAGAGCTTTACAGTTCCTCTGAAAATTATTGGTTTTCAGTAGGTGCTAGCATCACATATTTTTCATTTTTAAATGATTGGATAAAAATTAATAAACCTAATGCTTCTATAAATATTTCCGTTGATGTTGCTCATGGAGACATGGTTGAGCTTTATAAAGTTTATAATAAGTATTCAAACGTTTCTTGGTGCAATAACTTAATGTCAGGAACTGTAGCTACTTATAAGTCAGCTTACAATGTTTATAGAGCAGGCTGCTCTCATATAAGAGTCGGCATGGGCCCCGGCTCAGCTTCTACAACTAGAACAGTTACTGGTTGCGGCGTTCCAAATCTTTCTGCTGTCTATGAGACTTGGTTTGGATTTTATACTCAAGGTATAAAAGATAACGTTACCATAATCGCAGACGGTGGAATAAGAAATACTGGAGACGCAGTAAAGTATCTTTCCGCAGGTGCGGATGCAATCATGCTCGGAAATTTACTTAGTAAAACTGTTGAAAGCCATGGGTGGAAAGAATCAAAACTTTTAAAGTTTTTCAATAAAATTTCTTTTGGTACGCTCTTTAAAAATCAATACAGATATAAAAATTACAGAGGTAAGGCTTCTGAATCTTTTCAACAAGAGTTTTTTTATAAAAAAACCATCACCCATATTGAAGGGGAGCAAGGTGTTAAACAATACCCTGAAACTACTTTGAATCAGTTTGTCACTAATTTCAACAACTCTATTGCATCTTCTTTATCATA
>Ga0098049_1000009_pt1 | contig 81676 bp, 85 predicted proteins | sample 13BtaG_FD_92582 | JGI IMG/M metagenome (GOLD analysis project Ga0098049, IMG submission 92582) | Marine viral communities from the Subarctic Pacific Ocean - 13B_ETSP_OMZ_AT15268_CsCl metaG | ecosystem: Environmental > Aquatic > Marine > Oceanic | place: Subarctic Pacific Ocean | collected...
GGATTTGCACATTGGCAACACCGCTTCAATTCCAAAGACGACGCTATCGCATTCCTTTGTCGTTGTCCTCATCAATTGATTCAAGTGAAAGAAGGCGACGGACAATATGAAGTTCGCACCACATACATGGAGGGATATTGAATGTCAAATGAAGCACGACAAACCGCTGGTGCAATCCACATTTATCTGATGGAACAGGATGAACTGCTCACAGCAATTGAATCCGTTGAAAGAGCGATGAACACATTCAGAACTCTCAATACACACACGAATGTTGAAGCAAATACATACGGCGACATTCTGGATATGTTGAAGGCAAAGAAAGACCTCAACGAACAGCGACTTGTCAACCTTAGACAAAAATTAGCAACGGAGATGAAAATATGAAATGGACAGTTAAACTGAATGGCAAGCCTGTATTCCAGAGCAAGTCGCTCAAGGAATGCTCACGATATGTGAACAAGAACATCAAGCGAACTGAGAACACTCGTGTGTCAATCAGTCGCATCAATGGAGGCGTTTGAATGATGTTCTCAAGCAATAATGGGAATCCCATTTACTACGATTCATCAATCAACATTTTCTTTTTCCTAAACGAACAGGGCGAAGAAGTTCTTTGTAGTGAGCAAGGTGAGCGTCTATGAACATATTCGCATTCCACCAAGACCCACATACAGCGGCATCAATGCTGGATGACAGGAGAGTCAACAAAATGATTCTGGAGTCGGTGCAAATCATCTCCACAGCCGTCTGGGAGGTTGGAATGCCAACACGACCATTGACGAAGGCTGGCACACCATACAAGCCAACCCATCGCAACCATCCCGTTGTCAAGTGGGCTGGAGAATGTGCTGGGAATATGTTCTGGCTCATCCGATACACGAGGGCTTTGGGACATGAGTTTGAAGCACGATTCGGTCATGTTCATTCCTCAATCCAATCTCTGGAGACATGGATGGACAATCACGCTATGTCTGGCAACGGATATGGCTCGGATGGAATCTGGCAACATATCCCAGCGGGACATCGCACTCCATTCGCTCAATGTATGCCAGACAAATACAAATCACCATGCTCTGCTATCGCTTATCGCCAATACTTCTTGGCAGAAAAACTCGATGAGGCCACCAGATGGTTCAAGACTGTGGGAATGCCAGCACACATCGAATCTATGATGAGGGGATTTGCATGACCAACAAGGCCAATCCAATTCTGGTCAGACAGGCCAAGCGTTGGGCTATTGCTGAACGCCAAGACCGATTGCCAGACGAACTGTATGTTGCTCTGGCACAGGGTCGCTCATCAACCTATGAGCGCAAGGTCGTGAAGAACTTAGCCAAGCATTCCAGAATCATTGACATCGAGTCTGCGAGCATTCGCCCGTATGATGAGTTCAGCAAGGATTGGGTATATTCCAAGTCCGTGTTTGGACACACCAACAAATGCGAACTCTGTGGACACGCACCAATCAAAGAGAACTGCATTCTGACCAACCAAGACAATGACAAAGAACTCATCATTGGGAATGTCTGTGTCCACCGCTACATCGAGATTAACGACCCAAAGACAGGGAAGCCAATGTCTGATGAAGAGAAGTCCAAGTTCCTCAAAAAGAACATGACAGAAGCGAAGTCTGAATACAAGCAACAGGAGTTCGCTCAGACCTATCCAGAGGCCATGAAACTGCTCAAGAAGTATGAACGCATGATGAACTCACGAAAGCCCCTCAAGCGTCTGCATAAGACCGTAGTGAACCGTCTGGTGAAGTATGGCTATCTGGGAGGAAAAACACGCATGGCATGGGACACCTTCATGGAGACCGCAGAGGCTGAACATGCCGCTTATCTGGACTACATCTCCAACAGAGAACTTGAGGCTAAGGCCAGAGCAGAACGCAACGCAGAAGCGAAAGTCGCCTTTGCTCAACAGATTGCTCAGAACAGGAATCTCTGGCAGAAAGAAGCAGATGAGTTCATCGCTGTGGGAACTGACCTTGAGGAACAATTGAACTCTTGGGAGAAGGAGATGGTCGGCAGAGTCCAGACCAAAATACGCTTGACAGGAACAAAGTCTCTGCGTGGCGGTTATCTCAGATTCCATGAAGAACTGATTGCCAGACACATGCTCGCCAATGGCGTTGAGATTCCAATGCCTGTGCTGGGAACTGAGGTCAAACTCTGGCTTCAATCAGCACCACTCAACGATTGGGAGAGAGAGTTCTGCACATCAATTATGGGTCGCCTTGCATTAGGCCGTTCATTGTCAGAAGGACAAATCAAGGTCATTGACAAAATACGCAAGAAGGTGAGCAAGTGAAACAGAATCTCCAATACTACATGATTGACTTCAACCAACCATCTCTGAGTCCAGAACTTTTCAGATGTCCTCAACATGGTCATGTGCTGAACATGATGGTTCAGTATGCTCATAATCAAGGCTGGCTGATTGTCCCTATGGGAGACTCAAGACCAAGTGGTCAGCAGATGAATGTTAAACTTCAATATCCAATCCACTTTGAGTGATTCAGATGGATGAGGTCGAACTCACCAGCGATATGATTCCAGATTCTCTGGTCTTTGACGATGATAAACGAGATGTCTATGCCGCTAAGGTTCAGAACAAAAAATGTCCAAAATGCCAGCGACCAGATTCTGAGGTTTGGGAGTTCATATTGAAGCCGATACACCAGCATCCAAATCATCTGCTGATTCATCGGGGCGAAAACTCCTGTGGCTGGAGGTCATCAACAATTGATTTGATGAAACCAGACGGCTGGACAATTAAGGAATGAAACCATTCAGATTCAGGAGTGTTTATATCCTGTGGCTTTCTGGAATGGTCATGCACGATTATCTGAATGGCATCAAATACAGCCTCAGAACCAAGAGGTTCACCACAGACAACCCACGAGTTCTGTATATTGGCAACACCTCATCCACCGTCAAGAAGGCTCTTGATAGTGGAGTTATGCTGAACAAAGCAACCTCTCAAGCAACAATCCTATTCCCATCTGGACACCGACATGAATACATCTGCTATCAAAAAGGAGATGCGCTTCGCACTTTCAAGGCTGAATATGCGTGGCTCGTCATCGTCTTTGACAAGAACAACGACATCGTTGCATTCGGTGATGAAGGCGATGGACATATTGACAACGATATATTCATTGGTCGCTCTGGTGCATGTGAATATGTCAAAGGTCATGTCGAGTATCATCTCAACGACACAGACATGCCTCTGCAACCATATCTGGATAATTGAGGAACTTAACCATTGAGATTAAGCAACCTTCTTATACTGCCACGCCCAGCGTTGGGTATGGGCGGCACAGTTTTCACCTTCGTTTCAGCGTCGGTTGACGATGTTGAGCCAGCCCATGCTGATGTCAAGAACCATCACATAACACTCAAGTTCAGACCATCTGACGCTGATGTTGATGCAACCCCATTCGGTGCTTCTTGCTGGTGGGTTGCCACAGGCAGAGTCATCACAGACGATGTTGATGCGGTTCTGGTTGAGTTCGTTGGCGGCGACATTCACGCATGTGATGTTGCTTCTGGAGTTCCTCACATCACCATCTCAGTTCGTGATGGAGTTTCACCAGCAAAATCCATTGACGCTATTCGCCACGCCATCGCTACTGACACCGTTCAGCCGTTCAAAGCATTTGGTCATGGAACTGTGGACAGACTTGCTTCTTGATAACGGTGGGCGGTGTGTCCCGTCAACATGACCGTTGAAGTTCGCCAATCTGCTCAATCAGCATCTCGCTATGAAGCAACGCTGGCGGGTATGGATATTGCCTTCATATTCCTGTCATCTGCGAAGGGTCGGATGGACTTCACCGTCGAACACGATGGCAAGCCTCTGGGCAAATACAATGTCCTATCACAGCACTCTCTGGGTCGTCTGGCAAAGGCTCTCAAACTTGATGAGGACACGAAGGAGACATTCATCGCTGAATCTCTGACCGCTGGAATCCACTTGCGAGATGGCGAATATGTGCCAGCCCCAATTCCAGACAGGATTGAAATTGAAGTCAGCGAGTATGAGGGCAGAAGTTCATCATTCGGAGTTATTGACACCGATACAACCGCAGAGTTTCTGAGCCAGCCAGATTTGCTGGACAGAATCAACGACATTCTGCATAACAGTCGTGAAACTCCATTCGTCGGAGATGATGCGAATCTGCTTCTGACATTCTTGGTTTTCTTGTCGTGCAAGACTGAGAAGCCACTCAATCTGGAGATGATTGGTGCTTCGTCGTCTGGTAAAACATATCTGACTCTGACCGCCAGAAACGGATTCCCCAAGTCCATGTGTATGGTCTTGGCTGGTGCATCCAAAGAGGCTCTCAAGTATGACTATGACGAGGTGTCTGAGGATGGAGAGTTCATCGTCAATGTAGCCAATCGTTGCATCGTGATTCTGGAGAAGGATGAGTCGTTTGCATTCATCAGAAGGATGAAGCCGTTGATGTCTGGAGATGACACAGAACTTGTCTGGAAAACTCCAATCAAGAATGAGATGACAGGCGAGATTGAGACCAGAGACTTCATCATCAGAGGACAACCATCCTTCATCACATTGACCACTCGCAACCCATCTGAGGCTGAACAAATCACCAGACAATTGCTGATGACACCAGAGACCACACCAGACAAAATTGAGAATGTTGTTGCCAACACTCTGCTGGCAAAGGCTCGCCCAGAGGACTTGTCCATTCACCCAGATTTGCATCTGCTTCAAGCGTCAATGCTCAAACTCAAACAACGCAGAACACGCAACATATTCGCACCATTGATGGCTGAGTTTTTCCCAGCCACATCTGCGAGCCACCAAAGAGACATCAACAAAGTTCTGTCCATCATTGATACAATCACGCTTCTTCACCAGAAGCAAAGACCGACGCACAAGATTGGCGAGACAACCTATGTATTGAGTTCGATAGAGGATAATGTGCTGGGATTGATTCTGTGCGACTTGGTTCTGAGGGCATCTCTGTCTGGAGTTCCAGAGGATTCGTGGTTGATTATGAATGAGATGAAGAAAATGTCAGAATCGAATCGCACTTTGTCAGAGGATAACATACTCCAATGGTTGCACATTCACGCATTCCAATGCTCTAAGAACGCCCTCAAGGAGAAGCATTTGCCAACCCTTGCTGACTCTGGCTTGATTGAAGTCAAGCGTCGTGGAGGCGGCAGAGGGGGCGGCAGAAAGACATGGGGCATTGTCAAGACCAGAGCAGGTCTGATGGAGACCTATGCTCTTGCACCATTGTTCATTGAATCCGTCAGAAAGAATCTCCCATCTGTGATGTTGGAGTTCGATGACATTCTGTCCAAGTGCATCGCATCAGAATCTCTGGCGAAACTTCTGGACAACGATGCTGACTTATTGAAGTCAATAGGTTGCTCAAGCAAATCCGATTCCAAAATCTGGCGAAGTTTGGTTCTGCCAAAGTATCTGACCAAGAAGGCCAGAGGTATTTTCTATGACATCGTTGGAGACAATGCACACAGACCGACTTTGTTTGGTCAGCGATGTTCATGGCTTGACACCAGCATCAAATCCAAAGCAACAGATGAACTTGAGGCTCACAGAGAAGTCCGTGAGAAGGTTCAGAAGGTGGTTCAGTCAAGCGATACAGGTGGCGAGGATATGTGGGAACACATCGCAAATGCACACCTTGACGGTTTTGATTCTGAGTATTCTGCTTGATAAGGGTGGGAGTGAACAGGGTGAATCATGTCAGCAAAGAAACCTGCCAAATCAGCCCTGCCGCCAACCGCATCCAAGAGGCTTGCACCTTTCATTGAAAGAGGCATCGCCAACGGGATATTCAAGGATGAAACCCCTGTGGTTCAAATGTTCAAGAACAAGGCCAAAGACCCAACACTCAAGGAGACTGTTGATTCTCTTGGTGGACTCAGTTCTGAAATCGCTCAAGCATTCTTGACCGACATTGTTCTCACAGACCTCACTTCAATTCTGCGACAGAAGCGATACATCGCCCATGTTCAAGTTTGGTCAGTCTCTCACAACACCGTTGGGGCGGCTTCTGGCAACCCACGACCTGTCTGCAACATCTTTGGACAAGCACAGGTTGAGGATGGCGACGAACTCATGGAAGCGGCTATGTTCAGCATGTCTCTCTGGGATGAGGATGCGGCAATTGGCGACGATGTTGAGCGTGATGGAGTCTATTCAGTCTCTGTGTCATGCAAGAACCTTGACCAACCGACTCTGGACTTTAGACCACTCTCTGGTCTGACCATGTTCCATGAAGAAGAGTTTGCTCACGATTCTGCAATTGACTTGCTCAAAGACACCTATGATGTCATGCCAATCTCTGAACTTGAGGATGATGTGTCTCGTGGTCGCAACGACTATCGCTTGATTGAAGCCACAGTTTCATACGCTGGAGTTCAGAACTCTCGTGCTGGAAACCAATTCGGCAAACTGCTTCTCAAGGATGAATCAACCATGACTCTGGATGCAATCGAGTCTGGTGAATCTCTGATGCTCAACGCTCTTTGTTCCACCGACATCGCAACCCGATTCGGCAAATACTCCAAAATCCTCGCTCTCATCACCACGAAGGTGCAAGGCGAATACGGACTGTCTGCCAACATCACTATGGCTCTGCCTGTGATTCTGGTTGCACCAATTGAAGCCAAGAAAGCAACCGCTGAAACCAAAGAGGATGATGCGGCTGACTACTTCAAGGCTCAATCTGCACAGGTCATCAACCTTGACGACGACGACGATGATGAGGATGAAGCCCCAGAAGCGGCCTCAGAAGCCTCAGAACCTGTCGTGGCTACTCCAACCCCATCTGCACCAGAAGAAGCCCCAGAAGCGGCCTCTGACGACGAGGATGAGGATGATGAGGACATTGACCTCAACCTGCTTCCTGTCAAGGCTCTCAAGGCTATGGCAAAAGGCGCAGGTGTCGAAGGCTACTCCACCATGAAGAAGGCAGAACTCGTGTCTGCACTCTCTGACGATGACGATGACGAATCTGAATCAGCACCAGCAGAAGCAAAGCCAGCAGAAGCGGCTGACGACTTCATCTCTGGTGATGACGACGACGAGTGGGATGATTGGGACTGAGGTGTGCGTAAGCACTTCATATAGGTGGTAAAACGAGGGATTGTTATGGCTAAGAAAAAAGACTACTCCGCTTTGATAGCGGCTTGCGATACAGGCGAATCTATGATTAAGACAAGAACCAAGCACATGAAACTGCAAGGGTTCTCTGGCTCTGGAAAAACGAACTTCTATCTGACCATGTTCAACGACATGGCGAAGGGCAAATCCCCAGAAGAAGTGCTTCTCTGCATCATTGATTGCGACCTTGAAGGACAGGCTGATTTGATTGCTCGTGAGTCAATTCTTGACCCAGCACTTCGACCACGCATATTCAGAAAAATCTGCACCACGCCAGATGAAGTCAACGACATGACTCTGGCATTCATTGACCTCATGCGTCAACACCAAGAGGAACACCCAGAGGGAGTTCGCTTGGTCGTGCTTGAGAATGAAGGGGCATATTATCTGGGTTGCCGCAACCACTACGCTCAATCTGTTCACGGCAAATCAGAGGCTGAACTGCTTCTGTCTCGTCAACAACAGGCTCTCAGAGAAGGCAAGAAAACCCTGCCGACTTTTGAAGAAGGCCAGATGCACTCATACAAGGTCATCAACAAACTGTTTGTCCAGCCATTTGAACGCCTCAAGATGGGCGCAGAACTCTATGGCGCACACTTCTGCTCAACGACTCTGATGAAGAATCGAACAGAAGGCTTTGGAACTCCAAACGCTGTCCAGATAACTGTCTCTGCTGGCCGACCAGACATCACCGACCCTCTCTTTGATTGGATTGTTGAGTTCAGTTCCCAGCAACGAGTCAAGGGCGGAGACCTCCAGACACGCTATCTGTGTCAAGTCAAGAAGTCTCGTGCTTGTCCTCCGTTTGTTCTGGAGAATCCGACTCAAGACCGCTTCAACAAGGCTGTCGCCAAGTCAAGCAATTGAGCATATTCCAACCGCCACCGTTAATATGGGTGGGCGGATAGGTGGTCATCATGAAAGTTCCATACATCTCAGCGACACGACTCAAAATGGCAAAGGATTGCACTCTTGCGTATGAGTTTCAGTATGACCCAAGTGGCGAATCTGAACGCATTCTCAAGAAGAAATCCAACCACCCAGAGAACACTCAAGCGGCTCGCTTGGGGAACATTGTTCACGGTGCGCTTGAGGATTGGAGATTGCCAGATGCAAAGACAGGCAAACCAACCAAGCCAAAGTTTGGTGCATTGATGCGCCATTATGAACTCTGGGCGGCAAAGCCAGAGTTCGCTGTGGACTTTGAGTTCTATCAAGACGGCAAACAGATGCTCAAGCGATGGTTTGACCGCAGAGGCAAAAGCCCTGTCCGTGTCTATGCAACAGAGCAACCGATGGGTCAACATAACGCACCATTCATTCTGGACAATGGAGTCCCTATCTATGGATTCATTGACTTGATTCTTGAGCATAAGGATGGCACGATTGAACTCGTGGACTACAAGACCAACCGATTGCATAAGACTCAGAATGAAGCAGACACCGATGTTCAAGCGGGGATATACCTCTCTTGGGCGAGGCAGATGTTCCCAGACAGACCACTCAGATTCACCTTCGATATGATTCGCTGGAGTCCTGTATCAACCGTCTGGACTGACGAACAGATTGACTCATTCGGTGGTTGGCTCAAGGCTCAGTATGAATCCATCAAGGTTCTGGATAAGGGCAAAGCAACGCTCGGAGATTCGTGCAAATGGTGTGCGTATCAGAGCATCTGTCCAGAAGTTCAGACGCTGATATTCAAGGGCGCATTCGACCTCGTTGCATCTGACTTTGACAATGACGATGAACAATTGGATGCTCTGGCAACCATCAAGGCGGCTCAAGGAATCCTCAACAAGCGAAGGTCGGTCATTGAAAAAGAACTCAAGGGCAGACTGAATCCACTTGACCACACAGAGACTATCGAGACCGATACATGGTCTGTGGAATACATCAAGAAGGAACGCTCTGAGTTCATTCCATCTGAGGTTCAACGAATTGTTCCACCAGCGGTGTTTGGACAAATCACATCTCTGAGCAAAGCGGCTGTCGAGCGTGTGTTGCCTATCCTCCCAGAAGAGATGGCGAAGCGTGTCATGGACACTCAAATCAAGAAACCATACAACGCCATGACCATCAAGCGCAAGAAACAGGACTGAAACAGTCCCAATCGGGGCGAACTCTTTTGACCTTGACCGATGTGGTTGGCGTGTGGCAGAGGACAAACCAGACGACAACGAAGTCCCATCATCCAAGTATGGGACACGCAGGTTTGGTCGCTTAGGTCGTCATGATGGGCGCAACATCAAGCGGCTATGGAAGGCCATGATACAGGCTGGGGCTGTCCATCCAGACGGCAATCCGCTGTCATCCACAGAGGTTCTGAACCTGCCCAACCAACCATTCTCTATGAACGCCTTGACCAACCACTTGGCGAACAAACCCTATCTCTTCGTTGAGATGGGCAGAGTTCGTGTCGCTGGTCTGGATGGCAAAACGACTTATGACCAATCCACATGGGTTGCTCGCCCAGATGCTTTTGACCATTTGAAAAAGTGAATCTGTCAATTTTGACAGAAAATCGTTTGCTCAAAAAATGGAACTCTGGAGGTTTGCACTATCCGCATATCGGTGTCAATATGCAAGACCCCCCAAAAGCAAGGAACAAAACCATTGAGATTGCGACATCTTCATATACCCCTAAGCCCACGCAAGGATATGAGCCGATACAGCGCACCACTTATCCGCATCCCAGCCAAACTCTGGGTTTGCATTTTGCCTGTGCTGTTCCCATTGACAATCGTTTGGTTGCCTTTGGTTTTGGCTGATGTTATTGAAATATATTGAATAGGAGATGAATGAAATGAGCAAAGCAAGAATCGCAGAATTGATTGAAGAACTGACCAACAAGACCGACACCCCATTGTTTGAGGCTAACACCGAAGGCAGACTTGGTGGCGGTATGCCACAGACCATTGGCTACAACAATGTGTTTGCTGGTGCAAAGGGAATCCGAATCCTCACAGGTGCTGGAATCCCTCGCAAGTTCATCAACACCAAAGAAACATGGGGCAACGGCAGATTCCCAACACGCTCTGCTTATGCTAAAATCGAGTTCCCTCATCACACCTCTCGTGATGACCAGACCTGCCTCTGTGGTTGCATGGAGATTGGTTCAGAGATTGTCAAGACACTCCAAGAGATGGGCATCAAATCCCAGATGGGTGGCCGCACTTCTTGGCTTGACCGCTGAGTGCTTCATAAGGGTGGGAATCCCCCCTGTGGGATATGAGCATCACGCCAAACTCGTCTGAACTGAGCCGAACTGCTGACATCATGGTGTCGGCTGATGAATTAAGTGCATCCCTATCTGCCATCATCACGGACAATCCACCAGCACCTGTGCGGCTGATGCTCACCCAATCCACAGGCTTGAGCGTCTGGACTTATGACAATGCCAAGACTCTCCAAGTTCTGGTTGACAACAAGCGGCTCAAAGGACTCAAGGTCAAAGACGACTGTATTTTGTTGGTCGAACCCAAAGCATTCTCTGAACTGCTGTCGGCCAAGTTCTCTGGTCAGAATGTTCGCATCCAGACATCGGCAAACAAGCCCATCACAGTCAAAACAAAGGCTGGTGGACAGGCTGTGTATCATGCGGCTGATGAGGATGAATGCCATACCGTTCCAGACCATTGGAGGCTCAAGAAGGACTCCAGCGGCACATACACATATCCGATGTTTGAGGATGAGTCCAGCACCTTGATTGTCAAGGTATCTCGCTCTGAACTCCAGCGTGGATTGGTTGACATGCAAGTGGCGAAAGCACCGTATGTCGTGTTTAGTTTTGGCAAGAAGTCAACCTGCTCATCTGGGCATTGGGGGGCAAAGTCAAATCAATCCACTTCACCGATTGAAGCAGACATCATACAAGGCTCTGGAGAGGTCTGTTTCACCTCCAACCTCACTACTATCCTCAAGGCTCTTGACGGCGATTCTATCACCATTCAGAAGCATGATAAAGGGACATTCCTTGTCCTTGATGCTGACACCACATCTATCGTGGCGACAGAGGCAATCCGTGAGGTGTGAAACATGAGTGGACTATACGACCCAAACAAGAACAAGTTTGACCTCAATGCGGCTGAAATGATGCTTGGCATTGATGATAATGAACGCAACAGAATCCGCATGGCGGTTGCCATTGACTTGCTTCTGGCTCACGCTGGAATCACGGATGAGCAAATCAAGAAAGCGTATGAAGAACGCATCAAGAATGATGTGTCAGACACAGCGGCCACTCTGTCATCCCTCGTCGGTTCATTTGAGAAGGATGATTGAGAGTGATAATCAATGATGCCCAGATTCAAGGACTTCGACAGGCTCTGTCATCATCTGGGATTCTCAACATTCCCTCGCTCAATCGGCAATCCTCGTCAGAACTTCACATACACGACTGAGGACATCTGGAGTCAGATGCGAAAGTGGAATGGCGAATCCTCGTGCTTCATCTCGACTCAAGGATATGAGAACCTAATCTATGAGCAGGGCGGCAGACAAGTGCCTCGCTCAATCATCTATGGTCTGACATTCTTTGACTTCGACCACGAGACAAAAGCAGAGAACGCCTTTGCTGATGCCCAGAGATTGAGTCAGTTCCTTCGCCAGCATAATGTCGCACATTGGGTGCAATACAGCGGCTCTAAGGGGTATCATTTGCAGATAGTCCACGAGCCAACCAGATTCAAGTTTGACCCTAAAGACGGGTCAGCAGAGAACCTCAGAGAGATTATTCACCAAGTCCAAGCACATCTGAAAACCACACTTGGTCTGAACACATTGGATGCTCAAACAATGGGCGACCCAAAGCGACTTTGCAGAATGCCGTTCACAGCCCATGTTGACAGACACGGCAAAACCTCTGGGCGTTATGCGACACCTATTGAACTCGATACGCTGGATGAAGTCAGCCATGATGAAATCGTGAAATCAGCAACCACTCCAAACTTCTTTTTCCCAACAATCTCTGGAGACAAACTGAATCTCAAGGACTTCATTGATTTGATTGGGGTCAATCTGTCAGCACCAGAGACCAGAATCAAACCGATGATTGAGTATGACTTTGGATTCAACGATGTCAAATCAGAGACAGCCAGATTCCTCGCCAGCATGGACAACAAGTGCATGGGCGTGGTCAATGAACTCAAGAGAAGGAATCCCAATCATAAGGCCAGAGTTCACTCAGCGATGTTTGCCAAGAGCATTGGCATCACTCCAGAAGCCTTTGAACGCATCTGGGTATCAATCGGTCAGAAGGTTGGATATGTGGACTTGCATAACGCTGAGTATCGTGCGTTTCAGATGGCATCCATCTTTGACAACGAGCGTATGACAACGCCAGCATCATGCTCAACACTCAAGCGAGATGGTTGCTGTGTCGGTGCTATCTGTCCCAAGTTCAAGGACACAGAAGAGTTCTATGCAGACCAAGAATCAAGCAGAAAAATCAAACGAAGGTGGCGAAAAAAATGAGCAGAAAGACAAAGAAAAAGACGGACTTCTTGAAGTCAGATGACGAGATTAACGACAGACTTGATGGCAATCTGAGTCAGCGACTTGGATTGTTGCGAGCAATCATGTCAGAACTGAATATCGAATGGGCGGATATTGGACTCAATACTCTGTCTGGCAAGAATCTGGTCAGCAGGGCTGGCGCAGAACAAATCGGCACAGCAATTGTTGGTGAACTTCTGGGTCGCCAGCGAAAGGTTGACCATCGTGAACATTGGCTCATCAAGTCATATCTGGCTGGACTTGGATTTGAAATCAGCCACCTTCACACAGGACAGGGCGATGTTGCATCCAGCAAGGTCAGCATCGAGCGAAAGGAGGATGACCTTCTGCCATCACTCTTTGACGACAGGAGGCTCAGACAATTGGGGGCTATGCGTGAAGAAGCAGAACACTCATTCATCGTCATCACCAAGTCATGGGAGGACATCAAACGAGATGCGGCTGAGAAGAATATGTCAACCAGAACTCTGCTTGGCTACATCGCCAGCCTTTGCTCAATCGGCTATCCTCCGATATTCATGCCAGACCATTATGATGCGGCGAATCTGATGCACAGAATCGTTGAAAAAATCGAGGATGACAAGACCAGAATGTATGTTCCCAGACCCAAAGCACCCAAGCCCAAAGAGTATCGAGATGCGATGGTTGAGGCTCTGCCAAAGGTCGGCTATCAGACCAGAAAGAAACTGATTGAGAAGTTTGGTTCTCTGGCTGGGATTGCCAACGCAACCGTTGAGCAGTTCAAGGAGATTGAAGGAATCGGTTCTGCCACAGCAGAGAAGGTTTATGCTGTATTCCACGAGGGAGACCTATGAGCAAGAAGTTCATCATCCACAGGCGAGACAAGTTCAACGCTGGAGACATGGCATCATGTCCCAAGCAGTATTTTGAATGGCTTGACGATTGGCAGGTCATTGACATCACAGGAATCCAATGGTTCAATCTCAACGATTCTCATGTGATTCTGGGAGGTGGAGGACTTCTCTATGACGACTTTGAGCCGTTCATGATGAAAATACTTGGGTCAAGATTGAGGTCGCTCACACTCTGGGGAATCGGCAGAAACCGACACGGCAGAGATGACACAGACCTGCCCAGATTTGGTCAGATGTTGCTGGACAAAGCAGACTTGGTTGGACTCAGAGATTGCATGATTCACGATGATTGGATTCCCTGCCCATCTGTGATGCACCATCTGTTTGATGAACCGATGAAAAAGAATGGCAAAATGGCTGTCCAGCACAGAGAGGACAGGTTCAGATGGAAACCACCAACCGACTTCATGGAGGTCAAAATGCAAGGCAACATTGATGCTCTGATTGAAGAGATTGCCAGCGCAGAGGTTGTCATGTCATCGTCATATCACGGTGCGCTCTGGGGGCTATGTGCGGGTGCAAGGACATGCTCTGTCAATGGATTCAGTCAGAAGTTCAAACATGGATTGCCTCACACAGTTTTCCACACAGAAGTTCATGACACAGCAAACAAGAATTGGATGACTCCATCCTTCTTTGATTCGATTCCAGAAAACAAAACTTGGCTGGCAGAAGCCAGAAAGCGCAGTATCGAGTTCAATACGCAAGTGCAAGAACTCGTTTCCAGAACCGACTTCTCGATTTATGACCACACTCTGAACAAATGAAAACGGGGTCGGCGTTGTCTTTTTTGCTCAAAATAGGGAACAAAAGCGTTGATATTCAGAACTCTTTATAGGGGGGAACTGCCAGCATCAAACATGGCGCAAGCGGCGACAATCAACATGAGCGCAAACAAGCGCACTCTATGGGAAAACACGCAAGTGTCCATTCCTGTTGTTGGTGAAATGTCGGCACTTGAAGCAATTGAGTTCCTCGCTGAATCATGCACCACCATGATTGCTCAATCATACGGGGTCAAACTGCCTAAAGTTCGATTCACTTTCAGACAAAAGCAATCCGCCAAGACTCAGACCGCTGAGAACATTGACTTTGAATACGGTGCATTGTTTCACTTTCCAGACTCATCCACTCGACGAACTGTTGACATCTCAATGAACTACAAGTTCAGCGACTTGACAGAACTGTCCAACAACGACTTGACAACCGATGAAGGACAAATGCTTATCCACAGCATCATCCGAATGATGTGCCACGAACTCATCCACGCCAAGCAATACGCCTCTGGAGAATTGAACACCAACATGGATGGCGACTATATCTGGAACGGAGAAGTCGTTTCAATCAACACTCCATACATGGAACAACCTCACGAGATTGAAGCACATGACGGCGACGGATTCTATGCTGAACACATGATGGCCTTCATCATGGCACACCAATGATTGAGCCGAATATAGGAACAATAGCATTGATATTGCGAAGTCCTTAATAGGGGGAACTCCCAGCACTAATCATGGCGCAAGCGACCACCCACTCCCTTCAACGAGCCGACGAGAGACTTGTTGGTGCAGAAGCACAGAAGGTCAACCAAGCAATCGCATCTGCTTGCGCTAAATACGGTAACAAGTCCATTGGCATCATCGCTCACCGCTTAGACTCCCAGAGAGGACAAGCATGGGGCAACAAGTCCAACGGCGACTGTGTTGTAGCAATTGTTCGCAACGGACAGGTCAAGACTGTCTATCTCCGCAGAGCAACCCAGACCTTCGACCTTTCAGTCAGCCGCACCGATGTATTGGTTGACATGACAGGAACTGTCTTGAAAGCACCAATCATGGGTCGCCAGAACCGTGATGTCCCATTCAACCCATTCAACATGTGAGATGATACAATGAGCCTTGACAACCCAAACCAAATTGACCTAAACGACTATGACATTCCAGAGACCTATGAGTTCAGAGGCTATGAGTATGACCTATGGAGAGCGACCACAGAAGAGTGGTATGCTCGCACAGAAGCACACGGAGTCCGTGATGGCTACGCAGAGCGCATGTATGGCGTGAACCGAGCATGTGTCAAGAAGTGGGTCATTGACGGCGTTGAAATCTGGTGCGTCTATGCTCGCTATGTCAGCGGCTACTGAGAGGGATTACAATGATAACTAAGACAATGAAGGGCGAATGGTCTCAAGCAACATGGGATTCATATCCTCTGAATACATTGGTTCGCTTTGATAGTGAGAAGTATTTCAAAATGCCAAACGGTCATGTCGCACATATCTCTGACAACACCGCTGACATATATCACGATTGGAACAACGCTGTTGGATGCGATGAACAAATTATTTTCCATACGGTGAAAATTGTTCCAGAAGCGATGGAGTTTCAAGGCGAAACAAAAGACAAAATGTTCACGCCAACGACTCGCCATGACGAGCGAGGATTCACCAGCAAAAGCACTCTGACAGACATCATCACATACCTAAGCAACGACTATGCTGGTGAAGTGGCGAGTGAGGTTCAGAACCATCAGACTCACATCACACTATACAAGGATTGATTATAACGGTGGGACAATCCCCTCAGAGTATGCTCTGGGCAGAATCATACCGACCACAGACTCTGGATGATGTCATAGGCCAAGACCATATCATCAAACGATTGAAGTTCATGATTGAGCAATTGCACTCATCTGGAGGCGATGGAGGATTCCCTCATCTGATGTTCGCTGGCAACGCTGGGACAGGCAAAACCTCAGCGGCTATGGCTCTGATGAGGTCAGCATTCGGTGATGATTGGAGGTCGAACTTCATGGAACTCAACGCATCTGACGAGAGGTCAATCCAAGTCATCAGAACCAAAGTCAAGGACTTCGCCAGACGAGGTGTGATTGGTCAGTATCTGGTGAATGGCAAAGTTCGTCAGATTCCATTCAATGTGATATTCTTGGATGAGTGCGATAACCTCACTCCAGATGCTCAAGCATCGCTCAGACGAATTATGGAACTCCACTCAAAGACGACGAGGTTCATCCTGTCGTGCAATTATCCGCATAAACTGATTGACCCTGTGAAGGACAGATGTGCATTCTCTGACACTCGATTCAGACCAATTGCCAAGAAAGACATCTCAGAGGCTCTCAGAGGCGTTGCAGAGCGTGAGGGTCTGGATATACGCCCAGATGCAATTGAACGCATTGGAGAGGTCTCCAGAGGCTCTATGCGTAAAGCATTGAACACATTGTTCGCAACGACCAGAGTGCCGATGACAGCGACGATTGATGATGTTGATGAGGTCGTGGCTGAACTCAGCCCACAGGCCAGAACCAGACTACTCCAGACGGCATTCAAAGCGGCGAGTGAAACAGACCCAGCCAAGTATCGAGAACTCGCCAGACGAATGGACAAGCAGGTCGAAGGTCTGGCTGAGTCTGGATTCTCTGGCTCAGACATTCTGGATTCAGTTTTCAGAGCATGTGCGGCAGACAACAAAATGCCTGTGGCAATTCAACGCACGATATTCAGTTCAATTGGCGATGCCTTGCATCATGCCAGCATATCCCAAGACGACATTCTGACCGTGAAAGCGTGGTTAAGGAGATTGAAAATATGAGTGATGATAACAGCGAGATAATGTTCCTATTGAAAGAGCGATTGCAGATTGGCAGAGACCGATATGGTCATGGCATCAGAGTGATGGATGACACACGCTCATGGGGAACTCCAGCAGATTCTTGGGCAGAGATGGGACTTGAAGAAGCCCTTGACCTGTGCTTGTATCTGAGTGCGGCGTTGGTTCGCATTCGTCATGCTGATGAAATCAAACACGATGCACCTCCAGCCCCATCTGATAAGAAGGTGGGACTCATAGGGAGGGCGATAGCATGGATAAAGAGCCACTTCTGATTATCGCCATTGACTATGAGGAACAACCAGAGTTCATCACCAAAATCCGATGCAAGGGTCTGGATGGTCGCTCTCATGTTCTCAGAGTGAAAGCACCACAGCCCAGATTCTGGACAGCCAAGAATCCAAACGGGATGGTCATTCCAAAGCAAATCAAATCAATCAAACCGTCTGTCAAGACTTCTGTTCAAGGTGAACCACTCTGGGAGATTCGTGTTGACCTGCCATCTCAGATTCGTGAGGTTCGTGAGTTCTTCTATCCACATTATTGTTCAGATGTTTCATGGCCGAATCTGGTCAGATGGATTGCTGGTTGGGGTGCGGTTATCGAGGTCAATACGGACAAACTGAAATCCACAGCAGAAATCCTCCGCCCCGTTCACATCAAAAAATCAAATCACGATTTGTCAGAGTTCAAACTGAACGCTCTGTATTATGACATTGAAACAGCAGATTCTCTGGACATGGAGGGAACTCCAGAACCGATTGTCTCCATAGCCATCTATGACGAGGCCACAGACACTCACGAATGTGCAACAATACGCCACACCAGCGAGCGTCAAGTCAGACGATTCATGTCCAGCCAGAAGGCTCTGGAGTCCGTTGTTGAGCATAAGAATCCAATCCCACCGCTGGTGGCTGAAAGAGTCCATGTGCATAACATGGAGGGCGAGGATGATATTGAGCGAGAGGCGGCACTTCTTCATTGGTTCAAGCGAATGCTGGACAAGTATGACCCAGATGTCATCGCTGGTCAAAACATTCTGGGCTATGACAACCCGTATGTCAAGAACCGATGTCGCAACCAACGCAGAGCGATGGAGAGGGAACACAGAGGTGCAGTTCCTGTCTGGGCAACCTATCCCAAACTGTTCACCAAACACAAAGGGCTGATGCCCTCGTTTGATACCAAGAAGGTCTATGCAGAGCAGGTTCAAGGTGCGGCGGCTACAACAGGGTCAGCCAGCCTTGCATGGATGGGAGAGTCCACTCTGGGCTATGGCAAAGTGCCACGCACATCAATCAAAGAGATGATGAAAAACGACCCGATGATGTTGGCTGTGTATAACATCTGGGACAATGTGGTGGCGGCTCGCTGTATGCAGAAACTTGACCTGCTGGCGTTTTATCAGATGAAGGTCGGATTCCATAACTCAACAATCCATGCGGCTCACAGCAACATGATGCTGGTCGAGGACATGATGGGACACTTGCTCTGGGACAGGGATTCTGTCATGCCATCGCTTGATGTTGCTCGCTCTCAATTGAAGTCTGGAGGAATCAGTCAAGGTGGATTCGTCATGGGCGCACCATCTGGCATCTGGAGGAACGCATTTGAATTGGATAACTCAATGGAATACCCATCTGTGATTATCACATGCAACGCTGACATCAGCACCAAAGTCAACCCAGAGGATTATCCAGACGGTTATCCATTCCCTGTGGCAACAACACCGCTGGGAACGGTCTATCGCCAAGACATTGAGGGATTGATGCCCAATATCCTCAGAGGTCTGGCTGGCGAGCGTGAGCGTGTCAGAGGCGAGATGCGGGTTGCATTTGAATCTGGGAATGATGAACTTGGCAAGCGACTCGACCAACGACAGCGGGTCATGAAAGAGAACATGAACTCGTGGTATGGAGTTCTTGGTTCTGGTGCGACAGAAAAAACTGCGGGCAGACCGTTCAGAATGGTTGATGGAGATATTGGCTCTGATATAACAGACATCGCCAGACGACACAACGATTGGAACAAGCACCTCATCAATCGCATCACACTTCTATTCAGCAAGGATGGCATCTATCCAGACCCAGAAGCATTGAGACATCAAAACATTGATAGACTCCCATCTCATGGCGAAGGTGATGCGGAGGTCGTGCGACTCCGTTTTGAGACCATCTATCAAGACACAGATTCATGCAAGACAGCCATCGTCAATCACGATGAGGCTGAGGCCAAAATCAGACCGTTCACTCCAGAGGACATCATGTCATGTGCAAACATCATGACCAAAATCCTCAACGATTCCTATGATGAGTTTGTTCAGACAACGATTGGAGTTCCTAAGAATGAGTTTTTCAAAGTGAAGCCAGATGCCTATTATGCCAGATACTTTCAATGGGGAGTGAAGAAGCGATACGCCTATGTTGACTTCGATGGCAAACATGGTTATCGTGGTGTTGAGATGCGACGGTCATCCTCACCGCAGGTTGTCAAGTCATGTCAAGAGCGATTGTTCAATGCAATTTTGAATGGCGATTCCAGAACTGAACTCAACGGACTCATCAGAGATATTGAATCCGATATGTTGGATGAGACCTTGACTTCTGCTGGAGACTTTGGACAACCGATGGGAATGAAGAAAGAAGGAACTCAAGCATACAAGGCGGCGATGTGGTCAAACAAAAATCTGGGAACTCAGTTTAATCTGGGAGACAAACCCGTCATGTATCTGTCATCTAAGACCAAGAACGGACTCCCAGCCAACAGGCTGGTGGCAATCGAATGGGGCGACTCTCCAGAGGACTACGGCATAGTCGTGGACAGAGCCAAAGCGATTGAGAAGTTCTTTGTTGACTCCAATTCATTCACTCAGATTCTGGGTGCTGTGGGAACATCATGGAAATCCGCCAGAGCAGGGATGAGTCAGTCCAGCATGAGCGAGTGGTTTCGATGACCGCTAAGAGCCAATGGCGTGAAGCCTATGGCCTTCTTCACACTAAATGCCACTTGACCCACCACGAGATTCGTGCGATATTCCAAGAGCATCTGGGAGGGCTGTCATATCACAGGAACATGCTACATTCAGAATACAAGAAGGACAAAGACCGCTGGCAGAGCGAGGCCAATACAATGGCGTTGCTGGTGAACAATCCAGATGTGGATGCGTTTCTGTCTGCGATGAACTCAGTCATTTATGATGGTGGGCAAGCGACTGTTCCTTATACACTTGTCAAGGAGGTCAGCAAACTCGTGAGGTCATGGAATGAATGGGGTGAATCTGAACGGCAGAGAATCAACATTCAGACCAAGAGAGTCCTCGCTCGTGAGCGAACTTCTGGATTGAAAGCGTGGACTGAACGGCACTTGCTGACATATTTGCGTATCAACGGGATAAGGATAGAAGTCTGACTTCTTTAGTTCCCTAAGTGGATATGCTTATATGGGAGGCTGTCGTGGGACAGGATAAGTCGGCCACGAGACAAACGCCGATGACAACCAAAAACAAGGAGACACAGATAATATGGGACTAATTGAAAACATGAGAGATGCCGTTGAGTTCAACGGTGGCAAACTGACAGAAGAACAATACTTGGAAAAAGTGCTGGAGATAATCGAAAGCGAAGGTGGCTCAACCTCCATCGCTTCTCTGAAATCCAACGCATTCAATTCTGCTCGTATGGAGAAGGCTGGAATCACCAGACTGACCATCGGCAAAGACAAGTTCGTTTGGACAACCGCTATGGTTGAAGGAATGCTTTCTGGCAACGCTACACCAATGCCAACAACAACAATGGTCAACAATGTCAATGCACCAGAAGCAACAGACGATGGCTACTTCTATGGAATCCGCCGACGCTCTCCAGATGAATACCCAGAACACATGCAAGCATACATCATCCCTCGTGGTTCACTCAAGTTTGTTGAATCAGAAAAGGGCGAGATGCGCTTGCTTGCTGTCGCATTCAAGAACGGCTGGTATGTTTCCAGCAACGGACCCAAAGGCTGTGGCAAGACAATGGCTATGATGATGTTCGCTTCTGAGGTCGGTATTCCATTCATGCGAATTAACTGCTCAGAAGGTTTCACAGAAGAGTCCTTCATTGGCTACAACACACTCATTGACGGTGAAATCACTTGGATTGACGGAGTTCTCCCAGAGAGCCTCCGATACGGTGCTTTCCTTTGCTTCGATGAGTTCCGCCACGCTCGCCCAGAGATTATGACCGCATGGAATCCTGTTGGCGACTCTGGCACTCTTGTATTGCCTCAGAACAACAACGAGGTCATCAAGGCTCACGCTGACTTCCGCACCTTCGCAACCATGAACCCAATCGAAGGCTACTCTGGTGGACAAGATGTCAACCAAGCAACATCTGACCGATTCGCTATGTCTCTTGAGGCTACATACCTCCCAGCAGACTCTGAAATCCGTGTCATCTGTGAACAGTCTGGTGTTTCAAACCCAGCCATCGCTCGTCAATTCGTGCAATTGGCAAACGACCTTCGCAACCTCAAGGCTCAACATGACCTTGAGTCTGACACATCAACCCGTATGCTCATCAGCATGATGCAAGCAACAACAGATTTGTCTGTTGCTGAAATCGTTGAGTATATCATGATTGGTCGCTATCAACCACACGAAGCCGAACTCATCAAGACAACGGCTCGTGCAAGGTTGTCTGACTACTGAATACAATTCTCTGGTCTCGTGCAAACGGGCTGGGGGGTATTGCACGAGGCTATCTGTGTCTCAAACCCCCAGCCCACCTTGCATTTGATAAGGGTGGGTTCAGAACCCCAGAGCATGACCAAAGAACTTGAACTCAGAGTCGCAGAACTTGAACAACGAATCGCCACGCTTGAAAGAATGATTGATGGGATGGCAGATTCAATTCGACCACGCTCAATGCCACACGGCCAAGTCCGTCTGGACAGATTCGATGGCGAGCGTCATGGATGAACTCTCAGTCTCTGAACTGATTGGTGCGAAGCGACACTTTGCCCCTGTGCAATCATGGTTTGATTCTTGGGGCTATGGAACGCCCTCTGTCTATCCTTTGATTCTGGTGGGTGATTCTGGCGTTGGCAAGTCAACAGTCGCCAGAGCCTATGCTCAGAAGGCTGGATATGACATTCTTGAATCCCACGCTGATTCCAAGCGTGATGCAAAGACATTCAACAAGACATTCAGCGAGGCCAGAAACAGAACCTTCTTTGGTCAGAATCGTTGTTTGATTATCGAGGATGCTGGTGCAATCTCAACCTCAGCATGGAAAACATTTGATGATGTCATCAAGGCGAAAGCATTCCCAATGATAATCATCGCTCAACATGAATCAGAAGTCGGATGGCGTTATCGCAAATCTGGATTGGTTCACGAGATTCCAGAACCAACCGCATCTGACAAGACTCAGTTATTGAACTCAATATGCCCAGACCACACTCCAGAACAAATCTCGTGGATTGCAGAAAACTCATCCTCATGGCGAAGTGCCAAACATCTGGCGATGACTACTCCATCGAACTTCATTGACACACAGATTGAACCTCCAGAGCGAACTCGATTTGGACAGGATGAAGTCTCTGGGATTCTGTCTGGTCAGTATCAGAGCAAGGAACTTTCATCCCATCCTCTGGCATTCATCCAGACCGCAGAATGGAACGCTGGCAATCCAGAACATATCTGCGAGGCCATGAGACTTCACTCTCTGGCATGGGTCGTGGAGGGGTTGTCAAAGGTCTCTATGGCATACACGGCAACGCTCAGAACCGACACTCAACACAAGCCACCATTCAGAAAACGGACATTGAAAGGCTCTGCGAGGGTCTGGTGAAAAACGATAGACTGAGTTCCATTTCTAAGCAAATCAATTTTAGGTATCAACATACCACCCCACCTCTTCAAACAGAGATAGGGCATGTTTTGGGGGTATTTCTCAATGGATTGAGAATCATACTTGTTCAAGCCGATAAGTGGGAACGCTTATATGGGTGGCTGTGCTGGGAAGGGTATGAGCCACTCACCGAATGCGGGAATTGAAGTCAAGAACCCACAGCGAAAGTTCCAGATGAAAAGCCGTGTGCGAACCCTAAACCGTGTCGCAACCGTCATGTCTGGTGAACTTATCAATGTTGGAACACCTGTCAAGAAAGTCGTCGTTGACCCAAGAGGTCGTGCGGCTACTGACGGCGAGACTGTCTGGATTCCTCTGAAAGTTCACGAGGATGAGCGTGTCAACCGTATGGCTCAAGAAGCAATCCTCGCTCACGAAGTCGCTGGTCATCTCCGATACACAGACTTTGGTGCTTGGAAAAAGATTGGCGATGAAATCAAGCGTGGCAACGCTGACCGTATGCTTCACGACTTCACCAACATTCTTGAGGATGCTCGTGTCAACCACCTGCTCTCCCAAGACTTTGGTGGCTCTGGCAAGCGTCTGCTTGCTACTCAGCGCATCTTCATGCAACGCCACCGTGATTCATGGGCTGGCAAGACTGTTGATGAAATCAACCCACGCCAAGCGGCAATCATCGCTATGATGACAGAAGCAATCGCTCACGAACCACACTTCTTTGAACATGTCCCAGAAGTCGTTGCATACATGGATGAAGTTCGCACTATCTGTGCAACAGCAATCAGCCAACCAAACACGGCTCAAGTCATCAAGCAAGCAAAGAGAATGCTCAAAGTCTATCGCACCCACTTCCCAGAGGATGCTTCTGACGACCAAGACACATTCGGTATGCCAAACGGTGCAGATGCAGAAGGCATCATGACCGACGACATGTCTCCAGAAGAGATTGAGAAGATGGCTCAGAAGCAAGCAAGCAAGAATGCAAAGCCAGAAGAAGTCAGCCGTCAGAGATTCCAAGACCTCAAGAAGAAAATCGAGGAACTCAAAGAAGCCGCTGAGAAGGCCGCTAAAGCGCAAGAAGAGTCTGATGCTACTCCAGAGGCTGGAGATGCAAACGAAGGCTCTGAGGGCGAAGGAGAGGGCGACTCTGAGGAATCTGGTGCTGGTGCTGGCGAGTCTGATGAAGAAGCAGACGGCGAAGGTGCTGGCGAGGGCGATTCTGGCGAAGGTGCTGGAGATGGCTCTGAGGGCGATTCTGAGGGCGAAGGCGACTCTGGTGCATCTGGCGAAGGCGAGGGCGAAGGAGAGGCTGACAGCGCATCAGAAACAGGCGAATCCACAGAAGGAACAACCTCTGACGACTTGGGCGACATTGACTCTGGCTCAGACGAGATGAACGCTGGTGGTGCAAAGGGCGCAGACCTATCCGACATTGACATGGATGAGATGTGGGCTGAACTCCAAGCAGAGATGGATGCAGAACGCCAAGACGCTTTCGACATGCAGAAGGACTTCTCTGATGAAGTGGATGCAAGCCAAGACTCCAACGACAACATTGACGCTGAGTTCGACACTTCTCTTGAAGGCGATGAAAGCGGCCACCAATGCCACATCACTCACACCACTCAAGAGTTCATTGACAGAGGCGACATTGATACAGACTCTCTGGCTCAAGGCTTCTTGGACATCGTTGCTGAGAACAAGTCCTCAATCACCACTATGGTCAACGAGATGAAGAGACTCTTGAAGGGCAACAACAACAAGCATGTGCGTGGTCTAAAGCGTGGAATGCTTGACTCCAAGCGCATCGCTTTTCACAAGACCAATGACCGCTTGTTCATGCGAAAGAATGAGCCAAAGCGAGCAGAAGCAAATGTCATGATTCTCATTGACTCCAGCGGCTCAATGGGCGGCTCTCGTGCAGAATCAGCGGCTCGTGCGGCGGTTGTATTCGCAGAAGTCATGGACAAACTTGGCTGGGGCTGTGAGGTCGTTGACTTCTCATCCAGCCGACACACAGCAATCAGAGTTCGCAAGCAAATGCAAGCACCTTTGAACAACATCACTCGTGCGGCTATCCGCCAACCAACCGCTGGTGGATGCAACGGTGATGGCTATGCTGTCGAGTGGTGCTTAGACCGCTTGTCCAAGTTCTCTGGCAACCGCATGTTGTTCGTCTTGTCTGACGGTCAACCATCCGGACCCGCACCTTCTCACATGGACAACGACACCCACTTGAAGTTCGTTGTTGACAACGCACCAAAGGACATTGGATTGTTCTCAGTCGGCATTGACGGCATGGACACAGGCGCATACTACTCCAACGCTGTCATCAACCGCAACAACGCTGACTTGGTGAAGGACTGTATGCCTGTTATCCGCAAGATGGTTCGCACAGTCAAGAACAAAGCATGAGGAATTGACATGACAAAGAAGCCCAATTATCCCAGAGGAATCTGGCCGAATATCAAGCAAAACAAACGCAACCCACGAAGGAGTCCCAAGACGACTTTGACATTCAAGAAGGTGGTCAAGTGAACGAGATTGCAGAACAGACTTCACCATCATACACGATGGTTGGTGAGCATATACCAGAGGTTCAAGCGTTATTCCTCACGCCGATGACAGGCAGAGGCGAGATGCCCAAAGGTCAGCATCCAGAGGTCAGAGCAAAGGCGAATCAATTCATTTACAACATGGATGCCTTCACCTATGATGGCGACAGAATCTGGGTTGACCAATGTGCAAATCCAGCGACTCCAGAATGGTTGCAGGGATTTGATTGGGAACATCATGCTTCCACTCCAAACGGCATCTCGTTTGAACAAGAGTTTGAAATCAATAGCCACATTGAATATCAATCATCAAATCACGAATATCTGTCATCTGCCAACAGTTTGGCTCTGCTCATGCTGGGCTGTTCTGAGATGGCTCTGAGGCAACAACACATGGACAATGGCTATGACCCAGCCAGACATTGGTATTCGCTCTTAAACCCTGTTTGGCAGACCATATTCGACAAGGCTGAGTATGATGCCAGAGAATGGACTTTTGGAACGGAGAGGACACTCAAACTGACGGTTGTTCAAGTGATGGGTTTTGATGATGACACCAACACCGTTTATGCTCGGATATTCCAGCCAGATGGTGCATCTGACCAAGACGGTCTTTGTCGTGAAGGAATCGCTCAGAAAGCACTCCTATCATTCCCATTCAACAATGTGGATGGCGTTGAAAGAGGCGACATCATGATTGTCTGGACAGACCGATGGATAAGTGCAGACTCACGAGTCTTTGATGCTGTGAATCTCACCGACCATCCATCACCATCTCACATCTCTGCCAGAGCAAGAGATTGGTTGACTCACGATACTGACACCCCGATTGTCAACCTCTCCAATCCAGATGCAATCAAACCTCCACGATACTATGGAACAGGCATGGCTTTGGAGGTTGGAGACATCACGCCGACTCACATGATTCATACATCTCGCAACAACGCATTCGGATTCTGGATGGCGAGCAAATTGTATTCTGAACTCTGCCAATCTGGAGACATCACATCTGGCGATGTATCGGACTCGATACCCGATTTGTTCATCCCAGCATTCAGAGACAAACGAGGCCAGAAAGTCATTGACTTGGCGAGTCCATTCTTCCCACATTATCATGATGAAATCAGATGTTCAACATGCAACGGCAGAGTTCTAATCAAGGCCAGACCAGACAACAAACAGACCAAAGCAACCTGTCCACATTGTTCAACAAAGGACACGATTCTATTCCCACACCTTACACCAACCAACACGGTTAAAGCGGTGGGACACGACGAATGAGATGTGATGAGACATGGCAAAAAGGATTCCAAAACAATTGAAGCGAGCAATACTGACCAATCTGGCGAAAGCCAACGGGGAGACCCTCAATTCTGCTCAATTAGCAGAGCGTGTCAATGCTGACCCAGAACTCCCAGAGAACTATCGAAAGACGGCCAAACAATTGAACTTCGTGATGAAGCAGATTGGTCAAGAGTTCGATGATGTGAACCAAGTGATTCTGAGTCGCAACGGTGTCAGCCATCATGGAACTGCCAGATTCAGAATGGGCTTTCAAACCAACATGACATTGGCTGAGGCTGAGAACGCTGTGGGAGTCGTCAAGAAGCCCAAGAGCAACCTCAAGCAAATCACCGTCAATCTGCCAGAGGACTGTGTTGAATACATCAAAGCATGGCGAGCAAACGGCGTTGCCGCTGGTCGTGCTGTTGAAGCACTCATCAGAGCAGACATTGAAATCAATGGGTTGCCAGATAATGACGAATAGAATCAGCGTCAATAAAGGCTCTTGGCTGGGCTTCTTTGACCCAGATGGTCTTGAGACCCACCAGAAGCGTTTGTTCGTCAATAAGAAGGTCTGGAGAGCGTTTAACGAGCAACAGATGATTCAGTATGAACAGGACTTGTTCAATCATTTCAGAAAGTATGGATTCCCACATTGGGACATGACCAAAGTTCAGAGGCAACGAGTCATCAAGAACATGCTCAAGTTCGACACTACTGAACTGCTGGTTGAGGACTCAATACTCAGACAGTTCATGCTTGGGTTGGATTATGCCAATTCATTCATGCCTCACATCTGGGACACCAAATGCAAGAACTACAAGACTCCAATGGAGTGCTTCAATGACGATGAAATGCTCAAGAAGGCCATCAAGAAGCGGCTCAAGTATGGAGACAACATGAGCGAGGCTGGGATGCGTAAAGCACTCTCTTGGACATCTGGAACTCATCGAGTATCGAACTTCAAACCGACGATTGCCAAATACATCTATGACAATTATTCTGGCGATGGCAAAGTTCTGGATTCTTCATCTGGATATGGAGGCAGATTGTTTGGGGCGGTTGCATCCAAGTCGGTCAAGTCCTATGTTGGAACTGACCCATGCGAAAAAACATTCAACGCTCTGGAGGACATGAAAGCCCACTTATTGAAGTCAATATCGAAAGACATCACTCTCCACCAGAAGCCGTTTGAGATTCTGGAACTTGAAGAGAACTCATTCGACTTGTCATTCACCTCGCCACCATATTTTGACACAGAGGAATATGCCTATGATGAGAATCAATCGTTTGTCAAGTTCAACACCAAAGCCAAGTGGCGGGATGGATTCTTGAAGCCGATGATTCAGAGGAACTATCGCTGGGTCAAAGAGGGTGGATATTTCATCATCAATGTAGCCAATGTCAAGACCTATCCAGACCTTGAGAATGATGTCGTTGCCCTATGCAAAGAGGCTGGGTTTGAGTATGTCAAGACCTATCAGATGACGCTCTCTGGATTGCTCACAGGCAAGAAAAAGTTTGAACCGATATTCGTGTTTCAGAAGCCTCAATCCCATTGATGTGGATTCCACTTGGGCTTTGGTTGGTTGCGCTTTCGCCACCATCTTATGACATATTTGCCGACCAGAAGCCACCAGAGAATCTCAGCGATGACCAATAAGGTCAATGAGAATCCCGTCAATCCAAACATATTATTCTCATCTGAAAAGGCGGGTATTCAATCTGGTGAACAAGTGGGTATTGAAGCATCTGGTGAAACGCATCTGGTTCAATCCAGAGTTCAAGACCGTCGCAGTATGCGTATTGAGACCAATACCGAATCCGAATGACATGTCTCAAAATCCCACATCTGGAAACAAGAACAAAACGAGTCAGATTGCAGAAGCATTGATATACCCCCACCACTACGGCAAGACATGGACAACCGAACCCCATCCCAGAAAAAGACCGCCGCACGAAAGCACCACCTCGCAGGTTTGTATCACAACGCATTCTTGACGACCAGCCAACCCGTATTGGGCGTTGACATTGACGCTCATGATGCAAACAAACTTGTTCGCAACGGCTGGGCTATGATTCATGTGTTTGGAACAAAAGTCGTGCTTGGACAAACCAAGACAGGCTCAAAGAACTACGACAGCAATTGCACTCTCAGAGTCAACGGCTACATCTCACAGATTGCTCGCTACTCCAAAGACCCAAGCACTCGTGTTGACATGTCCTCTCTGATGAACATGGCTTCACTACTCTCCAGCCACTACTTGACTCGCTGGTATTGAAGCCCACCATCTGGCAATCCCCGCCCTTTGATAAGGGTGGGATGCCCCCTCTGGGGCTATGACAAGAATGTTCAGAGTCCGTGTGGACATGGGTGCAGACGGCTGTATAGATTTGACGAGCGAAGGCAACATTGGCGAGGCTCTCAGAGCCGCTTATGATGAATGCAAGAAGCGCAAGGCCAACCCGATTGCTATCAATGTTCAACAGGTGGTTGAGCAGGGAAAATGGACAGCCGTGATTCCCTCACGCTCGTGAGTGTGGGTCAAAGCGGCAATACAGGCAGAATGCACATCATGGCTGGTGTCAGCCCTAAGACGCTCTGTGGGCGTTCCACAGACAATGCAATCGTGCATGACGGCGAGTGGGTTGATGAAGTCCTATCTCTGATTCAGAACCAGACCAACGGAGGCGTTGGAACATCGGTCTGCGCCAGATGCAGAGCCAAACTCAATCCATCAGAAACTGTGAATACCCCCAACGCATAGTGGGATTATCATGGGGGATGAAATCGAGATTCAAGTGCCTGTTCTTTATTGGATAGTCGCTGGCAAAAAAGGGATGGAATTATGGGGCTATGAAAGGGAGAGCGACCAGAAGGATTGGTCTCCAAGCAAGAAGCCAGATGTGAAGGTGAAAATCCATCCACTCCATTGGGACTTTGAGATTAACCAACACGATGGCTCTGGCAGGGTCAGAATCGGTGCTGGATGCCAATACAATCCACTCCAGATGATTGAGGCCATGTGGATTCATCTGGCTGAAAAAGACCCAGCAGATGTCGTCGTTGAGATTGATATTGACTTTGCCAATGCAGAGATTGAATGGAACAAAAGCGACACTCCATTTGGAGAGAACTTCTCATCAGATTGGGAGTGATTGAGATGATTGTCTGGGTCAACAAAACCGAATCTGGTCAAACAGAATTGAAGGGCTACAACAAGTCAATGCAGGTGATAACCAGCATGGTTGAGTCTGGCGATGATTGGACAATCACCAGCAGGTCTGGTGAGCAATATCAGATGAAAGGCGCAGGTTGTCCAGACCCAATCGAGTTCATATTCAAACTAATATCTCCACGCAAGAAAATGGAGATTGACGATTCAGTTCCTTATCTCCGATTCCAGAGCAACACCACAGGTGAACTCTGGGAGGTCTGGGGAGTCCGATGACCCAGCGCAGACAGCATTGAAGTATATCAATGTATATGTTCCATCAATGTTTATGTTCCTTAATTGACTTAAACCTCAAAGCACCCCATAATCGGCATGGGCAAGCGTGAGGATGACATCAAAGCATACATCAAAACCAATTTTCCAGAGTCTGCCAACAAGATTCGCCAGAGCATGAACTTTGCTCAATTGACCAGATTGGTGCAAGACTTGTCTGGCGGTATTCCAAAAGTTCTGGGCGATGTTCCAGATGAATTGAAGGACACTCGGATATTCGGCTCAATACAACCAACAACGATAACGACGACAACCACGACTTCTTCTGATTCTGGTTCTGGTTCTGATTTGACAATCGGGACAGTTTCAACAACAGCGGCTGGTGGACAAGCGGCGGCATCAATCACAGACAACAAACTGAATCTGGTTCTGCCCAGAGGTTCAGCGGGTTCAACAGGTTCAGCAGGTGCTGATGGAACATCGGCCACAGTCGCTATTGGGACAACCTCGACGCTGGCGGCGGGTGCATCTGCGACGGTTGCCAACACAGGGTCAGCATCAGCGTCTGTGCTTGACTTTGGCATTCCACAGGGCGCACAGGGCATTCAAGGGATTCAAGGAATACAGGGCATTCAAGGAACGGCAGGGACAGATGGAACTGATGGAACTGATGGGACAGACGGCACAGATGGGACAGACGGTTCAGCGGCAACAATCGCTGTCGGCTCAGTCTCCACAGGGGCGGCAGGGACACCAGCGACGGTGGCAAATGTTGGAACATCATCAGCGGCAGTTCTGAACTTTGGAATCCCTCAAGGGGCGCAGGGGATTCAAGGCATTCAAGGGATTCAAGGCAACGATGGTGCTGACGGCACAGACGGCACAGACGGGACTGATGGGACAAACGGGACTAATGGTCAAGGAGTGCCAACAGGCGGGTCAGCAGGGCAGGTTCTGAGCAAAATAGATGGGACAGACTACAACACTCAATGGTCAGCGGCAGGTGCTGGCTACACAGATGCAGAAGCGGTTGCGGCGGTTGAAGCAGAACCGACTCTGGTTCTGACAGGTGAGACATCACTTGGTCAAGTTCCAGAGGACTTGGTGGCAGTTCCAACGACATTCACCAGCGGGTCGAATCAAGTTTCAGTTCCAGACGGTTCATTCTTCAATCTGGGCGATAAAATCTCCACGACTGTTGACCCGATTGTTGATTCTGGCGGGTCAGCGGCACAGCCAAACAAGGGCATTATCATAACAGCAATCAGCGGCAACACTCTGACAATCAGCAAGACAATCGGGACATCAATAACCACCAACACAGTATTCAAGCGGCCAAGAGGTGTGCCATCAATTCTGCCAGAAGCACCGTATCTGTATTCAAATCCAACGAACTCAGCAGAGGTGCAATTGAGTGCTGACAGGGCTGGTGGGAATGATGCAATTCTGAGAATAAACACGGAGTCTGGTTATCTGAGACTTGGCGCACAGAACGGTTCATTCTGCCACTTCTATACAGACAGGGCATACTTCTATTTCAACAGGCCAATACAAATGGATGGTGGGGCGTTTTACGCATACAACGATGACCTTGAAATCAAGACTGATGACTCTGGTGCTGACCAGCCCACGAGGATATTCATTGACGCACAGGTTGACCCTTGCAGGGTCGGCATTGGGAATGGATTCACAGCATCATCGTTGCCAACAAACACACTCCATGTCAAGACAAGTCAATACCAAGCGGGTGGGGGTTCTTCTGGAACTTATGACAACATTGGAGATGGTGCTTATGCGGCCAGATTCCAGACAAACAATGGGAATGTTGGAATCTCAAAGTATGGTGGAATCCATCTGGACAATGACAACACAGCCCCTCTTGATGGCGCAGATTGGTCAACCCAGAGATGGCAGATTGGTCAGCGAGATGGAGAACAATTGGACATCTCGTTTGGAACTCCACTCGACACGAATGTTGCGGCTTCTGACACCAAACTGAGACTCAAAACAGACGGCAAGGTTGGGATTCTGAAAGGGGCGACTGACCCAGCCCAAGCACTTGATGTGAATGGGACAATCCGTCAGTCAAATGCCACCAATGCCATCATCCATGCAAATGCGAATGGCGACTTGGGCGCATTGACTGTTGGGTCTGGATTGTCATTATCTGGTTCAACCCTCACAGCCACAGGTGGTGGAGGTGGCGGTGGCTCTGGAGACTTCATTGGCTTGACAGACACTCCAGCATCATATTCTGGAATGGCTGGCAGAGTTCCAGCCGTGAACTTCACGGAGGATGCTTTGCAGTTTGTTGACATTTATGGTGCGCTGGGAATGTTCATCGGTGATGCCAACGGACAGGTCGGCAACAGCAACAAAACAAAACTGATATTCGATGCCTCTTTTTCTGTTGCAGATGTATCATCCAACACAGCGGTTGTCAGCGTTGCTGGAGGCGGTGGCGGAGGCGGTGGAGGCGGTCAATTGAAACCCCCAACATCTGGGACAATCATAGGTGGCGGGACAATTCCAGCAGGGATGAATCGTGCCATTCTGATTGACGGTGGCGACTTTGAAAATCCAATCACTTTGACTCCACCAACCACGACAACCCACGACTTGACAATCACCATGTATTCAAATGACAGGGCGATTATAGACGCTGGGAATGATATGTTCTCCTATATGGATGAAGAGACAGGAGAATCAGAGACTCAAGCAATTCAGATATTCAGCGGAAAGTCAGTTCAATGCACATACATGACTGACCCATTGGGTGATGGTGTAAATCGCTGGTTCATCATTGGCAACATTAACAGGGCTTTCAGATTCTTGCTCTGATATTGAGTTCAATAAAGGTTCAAATAAGTGTGGCTGTGGTTTCAAAATCCATGACGACTCACGACCCTCCAGATGAGAATACCGAATATCATCCAGATACAGGAATCCGTCTGTGTAAGGTGTGCAGGTTGGAGATAACTCTGATGAACTCCAGAATGCTTTATGCCAAAGTCTGCGGCAATTGCTATCTGAAACATAAGGCAGATGAAAGAAAGCGAAAAGGACTCAAATAGGTGGAACTGTCGCAGAGCAAATATGGCAGAGATGCACGAATCAGAGACCTTCGCATACAATCGCTCATGGGATGAGATTGAACAGATGCTGGACAAGGCAGAAGCCAAACTACACATTCACGAGATGGGAGTCCAGAAGCATAAGCATCGAATGAAGTCGAGAGAGTTCATGTATCACGCAAGGAACTTCAAGGCGTTGCAGGGCGTTGTCAAGACTCTCCGCTGGACTCTGGGTGCAAGAGGCGTGGACAATCCACTTTCATGACTTCAAATAGGTGGGCGTTGACTGTCCTTCTATGATAACCGACGACCCAGCAGAGTATGAACTCTGGCAACAGGAACAAGCCCACATGGAACATCTCGTTGAGGAATATCATCAAGAGCAATTGGACAAGGCTGAGATGGAGATGGTTGAGATTCTTGGCTGTCTGGCATCATCGCCAGAGTATGGAGATAACCTTCACGCCAACGCTCAGACTGAGATGGATATTGCTGGGAGTTATCTGGCTCAAATCAAAACGATTCTGGATGGTGCATCCAAGCCAATCATCGCTTCAATTCTTCAACCTCTGAGGTCTGCTTTGATTGATTCAGAGTTCATGATTGAAGGAGGGTATCGAGTGCTTGATTCAAGAGATGACAATGTATGACTCGCAACCTTGAATGCCGACGACAGATTCACGAGGTTCTCTGTGGATATGAGGTTGGGCATCAGTTCATTCTGGAGAAGTTTCTGACCGATATGCAAGAGCGACATTGGCCTAAGAGGAACAGAACAAAGCGTCAGCCAATTGGTCGTGTCTCCAACATTCTGGGCGAGTATGTGAGGGCTAAATCTCTGAGCAGAACCACTCATTCATCCACAGGATTAAGCACATTCAAAGTGGTCAAACAGGTCGTCTGATTCGGCATCTCAATACTCCGAAAGTGTGAATAACCACATAGAGAAAGAACCAGATATGTCCGACGATGAGATTGAGAGTGTTGACGATATTGACAAACTGTTGCCAAGCAAGTATGATGAGGCTCTGGTCAGATTCGTTGCAGGTCTGTTGACTCGTGGATATTCAGAGAAAGAAGTCCAGATGAAATTGGTTGAGAATAGCCTGTTTAACTCTCGTGCCTCGCCCTCTGAGTGGCGGTCTCTTATTCGACAGGCCAGCATCGTTGCTGAGGACATTCGATACATGGTTGTCGCTAAGGCTGAGATGGATGACATTGAACATCAGAGATTGGATTCATACTCCAGAAGGCGGCGAGCGATGAGCAGGTTGGAGGCCGTGATTGAATCGGCACATCAACAGGCTGACTCTGTGAGCAAACTCAATTCAGTCTCATTCATGGTTGGTGGACTAATCAAAGCACAGGAATCGCTGGATAAGTTCACAGGGGCGCAAGAAGCCGCACCTCAAGTCGTGGTCAATGTCGGCTATGACCCGATGGAACAATTCAGAAGTGTGATTCAAGACGAGATGAGGACTCTGGATATTGAAGCCGATACCCAACCTTCTGCTCAGTCAGACGATTCTGAACCAGATGAAGAACAAAAAGAATCAGATTGAAAGGTATTGATAGAACCGACGCATTGATATAGGACACCACTAATGGAGAGGCATGACCCAAGATACAGTCAGCCCAGAAGCCCGCACCGTGAACACCCTTGTCCTTGACACAGAGACAGGAACTCTTAACCCAGCCGCTGGGTTTGAGGGAGTCCCATTGGCGAACATCGTCAACAGCCTTGTCAAAGGAAACAAGACAACCAAGACACCTGCTCTTATCCCAGAAGCAGACCCAAGTGTAGTTCGCAAGACCAACGGAGAGAACTCAGTCAACGGCTGGGACATCACCATCACCAACAACCTCACAGGTGCTACTGTTGACTCAACAGGAATCACAGAGATTGGTGAAACAACCATGCAACCTCAACACTCTGGTGTCTCATGGACAAACCTTGTCAAGCAAATTGGTGCTATGCGTGGATGCCCTCAGAACGGTGCTTTCATTGAAACCTTCATTCAAGGACTTCAAATGACAGCCGCTGGTGCTGACGCAGAAGCAATCGCTGACCACTACACCAACAACGGTGTCAAGTGGAGTCCTCAGTCTGGTGCTAATGCAAAGGCATTCATGGATGAGATTCGCCACACCACCACCAAAGCAACCGCTGGCAAAATCATCATCACTCGTGATGTTTGAGTCTGACCAGACAGGTCGGAGTTCCAGAGGCTCTGCCCCCCATGCGGGGGTGGAGTCTCGATGTTGATGAGGCGGGATGACCGCCCACCAGATGCCCAGCCCAGATGCTGGAGATGCTGATGATTGATGCTCGGCTTAGGCTGGGTATGGATTGCTCGCTCAGAGTTCTGGGCAGGTCTCGATGCAAGTGTCTGAGAGTCATCCAGAATTGATGGCCGACATGACGGGCGGGGGTCAAGCCTTGCTTCTCTCAGATGACGGCGTGGGTGTGTCCAGAGCCAGAGAATTATTCCAGACGATAGTGAACAGGGCAGGGGGGATGAACATCTCATTCCAGCACCCAGAGCAAAGGAACTGCCCAGAGCAGACCAGACCCCTCCCCCTATTCAGCCCAATACCATCTATTTTCTGAATCTCGTTGCACTATGGCCTCAAAAATTATGGTGGAAAATCACTATGTTTTTCTGAATATCAATAGTCCCGTTCCATCTCTCCACGAAGTTCACACACTTAAACCCTTTCAATATCATACTACTTATGTTCTTAACAAATAATTAAACAAACAAAGGAGGGGTATGGGACACACACATGTTAGAATACAGAAAAGACATACTGCGTATATTGGGGTATGTGTCCTCTGGATAGGGGGTTCGTTTGATTCATTTCACTATCCCCCTTTAGGGGGATAACTCCAGCAACCCGTTTCTGAGCGTCTAAACACCCCCAGAATCAATTCGTTTCTTTTCTGGGTGCAATTCCAGCACCTCTCAATTCCCTGCTCAATTCTTTGATACATCAATACTGTCTGCCCCATCGAAAAACCCATTGAAATCCACAGGTGGGAGATTAGGTTCTTAACTGTGGGAACATCGCCAGAACTCATGGACAATCCACCGACAACCCGTCAGAATCTGGTCAGAGGCAACGACGACCTCTGGGACATTGTTATGCGACATGTGAAAGCAAACCGCAGATTGAGGACAATTCTGTATTGCTCATTCGCATTCAATCTCTGGATGGCGAGCCACATATTCTTGGGCTGGACACCATAACTTTCTTGTATTCGACATTCTTGAGTCGAGGATATGCGCTCAGATTGCCAACACCCAGATTGCCTCAAGCAAGACCTCAAAGACGGATTCAGATACTGTGATGGTGAGCATCGAATGTGGGCTGAGAAGCGCACTCTGGATGGTCTCGCTCAGTCTAAAACACAGCAAGAGGCTGTCGCTGTTTTGACCAAGTTTGCATTGAAGTGGCAACGCATCTGAGCAACCAACACCGATATAACCCCCGAATCGCAACGATGTTGTATGAGTCAGATAACTCACGCCTCTGGAACAGGAACAACAAGTCTGGTGATAGCACCGACACTTGCTATGCTCAACGGATTCATCATCGCTGGTGGATTGACACAGGTTGAGATTCATGACTGTGCTGAGGTTGCTGACATCGCATCATCGAATCTCGTGTATAAATTGGTGGCCGCATTTGGTCAACCAATCCAGCAAACATTTGAAGGAGTCATGTTCATGAAAGGACTGACAATTGTTTTCACCGCCGCTGATGGAACTGAAACATTCACCGCCAACATCGAGTGGGAGTGATTTGGAGAATGACATTCAAGACTGACCAGATATTGGACTCGATAATTGTCATCTGCCAATCTGGAGACAAAATCGTTTCTGTCAATTATCAATCTGGAACACTTCTGGCTGAGATGGATGGAGATTTGACTCAAGCCCAAGTCGCTGTTGTTGAAGCGATTCTGGATTTGCATCGTGGGAACTGCAACATTGAAACTCAAGGAGTTCTGGTTCTGAATCCAGACGAACCGATTGACAAGTGGATTTATGACCACGACCCAGATGAACCTGTCAATGCAATATCTCTGACGGTGATGTCCTATGAGGGCAAGCGATTCAAGTGCAAGACACCACTCAAGTGCCGACCAGCGATGGAGGGTGTGTTATTCTGCAAGCGATGTCATGCGCTATCTCAAGAAGAAGAATGACATTGAGAGAACCTATCCATTGATATACTTGCACATCGTGGCAAGAACATGACCGACATTGAATATATCCGAATGCCCCATCTCGACCAGCGGATTGAGGTCGTCATGAATGCGGCTCGTCTGATTCAACAATCCATATTCCCAGACTGTTGTTATCAGATGTCAGAGGCGATGGCTGGTGCGCTTGAGATTCTGGGAGTTCCAGCATACGCTCAAGCATGTGATGTGTATGGATGGAATCACGACTTCTTGAGATACAAGAAAGGCGACCACATCAGAATCGAAAATCATAACGACAACCTCAAGAAAAAGAAGAAAAACACACGCCATCCACAGCGAAAGTCCAGCAAAGGCAAACCAATCAAGCAGATTGACCCATACACTCTGGCAATATACCACGAGCAAGAGGTTCAAGGCACAGGTTATGACGGCCATGTCATCTGTATCGCAGACGGATGGATTCTGGATGCAACCGCTGGGCAATTCCACAGGCCACATAAGAGCCTCAATTCACACGCTCTCAACGCCATCCCACTCATGGCATTCCAAGAATATCCAGAAGAGTTCAAGCAAGCGTGGTGCGAAACCAAGTTCATGGTCGAGACAAGTTTCAATCAAGGGTTGATGGCAATCAGCAAAGAATCCAAAACCGATGGACAATTTGCATATTGCCTCAGACCAGATATTGAACCCGATAATTGGTTGGACTTCACTCCGACAGCACGAACAAACATTCCCATCTGTCAGAATTGGATTCTGGAGATTGCTCAGAGAACTCTGGATGGAGATGTGTCCTTTGACATTAACGAACTCCACGAAAAGTTTGGTTGATTTGATAACGGTGGGACTGATAGGGCAAACCATGTCAGAAGATGAAACTCCTGTGGATGAAACAGAAAAAGTCATGCAAATCAATGGTCGAAACCAGAAAATGTGGGAACTCCCAGCGAGTTCATCACCATCTGCGGTTGGAGACAAACTCATGATTCTCATGATGGCAAATCCCCAACAGATATTCAGAGTTTTCAGAGCAGACGAGATGATATTCATCGCCGCCATCGAGGGTGAGGAATGGTCAAAAGTCTGACCAATCCATTGAGCGTTGAGCATTTACTTCTTGCCAGACAGTTCTATCGTGAACTCAGAGCAGAGCGACCAGATACTCTGGGAGGATTGCCCTCTGGAACTTCTTGGCTTCGCTGGAGGTATCTCAGAGATGGCACAGTCAGAACTCTGGCACAGGTCAGATTCACAGACGATGACTTCACCATCAGCATCAACCGTTATGCCTTCGACTACTATGACGAGGGCTATGCCATTCTGCTCAAGGGACTCATCCATCACGAACTCTTGCACATCGTCTTGGGTTCAGAAGAAGGTCATGGGCAGATGTTCACATCTCTGGAGGAATCGTGGGAGGAATATCCAGAATACAAGTATCACAGAGCCAAGTTCGTGCGGCAGATTGAACGCATCGAGCGTGGCAAAGGTCGGCTCTGGCAGTATGAATGCCCCAATTGTAGCAAGGTCATATTCAGAACCAGAAAAATCGCCCCAGAGTCGTCATGTATGGTGTGCTGTAAAGCATTGAACAACGGAGTTTGGTCAGAATCCTATGTATTGAGGGAACGCAAAGAGTGATATATGAGATTGATACTCGCTTGACACATGCCCAGAAAGCGACCTGCCATTGGCAAAAGAGAATTGAAGAGAATGACCAGAGACCGAATCCAGAAGGAATTGGAGGCTCATGGTCTTGAATGCGAAGATATGACAGCGGGGTCAATCAAATACACCGTTGCCAGATTCATGAATGAACCAAACCAGATTGTAGCCGCTATCTATGGCTCAATCAAAGACTGTGCATCCATTTGGGTGAAAGAGTCTGCATTCCAAGAACTGAAACCAGAACTGATGGCTTCTCATCCAGATGCAACCGTCGAAGATGTCTCCCTGTTTCGCAGAGGATTCCAATGGTCAGTTCACATCAAGTCTCCAGATGACCCTCTGATTCTGAAAGTCGTTGACAAAGCAGTTCTTCATGGACAAGCACGACTCAACAAGACCGTCAAGCGTCGAGCAGAGGACATACGCAGAGAACAAGCACGAGCAGAGCGTGAAGCGGCTATGGCTGAACGCAAGCGTGATTGGAAATCTGAGTGATTCTTCATATACTGTCGGCCAATCAATCTCTTGGAGGTTGGTGTCTGGTAAAGAGATGCGTTGTTGCTACTCTTTTGCCCTATCACTTCCATTCGGCTCAACATCGAATCGGGTATTTTCAGCCAGACACCGCCTTCATCCTAATCAGATTCTGCAACATTGATACACCGATGTATTGATATATGGAGACTTGCTGGCAGATAACATGGCGAGAGATACAGACCAGACAGAATTGATAGAAAAACTGACCGAAGTGAAGGACACAGCGTCTGCACGAGACAAAAAGTTCGTGGGCGACCTATGTTCAAAAGGTGCAAAGTGGGATTTATCCACACCCCAGATGAAGTGGGTTCGCATCTTTGTTGACCGATATTGCACAGACACCAGCACCACAGGTGTCAAAGCAGAAGGCAAATCATTCACCACAGTTTCAGACACCAGCACTTCATCCTCATCTGTGAGTGAAGCAGAAGTCGTTGAGATGAATAACCTTCGCAAATACCTGCCAGCACGAGACCAGAACTTTGTTCAGTCCCTGTGCCGATTCCACCAGAAGCGTGGATTCTTGACAGGTGGTCAGATGCCTCACTTCAAGCGACTTCTTGCTGAGGCTCGTGATTTGAAGTCCACTCACGCTGACCGCATGGCGGCTCGTGATGCGGCTCGTGTTGCTCGTGAAGCAGAAGCAGAACGCCTTCGCATCCTCCACACTCCTGTTGACGATGCTGATGCAATCACAGGCTTTGAGGCTGTCATTGAAATGTTCGATGCGGCTGGCGAGACTCTGACCCAGACCAAAGTTCACCTTCTGGCTGACGATGGCACAGAAGTCGTTGTCCGTTCCAACCGTCGCAAGGCTGAGACCAACGATGTTCTCTATGTCCACGATGCTGACATGACAGGACTGTCCAAGAGCGACCTTCGCCGTGTTGGTCGTCAATACTCCTTTGGACACATCACCAAAGCCACAAACGCTTGGAATCACACTCCAGCGGTATCTGCTGAGGTCAAGACCATGATGGATGAGTTCAAGGCTAATCCAATCAAGGTTGTCTCAGAGATGGGTGCTAAACTTGGCCGATGTTGCTACTGCCGCAAGGAACTCTCAACCTATGAGTCCACCGCACACGGCTACGGCAAAATCTGTGCTGGACACTACAAACTCCCATACAGCACAGCAACCGCTGACATCATCAACGATAAAATCTCAGCCAAGACTCTTGAGGTTCTTATCGCTATGGATGACGAAGGAAACTATGCTGTCAAGGACAGAGCGTCTGGAGAGGTCATCTGCACCTTCAAGAGCCGTCAAGCGGCAAACGACTACGCTGACCAATTCAGCATCGTCGAGGCTATCTGAGACCGCCAGATTCAAGCATTAGGGGCGACTCCCTCTGTCCATGTCGGATGGAGGGGGTCAAGCACTCACCAGAGAACAGGCCAGAGAGATTGCTCTCTATCCAGACCGCTGGGCGCAGTATTTCAGAACCATCGAAGGCAAGCCATTCTTGCTTCACCAGAGGCCATATCTGACTGAGGTTTATCGGCACTTTGGGGCTTTACAGAAAAACGATACAACCAAAATTATCGTGCTGAAATGCTCACGCAAGGTCGAAAAGACTGAGACCATCTGCAACCTCCTTCTGTATGGCTTGCTGAACATTCCATACTTCAATGCCGTCTATACCGCCCCCAGACAGCCACAGGTGTCCAGATTCGTTGAGGAACGGTTCAATGGGGCGATGATGTCATCCGTCAACAATGGATGCCTTCTAAAGCAACGAATCAAGACATCTGTGAGTCATCAGACATTCGATGTCGGTGCTAAATCTCTGAACCACTTCTATGCTTACTCAAATTGGGGAGATGCACATGGATTGCTGGGTATTGCCGCCGATATGTGTTGCATTGATGAATATCAAGACTCAGACCCAGATGTTCTGCCGATGTTGATTGAGATGCTCACTCAATCTGACTACAAGGTCGTGCTGGTTTCTGGAACTGCTCGTGAGCAAGGTTCTGAGTTCTGGAGGCTCTGGGAGTCCAGCACCAAAGGCGAGTGGGACATGGAGGGTGAACAATGGATTCATCAGTCTGGACACGCTACACAGGTTCAGAACATCATTGGGTATCACATCACCCAAGTCATGCACCCAGATGTCTCAGCAGACGACATAATCCAGAAGCGAGGAACATACACTCCACGCAGATTCCAGAATGAAGTGATGGGCGAGTTCTTTGCTGGTTCAGCGAAACCACTCACACTCGATGTTGCTCTGGCCTGTATTGATGCCGATATGTCTCCAACCACATCTCTGGCGATTCCAGAATCCTCCGTCATGGGAATTGATTGGGGAATGACAACGACAATCGTGATTCTCAGTTCTGATGGCAAGACGATATTGAATGCGATACGGGTTGAGTCCAGAGGCGACGATGACATGGATGAAGTCGGCATCATCAAGGATTTGATTCTGAGATACAATTCAACAAAGGTCGTCTGTGATATTGGATATGGTGCGAGACAGGTCAAGGAACTGATGCGTGAGTTTGGCGACAGGATTGCTTCTTGCTACTATTCCAGCCGCCCTATGACACCGTATGAGTTCAAGCGCAGGGACAACAACAGGAACATCATCAACATGGCTGTGGTGGACAGGACAACCTATGTCGAAAAGACTCTGGAGGCCATCAAGAACAAAGAGTTCAAACTGCCGTTCAAGGGCAGGGAATTGGAGTGGGTTTTGCACGAGTGGTGCGCTCTGAACAGTTCTGTCGAGGATGACATGAAGTCTGGCCGTCAACGACGCTCACAGGCTCTGACCAAGTATGGCAGAGATGGTGATGACCACGCATTCCACGCCTTGCTATACGCTACGCTCGCACTCGACATGCACGACGAGGGTGGCGGTCTGCCAACCATGCGAACCTTTGGTGCTTGAATCAGAACTCGTGTGAGAAGTCATCAGATGCGCCAACAGATGCGGCCATTGAGTATGTTCCAAAGGGCATGAAGTATTCCTCTGTGGTGTGTCCACAGGTGAATGACTTAACGCTTCTGCGAACTTCAACACCGTCAATAACTGTCCAGATGCTGGAGGCAGTTCTGCGTGTGATAGTGAAATACCAATGGCATTCTGAATCACAGATGGAGGTCGCTTTGTATGTGCATCCTTCGTTGAAGGTGAATGTTCCGTGTCGGCTCATATCCTTCCGTGTGCATCCACCCTTATCAATGTATCTCAATCTCAATGCTTTTGTTCCCAATTCCAACACCGATTTAACCCGCCGACATATTGAAGTCAATACATGGGCGACAGCGATGTGGATTTAGCAGAACTCAGCGAGAAGGCAGAACTTCTGGCAGAAGCGACGGGGCGAGATAAATCAGATGTGATGGCAGACCTTCTGGATGATGGAATGTTGAATGAATCGAACAAACAAACGATGGGCATTCTGGACAAGGCCAATGAACAGGCTGTGAAGGCCAAAGCACTCTTGATGACAGTCTTGCCCATCATAGCCATTCTCTTGGGCGGAGGGGGTGCTGAGATGCTTGGAATCACCGACTTCATGGGCGACGACTCTGACGAGGATGATGACGACTATTATGACCCATCGTGGGATATTGTTTGGGGATGCACCGCTTCTGATGCTGACAATTATGACCCATACGCCACAGATGATGATGACTCGTGCTATTGGTCTCCAGAACCAATCTATGGTTGCACCAATCCAGCGGCCATGAACTATGATTCAGAGGCCACAGATGACGATGGTTCTTGCGAGCCTCGACACGAAGGTTGCACAGACCCAGATGCTGAGAACTATGACGACGAGGCCAACGAGGATGACGGTTCGTGTGAATATCCACCAGAAGAACCAGAAGAACCAGAGTGCAACGGGACAGCGACATTCTATGATGTTCAGACTGAATGGATTCTGGAGAACAACAACACCACCGCCAAATTGGAGATGAAGTGGGATGCAGATTGGTCGTGTGATGAAATCAAATATATCGAGGTGGATATGGTCATCACAAACGAATCTGGAAACATCTCTTGGTCGAAAATCGCCGCATATAATATCACATTCAATGAAGGCGCATACATCACCATCTATTGGGACACAGATGTGAGCATGACTGATAACTACACTCTAAGGCTCTCTCTGTGGCATGAAACTGAGTCTGATGGGTGGCAGAACCCAGATAACAAAACAATCGCTCTGGGGCGACCAGAGGATGAAATCTGAGCGATTCTGTGATAAACCCCCAAGTTCACCAGCAGGGTTATGGAGACAGAAACGCTGATTGCAGTTTTGACACTTGTTGCTATTCCCACCGCACTTTGGCTCAGAGAGCGATACGCCAGAATCATGGCTGACGGCAAGATAACCTTTGAAGAAGTCGTTGATGAAATCAAAGGAATCGCTGACAAAGCAGAAGAAGTCAAAGCAGATGTTGAACAAATCCTTGAAGAAGAGTGATTGAGATGGGAAAGAATGACAAGTCTGTCAATGACAGAATGATGATGCTGGTCGGAGTGCCTGTTGTTCTTGCATGGATGGCATTTGCTTGTCTGGTCATCTGGTCTGGTCTCCAAGACGATAAGGTCATGAACAACATTGACGGCTATACAACGCTCATCGCTATCATCGGCGGACCCGCCCTTCTGATTCTGACATCTATTCTGGAACTCTGGAAGTCTGAGCAGAATCAAGAGATAACTTCGATGCCAGAACATTGGGCTGGTCAAGCGACGGCGGCTGAAAATGAAGCAGTTCATCTCAGAAGTCTGGCTGACCGCCAAGCAATTCACATTCAGAAACTTGAGGCAGAAGCCCAGAAGGTTGCACTTGGTCTTATTGAGACCGATACACATTCAGAAGAGTGATTCAAATGGCAAATCAAGACGATGTTCACTTTCAATGGACTCAAGCAATTCATCGGGATTTAGCAAATCTCAGAGACAACCACCTCGCTCACATCGCTGATGACTTGACCAATCTCAAACGAGATGTGGATGCACTCAAGTCAGATGTTGATGAACTCAAAGGCATCAAGGATGAAGCCCTTAGCATCCTTCGCAGATACTCTGGCAGAATAGTCGTGGGCATCCTCGTCGGTATCGGTGCGGCCACAGGCACACCCGTATTGATGGAGATGGTGTGAGTGGCGACTCATGTTGACACCAGCAAAGACATCAGACAACCAAAGTGTGATATTGAACAAATCGGATATGCTTGTTTGAGAAATCCAGACATAAGACTGTCTCAGTCCTGTTGGGTTTGCCTCGTGTATCAAGCGAAACAATGGGGGAGGCCATACTAATGCCACTCATGCTGGTCGCCTGTCAAGAGTGCAATCGCACCAAATGGTCAAGGTCTCCCAGACCCAAGTGCAACGCTGTGGATTGCTCAAGACGCTATGGCAACATGAAGGCAGTTCAGCCCCAGCCAGAGCCACCAGAATGGGCTTAAGCCCACTCTTGCATCATGACCTTAACGAATCGGTTGAATCGCTTGCGGCCTGTCTCGTTTTTCTTGTCTGCTGGTTTCCAATTGAATCCCAGACTGAACTGAGCAGATGTGCCACGAGTGCCATCAGAACTGACCCATTGGCCTTCTGAGATTCGGACAAACTTTGGGAACTGTGCAACAAACGCTTTGGTGTCAGCATCGTTATCAAAGTGAAAACTCAAGTTCATGCTGAAACTTGGGGGAACTTGCCAATTGTCCCAATCTCCTTCTTCTGCTTGGACAAAGGTTTCTGCTTCTAATTCAGCGGCGTTGAATCTTGCTTCTGCATCATCAAGGCATTCTGCGATAGTCTTGAACTGTGCGGCTTCGTGTTTGATTCCACAGCCTCCATAATAAGTTCCTTTCGATAGTGTGTTCCAATGCTCTCCTGTTGTCTGCATGTGTTGAACCAATGGGTCTCCCCTTATCAATGCTTCGATATTCCAATACTTTGATGTCTGAATAGGAATGTTCTTATACTACTACACCCACCCATCAAATACCCCGCCAGACGGGTGATACCCCAAGACAAGCCCCCAGAAGTGCGATTGACGAATCCTGTCTCCGCTTCTGGACACGGCCTCTGGAATACGAGGGGAATGTCTGGCACTCATATTCCTCCCAAAGCAATTAAACCACAGATGCCCGTCATCACGCTATGGCAGAGCGTAAGCGCACCTTCGCAGACCGATTGCTGGGGCGCAACAGGTCAGCATCCCCAGCCGATGTGCAACGCTTAACCAAACTCATCAACGACCAACACCAACCAGAGATGGATTGGGATGGCAAGGCTCTGGCTTCAATGTCCAAAATCGGACAGGCCACCTCCGCATCGAAGGGCAAAACAGGTTCTGGCGGAACTCAAACTCAAGTATCATACAATCTGCTCAGAGACATCTCGCTCAAGTCTGAGGTTGTCAACGCTATCCTCAGACGATGTGTTGACGACATTCTGGGCAACGGATATTCATTCATTCTGGCAGAAGGCAAAGAGAGTGGAGACACGGCTCAATTGCAGAAACTCAAGGACTTCTTCAAGAATCCAAATCCAGATGACAACGGCAACGAGTGGATGGAATCACTCATCTATGACCTGTGCCTGTTTGGAGATGCGTATCTGGAACTCGATGGTTCAGATGACACCAACACAGATGGCAAAGGACAGTCGTGGACATACGGCGGCGAACTCGCAAGTGTCTGGCCTATCCCAGCAGAGCAGATGACTTTGCTCGCTGGCAACCGCAGACCAGAGCCACCAGAGATGGCATACATGCAGAAACTCAACGGCGAGACCAGAAAGTTCAGCAAGGACAAGGTGATTCATATCTCCAAGTTCAAGCATGGTCGTGCATACGGGACTTCACCTCTGATTCCTCTGCTCAATGTGATTGCTGGACACCTCAACCTGTCGAACTATCTGAATGAACTCTATACAGGAACTCTGCCCAAGACCATTCTCAATGTGGGCGACATCAGCAACGCTGAGATGAAAGCCATGCTCGCACTTCTGGAACAGCAATTGACAGGTGGCAAATCGCCATTCGGTCTGGTCGCTGTGAACGGTGGAACAGGATTCAATATGCACAGGATTCTGGACTCGACCAGAGAAGGCGCACAGTTAGACCTGCTATACTACTATCGTGAAGAGATATGCGCTGTCTTTGGCATCCCACCGATGAAACTTGGCTGGGTTCAGACAGGCAAAATGTCCAACCCAGAATCTCAATTAGAGGCTTGGTATGATGTCATTGAATCATATCATAAGCGTGTTGAGGCAGTTCTCAACAACCGACTTCTGCCACTCTTTGAAATCACCGATTGGGAGTTCAAGTTCACCACCATCCGACCCAGCAGGGACAAGGAGATTGCAGAGACTCGCAAGGCAGAAGCCAACGCTATCTCCAACCTCCGTCAAGAAGGTGTCATATCAATCAACGAGGCCAGAAGTATGCTTGGCTTTGAGCGTCTGTCTGAGCCAGAGGCAGATGACCCGATGTTCCTATCACCCAAACTCGCCATCAACAAGGGCAAAGTGGAATCTGGTGTTGAGACTGAAATGTCAATTCCATCTCTTGCAGATTTGTTCCCATCTCCAGAATCACCATCTGATGAAGGCAAAGGTGCTGGTGAGCATCCAGATTGGCTCGATGAAATCCCGTTGGTTGAACTATCTGATGATATTCGCACCGATATGCTTCAAACCAGAATGAAGAACTCAGACGAGTTTGAAGAAATTATCGCAGAATCAGAGGCAGTTCTGAAAGCAGTTTTTGAAGAAGGACAGGAATCATTCGCATCTGCTGTCATCAAGGAACTCAACGAGATGTTCTCTGCTGGAGATGAAGCGGTTGAGATTCCAGATATTGACCTTGATATTCCTGTCAAGTCCTATGTCAGAAAGGCAACAATCAGTCTGGATGATATTGAATTGGCCGTTGGTGCTGTTGATGCAAACATCGGTCTGGCGATTGAATCTCAAGTGGCATCTGCTGAACTCACATTGGTCGGTGCGTATGAAGCATCACTCGCAACCACACTTGCACCCACAGGAATCTCTGCGGCTCTGATGTCTGACGATATTGCCGCCATAGCCTTCTGGCGAAGTCGCTGGGTTCTGCCAGCCCTCAGAAGGACTCTTGGCTCTCACAGAGCGAACATCATTGACACCTTTGAGCGAATGGTGTCTGATGGCGAATCGTGGCGATGGGCGAGAGCAGAGATGCGTTCTCTGATTGACCCAAGTGGCAAGCGTTATCCAGCATACTACTATGACCGAATCGCACGAACTGAAACCAGACGAGTCGTTGAAAACTCTCACATCTCTGGAATGAGAAGGGCTGGATTCCAACATGTTCAGAGGCTGGTCGTTGTTGACGACACGACTGACAGAGACTTATGCGCCCCGTATGAGGATGCAGTTTATCCGATTGCAGAATCCAAATCTGTGATTCCAGCACACCCGAATTGCCGATGCACATTTGTTGCGTATGAGGGAACTCCAGAAACCGTTGTTCCATCTGACCAGATTCTGACACCCGTTATTGAGTTCAATATGAATGTAGTGAACAAGGCTGTGAGTTCTGCGGTGCGAGATGGGCTGGCAACCAAAGCCAAAGAGCATAATGAAAAAGTCAAAAATGCCAAGACCAAAAAGACCAGCACCAGAACTCTGATTGCTGTGTTTGAAAGAGGCGTTGGTGCATACAATACAAATCCATCATCGGTCAGACCAAGCGTCAGTTCACCAGAACAATGGGCGTATGCTCGTGTCAATTCATTCCTCTATTGTCTAAGAAACGGCAGGTATCGAAGCGGCAAGCACGATACTGATTTACTGCCCAAAGGACACCCACAGTCAACCAAGTCAGTCTCTAAGCGAGCATTGACCAGAAAGGATTTGACTCCACCAGCAGGGGTCAAGAAAGCATGTGCAACAGGAATCAAACTCTTTGAGGATGGATATGGAGGCTCTGGACTTGAGGCCACGACCATCCGTGAGGCCAGAAGCATTGTCAGAGGAACTCCAATCACAGTCGCCAAAGCCAGAAAAATGATTCGCTGGTGGGGTCGCAACGAGAGATTCCTCACCTTCGACAAGGACACACCAGCATGGACAGCCGCCATGCTCTGGGGAGGTCGTGCTGGACTATCGTGGTCAAACAAACTCCAGAGAGCGTTGGAGGCAGACGAATGAGCATGACCAACAACAACGCTCAGACTCGTGCCAATCTCATCAAGGCCAGAGCCGCATTCACACTCATGAAGAATGAAATGGTGCATACAACGACACCAAAGAACTTGGACACCATCGCTCAGAGAATCCTCACAGATGCCAAGAGGAATGCACCCGTCAGAACAGGTGCGCTCAGAGCGTCTGGCCGTGTGAAGCGAGTTAATCAGTTCAGACGCAGAGTTCAATTCGGCGGTGCTGGAACAGGTGTTGACTATGCACAGGCTGTTGAGTTTGGAACAATCAACACCAGACCCAGACCATACCTTGAACCAGCGGTGATTAAGAATATCAAAAAGACTCCAGCAATTGTCAGACCATCCATTAGAAAGTGGTTGACTAAACTTGTTCTGCTGGGTTCATCGGATTGATGAATGGAATATGAGTGCCGACTATGGGATTGACCCTCGCCACCGACCTCTCGATGGTGAGTCATTAACTGTCTGGGGGCAAGAACCCCATAGTCGGACAGGTTGCACAGTTTTCTCCTTCTGCTCGATTGCCCGACCCGCCCTTTTGGGGCGAAGGGTTCTTCCAGAGTATGCTCGACTGTGCGGCGGGCAAACCAGACGAGTCGCTACCCATATATCAATGTATCGTCAATATCAATGCTTTTTGCCCTCATATCACCAATGTTAAAACCCGCCAAAGTCAACCAGATGGATATGCGAGCCGTATTGGTTGATGGAGATGACTACACTCAACGCTCTGGTGAGAGCAAAGAAGTCCAAATCAAACTTGAGGCTCAGATGCCATTCATCTTGGACAAATCATTCCAGAAGGATGCAGAGTCAGACTATGAATATGAGATTGGCGACGATGATGTTGTCATTCGTGGACCCGTCTATGTTGGGAACTCAGATATGCTTGACCGACATAACGAACTCGTTGCGCCAGATGCGCTCATCAAATCATGGGGAGACTATCAGAAGAATCCCGTCATCCTATACAACCACTCTAAGACATACGGTGTCATCGGCAGAATGCTCGATGTCGAGATGGGAACTTGGGATGGCATCAAAGGTGAAGTTCCAATCGGCAGAGCCGTGATTGACGGTGGCGAAAAGGATATTGTCAGAAAAATACGCAAGGGATTCCTCAGAGCATTCAGTATTGGTTTCATCGCTAAGGCGGCAATCAAGGAATGCAAAGACGATGAGACATGCTACATGACCTTCACAGAGGTTGATTGGCTTGAGACCAGCGTGGTTGATGTGCCAGCATCGCCCAACGCACTATTCAATGTTCAGAAGCATGTGCTTGGATATGAGGACATGGGTGAATCAATCGCTATCCTCTTTGAGAAGATGCCAATGGAATCACCATCAGAAGAACCCCCTGCTGGTGGAGATATGGAATCGCCTGTTGAAGAATCGGCGGATTCTGGCTGTGGATGCAAATCACATATCGAGTCCGATACTCCAGAAACTGTTAGCGGCTTCGATTCTGAAATTGACTCGTTGAAGGCTCAAATTGCTGAGATGAAAGAACTACTGCTCGCAAGTCTGACACCTTCTGAGTCCCAAAAGTCCGAATCTGAAAATACCGATTCACTTAATACCCCCATTGACAAAGGCATTGGACAACAGGTGAACCAAATGACAGACGATACACTCATTGACACTCCAGAAGAAGAGGTCATCGTTGCCTCAGAGGAACTTGAAGTTCCCACAGAAGAACTATCCATTAAGACAGAGGCTGTTGAAGAAGCAGAAGAAGTCGTTGAAGAAGCCGCAGAAGAAGTGGCAGAAGAAGAACTCCCAGAAGAAGTCGTTGAAGAAGTCGCAGAAGCAACAGAAGAAGAATCTGCTGGCGAACCAACAACCACAGAAGTCATGATTGAAGTCGTTAAGGCATTAGCAAATGTCGAAGCACGACTTTCAACCATTGAAGGACACATTAAATCAAGTGAGGACATTGACACACTCAAGTCTGAACTTGCATCCATGAAGGCTGAGAAGGAAGCCGCAGAAGCAGAAGCAAGCATTGAGGCAGAAGTCGCCAAGCGTGTTGCAGACCTTGTTGGGACAACCCCAGAGGTCAAGACTGTTGAAGCATCTCCAAAGAGCCTCGCATCCACAGGAACAGAAGTTAAGAAAGCAAACCACACCCGCCACGACCCAACACCAACGGTCAGCAACGGTATGAATGGTCTGGCTGGATGGCTTGAAGTTCAAATCGCCAAGCGAGGTGCTTGAGCGAATCTATCAGATTCCCAAAAGGAAAAAACAAAAAAACAAAGGTGAGATAAATGAGTGAAGAAATCCAATTTAACGACATGGTTCAACGAGTGAAAGACGCATTAGCAGGGCAAACCGATGGTGGCTCTCAAATGTTCCCAACAGAGACTTCTGATGAAATTATTCAGATTGTCTATGAGAGGAACTTCATGCGTTCTTTGTTCTCTGCTTTGCCAATGGCGACCAGAACTATCAAAGTGCCAAAACTTTCAACATCTGTCGGATTCCACCGTCAGACTCTTGCTTCAACACAGGCTGGAACTGCGGCTGATGAATCCACTCAAGGAACAGCAGAGATTGACTTGACCTTGACCACCATGATTGCCAACATTCCAATCGGAAACTATCTGATTGCATACGGTGTCGAAGGATTGCTGACTGTGCTTCGTGATGACATCGCTTCTCGCTTGGCCTTCAATGAAGAATCACTCTTCATCAACGGAGACAAGCAAGCCACTCTTGCTGACAACATCAACGGTGCGTATGCAAACCCAGCAAACTTGTCTGGAATCAACGCAACCGCAGGTGCATCTCAGAACGACTACTTGCTATCTCAGAACGGACTTCGCAAACTTGCTGGAACATCTGTCTCTGTCTCTGGAACTTTTGCTCTGAGCCACCTTCGCTCGGCAATCAACCAATTGGGAGTTCACGCTGACAACCGTGATGAACTATCATTGATTGTTCCTCGCAACCTTGAAGTTCAATTGATGGGCTTCACAGAACTTCAAACTGTTGACAAATACGGTGCTGGTGCAACCATCCTCTCTGGAGAACTTGGTCGTATCTATGGAATCCGTGTCTTTGCCACAGGAACAATCCCAACCAACCTAAATTGGACAGGACTTTACGAACTTGGCAAGACTGTCAACGGCTCTGCGGCAATCGCTGACAAGACCGTTGCTCTTTTGGTCAACAACCGTTCACCTCTGATTGGCAACCCAACAGATGCTGACCGCAGATTCAACATGGGCTTCCTTGATGAGCCAACCAAAGACCGTTTCGTCTTAATCCCTCGTCAAGACATCGCTTTCAATGTGCGATACACAGAGGCTGTTTGTCTGCTTCACGGTATCGCAACCGTCTGAGACTGATTGAAGTCGCCTTGACCGATACGGCATAGCGTGAGCCATCCCTAATCGGGGCGACTCCGTGATAAACCGTCGAGGATAAGGTGAATGTATGACAGCAACAGACTATTGCACTCTGGCTGAGGTTGAGGCTTATGCTGGCGTTGACTTTTCTGATGGAATGGGTCCGACGGACACTCAAATCGGGACAATGATAACGACAGCATCCAGACTCATGGATGCTTATGCTGGAGTTCAATTCGCTGGGACTGAGAGTCATACAGAATACTTTGACACAGCATTCGGTCTGGCTTTCCTCACCCTTAGTCGGCGGCCTGTCGTGTCAATCTCAAGTGTTCATTCAGTCTCGCCCAGCGGGGTTGAAACCCTCTTGTCTGATGGCCGTGTCGCCAACGATGACGACTATTATCTCCACGACCCAGATGCAGGGATTATTCGATTCCACTATGCCTTTCAAGAGGCACAGGGGTCAAGACTCAAGGTTGTCTATTCCTATGGGGCATCTGAGCCTCCAGCAGATGTGAAGATGGCTACAATCCTCCATGTCGTGAGGTCAGCCGCACGAGCCGCCATGAATGATGAGAATTGCATGGATAGGGTCAAAGAGTTCTGGAAAAGTCTCATGTCTGATTCCAAACAAGAATATGAGGACTTGCTTGTTCAAGTCAAGTCCCATAAACTCGTGGCTGTTGCTTCTTGGGGTCAATACAAAATGCCATCCTCATTCTATTATCGGGGGTATTGAACTTGGCAATCTCTGACAGGGGAACTCCAACAATTGACCCTCACACCACAATCAAGAACTTTATCGAGACCAATATGGATTCACCAGATGGAATCTGGAATCCTGTCGTCAACGCAGAATGGCTTGAGTTCAAGAAACAAAAGACATATCAGATTTGCATCACGCCCGTCTATGGCGAATCAGACGAAGCAGAACTGAATGGAATCTCTGGTCAAACTCAAATCAAGAGAATCAACACCCTGTATTTGAAAATCACACTTTTCGCCCCAACACGGTTAAAACTGTGGGGTATGGTGCAGAAGTTCATGCTTGTTATGAACAACGGGACTCTATGCTATCCCTCAGCGGGTTTGGAGGCATCCACAGGCAACGGCTATCAATATGTCAGACTCGCAAGGTCTGATGAGACCAAAGAGGTCAAGGGCTATGAGCCAGAATGCGGACCCGAAGGTTCTGCTGACAAATGCGTTGGATTCAGAAACGACTATACAATTGAAGTGAGGTTTGACGAATGACATCGGTATGTGGCAGAGATGCTGGAGTGAAGAAAAGAAAGACCTGCGAGTTTGATGGATGCAAGGCTCAATTGACAGACCCAACCAAACACCTCTGCTCGATTCATGCCAGACCAGAATCCACATCTCGTCAATTCAACGAGTGGTTGGACATGCTCTCAAAAGAGAACAAAGAAACATTGTGATTGTGAAAACATTGATAAGGGCAAACCTCTTGGCTCTGGATATGCGACCAGAAACAGCACAACGCCGACTGACGAAAAGAGCCAACGACTTCTTGGGAATATCCTTTGAAGCATATCTCGCTGACTTCACCCATCTGAAAGAATTGCCAAATGGCGAACAATACCTCTGGTTGAATGACAACGCTACTATGCAAAAGACATTCGCTGTCTGGCTCGCCCAGAAAAACAACGAAGCATCATTGACCGCTTGGCATATTGGGTTTGCGCCCTTGAAAAAGTGATTCAAATGGATTGGAATGTGGATTGGGATTCATCCCAAACTCAACCAGATTGGGTTGATGAAGTGGAGTGGTCAGAATGAACATGGCATCTGTGAAGAAAGGGCTTGAAGCGAAGGGAATCAGAGATGAAGTTTTCACGCTGGAATCTGGCGGCACAGCCATCGTTTATTCGGTGTATGGATTGCTTGAAAAACTCCATGCTGAGTCAGATGCAGAGCATTTTTCTGTTCTGGGCGAGACCATATCTCATCCAGACATCGAACCCAAGCATGTCCGAGCGATATTCATTGACATAGCCAAAGCATTGGCAGACTTCGACCAGAACTGACATAAAGCGGCTGGGCGTTGATTCTGTTCAATGCCTTACAAAGACCCTGTAAAGCGCAAGCAATACAACAGCGACTATCATAAGAAGTGGTATCACAGGAACAAGTCTCAGAGGGTCGCACAGGTCAAGCAACGCAAGAAGCAGATTCGTGAGTGGATGCGCCAGATGAAAGAAGGCATGGCATGTTCCAAGTGTGGCTTGTCTGGCATGGAGAATGCTTGGGCTTTAGAGTTCCATCATAAGAACCACGAGGACAAGGACACCATCGTGTCGAGTCTGGTCTCTGCTGGCTCAAGCAAGAAGCGCATCCTTGAAGAGATTGCCAAGTGCGAAGTCATCTGCTCAAACTGCCATCGCAAGGAACATTATCTGGAACATCGCAAGGCACTTGAGACAGGCCAAGATTCCATCTGGATTGCCGCTGGCAAGGCTGGTGCAGACAACCAGATGTTTGCCAATGACTTGATGACATCATCCAAGCGAAGGCGGCGCAAGAGGCGCAAGCAACGAAGCCAGAATCAGAAGTCGGGTCCAGATATGCAGGTTCATGATGACCTCGACACATTCACCAGAAAATTGGAACAAGGCGCAACGCTGACCAGCAAAGAAGTCAAGAGAATGAAAGGTTTGATTCTGAGGCTCAGAAAAGGTGAGCAGATGGAGGGTGAGATTGAAGAGTTCATGGATATTGAACCCGATACCGACATAAACCCAGAATCAGAATCGTGAGACATGGGCAGAATATCTGGTGCGAACTCTCTGATGAGATTTGCCAGAACCATTCCCCAATGGCAGAATGCAACCAGACGAGTCTGGAATCCAGCATCAATATCGTGGAAACCACTCGCAACCACAGGTTCTGATTCGTTTCTAATGGGTCAAAGCGGCGTTGATGTAGTATTCCCAAATGTGTCATCTGGCATCGAATACACCATCTCATTCTGGATTAAGCCCAGAGCAATCACAGGTGCAAAAGGACTGATGCAATTAGAAAATGCCGCTGGAGTTCCTCAAGTATCTCTGACCATGAACGGTTCTGGAATTGACATGATGTGGGACAACGACCCAGCGACAGTCGTGAGTTCAACGGGTCTTATTAGCCTCAATACATGGAATCACATTCTGTTCCAGAACTATGACAACGGATGGAACATCATGGTCAACGGCACAGACCAATCTGGGTTTCTGACCGCTGGCTGTCCAGACTTCTCTCTGATAACTCAATGGAGAGTCGGCAGAGGAACTGATGGAACTCTCGCAACCGAATCCTTTGATGGATTGATGTCAGACATCATGGTTGCTCAAGCATATCCAAATTATACCCATAGAACGGTGCTATACAACGACGGTGCGGCCTTCAACATGGCTCAGACGGCCACAGCCCCTGTCAACCCTCTAAACGGCTCTATGACCTTCTTATGCGATGGAACAGACACAGGAACTCCATCATATCTGGGAATGTCCAGAATGGCATCTGTCAACCTCAGTCCACAGATTCAGACAGCGGCGTTTTTCGCTTGGACAGGAAACCTTCTCAACACTCCAGATTTAGATACAGCGAGCAGACCAGCGGCATCTGGAACAACATACAGTCGTCTGGCACAGATGGCTCAAGGATGGTGCAATAACCTGCCCAGAGACACCATACAAGGCACGACATTCGCCCCAATGCCCACAGGTGAGACAATCCCAAGAGATGCCCCTGCGCTTGGCGCATGGCCGTTTTCTGGATATGGAGTCAAGACGGGTGCTTCATCATTCGTGGGTCTGGTGGATGCACCAGACGCAACACCCGAATTAACGGTGCAGGGAGACCTCTCAGAGCCAGCAACGGTATTGAACCCTGTGGTGGGTGCTGGAACTCTCCAACACGCTCTGGACACACGCAGAGTGCGATTCCTCAGACCGACCTTTGCCAAGAAGGTCTGAACTCACTCTTGATGCCAAGAAGTCTCTTCGCCTTCATACTCAAGGCCGAATCCATATCCAGCCCATGTTGCGACTTCTGAGTGTCCAGACAGATAACTCCAATGAGTGTAAATGTCAGACTCGCTGTGCATAGTCATTGTTGCTCGCTCATAGATGCGGTTGTCGTTTTCATCTCTGTCTCCATAGTATCTATGATAGACAAATGTGATGTCCTCGCCTTCTGTGTAGTTCCATTCTGCTGGTATAAATGTCATTCTTTTCATCTCCTTATTCGTTTGTTTTTCCTGTTGGAATCAGTTAATTTTGTTGCCATCCATGTCAAAGACATCACGGCCACCTTCGCCACCACGCATTCGGATAACGGTGAATCGGTCATCGCCAGAGATTGAAACCCAAGCGAATGTGCGAGGTTCTGTGATTAAGTATTCTGAACCTGTGCATCCTGTGATAACTTCTTTGACTTGAGTTTCAACGACTGTCATCTCCATGCTGATTGCTTTGGATTCCTCGATGCAGATAAACATCTCAGCGGTGCTTGCATCCGTAGCGGTGTTGTGAAAATACACTTCATGGATTTTGTCAGTCTCAGTCTCTTTGACTTGGTATGGGTATTGGCTCATATCCCTGCGTGTGCATACCACTATATCAATGCGTCGGCCATATCAATGGTTTTGTTCTTAAAATGAGCAAGTTTTGGTTCGCCAGAAAGGGTGGGACATGGTGGTTATGGCGGCATATACAAACCGACTGACAGCCCACCATGCCCCGATGTTGGATGCCCAATCCAACAAGGAGGTTTAGCCGTCAGCAATTATCAGACTCCAGAGTCGGTTTATCAGCGTATTCACGCCAATACCGTTAAAACCCCTCACGGATGACCAAGACCCATGAGCGACCTCTTGAAACTCACCAAAACCAAACTGCTGAAACTTGTTGAAGAAGCAGGTCTGACCGCAGATGCAGAAGCAACCAAAGCAGATTTGGTCGCACTCCTTGAAGCAGTTCCAGAAGAAGCACCAGCAGAAGTGGTTGAAGAAGTGGTTGCAGAGACTCCAAAAAAAGCAAAGAAGCCTTCTGGTTCTAAGGTCGCACTCGACATGGAACTTCAAGGTGGCGAGTTCGTTAAGGCGGCTTATCTGGCTATTCTAAAGCGTGAAGCAGACCCAATGGGTCTTGCGAACTACACAGGCGCATTGGCTATGGGTGGCATGACCAAAGAAGGTCTTGTCGAGGACTTGAAAGCCTCTGGCGAATACGCCGCACTTTGAGTTCACTCAAACTTGCACATGAATGAACTGCCACAGTCGGTTTGATTCCAATCCCAGCGGTATGCTGACATGATTATTGCCATAGCCTCAAAGACTCTTTCACGGTCAGACTGAGTTCCTTCTCCACTCCACATGACGAATCCTTCATATTTCCAAGCATCTTCTGTGAACCAATCTTCTCCACGATTTGCTTGACGGATTTTGAAAGTGCAAGGTGAATCACCGTTGGTGAATATAATTTCACAGTCCTCACGGATAGCAATCTGTTGTTCTGTTATGTCCATCTTGACCCATTCACCAGATGTGAATGTGTTTTCTGGTCGGTTTGGAATAGTGAAAACTCCAATCGCTTCTGTGGTTGTCATTGTCTGTTGCATGTTGGTTCTGCTCATACCCCTGCGTGGGAGTTCCCCCTTATAATATCTTCTCAATCTCAATGGTTTTGTTCCTAATTCCCACCTTATTGAAGTCAATACACACCATATTGGTCAGAATAATTGAGATTCCTCCGAAGCCTTGAAGTCCTATCGTGGTTCACACCCCAACATGGCAAAGATACTATGGGCGAGCGAACAACCAACCAGACCGACAGGATATGCAATTGTCAGTCGTGAAATAATCAAGCGTCTGGTCAAAATGGGACACGAAGTTAAAGTCATGGGCTGGGACTACAATGGAGAGAACATCAACCACGAAGAGGGTTGGACAATGGTTCACACAGGTCTGGGCAAGTTTGGTGCAGACAAAATGTCAGAGGGCGACCCAAACTCTCCATCAGTTCTTGACCTCCATCTGGACAGTTTTCAGCCAGATGTTTTCATCTCTTTGATTGACACTTGGTTCACAGGCCACATGGTTCTGTCATGCAACAACAGAGGCATTCCTCACATCGCATACACTCCAATTGATGGAGTTCCAATCTCACACCAATGGAGTCGCATTCTTGGACACACTCACACCAATCTCTGGATGAGCCACTTTGGAAAGCAGACATGGCTCGACTTCGTTGATGAGTTCAAGAGCGACGGCTCTGGACACCCAGAGATGAAGTTCCCAGACCTTGACCGATACGGATTGAACCCAGAACTTGAGAATCCTGTCATCTGGCATGGAGTGGACACGAAGGTATTCAAGCCAATGTCTCTGTCAGACAAAGACATACTCAAAAAGAATCTGGGATTGAACTTCAAGACAATGTTCTCATCGGTTGGTCGCAACACCAATCGCAAGCAGATTCCTCGCTTGCTGGAGGCTCTCAAACTCGCTCTGGACAAGTGCGGAGACCCACAGGCTCTGGGCTTGGTTTTGCATTGTGGAGACCCAACAGACATGGCAAATATGGGTGGCTGGAAACTGCCAGACCTCATCAAGCAAATGGGACTCCATGACAATGTTGTATTCTCAGATATGGCATCCAATCCACTACACGGAGTCAGCCGTGAGGACATGGCAAACATCTTTGGATGCACAGACGCTCATGTTCTGGCGACAGGCGGTGAAGGATTTGGAATCCCATCAGCAGAAGCGATGTCGTGTGGAGTTCCAATCATTCTGCCAGATAACTCGACAGGTCGTGAACTCGTTGGAGATGACAGAGGCTGGCTTGTTCCATGCTCAGACAGCATCATCGGACCCCGATGGGGTGTCAGAATGGGACTTGTTGACATTGAAGAACTCTCAGAGGCTATGTTGCAGGTTCATAACAATCCAAAAGAAGCCAAGAAGCGTGGCAAAGCCGCCAGACAATTTGCTCTTGAGCATCTGGATTGGGACAACATCACCAAGCAATTTGACGAATTGATTGAATCCAGAATCGGCATGGCTCATCCAATGCAAGCACTATTCCAAGACGGTGGCGAATAATGAGCAATAGACACCCCCAGAGGAAGCGAAAACCATCCAAGAGGGATAAGACCCCCAAGACCAAGAAAGAACGCCCTGTGAAGCCTCTCAAGAAGCCTCTGACCTGTGGCAAGAAACACAGGACAGTCTGTGAGAAGCATGGTCGCCCATGTGTCATCGAAGTCGAGTGGCCTAAAGGCGACTCTCGCAACCGATACAAGAAGGAATTGATGAAACTTGGCGCACCAGAACACACGAAGGATTCTGAACACCGATGTGAACTCTGTTTCAAAGAGCGATTTGAAAACAGCCCGTATCAAGACTTGACTGTCGAGGGTCTGGAGGAACTCACAGTCGCACGAATGAGGCGAGGGCAGAACCAGATAACAAACTCTGGCGAGCCAACACCGTTAAAACCCCCAAACGACACCGAATGAGTTAAGGGATTCTCATGGCTATACACTCATTCACAGGTCTTTCTGGAAAAATAACCGCTGGTGGAACTATCGTTGGATTCGTTTCTGGCGATTTCACTATGGCTCAAGCGACAGGCAAATACATCGAACTTGGTTCAACAACAGGATTCAATCTCAGCCACACTCGTGGTGTCAAGACTGTCTCTGGAACTTTGAAGAAGGCTTGGGGTATCTCCGACTCCGACCTCTGGACTTGGTTCAGCACCAACGCTGAAAAGACAATCGAGTTTGACGCTGATGAACTTGGAACTAATACATACATTATCTCTGGCTGTGTCTTGACTGACCTTGCTATCGAAGGACTTGAGGCTGGTGCTGAGGGTGCTTTGATGGTGAATGCTTCGTTTGAAGGATTGTCCTTTAACAGAGATTGAGGTGATTTAGATTGGCATCGTGGTTGGACTCAACATTGGAAGCGGCTTCTGCCGACATAGAAGTGGACATGACAGGCGTGGGATTGATGGGCGCAGATGGCAAAGAAGTGCCGTCAATCATGTGCCGACCAATCTCAGCGGCAGAGTATCAGATTCTCAAATCAGACCCAGAACTCAAAGGTCTGACAGACTCAGACAAGCAAGAACTTCTTGGTCTCAAAATGACATACGAGATGCTCAAGAAGTGCGACGATTCTCTGACTTGGGGCAAGTTCAAGACTCTGCCTCTCATTCTCATAGGCGAGATTGCTCAACGAGTAGTCAAAGCGGCTGGTTCACCTTCACCAGACGGTGGTGGTGTTTTGGGGGAATTGTAAGGTATTCCCACACCTTAGAAGGCCAATTCTATTTTCAATTATTGAAAGAGTTCAGCATGACTCCACAGGAGTGGCGTGAACTCGACCCTCGTGATGCGGCATTCTTAGCCAATGCCTTTGGTTATTCCAACAAGGTTCAGCGTCAGCATTATCAACAAGCAAAGAGGAAAATGAAGAGGTGAACTCATGGCTATCAAAGAAGAGTTCAAACTGTCAATGTTGGTCGAGGCCAATACTGACAGATTCAAGAAAGGAATGTCAGAAGTCAATCAAGGTCTGGCGGCTTCTGGTGGCAAAATGGGCAAGATGGCTCGCATGGGCAAATTGGGTTTTGCCGCTATCGCCACAGCCGCTGTTGCCGCAGGTGCGGCCATTGGAATTGCTTTCATAATGAAGTCAATACAGAAGTTCGTTGAGTTTGAGGAAACTCTGTTCAGAATCGCCGCCATCTCTGGTGAAACAGGTCTGGCTGGAATTGACCCACTCAAGAACAAAATCATGGAACTTGGTGCGGCCACCAAGTCAACCACGACTCAAGTGGCTGAGGCGGCAGAGATTCTGACTCTTGCTGGCTTCTCAATGGAGGAAATGATTGGAGATGAGTCATCTGGAACGCAAGGTGCGCTTGAGGCTCTGAACAATTTTGCGATAGCGGCTGGAACAGATTTGCCAAACGCCGCTGGAATCGCCATCGCCACGATGAAAGGTATGGGCAAAGAAGCATCTGAACTCAGAAACATCACAGATATTCTGCTCAATACGCAAGCAAAGACATTCACCACAGTCAACGACTTGGGCGAATCCATGAAGTTCCTCGCACCAACGGCGAGAGCATCTGGAATTGCACTTGAAGAAGCGGCGGCGGCGGCAGGTATTCTGGGAGATGCAGGTCTGAAAGGTTCAATGGCTGGAACAGCCTTGCGTATGGCAATCACGAAACTGCTCAAGCCTTCTGACGATGCCAGAAAATTGATGGAGGATTTGGGACTTGACTTCTTCACATTGACTCCAGCAGGTCAAGCGGCAAAGAGCGCACTCAGAGAAGTCAGTCGTGGCTTAGAAGCCAGCAAACTTGCGGCTGAATCCACCAATGCTCAATTGAAAATACTGAACTCAGAACTCAACGAGATGAGCATTGAGCAACAGACAAACAGTCTGGCGATAATGAAAATCAAGCGCAGAGCAGAGAAGGAGGGCAGGGAACTCAACAAGAGAGAACTTGACCAAATAAGCCGTCTGGAGGGTGCTAATGCAGACCTCAACATCACGATGGCTGAGAAGCGCATAACACAGCAACAAGTCAACACAGAGGCTTCTAAGAACAACGAACTCGTGTCTGAACAATCAGCACTATTCTCAGACCTCAACAAACAGGTTGCTGGTCAGACAACAGGTATCACTTCTCTATCCGATGTATTCCAACAATTGGGTGCGGCTGGTGCAACGACCAACCAGATGCTGGAGATATTCGGCATTCGTGGTGGAACAGCGGCGATGGCTATGTTGGCAAATGCCGATGCTCTGGATGAATTAACGGCTTCAAACTTTGCCGCACAGGATGGAATGGGGCGAACCTCAGAACAAATTGCTGTGATGGAACAATCTGGTGCATTCGCTCTGGCATCTCTGAACTCAAAGTTTGAATCATTCATGCTCATGGTCGGTGAGGTATTCACCCCGATATTGGTTGACAAGGTTATCCCAGCACTCATCAAGTTCATTGACGAGGCTCTGATTCCAATGTTGCCAGCATTCCAAGCACTTGCTGAACAGATGGGAGATGTGTTGCCAGATTTGCTGGAGGCTCTTGTTCCATTATTCCTTGTTCTGGCTGAGGTGATTATCGCTCTCGCACCAATTCTGAAACTCACAGCGATGACAGTTCAATTGCTGATGTTTGTTCTCAAACCGTTCCTTGATTTGCTGGGCGGTATTGCAGAGATGCTGACCGCCATATTTGACCAAGATGCAGAGGCATTCGGTGAAGGTATGAAGCGAGCATTCGGTGGCCTTCTCAGAATCCTGTTCCCTGTCCTTCACGCTCTGGAGGGCATATTCGGATTCCTTGACAGCACAGGCAACAGCGTTGACGAAGCAACAGGCATGAACATCAGCGGTGCGGCCAAAGGTGCGGCTGTGGGTGCTGTGGTCGGCGGACCCGTTGGTGCGCTGGTTGGTGCTGGAATTGGAATGGCCTTCTTTGCAGAGGGTGGAATCGTCAACAGCCCAACATTGGGAATGGTCGGAGAAGCAGGTTCAGAAGCAATCATGCCGATTGACAAAATTGACGGCATCATGGCATCTGCTCTCCAACGAGCAGAAACGGGTGGAACAGGTGGCAACAAGACGACTCTCAACATATCGGGTGGAATATCCATTGGTGAGGGCAATAACCTCAATAAGCGAGATGTCCGTGATGCAGTTAGACAAGCGTTGTCAGATGTGGCTGGCATGAAGTCGAGTGGTGCGAGAGGCGTGATTTGATATGGCAACATTCAAGCAAGACATCATCGCACCATTCTCACGCAGATTGAATGGTCTGTGCGAGATTCAGAAGTGGTTTCCAGCGTATATCAAGAATGATGGTGTCTATGGAATATCGGTTGACCCTGTTCTATTCTCAACCACTTTCAATCCAAACCTCAAGGCTCTGACAGGCGACGGTCTTGATGACGAATCCAGAACTGCTGGAATCAGAGTCGAGATGATAAATCACGATGGCTCAACACCATCTGGGACTCCAACCATCCAGATTCTTGGCTCTGGAACTCTCGACGCTCGATGTGTCATCACTTGGGAGGACAACAGCAAGACTGAGTTCAGATTCGTCGCACCCAGCGGAGATGTCAAATTGGCAAATGTGTATGGGATGCAGAACCACGCTGGGGCTGGCGGTATGGAACAAGGGATTGACACCAGCCCAGACACTCCAACGATGAACTATTCAGCGGGCCCATATCCCGTTTTCATCACACTCCAAGAGTTCGCTTCGTGGCTCGATGGCAACATCAACAGATTCGACAAAGCGTTTGTTGATGCGGCTGGACTTATTTTTTCTGACCAATCAACAAAGGATGCTTGGTTGCCATTTGGTTTAATCACACCAACCACATCGTCAAATCCAGAGGCTCACCTCGACCCCCGTATTGACTCCAATAACAACGACCCAATTCCTTACCAGAGCAAAATGTGTGCCACACTCTGGATGCCGATGTTGTATGACAACAATCAGATGGAAAAAACGCAAGGCTCTGGGACAAGCAACGACATCGTGCAAGGTGCTTGGGATGGTTCTGCGGCTGAGGATGGGTCGAACAACACCAACACATACAGGAACATGTATGATGAGGGAATGACCAGATACAGCCAGCAACCAGAGGATGGTGCTGAATACAAATGGATAAACGACGCTGGCGACTTGAGAACAGGCGAGTATGCAAACATTCCAAGAAACGACCCGATTATGAATCCAGCAAATCAGTTTGACTACATCAACAACGACATCACTCCAGCGGCATCAGCGAGTGCCAATCCAAGTTTCAGAATGAGAAGCGCATTGGCTTGCTTCTTGGCAGATGGAACATACAATCTCATCGGTGGTTCAATCATCCCGTATGTGTATGATGATACAAGAAAAATTGGCGGCAGAGATGGGACAACCGTGTATTCAGTTTGGAACGGTCAAGGAGGCAAGGACTTGACCAACACCGAACTCTTGAATGTTGACACAGACAAAATGTCGTCTGCTCAGATTCACCCTCTCTATGACTTCATTCAGGGCCCGCTTTGTCCACCAGCACAAGGCTGGAATTGGGACAACGATTTGAACTATAATTGGCTTGAATGGCTGAATATGACAACGGCTCTCAGAAGCAACAGGATTGAGTATGATGCTGGCGATTGGGACAACGCTGTCCAGAATGCAACGACCAGAGTTCAACCCAGAAGTGGAGTGTGCAGACCCAATCCAATTCGTGCAAAAATCTATGCGGCTCAACAAGTCAGTTCTGCTGGAACAAATACAATCACGACCTCTGGTTCAGCCGTGATGGTCATGGAGGTTTTTGTTGAAGCCCATCCCAATGCGGCCAAAGAAAATGTCTGGAAGGTTGGAATGCCAATTCACATGAAGTTTGCCTCTGGCATATTCGCAGAAAAGGTGGACAGCAACGATAATCCACTCATCAGAAACATCAAAGGAACAGCAGGTTTCATGACATTGGACACAGGGCTTGCTGGTGTCAATCCTCTGCCAAACTTTTCAATGACTCGATACCCAAGCACCACCAGCGAGATTGGAGGCGCAAACACTACAAGCACAGGAGATAACTTCTGGTCTGGCAGAAACGGTTGGTGGATAATCAATCAGATAACAACACTCACCAACGAGCCAAAGAGCGACATCGTTTCTGGTGCAACAGGGTCATTCACAGGAGTCAAACTTTCATTCGTCGTCAACGCAACCAATGACACAGGCAATCCCACGAACATGAGGATGGGAGTCGAGACACCATCATCATACATCAGTCAAGGCATCATGGGAGGCTCTGAGATGGTCTATGGAGGCAAGTGGGAGTATGGTGGCACTCCAATCACACACGATGGCTGGAAACAAACCAATCTGAACCAGAATGGAATCACGCCATACGGACAACCTGCTCTCTCCCCTGCTGGCACAGCACCTCGACTTGGAAGCCGCAGACAGATGGGAATGAACAAGTATTGTATCGTTCCTGTTGGATATAATTCAGAAGGCGCAAGGATGGAGGGTCTTGGCACAGGAGTGGGCTTTGATGGAGGGATTGCTGGCGCATCCAATGTTCCAGCGTATGCCAATCAACAATGGCGATTCCCCAATGCAGTTTGCCTCGACCCAGCATCATTGTATCTGGGTTCATTGGATGGATATAACGAGACATTCCCTCAACCATCTCCAAGAAGCACTTTGCTCACATCTGGAGATAGCGACGGATTGGTCAATATCCCAACAGCGAACTCATATTCTGGCAACATTCTCAGACTCTCCGCACCTCAAACATTTGGTCATGCCAACATGTATTATTCAGTCTCTCAGCCAGAGGATTTGTCGTTTGGAACTTTCTATATCGCAGGGGATTTCCCTCTTCTGGGCGCACCCGTCAATGACGATGCGTTTGGTGATAATTGGGAGGCGTGGAAACATACCAACCCAGAAGGATATGACGATACTCAGTATCAAACTTATCAAGGTTCAAAGTTTGGAAACTCACCTCGCTGGATGAACAAATCTCTGACTCTGTTGTTGATGAGCAAGTTCGACCAAGCCACAGGCAGACACGCACACGACTACATCAAACCCTCGATGCCGAGCAACGGCAGAAACATGGTCTGGCCTATCCATGAGCGTGTTGGAACTAAGAAAGGGTATGGCAATTTTCAAACCATCCAATCATGGGGTGCTGAAAACAAAGACAAGACAATCGTTGGGAACAGAACAATTGGCGAGACAACAAAAACCAGCACCACAGAAGTCGGCTGTTCGCCAATCTGGTTGGACTTTGAGATGAACGCTTGGATTCCTGTCCAGAAGGAACGCTACACCATTATTGAGTTCGATACAGGTGTCCCACATGCTCTCGACGGCAAGCACACTCACAACACTCACTCTTGGGAGAGGTTTGGCAGAGGTGGATTCCAATACACTCAGAGTCCAACCGCCGATTCATCATTATGGCAAGGATGGGGGAATGTTGGCAAGCCAAATGTCGGTAATCAGAATCACCAATGGAACACAGAAGTTTGGTTCTTTGGAGGCTCAGACATTATGGCAAACACAGCCTTTGATGCCCCAACCAATGGAGGATTCGCTAATTGGGGCGCATGGCCGTTTGCAGGGGCTGGGAACTCTGGATTTGGACAGATGGGCAATCAGATAGGCACAGGTGGCTCAACGAGCATACAAGAGGGCTATCACTCTATGAGAGCCGTGTTTGCTGAGGATGGAATGTCATTCGTTCTTGATGGCACGACTGTTGGCAAAGACTTGAACAGCAACAACCCCGTCTGGGGCTTGTCAATTATCACAGGAAACCTCCACATGAGAGGTGTCAACGGTGGCAACAATCCAATCATTGATGAGCGACAACGCCAGATGTGGTGGAGTGGCGAAGCGGTCAACAAGACCGACGCTGACTTGATGATTGACAGCATAAGTCTCAGACACATTCCAACACCAGCGATGTTGCCATTCACGGTTGACACGGTGAATCAACAAATTGCAGGTGTCAGCAAATACACAGCGTTGACTGTCGAGGCAGAGAATGTCAAGCCAAGCAAGAACATGAACATAACAGTCTCGATATGTCCCGTTGTCAACAATGTTCCAACAGTAGCAGGTATCAATCTCAGACAGGTTGAAGGTGGCACTCCATACACGAACTTTGACAACCTCAGTCTGGACTTTGTTGGAGGATATGGGAGTGTTGATTTGGAGAGTCTGCCAGCAGATGCAATCACCAATGGATTCGTTATTCGGTTCAATTTCACAGTTCCATCATCAGCAGATGCAGACTTGCATCCTGTGGATTGGTCAACGACTCCAATCATTCGCTCTTGGTCTCTGGAACACGACATCGCACCAACGACCACTCTGAGCGTGATAGGCAACACATTCAACGGCGATGCAACACCTCCAATTGACACAAAAGTGGGACACATTATCTCATTCAATGCGGCTGGACAAACAACAGACGAGGACAGAGTTCTGACGGCATTCAAGTTTGACTTTGGCGATGGTGTCATCACAGAATATCTGGATTTGTCAGACCAAACTCAACAGTTCAATACCATGAACACGGCTCACTCATATCTGACGGCTGGAACATACAACGCAAGCGTGTATGTCAAGGATGATAACGGCAACGAATCTCAATCTGCCACAGTTCAAATCATCGTAGCAAATGCACCTCCTGTTGCCGTATTGAAGTCAATACCTTCTCTGACTCGCTCTGGAACTGCGATAACTTTGGATGCAACCGATTCCTTTGACATCAATGCTGGAGGAACAATCTCGACATACACATTCACATTTGGCGACGGGTCAACCGCTGTCAGCAACGCATCTGGAGTGGTTCAACACACTTATGCGGTGGCTGGTGAGTATCAAGCCACACTCGTTTGCACAGACAGCGACGGTGCTACATCTCAGACAGCAAGTGCGGTCATCAAGGTCTTGCCAGCGACTCTCGTGATTCCTCTGACATTCAACATCAGACCAACAGCATTCCAACGCACCAGAGCCGCCTCAATGAACCAGACAGCGGTTCTTGATGCAACATACCCAGAGATGACAGACACAGGCCAGAGAAGCGACGAGATGAGCCTTTCTGGAATGTTCCTTCACAGCACAGCCAATTCTGACATTCTATTCGTTGAGGACTTGATGTTGGCTGGCTCTTTGGTTGAGTTCCTGTATGAAGATGTTGACTATTCTGGCAACCCATCTGGCAAGACATTCGTTGGCAGAATCACCACATTCGATTATGAGCGTGAGGGCGGCAATCAAGGTCAGACTCCATACACCATCACGATGGTTCGTGAAGCAGGTCTTGGTGTCTGATATTCAGCCCGATACATCTGGAACTCAATGGTTTTGTCCACAGTATATGAAGGATTGACCGATTCTGGATTTAGGAACAAATCCATTGAGATTCGGCAAAGCATTGATATACTGAAAGCGTCTGGTTGACAACATGGACACCGCACCAAACACCGACAACCGCACACCGAACCACCTCGCAAATTGGGGAACAGGCCAAGACAGAGTTCACCTCGCAAGTGTCCACACAGGATGCTGTGTTGGATGCAAAAAGAAAGTCTATGTCTGGTCGAGCAACGACCACGAAGCAAACATGACTGTTGATGAAGTCAAAGCAACCGACTTTGGACTTTGCTCTTTCGTCAGCAATTTTTGGCTTGACCGAATGACAAACTGAGCCGATTTTTAGGAACATAAGCATTGATATTTGGAAGGTATTATAAGGGGCAACCCCCAGCATTGACCATGAGCGCAAAGACGAACCCCGCTGAAATGAAGTCCCTTGAGGAAGCCGCTGAATACCTAAAGACCCGAATCGCAGAAATCATCGCAGATGAAACTCCAGAATGTGAAGTGGGAACTGAAAACTGCAAAGGAACAGAAGCAGACCTTGTAGTATTCCACCACGACATTGGCGACACTCATTATTCATGCAAGTGCTGTGGCATTGGTTATTGGTATTGAATCCCAACCGTGATAAGCCACGAGGGTTGACCTCAAGGCATGGATGAGAACTCTCTGGAGAGGTTTCACCGACTCATCAGAGGCGGCTCAGATGGTGTCGTTGTCAATATGCCTCAAGGCATTCTGGATGAGATTGAGAGGATGGGTTCAGACCCACGCAGACCCAAGACAGCAATCGCTCGCTGGGCATCTCAGACATGGTTGGAACATCAGCACGAAGCAATCAGAAACGGCGAGAGCGTTGCTCTGGATGCGAGCCATGTTGAGAAGGAACTGATGGAACGCCCACAGCACTATCCAACGACTTGGGGCTTGGACATGATTCCATTCCCAGATGACATTGGAGGTTGGGCTTTAGACAAGACGAATACGCTCTGCTACACATCTCTGAATACACCACGCCCATTTGACCCACATCTGTTCGATATGTCTAAGGCCATATCTGGTTCGCCAGATGGCAAATTGGGATTCGGTTATCATTATCAACACAAGTCTGGGATGGGAGAATTGTATGACATCACGACCAGAAGAGGTGGCGGCGCAAGAGGTGGATTCGCATTCACGACGGGTCCGACTGAGGGCGCATATTCGTCAGCAGTTCTGCCACAGCCACAGTTCAATCTGGGTCGTCTGGGCTTCTCTAATGGCGGCTGGAATCCAGAAGGTCTCCAATGGACAAACAGACCCAAGAGAATGAAACTCAGCGGTCTGAGGAACGGCTGGGCGCATCGTGTGATATTCGCTCGCTCTCGTCAAGTCATGTTCAGAAACTTGTATGGCGACATGGATATTGTTGAAGCAGTTCCAAAAGCACCGACTGTTGTTCTGAATGGACTGACAGATGTTCACGGAGTTATTGGGGTCAATATGAAGAAAACTTTCAACGCACCGACTGAACTTGAAATAACAATCAACAATCCAAACGGCAGAAGGACAGGAATGTTCAATCGAGGCGACACGATTCAGATATTTGCCGCACCAAGAACTTGGGCGAGTCCTCCTTTGGTTTTCACAGGATTCGTGTCAGAGATTGAAGAGTCAACCGATGAAATCAATCTGTTCTGTTTGGATTCTCTGGGGCTTCTGGGGCTTGAAATTATCAAGACCGACCAGAATTATTTCAAGGCAGATGCTCTGACTATCGCCAAAGACTTGATTGCCAATTCGGTCTATGCACCTCCGATTGGCAGAATCAAAAACGAGTCCAGAATAACTCTGCCTCAAGGTCTCAAGTTCAAAGGACAGAACCGCTTATCTGCGATTCAGACGATACTGAACATCATCAACAGCACACCAAACAAGTTCCAGATTTATGCAACATCAGACGGCTACATCACAGTCAGAAAACTGAAAGAGGTTTATGACACGAATACAACCCCCTATACGGCTGGAACTGTCCCAAGAACGGCTGACCCACAGGACTTCTATCCAACGGCCATACAGAGGCTCTCTGGGGATAAAACAGGGTTCAATGTCGTCGTGGTTGAGAACAGCGATTTGAACATCAGCATCACCGTTCCAAAAGTCGGCTCTGACAGATTCCCTGCGATTCCTGTTGAGCGTGTTGTCCAAGACGGGTCAATCGTTGATGAGCAACAGGCCAGAATGGTTGGTGAATACTTCTTGAATACTCAAGGCTCAGACAACACCAGATGGATTGTTGAAGGAATCCCAGAACGGTTTGACATCGAGGTTGGAGATGTGATGGAGTTTGCATCGTCAGAGGGCAACCTGTCTGGTCGCCAACGCATCTTTGACATCTCGTGGGAATTGGGCGTTGGAACAAGCAACATGACGATGAATGTTGGCCGTCAAGCACCCGATGTCATATCCACTCTCCAATACGCTCTGGGAATCTCGCAAGGTCGCTGATTTAGGAACATAAGCATTGAGATGCCGATGTATTGATATAGTAGTGGTTGTTCACATAGATTGTTGGGGGCGCAAACCCCCAGCCGAAGTGATACCTCCCGATGCGAGTCGGGGGGTGAATTGAAAGGCCAGACCAGCGAGATTTAACACTCCCTGTGCGATACCCTAATGCGAAAGTTCTCATCATGCACTCCCTCCAGATACAGTCCCTCCATCATACTCTCTTATCCGCTTGGTCTGGCCGATGACACTCAGAGGCTAAACTCCGAGTCCCGATTCAGCACCCCTCGTGGGATAAGTCTGCTACAACCTTTGCTGGGGGACAACGAGGGGGGCGAACCCTCCCTAAGCCGTGAAGAGGGTCGTTGCCTAAGAGGTCAAGGGCGTGAAGTCGGAACTTAGATTCCTTCACGATTCCTAATCTCACCGATACGGTTCTGGAAAAACCAGAAACGGGTTGCGACTGAAAGAAGCGTTAAACTGAGTTCTGGGATTTGTTCGCCCCAGATGAGTGTCTGCCCTCAGAGGGGGTCGTGGTAAGGGTGGCATACCCACGACTTTCCAGATGAGGTCAATTCACGAAGCAGAGAACCCGCATCCAACATGGGGCGGCTCGTGGGTGGCTTAAAAATGAGAAAGACAAATCCAAGTCCTATCGGCCACTTTAGAGAGAGTTCTATGGTTGAGGCTGGGAACAGCCCCAATGGAACGGAGTCTTAGGCAGGGATGCCTCTGATAGACTCGCATGTATAAGCGCAACCACTCAGATAATATCTGTGCTGGGTTGTGTCGCAACCTGCTTCTATCCTTCAATTCAGACATCAACACTCACATAAACCCCCCAGAGCAACGCATCAGTATGACAGCACCCGCTATCACTCCAGCAACGGGTGTGCCAAAGTCAGCGGCTGACGCAGTTCCACCAATTGGCTCTCGTGGTTTGCCGTTCACATGGGCTTTGGCAGATTGGCCGAGCGACACAGCACCCGTCGCTCTCCAATTCGCTTTGAATGAAATCCCCATTCAGAAAACGACAGACAGATTGGCTCTCTTCGATGAAACCATCTGGGCTGAAAAACAGATGAATCCAATTGGCGTGAGTGGAACATCAATTCAGTTTGAGCCAATTGCACCAACCGCATCATACATTGAAAGCACTTATGCAATCAATCAATTGGCAAATGTCAACCCAAGAACATTCCCACCAAGAGTCGCTGGTGCTGGAATCAATCAATCTCCACCATCTCTGAATCACGGCAGAGGTTCTCTGGTATTTTCCTCCACTATCAACGGAGTATCGAAGTCAATATATGACCCAGCAAAAGTCAGAGGCTCTGCTCAATATCAAGGATTATCATTCTCAAACTGCGGCAGATTTGTTGACCATCCAGAAGAGAACTACGCATCTGCTCGCCCAGCAAACCACTCGTGGGTCAAGGCGCAAGAAGGATTCCAACCACATCTGCCAGCGTCATCGCTCGACTTTGGAACAGGAACAGTTCTCAAGGGCAACAACATCGAAACCGACCACGCCATTGGTGGTGTCGGAGATGGTCAGCCCAATTGTTTGGACACCCAATATGTGGGCTTTCAGACGATAACATCAACCGTTGTCAAATCGGTCTCAGCGATACCGTCAAATGGACTTGGCAGTATCTATGGAGACTCACATAATTCAGTTCACTACACCAACCTCATTTGCTCAAATCTGGCGAATGATTTGGGTTATCCTGTGGAGATGGCGAATGGAGGAATACACCCCGTTCAATCCTATGAATACACTCGTCAGACTCATTGGTGCATCAATCTGGGAACTGCTCAGACAGCGTTGCGAGATGGCGTTGAAGCGTCATCTCCAGACGGCTTGACAAAAGCCAGCGGCTGGGTTGCACCTGCTGGGTTTGGGGTTGGCGCATACGACACCAATTCAGCATCTGCTGAGATGTCTCAAGCAAACCCAGCGGCTGGACTGTCGAGCAAGACTGAGACCATTCAACAGATAGTTCTCAACGACACATTCAGCGACGGTGCTTCTGGGCAAGTCCCAACCCCATCATCAACGCTGGGAGACATCACTCTGGGTGCAAGTGTTGTCCACGACACGGCTGGTCTGATTGGCTTTGAAGGGACAATCACAGCATCTGCTTTCTATGCACCCACTAAGGACACAGACCCAACAGGAGTTCAAGGTGCAATCGCTCACGCATCTGGCAAAGGATATGCTGGATTGAATGTTCAAGTTCACTCTGGATTCGGCATCAGAAGGAACAAAGGAGGCATGGGTCGTCTGGGCAACCCATACAGATACGGTTCTGATGGAACGCCTGTCAGAGTGATGACAGATGCCATGAAAACACACGCTATGAGAGGCGATGGCACAGAAGGAACTGCTGATGCAAACTGCAATCAGACTTGGTTCAGAACAGGGACAGTCGGAGTGAATAATTCAGCCGTTCCATCATCAGACCCAGATGGAATCCCAGCCATCGGAGACCCGCAACCCAAGCCAGCACCAGATTCCGTATTCCAACATTTCATGATTGGCGAAACTCCAGAAAATGTCGGTGGAACTGATGGAAGAAAAATTATCGGGGCTAATATGCCAGCAAGCGGCATGTGCAACGAGATTCATAATTCCTATTCAACAGGCAAATGGATTGCCAATGGAGTGCCGACAAAAGTGCAAATTATACCTGTCATAACAGGGTATGAAGATATTCCTGTTTCAGTCGGTGCGGCCAAACTTGGTTTGTTCCCATCGGCACAGATTCAGATGTTCAGAAAGCCTCTGGTGGATTATCACATATTGGTCTCAATAACCGACAGCCCAGAGACCAGAGCAAACACAGACCCAACAAATCCGTTTGATGGAGACCCAACCCAGAGGAATGTGCCAGACCCTCAGAGATTGAGTGCGAATGCTGACTATTCCAAGCAGGGCTGTGTCATCTATCATGGCATATTCAGAATTGACCCACAGACTCTGGAACAGATATTCATTGACATGAATGAACAGTCTGGAATGGTGTTTAACATGGATGCTGACGGCGGTGCGGTCTGCCCATCATCTGTGATTCCTCGCCACGACTATGGCAAGGTTGGAACTGTGCAACAGGGATGGGGATTGCATCAAGCAACACCATTCAGACCTATTGCTCTGACAGACAAATTGGGCAAAGTTCCTCGTCTGGGCGGTGCTATCGAGGGCGGTGGATTTTATCAGCGTGGAGGCATCTCTCACCTCTGGGATGGGTGTGAATATGGTGGTGAGATATTCGTCGGTGCTGACTGTATCAAACCACACGAACTCCAGACATCAGCGGCCAATGGAACAAACGAGTTTGGTCAGCCAACATTCGGCATATTTGGCAACGGACAAATCTGGGCTGATGGCACAGGTGCGCCCAAGAGACCAACAGGAATGGAACTTTTCGTCTGGAGATATTCACCACAGGATGACCCATTATACCCATCTGTTTCTGATGGCTACATGGCTATGAACAGCCTCACAGATGGTGCGAACAAGCATGGCATCCCATACACGCCAGCGATGGACAACATCACTCCACAGCCAGCGTCATGGCATAAGCCCAGAACAGGCAATCTGGAGGGCGCAGTTTGGGCAATCCACGATTGGGTTATGCCACAGGTCGAACTGATGCGCTATCTGGGCAGAGAAGAAAAGACAGAGGCTGAACATTATGAAGTATCTGGCTCTCACACTTATCATCCAAGTCTGCATTGTTCCTCGCTCAGAGCGATGGATGACGGGCGATTCATGATGGCGGCTGTTCATGTTGACTACATCAAGACAGAAGCAGACTATCCAACGAATGAAATTAGTTATCCTCTCAATCCAGACCTTGATGTGGCATCGTGTCCCGCTGGCTACTACTATTCGGGCGGCAAGTGCATACCGTTGGTTGGCTCTGGAGATTCACCCAGCGGCACAACACCAGACCCTCAATCTGGAGACAATGTTCCATCCACCAATCAAGAGCAACCAGCACCCGTCAATGGGACAGGTGGCTCAACACCAAACAAACAGGATAACTTCTCACTCCATCCAACATGGTCAAAGATGAAAGCGAACACACAGGCTCGCTCGTTGATTATGATGTTCTCTGATGTCAAGTCTGACGACGCAACAGGACTTGCGGCGAGAGGAAAAGCACTATTCGATATTGAGTGGGATAGAGTCGCCATAGGCACACGAGAGACACAGACTCTCGCCACTCAGAATTGGAGATACGGAGATACATGGTGGAGTGGCTCACGCATCTCATATTGGTATCAAGAATCTGGTCAGAGAGCCATCCCAATCACCTATGGTTCATATCCAGATTGCCGAATGTCCTATGCAAACTTGCCTCGCTCTTTGCCGTTTTTAGTCAATGAGTTTCCAGATTCCTCTGGGGATTTGTCATCAAAAGCCAGAATCGCTTCTGGATTCCCAATGCTTCAACCAGCATTTATCGCACTCAATATGCAAGCACCATTCCCTTCCGTGTTTGAAAACAACAATCGTCAAGCCAAGTCTGAAAGAACTTGGACTCTCCAGCGTGAAAAACATCTGAAACTGACACGCTTTGTTCCAACAACAATCGGCTTCGCTGACTTTGGTGCTGGTGCAAATCCACATCAAGAATATGGCTGGTCTGGCTGGTCATTCCCTCGTGGTCTGTATGACCCGATGGGCTATGGAGACAACACATCATTCTTCTCAGACTCTCCAGAAGCAGACCTTGTTCCATTTGGAACAGTCGTCGCACCGACTGAACAAGCGATATTCAGAGGCATGGGTCAGTCTGGAACAGACGATGACGACCCAGCGGCGGCGGCGAGCAATCCACTCAGTCCAGACTTTGGATATTCTCTGGACTTGTCAGCGGTCTCATTCCCTGTTGTTCTTGAGTCAGTTTTCATATACAAAACAGGAACATCACAAGAAAAAATGATTGTTCCAACGACTTGCGGCTCAATCCCAGAGATTGTTTCTGTCATGCTAACTCCAGCGTTATGTGGCTATGTGGGAATTGATACTGAGTATGTCAACACAGGTCTCCCACCTCTTTCAGTTTCAACGCTATACACAGGGATTGAAAGAACATTCGACCTTTCAAATCTGCCACCGAATGAGCAGTTTGGAATCATGAACTTTGAGTTCATTCAATTGGATGGAGTCAAGTATTATTTCAAGCGCAACGGTTCGTCTGGCGCACGATTGTTGAGAGGCGGCGTTGGCGGCTGGTCTCATCACGGTGCGTTGCACTATGGAATCTCAACCAAACTGCATCCATATCGTGTGGACAGAGTGATGAAGCAGGTTCACGGTGGAGTCGGATATGACTTGCCTCTGCACCTTCTGAAACCACCAAAGGCGCATGTCAGAGCCAGAGCAGGGGCGACGAACTCCATTGAACTTGAACTTGAAACTCCGTTCCACAGGACTGACAACATTCACCTTATGGGGGCAACGAACTTCAACGAAGGTTTCAATCTGGGCGGCGAGAGTCCACCGAATGCGCCAAGACCTGTGATGGGTCAGTATTATCTCAGAACCAACCTGTGGGACAAGCCTCTGTATGGCGAGGGTGGAACACACGCACCTCTTGTTGCACCTCTGGCTGAACTCAATTCACGAGTTCACGGGCCCATAATCTCTGGCTCACAGGCTCTGGAGGCATTCTGGTCAGACCATCCAACCGACCACTTTCACGCATCAGCGATGCCGATTCTGCCCAATTCAGATTATGATTTGGAGATGATTGAACATCTGAATTATTCACCGATGATGTTGGCTCTCGACACCAACGACCTTGATGTTCTGGCACTTGGAGAGCAATTGGAATCCTCCGTTGATGTGCATGTCAGCAAGACAGCCAAGCCATATTGGGACTCTGGTGCGATTGTATCAGCACAGGGAGAAGGCTATCGTGGGAACAAAGCAAATCACATGATTGAGACATCAGCGATGATGAATGGATTGGACATCAACAATGGAGGCTCAAACGCTTCTCAGTATGCGTTTGGCTCACAGGAGATGAGCATGGGAATGGGTCAGAGAAGTCTGCGAACTCCAGATGGAACTCTGCATCAATTCCACATCAGACGGTCTGCTCAAGCAGGTTCAAACAATCTGCCTCAATGGACTCACTACAAGAAGCCACTCTATGGAGATGTTTTCTGGAACAGCAAGGCGATGAAGCCAGACCCAGCATCTGCAATTCACGCAGGTCATGATGAAATTGCACCCTTATTGAACTCGATAGGGGCAAACGGAGATGGAACAGCAGAATCTCTCGGCAAAGTCATGGGTGCGGCTTTCTGTTCAGATTCAAATGGAACAATTCATGCTGTGGTTGAGATTCACGCCAGCAGTTCTGCTGGACATAAAGCACATCGGCTGTATTATCACCGATGCGAGCGCAAGACAATCACATACAACCCAGAGCCTGTGTATGATTGGGATTGGACTGTCAATGCGCCTGTTCTGATTCAGAATGTTGCTGTTGAAACTCATCTGGCTGGGACAATGTTTGACTTGAGACAACCATCAATCGCATGTGATTCATCAGACAGAATCCATCTGGCGTGTGTCCAGATAAACCAAGACATGACAGTTCCAAGAACCAGAATCCTATACACATGCAAACTCGCTGGTGAGTCGTCATTCCCAGAGTTCTTGCCAACCAACACAGGACAAGAAGGATTGCCAGAGGACAGGCGTTGGCAATTGGTTCAGAATGCCATCGTGGATGCCAGCCAAACCTCACTCAATTCTGAGACCTCATCATTCCACTACACCACCTTCAATCAAGAGCCAAAGGTCGTGCTGAGGGGAGACAATGTGCCTGTGATTTTCTATCGTGGCAAGCCTCTGCAATCATTCGCCACAGCCGACAGAGTGCATGATGCAATATACTGCAACATCGGCAAATCGCCATCGAGTGCCAATGACCCATCTGGTGCATTCGTGTTTGACCCAACCACGCCTTGTCATGTTGTTGGACTCAGACCAGACAGCAAGAATCCAATCGAGGACTTCAATGTTCAATACTATGACGCTATCATTGACGAGAGAGATATTGCTTATGTCGTGTCAACCAAGAATGACTATGACCACTCTGATGCTCACGCACCCAGACAGACGCTGATGACCTTCTTTGACACCAACAAGACATTCGCTCAACAATACACCACGACAGACGGTCTGGGAACTCATCTGACCATCTGGCAGGGCAAGGAATACACAACCGCTGGAGATGCTAAGGTTGACAACAATTATCGTGATTTGACATTGACAACAAACGGCAAAGGCGAGATTCATTTGATAATGACATTCTGCATGATTGGAGACAACCCAGACAGATTCGGGGAGACATTCAGAGATGCGGCGAGACCACAGGTGAGGCAATCTGCGCTCGCACCACTTCAATGGGCGGCGACTCCAGCACCAAGCAGAAATGTTTCACCACAGGAACAGTATGTTGGAGGATTCATCAAGCCATTGGTATCACCAAATTGGACAGGACAGGTTGTCCCACCAATGCCTCCATACAAAGCAAGCAATCCAAACCGCAGAGAGCATAATCACATCATGCACATCTGGATTCCAAGCGTTGAGTTTGATGAAAACAATCATGTTCTTCGCTCGATGAATATCCGCTGGCTGTCAGTTCCATCTATTCGATTCGATACGGCATCTCAGTCTTGGACTCCTGTTGGTTCTGCTCAGACAATGGCTGGTGAAGAGGACTTCCCACATCACAGTCCTCAGATTCGGTATCAGCGATTCTGGGGATTCGATGCAAGTGAACTTGACTTGCGCTGGCACACCAACGAACTGTCTTGGTATCGCACCAACACACGAGGTTCTGATGTCTATTATCCATCTGCTGGTGGAGTTCAGATGCAATTAGGCACAGGACAAGAATCGGGGCAGGGAGTGGCTGGATTCCCTAATGGACTTTAGAGCGTTTTTTGTTTGATTTGCGTGATTTTCAAGTCAGACAGGGCTGTCTTGAAAATAGACAAATCTGTATTGAACTCAATATGCAAGCGATACTGCGAGACTTAGGAACAAAACCATTGAGATTCCGATACTTTCTTATAGTTCGACCTTTTGGCTTGACACATGACCTATACCGTCAAGATGATTAACAACCAGCCAGATTATGAGACCGAATACCCACACACCATTGAAGGTGGCATAATGCACTATCGTGGGTTCAGCACATTCCCAGACCACTCGACGGCATGGGGCGGTGAGATTGATGGCATAACCACATTCGTGTGCCGCACCGTTGAACTAAATGCCGCTAAAGCAGAGTCAAAGAATTGGTCGGTCATGGGATGCCAACACCCAATGCAAGGCGATGAGAAGGGCTACAAGCAACGCCCATACTTCTTTGTTCCACAGACTGACCAATTCATCGCTCAAGCAGAACAGAACCTCGCTGATTCAGACCTTTCTGATGATGAAAAAGATGAGGTTCGTGCGCTCTGGGAATCATACGGATGGTATGCTTGAATTGAGATTCTGATTTGAGAGTCCAGAAGTATTGATGCTGGGTCTGGAATCAGTTCCCATCATTAGCCCCCTAAAGGGGGCTACTCCAATTAACCAATCCAATGGGGGAGTTAAGACACATATACATTGAACAAAGTGTGTATGTATGGAGATAGGGGTTTGTTTGATTCATTAAGGTGGGAGTGTCTGCTGAGGGTATGTCAGTCGTGAGAATAGACATTCCTTCACGAGCCGAACTCCCAGACATGTGGGATGAGATTCGCCCAGATTTTCCAATGCCATCACCTCGCAAGTATCAAGACGATGCTCTCTCTGTGATTTATTGGGCGTTGGCAAACGATAACTTTGACAACATCGTTGTTGAAGCACCGACAGGAATAGGCAAATCCGCCATCGCTATGACTGTCCAGAACAGATTCCAATCCGCATACCTTCTGAGTCCGACGCTTGGCCTCACAGAGCAATACAGGCGTGATTATGGGCATGTCGTGAAAGAAGTCAAGGGCAGGTCAAACTTTCCATGCTGGGTTGAAACCAAGACCGCTGACAAAGCACCTTGCTATGTTGGCAAGAACAGATGCCCTCACACCCAAGAGATTGACCCTTGCCCATACTATGACCAGAAGTTCCAAGCGAGGGATGCCAGAATCACTCTGACGAATCCAGCATATCTGTTCAGAGTCGTGAAGTCTCCAGACGGTTCATTTGGTCAGCGTGATTTTGCTATCATAGACGAGGCTCACGGCCTTGAATCATTCTTCATGGGGCTACTTGAGGTCAAAGTCAATCAAGCCGATTTTAACGCTGTATTCGGGGCAAAGACGGCATTCCCCATGCACTATCACCCAGCCGATTGGAAACCAGACATTCAGCGTCTGTATGACGGGGCAAAGAAAACGATGGAACACGCAGAAGAGGATGAGAACAAAGACCTGTCTGACAAAATGCGAGCCATAGTCAGCAAGTGTGCGACATTCTTGGAACTGCTTGAGGACTCAAACAACCTCGTCATCGAATCCAATTCTGACAGGCAGGGCAGATTCATTCTGGCAAAACCCGTCAGAGTCAATCACCTCGCACCAGATTTATTGGACTCAATATCTCGCCAGAGGATTTTTCTGAGCGCAACAATTCTCGACATCGAAACATTCCTGTCTGGTCTTGGACTGTCCGACCAGAAAACTCTGTATGTCAGAATCGTGAACTCGCCATTCCCAAAGGAGAACTTCAATGTGTATTATTCGCCATGCGGGTCAATGGCATACTCAAAACGAGAGAAGTCCATCCCCAAGCAGGTCAAGGCCATCGCAGGGATAATGAGTCGCTTCAAGGACAAGAGAGGGGTCATTCTGCCACATACTCATGCAATACGCAAGGCTCTGGTTGAGGGACTCACGGAGGCTGGGTTTGGAGACAGGATAATCAGCCACGACTCCAACGGTCTGGCTCGTCAGAAGGCACTCGACACATTCTTTGAATCCAAGCGAGATGACTTGGTTCTCATCTCAACCTATGTCGGTGAAGGATTTGACTTCAAGGGCAAATTGGCTGAGTGGCTGGTTCTCTGCAAAGTGCCTTATGGATTCATTCAAGACCCACAGGTCAAGACCAGAATGGAACAGGATGAACACGAGTGGAGGCGTGAACACGAAGGCTCTCCATCGTGTCCGTATGAACCTCCCAACAAATACTCCAACGGCCTGTGTAGTTCATTCTCATGCCATAAGCCATGTCAAGGCTGGTTCAATCTCCAGACGACTTTGAAGATGGTTCAAGGGGCTGGCAGAATCAACAGAACTCCAGACGATGTTGGACATTTGTTCATCCTCGACCAATCGTGGGACAGATACTATCGGCTCAACGGCCACCTTCTGCCGTCATGGTTTAGAGATGGAATCAAACCGCCACCAGCGTGGCTTAAACGGCATCTGGTGTGAACAAGTCTGAAAGGTTTGGTGTGCTAAGTGGAGAACAGAACAATTGATATAGATGAACTTCTTGGGGTATCAACATGAGCATCAGAGGTATCAGCCCACACCGCCAGATTGACATGAAGAATGTCGAGATTGAATACACCGCAGATGGTGAACCGTATTATCAAACATTGAACCATTGGAACAATGAAGAATGGTTCGGTCTTGTTTGCATTGTATCTGGGAATGGAAAATACCGATTCAACCAGATTGGTTCAACGGGATTTGCACATTGGCAACACCGCTTCAATTCCAAAGACGACGCTATCGCATTCCTTTGTCGTTGTCCTCATCAATTGATTCAAGTGAAAGAAGGCGACGGACAATATGAAGTTCGCACCACA
>Ga0098049_1000011_pt1 | contig 78841 bp, 118 predicted proteins | sample 13BtaG_FD_92582 | JGI IMG/M metagenome (GOLD analysis project Ga0098049, IMG submission 92582) | Marine viral communities from the Subarctic Pacific Ocean - 13B_ETSP_OMZ_AT15268_CsCl metaG | ecosystem: Environmental > Aquatic > Marine > Oceanic | place: Subarctic Pacific Ocean | collected...
GATCACTTGCATCTGTATTATTAACTATTAAATTTATTACTTGACCATTTACATCATTAGTAAAAGTAAATGTTATATCAGTAGTTACATCTTTATAGAATACTGCATTTGTATTCCAATCAATATCATTGGTTGTGACTTCTTCATTTAAAGTTGTGCCAAAAGAGTTTTCCCATAATCCAGATCCTGAATTATAAACAATTGTCTGACCGTCTGTTGGAACGCCTGCTGATACGTCTGCTAAATTATCTAAATTAATATTATCACCAACTGGTGACGGTCTATATACTTTTATCTGTAATGTATTAGCATCTTCAACATAAAATAGAGGATTAGAAAATCCTGTAGATGGTTCGGTAGTAACTGGAGAGCCTGCAACTGTTTCAGACAGATAATAGTACTCGCCAATTGTAAATCCATGTGCATCAGATTCTACTCTTCCAAAATCGGTAACAGCAAAGTTATCGACATCAATAATACTAGTGACGGTATAGTAAGCTAGAGTTGCTTCATTATCAGCTAATCCTTTTACAAAAATTGTACCATTATGATAAACCCCATCTCCGACAGCAAATCCATGTTCAACTTGGTTAATTTCTGAAGTTGTACCTGCTCCGCCTCCAACTGCCTTAAGGGTATTGTCTATGACTTGAAACATCTCTTTTGAATCTGTAGCAAAAACTAATTGTCCATCTGATGCAGTTGAAGCGTAAGTAATTAGGTTAGCTTCTGTATCTTGTTTAACATCTAATTGAGTAGGGGTGATAACACTACCACTTGTAAATGATCCCCCATCTATAACTCTTGTATCGATATCTGATTGTAGCTCATCTAAGGCACTCTGAACGTCTGTAGCAGCTAAGTTACCAGATGGTACATTACTAATTGCACTTGCATCGTGAGCGTCTGTAGGGTTAGCTATGTGATCGTCAACAGTTGATTGTGATGTTACAATGTCTGCTTCTGCAGTATCTAATCTTTCTTCTACTTCATCAATTGCCGCTTGAACATTTGCACCAGTTAAACCACTTGTAGAATTGTCATAACTAATTTCATTTGCATCATTTTGATTATCTAATGCTACTTTTACAGCATCTAATGCGGCTTGTACATTTGATCCAAGAGAGCTTACTGCTTCGTTTGCATCATCGTATACAATGTCTACTGAGTCAGCAGATAAAGTGTTGTTGCCAGTTGCTGCTGTAGCGTCAATTGTTTTGTTTTCTAGAGACTGTGCTTCATCAGTGTTAACAACTTCCCTAGCTGCAGAAGCATCTCTATATTTTAGTTTGTCATCAACCGAGTCATACGCTAACTCGCCTTCTCTAGAGAGTGGTTCTAAGGTCAAGTCTTCTGGCTTAAGCTCTATCCCTTTTGTAAATCTCTTTCTTAAAATTGCCATTTTATATGCTCCTAATTATTTATACGTCTATAATTGCTTGTCCACGAAATTTTATAGTTAATTGGTCTGTATCTACTACTGATTGTGATGTATATATAAACTGTCCTGCTGCGTTAATATCTATTGAAACGTCAGCATCAGTTCCTGTAAATTCTGAATCTATATAAAAGTCAGATCCATCAAAAACACCACTGCATTTGAAAGAATCTACTTTAGGAGTACCAGAAGTAAATGTTCTAGTAATTAATCCCTCTACTTGAATTTGTTGTACTATTGATGTATCGAATGATAGTCCGTTGATAGGCTGAGAGCTTGCTCCATCTGCTAGAGAAGCTTCAGTAAGTAAAATATCTTGTGGACCTTGTATTGTTGCAATTATTTCGGAGTTTTTTCTGAGGTATAGGGTAATTTGCTCGCCCCAATTAGAATTTCCCACTGTGGGGATATCGAAGACCTCATCTCCTAATCTAAGTCTGATTGACATGTCATATCCTTGTTTTTATATAGCTATATATACTATAGTTGTTAAAATACAGTATTTTACCTGATTTCAATACTATATATAAAAAAGCCCCGACATTGCATCGGGGCGATATTACTAATTAAGAACTAATTAGATTACGAGTGAGTATCATTTTTGATGTATCTTAAGATTGTGATACAGCTTGGTCTACTTGAGAATAGTGCTTGGTCAGAGTAAGCTCTGATTTCGTAACCACTATGGTTGTCAAGAAGTCTGAAAAATTCACCTTCGTATCCTTTTGGATCAAAAGTAATGTCAGAAGAACCGATTCTGATAAGATCTTTCTCACAGAAAGCGTAAGCGTAACCTTCTTTAACGTAAGTAGAAGGGATGATTTTGATAGATCCTGCTTGACCTTCAAATTCGATCGCTCTAGCACCTTCTTTAACTTTAGCAGCACTATAAGAAGAGTCATATCTTCTCTTAGCAGTTTGCTCAGTTAAAAGGTCATTCCAAGAGTTAACATTAACCATAACAGTCATTTGCTCTTCTCCAAGACCTTTTTCAACAGCTCTAGCAACAGCTTCTTCAACTTTAGCAAAGCTTAACTTAGCTGCAGTAGAAACAGTTCCAACGTCAACCAAGTTACCTTGGAAAAGTGGCTCGTTAGAGTTATTGATTTCAAATAGGTTTCCTCTAGTTTCAGCAATAGAGTGAAGTCCTAGCATATCTTTATGTACAGCACCTGCTTCACAAGCACCGGAAAAGAAGATAACGTCAGTAGCTGCAACACTAATTGCTGAAGCGTCTTCAAGAACAGTTACTTTTTTAGATTGGATGTCATATCCAGAAATCGTTAGTTCCCCTCTCTTAGTAGCAAGATCAGAAGAAAAGATTTCAATTTTATGTTTAGTAGTACCAACCCAGATACCTGCTGCCCATTCTTGATCTTCAACTTTAAGAACAGATGGTCCAGTTCCAGTTACTGATTCTACGATACCAATACCTTTTTGTCCGTAAAGCATTGATACTTCTAGTCTGTGGTACATAGATTTCATCATGTTACCAGTTAATAATTTAATACCTCTTTCAAAAGCACCATTAGAGTTTTGAGATCTAGAAGCAACAGCAGTAGAGATCGCAGATCTTAATACCATTTCTACAGATTTAACTCTAGCGTTCTTAAGAGTAAATGAACTTGGAGTTCTTAATGCAAAAGCCTCTCCGTCAGAACCACCGTAAGTAATCCCACCTTCAAGTCCTAGAACTACAGGCTCGTTATAAGCAGCACCAAGTTCTTTATCTCCGGGTGCGAAAGGAACCATATCTGCCATTTTAGTGTTAGCAGGTACTAAGTCTTTAAGTTCGTTGTAAATTTCTTTAAATAATCCGTTTAGTGCGGATGCTCCATTCTGGCTATGTGCCGAATCTGGAAGTGTTGAGCCAATGTCAGCCATTTTAATCTCCTATGATTAGTTTTTAGTTAATTTGATAAATTTCCATCTTTTCACTTGACTGATTTGTTTTAATTTGATACTCTAAAATCCGGTTAAGGGTATTTAAAGGTCTTGTCAAAACTACCACAGATTTGATCTAAGATAGTTAAACGTAGGGCAAAATAACCCTACGGTACTATAGTTGTTAAAATTACGTTATTTTTATCTATTTCTTACACTAAAGAAGTCTTCTAGTCTGCCTTTCTTTTTATCATCAGACTTTGCTTCTTTCTTAGGTGCAGAAGGTTTGTTTATAGATTTCGCAGACTTAGGTGCTTTTCTAACCTTACTTATAGCCTTTTTCTTGAGCCTATCGATGTTTTTATTACCGATATATTGCTCAATAATCTCATCAGGCATGTCCTCAAAAAGCTTAGAAATCTCATCTTTGATCTCTTTTTCTACAGTTGGTAAAACGTCTTTTACAGAAATCTCATCTGGGTCAAATCCACCGCCACCTTCGTTTTGTGGTGTGATTGCCCAAGCTAGAGTATCTGCAATTTGTCTTACAACTCTAGGTGAAGCAGTCAATGTAGTGTGTGCATCTAATGCCTCTGAAATTTCATTGTCAAGTTGCATAGCAGCTTCTTCCTGCATACGCTCATATTCCATCTGCTTTTCTCTTTCTTCCTTAGATTTTAATTGCTCTCTAAGTTGTTGAAGCTCTTTTTCTCTTTCTTCTCTTTCAAGTTCAGCAGGATCTTTTTTCATCTGCTCTAGTCTTTGTGCCATTCTCATTTCAGCTAGTTCATCAGCATCCATTCCCATTTGCTCAAAGAACTTCCAAGGATTGTTTTTCCAATCATTTACTTGATTTTTAAGAGCGTTCTCTAATTCAGCTTTTTGTTGCATAGCTTGTTGACCTGCATAAGCTCTTTGTAATTCTCTTTTTACAGCTTCTTCATCACTTAGATCTAATGTCTTGTTAAATGTTTTCCCATTAACTTTTAATTGGAACTCTTTAACCATGCTCTTTAGCTCTTTTTCGCTTGCACCGTTCTTTGCTGCTTCTTCAAGCTCTTCTTCAAGTTCTTCAACGGAATCAGCTTGGACACCTTCATCAGATGACTCATCGCCTTCTGCTTCAATTTCCCCTGACTCTTCTACAACCTCATTATCAATAGGTTGCTCTTGTACTTCGTTTTCGATTACTTCTTCAGACATAGTAACTCCTTAGTTATATATGTAAGTGTACTGCTCTTTATTGAGTAAGTACTAAATTATTTTACTTTGTTCTTTATTTTAGTGAACTTTTTACTTGTATATTGTTTGCCTTTACTTCTAGCATCTGCCTTTGCTTTCTTAGCGGATTCTTTTTCTTTATCAGACATTTCTCCCCATGTTTTTGGAGTGTCTTTTGTAACTCTTTTAGAAGGTCTACAGTAGCTATCATCATCTCCATGACCACACTCTTTACCTTTAGAATCTTTCCACACTTCCTTGTGCCACCTTACTAATCCACCTTGAGAAGCAGAAGGTTTTTTACTCATTTCTTGTAGCCTCCACCTTTCTTCTTATATTCCTTTACTACAGCAGACGATGCGTATGCACTTGGCCAATCTTCATTATACTTCTTTTTTATCTTAGCTTTAATCTTTTTATAAAGCTCCGGCTTAGTTGGACAAGCTCCATTAGCTGTCTTGCCATCACATGACTTTTTAGACATTATAGCTCTCCTTTAGTTCATGTTTTTTCTGAGGAACTTGTATTTTATTTCTCCAACTATTATTACTATAAGTTCCATCAAAACTATTATTTTTTATTAAATTATGTTCTTCACTTAATACTTGTAAATTCCAAGAAACGTGTAGTCCACATACGTCTGGGTGATTAATAGGTATTATGTGGTCTACGTTAAATCTATACCCTAATTGTTTTTCTAGATCTGCTGCTTTCTTGTAAAACTTCTTTAAAATCTTATAATCCTCTTTAAATGCTTTTTTACAAGCTTTTTTAATAAATCTTGTTTCGGCAATCCTCGCTCTACACCTATCGGGATGTCTTTTTTCATACCTTTTTCTTTTTTGTTTAATAAGATCTTTATTATTACTTGCCCATTTTTTATTTCTTATCTTTATTTTTTCTTTGTTTTCTATATAATATTTTGCATTTTTTTCTTTTATAATCTTTTTATTTTTTTCGCTATATTTCTTTTTATAGTCAGATGCATACTTTTTCTTACATTTATCTGAACAGTATTTTTTAGATTTTGTAAAACTTTTAAACTCACCGTCACATATTTTACAACTTAAAGTAATAAGTTTTCTATTTTCTCTTTTTTTTGCAGCAACTTTAGACTTGTACTTTTTTCGATATTCCTTCTTTTTTATACTTCTACAATCTTTACAATATTTAGAAAACCTTGAAGATTCATAATCTATGTTACATAATTTGCAATTATATTTCATATTTATTTATATCCATCCATTTCTGTTGAGTCATGCCTTTTGGACATCTGCCAAAACTTCTAAACCGTTCTTCATCTTCAAATCTAACTCCCATTCCTTCTAGTCTGGTTTTTACAGACCTTTTTAGAACATTTAGATTGTTAATGTTTTCCCCACCTCTATGTACATTCTCTGAGTTTATGTTTTTAATCTTATACGTTACATTTTCTAGATCTAAATATACCAAGTACTCTGCACCAGTTCTTTCTGATTTTAGAATCTTGTTAGAAACTACAACGCCTTCTTCTTTTGTGTTTTTATATCTAATTCTTTTCATTAAACATTCCCCTGTCCTGTATTCATTGCCATTAATTCTTCTGGTGATTGTGGTTGTGCTTGTCCCTGTATATCAGGAGCTTGTGCAGGTTGCGGCATACCCGGAGCAGTTTGATTCATAGGAGTACCTTGCATTGGTTGTGATGCTCCTTGTGCTCCCGGAACTCCACCTTGTTGTTGTGGATTAACCGGACTTCCCCCCGGAGGAGCAAGCGGTTGTTCACCTATAATCGATAATAAATTTGGATCACTTGTTTGAAGTAATGTAATGTGCTCTTGTATGTGTGCTAATGTTCTAGCTACTAAGTCTGCATCTTGTCTTAGAACAGGATCAGATAATACTGCTCTATGTTCTCTAATATGCATTGCGTGATGATCTGTTGCGATTGCAATAACATCTCCTGAACCTTTTAATAGTGATTCGTTTTCTGCATTTATAGTATCTAATTCGTTAGTTACACTTTGAGTAATACCTTTTAAGTTACCTGTATTTAGAATCTCTAGGTATTTCTCTGGAGTAGTAATAACACCCATCTGTAAAAGGTTTTCAGCAATCTGTGCTCTACCTGCAGGAGTCTGTGCAAGTGCGTTACCTACATCGACAACAACTCTGTTAATAGATTCTAGATCTTCTGATTTAAACTCTACCATTTTAGTCGTACTTGATATACCTGCAATTGATGCAATTCTTGGTGCATCTGCAAAGTCTTTTAATATATTTATCAAACCAGTTCCAACATCTTCTAATAATTGAATATAAGACTGTTGTAATCCTGACATAAATTGTAATGCTTGTGACTGTACTAGTGCTAGTGCCGTACCTGATCGTAAACTAGTTTCAGGATTACCCCTTGCAACCGAGTTAATACCCGATACGGTTTCCATAGTCTTTTCTAATATAGATAAAAAGTTATAGGTTTCTTGAGAAGTAGCAGTTAGTTGTAGTGGTTCTGGTTTCCCTACTTGATCATTGTATTCTAAGAAGTTTAGTCCACCTTCTAATTGATTTACTTTTAGATTGTTACCTTGTGGGTTTAGAATATTCTGGACACCAAAGGCATTATTGTTTGTCATAATTGTTGAGTATAAACTATTGATAGCATCTTGAAGTGGTAAAATATCCCACATAGATGTGTAACCATATGGAGTACCTAAAATATTTCTAGGAGCGATCCTAAGAATAGGTAAATCCCTATAAGGCATATCAGTATCTTCTAAAACTATATCAGAAGTGATATACATTAAATATCTACCTTCTGGTTTTGCTTCAGTTCTTTTGTGATATAATTCGTATACTGGAATATCTTCTGTCTTATCGAATGATGACAATGAGATTCTATTATTAGCGTTACCCTGATCTTTAGTTGCGATTGTCATAATTTCATCTTCAAATTGAGGGTACTTTTCTTTAAGGTTATGTCTGTTTACAAAAGTCCTAATAACAACCCACTCATGTAAATCAGGAGATTCTTTAGTAGAATCAAATGCAACATCAAATGGAGATAGAGTGTAGAAATCTACATCACCATCATAAATTGGAATTGGCTTTAGAATATTACCATCTTCGTCTAATGGATTATCTTCATCGTCAAATGAAGCGATGGAACTAGGGTCTATGTCGAGGTAGTCATTTATTTCTCCTCGGGTAGCGTTCCATTCCATTTTTACAAATCCAGACCCTAACACGATTGCATATTCTACGGCAGCTTTTATATTGCGTTCTAGCCGCTTTTCACGCATATAGTATTCTAAGAGTCCATTACCAAGCTCCGCTTGTATCTTAGATTTTCTATCTGTATTTATTGCTCTACATTGAAAACTTGGACGAGATCCAGTTACCATGTTAAGCATGTGTGTACATAAGTTAGAATAGTGATTTACAGCAAGATTTACTAATTCACCTTGTTCACCACCAAAGCTAATCTCATGACTACTTTGATAATAGTTACCATGATACGCTGACCATGACTTTTTTATCTTACTAATATAATTATTTACAGTAATGTTTTGAAACCATTCCTGAGTCTTCTTTTCTAAATAACTGGCAGCCTTCTCAGCTTCGTCAGCAGCAAAATAAATGCTGTGTTCCATTATCACTCCTTAAAGTATCATTATAGTACTATAGTTGTTAAAAAGGTGTATTTTTAAAACATGGGTATTATATTACTCAAATATTACAAATACTTAAATAAATGGGTACTATATTACTCAATTCTTTTTACGATTCATTATCGTATCCATTAATTCCTGCAACTTACCTGCCTTTGGTTTATGTAAGCTCCTGAAAATACCCGGACCTTTCATTTCATTATAGTCATCTGGGAATGGATTTCTACCCTCGTTTACATTTCTTACTAGGTATATAAGAGCATCAAGTCCATCACAGTGACCGCCTCTTATTTCACCATTAGGTGTATCTTTCAATTGGATAAATGATTTTCTATGTTTGTCCCATTGAGCATTTTCAACATGGTATCTTAAGTGTTTACACCTTTCATGTATTTCGATCTTACCTTGATGTACCCATAATCTAACTTGGTTTATCTGGGCTTCTTTATTGTCTTTTTTAGTTGCAACAAAATGTAGATCATGTAATCTAACTAAATCGTTAATAAGTTTTAGATCATTATCCATAACACGAATATAAGGCTTCTGTGCCATGTTAGTATCTTCTCTATGGAATCTAAGTTCTTCTTTTTCTTTGATCCTCTTTGCTAGAGCATCTGTTGTCATTTCTGGACCATTCATAACTAGTTCATCTGTTATTACTAATTTAGCTTTCATAAAATCATAGTACGAAAATAGTATTACTGTTAGATCCCTAAATCCAACATCACCCGATACATAAGCATCAAAGTGATCGGGCATTTTTAGTTCGCTTACCACTATTTCATGTTTCATCTGTTCAAATTCAGGTACTACAGTGTTTTCAGTAACCCTTGGTATTTCACACATATACTCGCATCTAAATTTAGGATTATCGACTCCACCTGCATATCTAGCTATGATTTTATCTCTTTTCCGATCAGATACCATCGGAGATTCAAATAAGGTATACTTTACGAGCCTATCCTCTGCTTCTAATGGGAAAACATATTCTGTGTGAAACTCATGTTGGGGGTTTTTATAATTAGGTGTAGAAGTTAGAATCAATTTACCATCTGTAGTGTCGGTTGTAGGCAACAAAATACTATCAACAATATACTCCAAATCGTCCATAAACCCTGCCTCATCGCATATTAGAAGCTGTGCATAACCACCACGAAGGTTCTCAGCATTACCATTATCCGTACCTGCAATTTGTATTTCAGAACCGTTTGGGAATTGATAAACTTTATCATTTGCCTTCCACATATCTTGTAAATTATACTCTTCTGGTGCATCTTCAAATATAGTCCTCATTATGGGCTTAATAATCGTTGTCACCATTCTTTGCTTTGGACATGCGTATTTTACAATAGCGTTAGGTATTCTTATACAAAGTTCTACTGCTGCAAGACAATTAGTAAAAGATTTCCCAAAACGTCTTGATACCAATATACAAGATACGTCATGTTGTGCGTCCATTATGTTTCTATAGATATCTTCTTGTTTTCCTTTAAGCTTCCAAGAAAGTTCTCCCATACGCCATAGTTTATGTTTTGCTGCACGTTTTTCTGGGCTATCCTGTTCTTTCTTCTTGGGGACTTTCACTATTTACCTTTAACTATACTAAAAAGCTCACCTACATCTTCGGTTTTAAGCTTATTTCCTTTAGGTTTCTTAGTGCTTTGACCCCTAATAAGCCTTAAATTCTTTATAAGTATGTCTAATTGTTGGGTATCATCCTTACCAAAAGTACCATTTTCGTACAGTTTTTTAAGGTGTCCTATGCCTTTTACGCATATATACTCCTCTTCTGATATAGAATCTAGTCCTTCTATCTCATCTTCTAGGTCATTATCAACAATAACTTGCTTCATTTTCTGGTTTTCTGACTCTAATTCTAGTATTTTTTTGTTAAGTGATGCAATTTCAAACTCTACATCACTATAATCTGTCTTATCTGACATAAAAACTCCTACCAAACTGCGTTTTGAGACTTTTCTCTTTGTTTTTGTGCCATATTGTACATTCCTACAACAGTTTTGACATCTTCAAGCTCTTTTTTGTGCTTTTCAATCTCTTCTTTGAATAATTTTGAATAATCTGGTGTTTTTCTTGAATCTAGGTACAATTTATACCCACATAATGCTGAAAGTGCGATAATAATGATTGAATCTGCGATTTGAGGCTGTTTATAGTGTGATAATCCTAAAAACGATACCAATAATAAGTACGGTAGTACTTCTTTTAACTTTTCCATGTCTTTTCTCCTGTAAAAAATCAAGTCTAGTCCTTATTCGGGTGTAGATCTCTTCTTTTTTCTTCCTATTTTGTTTCTTATCTTTGAAAACTTGCGTTTTTCCTTGTAAGTTGGTTTTTTAAGCTTATCCGCATATATTTCTTTGAACATAGGATCAGCTTTTCCGAATGTTAATCCGCCATATGGCTTATTTTTATCGTTTTCCATATTTTTTCATAAGCATTTCGCCTCTTTGAAGCTTTTCTTGCTTTAATCTCTCCATCATATCGTCTAATGCTTGTTTTCTCATCTGACTTTCCATCTCAGGTCTTGATTCTGCCATCATAGCTTCCATTGCAGCCTTTCTTTCCTCTGGAGATGCGTCTGGATTCTCTATAATACTATCAGGATCACCTGCTTCTTCTGGAAATGCTAACTCTCCTGCTAATCCTAGTGCTGCTCCTCCACCTAACTTACCTAATTTTCCTAGCTTACTTGCCATTTTAGGCATCTTCATACCTAATCTAGCTGTTTCATCTGCTATTGACTGAGGCTTTATACCTTCAGGAGCTTTCATTTTATCTGAATACTTCTTTAGGAAGTCCCTTGCGGCATCTGCTTCAGACTTATTAGCTGATTTTGCTGCAATTCTCTTTTCAATATCCCTAGCAAGTCTATCAGACTCGTCCAACTTAGTTAAATTCTTTTGCATTTGCTCTGGTTGAATTAGATCAGTCATATCTGGATCAGTAGCTGCCATCAATGCTTTTCTATAGTTATACAAGGAATCGTCTTTTCCTGCCATTATATCTCCTAAATTAATACTTCAGTTACTATAGTTGTTAAAAATTAAACATTTGACATATATAATAGTATTTAGTATTATTAATTAGGAGGTGTTTATGCCAATTGGACATGTGAATACAGATTATATACTATTTCTTATAAATGATGAAGATGAAGCTGCTATTAAAGAGAAAGTAGAGGAGATTGCATTTGCTATAAAAATGGAATATAGGATGATACAAGATCTTGGGGAGGACATGTGGGAATTTTAATAGGATACTTATTAGGTTTTGCTTTTGCATGTACTTATAGGTTTAATAAAATGGAAGGTGTAAGTAGTACGAAGATAATACTATCTAGTTTATTCTATCCTTTAGAATATATTATAGCTTTGTTTAATTTAGTAACAGTTTTCTTTGGAGTCTACCTTGAGTTCCAAATTATGATTTTATTATCGGATAAAGAAAAAGAAAACATGACAGATAACGCACTACAGGCATTGCGTGACAGACTTAACGAATTAGATGAAACAGAGGACGAAGATGAAGAAAAGTGACAGATGGTTAAAAGAATTGATGTCTATAGCACATATTCAAGGACTTACATGGGCTGATGGTACTAATGCCAGAGAACAAGCCTTAAAGCAATGGGTAGATGATTGGATTGTAGAGTATAACTTTAATCAAGATATTATAAAAAAAGGATTGGATGCAGAGGAGATGAGATTTATTCAACATCACTGTGCAACTCAAGTAGGTGAGATGCTCATGGAAGAGTCCTCCTACTATAATCTTAGTAAGGATAATGTATCAGTTAATGTCTTTACTTTAAGAAAAGGATAATAGATAGCCCTTTCGTTTTTCGTTTCACGAAAATACGAGGCTCCGACAAAGGTGTAATAATATGAAAACTTGGAAGGATTTTGAATTAGAAGTTGAAAAACTAGAACCACTTGACCCATTTCCACCAATGTACTATGTATGTTCTCATGGTGCAAGTGTTCGGTATCCTGTATTGGTAAGTAAAGAAAATGCAGATTGGCTAAAGTCAGAGGGAGCAAAGGTTTACACAAGGGAAGAGTATCTAAACTTGAGGAAAAGATTATGAAAGAACAAGATTTAAAACTTTACATGAACAAAATAATGGAGTGTACCGTAGTAAAAACAACATTTTACACAGCTATAGGACAGTTTGAATTTACTGGATCGCCAAAGGATTCTATGGTTAAGATGTCCGAATATATGATGTTATACGGTGATGTGATGTTCGATATTGAAAATATAAAGGTAAAAGAAATTGAAACTACTAATAGTAATTCTGACAATAAGCACTAGATTACTCGCATTTGAGCCTTGTACTGCAGATTTTACTTTACTTACTATAAAAGGTCGTATAGAGTTAGGTATAGCGTGTTCAACAGTATGGAAGCGTTATATAGTAATTTACCAAGAAGATAGACAGGAGATTTGGAAAAGATGGCTGATTTCAAACCAAAAGACGAAAAGTGTCCAGTATGCGATACCAAATGGACAAAGACAAACTTTGGAGCAAAAACATGGTACGACTGTAAACCATGTGGAAAGACTGCTGAAGACATTGTGGTTGTCAAATCCAAGGGTAAATCTGGTGGAACAAAAGAATACAAACTAGATAGCCTAGATGATTGGGAATCATTTATTGACATAATGAATATGGATGATGACTATGATGGGTTATTCCAAATGGAGTATTTTGCTGATATAGAACCTAGAAAGGGACATAGTAGTTACATATCTCCAAATAAGAGATATAAAGTTAAGTACATGACTAAGGCAGAGAAGTTTGAAATATGTAATGAATTAATGAGACAAGGTGTAATAGAAACTAATGAAGAGTTTTGGGATTTCCTACAAGGGGTGTAATATGAAAGAAAGAACTAAAGTAAAATTTGAAGACACAGACATAGCAACTGGTAATAGAAACGTCATTCATGGTACTATAGAGGCATTTAATGGCGACTATGTGTTTGTTGTAGGTTCTGATAACAAGTTCTATAAAGTATTTTATAATGAGCTAACTTATGTGGGGAGAGTATAATATGTTTAATGTAGGTGATAAAGTTTATTTTACTGATCCAGAAGATGGCAACATTCCTGCAGGATCGATTGGCATTATACAATCTCCAGAGAGCTATGATTGTTTCAATGTTAAGTTTGATAATATCAGACACAGAAACCCATATGTCGATAGTGAAACTTGGCTATGTTGTGGGACTAATTTAGAATTAGTCCCAAAAGACCCTCAGAAGCCTTCAGACGATCTAACCCTTACCATACCATTAGTTGAGGGTGCAGATTACCTTAGAGGGCGATTTACGGACTCTAGAGGGGATGTTTATAGTGTACATGTAGAGAAGATTCAGTGTTTAGCCCAAAAAGAAGTGTAATATGAATACAACAATCAGTAATTTATATAAAGATATTAAAAATACATTAGTTATGCCACATAAGCTATATCGACACCTATATGTTGAGTTTGAAAAGGACATATTAACTTGGACAGACCATAGTAAAGGGTATATATGTAATAAAAGGTCACTACATGGTATGGATTTAGAATCCAGTGCTTGGTGTGAAGAAAATTATGCGTATTATTGGGACAAACAAGGTAATGTACATAGTTTGATTATAGATTGGGACAAAGGAGTATTTAATGTTCCATCCGTTTGAGGATAAAGAAGAAGTAGAGAAGATTAAAAAAGAAAGGGATGATCTATTGCGACAATTAGAATCCTATGATATGGTAGATAGTGAGAAACGATTTCTAATCAGAAGAATAGAGGTTATAACAGAGAAGCTTTTAGAAAAAGCTAAGTACTCTAAGAAGGAGTAATATGTTAGAAGTACTTAGAATAATTATATTAACATGTCAGATATCTGGAAACAATCCATTTATTGTTAATAAAGAACAAAAAAAATGCCAAAGAGAGCTAATTGAATGTGTAGACAGTGTAAAAGTTAGTTCCGACAAAGGGGGCAGTTGGGGATCTGAAAGACTAATAGAATGTATAAAGGATAGACAATGAAAAAACTAATTAGAGACAAAATACCAGAGTTTATAGAAGATAAGTCCAGATTAAGCCAAGAGAGCGATCCTAAGCTTATCACACAGTATATTGCTGCCAAGGTATTAGAAGAAGCACAGGAGCTTTCTGAGGCTATTTTAAGTGGCAATAAAGAGCATATTACAGAAGAGGCAGCGGATCTATATGAAGTATTGTATAAGGTATTGTCATATGTTGATAAGAGGTTTTATACTGTAGCAAGTACCATGTTGGATAAAAGAAAGCTAAAAGGCGGATTTGATGATAACTGGATATTGGAAATAGATGATTAAAGATAGAATTAAGAATTTACCCTATAAAAAAGAAAATAACATTACCAAATTATTAAGTATTTTTGTTACTATATGTTGGTTAATTTTTTATTTGTTTATAATATATAGTGTAATAAAATAGGAGAGTTATGTATAAAATTTCTACAAAAGATATTGCAAAGGCAGTATTTAACTTAGGAAGAAGAAGCCCTACTAGTAAATATTTAGATATAGCTATAGAAATTTCGACACTTGCAGAGCATTTTAAAGAAGAACCACCTAAAGGACTGTTCCCAATGTCATACCACACATTAGATTATGAAAAAGAATTAAAATACCACAATAGACTAAAAGAGTTAGTTGATAGATATAAAGTGTAATAAAATAATATTGTAGACACGCACTCTCACACCCTAGTGGACACATCACACACACTCAGAAACCCTCACCCCTCCCCTGCAAGAACCATGCCAAAAACTTGGCATCATAATTGCATAGCAAGATACATGCCAACTCTCCTTAAGAAAACTTTAGCTGACAAACATATATTGTTTACAAAGAATATACGCACATGCCTACTATGTTGGGCAATGGACAACATCGGACTAAACATATTCTATTGAACTGCCACATATAGTTGGCTTACAGAATACCCTCTAGAATCCATTTAAAAGAATTATATGATACCAAGGTAGGGTAAAATCTAAATGGATTGTAGGGCTATTTATGGGACGATAAGACATTGTCAAGAACTTTATTAAAATGCGAGTAAAGTAAATGCGAGTTGACATTCAGGTTTTATGTCTTGTCAAGGGAATAATGCAATGTGAGTAATGAATCTAAATTGCTCGTATTGATAAATGCGAGTTGTTGCTCACATTATAATTTGCTATATTGAATGTATAACATAACGCAACACGTTATTAACTACTAAAGGAGATTTATTTATGAAAAAATCATTTAGCGACTCGAGAATTAAAGAAGCTCAAAGACTACTAGAAAACGCTTTAAATGCTCAAAATGAGCAGGAAATTAAAGAAGAGCTTAATGAGGTTAGACTCAAGGTTAGTACTCTTTTGGCTCAATTAGGACATGACTTTAACAAGGTAGGTGCATAATATGGGACAAACAACCAATAAATTATTAGAGTTATTAGATGAGGGTATTTTAAATAAAGATACTGTAATTATGGCTTGCTTAAAGTATATGAGTGAGGATGATGTTAACGATATGGCATTGTTAAATGAATTTATTGAAGATACTAATGAATATCCTGAGAATTTATAGGGGGGGGTAATGAAAAGCTTAGATTATATAATAATATTTTTACAGATAATTGCTATAATAATCGGTATCACTATAATAATTAATCATTTTATAATTGTATAATACATAAACACATAAACGGAATTTATTTAGTTCAATATCCTACCTTATAAAGTGCCATTTTCTTGTGGCGATCTATTAGTACACTTCATTACACTGAGCATGGATGCTTAAAGTGCCTTATATTTTGGGCATTAAAAGACTTACTAGTAGCCGAAAAATTCTACTAATTTGGTCATTTAATACCTAAACACTTATTGTTTACTTTCATGTTTGGCTTTAGCTATCGAGCTATTTATATAGTCATTTTATTTAGAGATTGCATACTAAATAAAACTTATTGAGGCGTTCGGCAAGGTACTTAATCTCTCGACACCTTGTGATATACTAAACAGATTTTGTTTAGTGAGGCTATCCTAGTCGGCTCTCTCATGCAATTCTTATGCCATTTTTTAACCGTCCTCAATATTACTATAGTTGTTAAATAATCTTTATTTGTCAAGTTATTTATTAAACCATATAAATTTTATCACAGAATATACGAATATGCCAACTATTTTTGTAAGGCTAATTTGTTCTCTAAGAGCTTTAAAAGTTTTTTGAATACTAGGTTAAGGATAAAATCTAAATGGATTCTAGCCTATATTGTGTGCCTTATAGGGCTATATAGTAAGATTGTTTAGAGTGTTTTTAGTCCGATAAAATCAAATGTGAGTTGACATTCAGTTTATACATAGTGTCAAGAAAAAAATGAAATGTGAGCTTTATATATCATTTTGCTCGCATTCTCTAAAAGTGAGTAAATATATATTGAATAATCATATTTAATTTGCTATAATGAATATAGAGATTAACGCAATAAATAAAGGAATTACATGAAAACATCATTTTTAAAAGAAAGCGAAGTAAGTCAAATTTTAAATGCAAACGATAGAAAGTGTGACTATAATGTACATAGTGGTGGGCGTGTGATAGTTAATCATGAAGCAGGTGCATACAATAGTGGAACTATCAGAAAAGTGAAAGGACTTGACAATATCTATATTGCTTCATGCTCACTTGATTTTGGTGGTCAGCAATGGGTTGAAGTTTACGATAAAAGAGACTTAAATGTAATAGCTTATTTAAAGTCTGTAAGGACTTTAACAGAATTAAAAAACAGTGAAAAAGCCCAAGAGGAGTTAAAAAATATTAACGATAATTTAATTTGCTTAGAAAATAAAGGAGTAGTATAAATGACACCTAATGAAAAAATGAATTTAAGGCATGAAGTTTGGTTTTCACTATCTACAAACCAAAGAAGAAAGTTAACTTCAAATGGAATTTATGCAAATAATTTATATGATTGTCCAGTGTGGTTAATTGTAAAAGTTACACGTTCTAAAAAAATAATGGATAAGATGCGTAAAATATGGAAATGGTGGACTTAAGGCGGTGGCATAATGAAATTACAGATTGATAATACATTTAACTTTGAACAAAGAAAAGTTATTGATAAATATTTTGAAATTGCAAAGGAAAAATTTAATATTCAAGACAAAATAATTTCTATTGAGATTAAAAATAGTGGTCGATTAAAAACAAGTGCAGGAAATGCAACAATTTATAGAATAAAGAATTGTGGGATTATTAAAATGAATAAAAGACTGTTTAATAGTACAGTAGGAATAAAAGAATTTGAAAACACATTTTCGCATGAGCTTGCCCATGTTATAGCTAATATAATTCATAATTGTAATTGTGGACATGATGCAAGATGGAAAAGGACTCATATAGCCCTTGGCGGTAATGCAAAAAGGACTCATAACTATGATGTGAGTCATTTAAGACCTACTAAAAATCGTTTTGACTATAAGTGTAATTGTCAAATTTTTAAATTAAGTGCAGTAAGGCACAATAAAATGCAAAATGGTAAAGCAAAGTATTACTGTAAAAAATGTAAAGAGTATCTAAAAAGAGTGTAATTTTTACATAGTATATTGATGCAATGAATAAAAACTGATATAATAATTATAGAGAATAACACAAAGGAGATAAAAAAATGAATAATTACAAAGAAAACGGATTCAAAGATAGAAACGATTATTTAGACTTTTTAGCAGATGATTATGGTGTAAGTGCTTATCAAGTTCATGTGATTGCTCAAATGCTAGGGGAGTCAGAAGATTTTGACGGATTAATAACAAGTATTCAAGACTTAAGCGAAGGATTATAATGGAAAATTTAAGATACATTAAAACTAAAGAGAATTTTAAAAAAGATCAGATTGTTCAATTAACTGAACCTGATAAAGATAATCAAATTGTTAGACGTTATAGAGTTATTATGTCAAGTGATTTATTTACAGATGAGAGTGATTTATATTATACAATTTTAGAAGAGATAAAAGGAAAGGTGCAATAATGAATAAAGAGCAATTAAAAATGATGATAAAAAGCGTTAGGACTGATTTAGAGCTATTCAAGTCAAGCGGACAAGTCTATCTACTAGAAAGGATTGAAAGCAATATAAGAGCTTTAAAAGACTGGAGAAATAACCTAGCATTAAAAGGTAATGAAACAATAAAAGAGCGTATGTTATGGGCGATTTAATGCCAATTTTTGTGGGCATCTTTATGTGGTGGGTTATTATGTCAATTGTAGAAGGTGATAAAAAAGGTAGGTAATTTTTACATAGTTCATTGACGCAATACAGATAATTTGATATAATATTTATAAGGAAAGTTACTCGGACTCATGGAAGAGTCATTTTAAAGGAGATTAAAAAATGAATACAGAATTAAATAAAAATCAATTTACTAATAAAGTCGATAAAAGATTGAATGAAATAATGGACGGTGTAAATTTTAGCACGTTATTAGATGAGGCGTGGGATTATGTTTGCGAAGTTCATAATGTATATGATGGGCAATTTAGTGAGTCTGATGAGCATGAAATTGAAAGGGAGCTGCATAAAAGGCATGGTTTTGATATGAGTTGGTATGATAAATTCAATCCAAGTCCACAGAAAAAAGCTGAAATTGCACAAAGAAAAATGAGTCAACTAGAAAAGTTTAGGCTTGAACAAGATCAAATAATGGATATGTATAAGGGTGGTGATTTTGATGAATAAATATGAGCAAATAAAATTAGTTGAGGAGTCAGATTTTGTACTAAATGATATTTATTTAGGTTATTCAGAGTTTTGGGACAAGGTAAACGAAATTGATTTAGACCCTGAAAAACTTACATTGTATGAAAAAGATATAGACATACTATATGATGCTCTAGTAGACTATATAAAGTTTAGAAGTAATTATAAAAATACATTAAAGGAGCTTATAAAATGATACAAATTAAAAATAGATTTACAGGTAATGTTATTAGAGAAGTTGAAAGTCTTAGTGAAGCTAATCTTAGGGGAGCTAATCTTAGGGGAGCTGATCTTAGTGAAGCTGATCTTAGGGGAGCTAATCTTAGGGGAGCTAATCTTAGGGGAGCTAATCTTAGTGAAGCTGATCTTAGTGAAGCTGATCTTAGTGAAGCTAATCTTAGGGGAGCTGATCTTAGTGAAGCTAATCTTAGTGAAGCTAATCTTAGGGGAGCTAATCTTAGGGGAGCTGATCTTAGTGAAGCTGATCTTAGGGGAGCTAATCTTATGGTAGCTAATCTTAGTGAAGCTAATCTTAGTGAAGCTAATCTTAGTGAAGCTGATCTTATGGTAGCTAATCTTAGTGAAGCTAATCTTAGTGAAGCTAATCTTAGGGGAGCTAATCTTAGGGGAGCTGATCTTAGTGAAGCTGATCTTAGGGGAGCTAATCTTAGGGGAGCTAATCTTAGTGAAGCTGATCTTAGTGAAGCTGATCTTAGTGAAGCTAATCTTAGGGGAGCTGATCTCGAAAAATGTAAAGGTATTCTATCATTTACTTGTGAAAAGCATTTAGGAATATATTTTAAATACGATAATGAATATTATTTTAAGATTGGTTGCATGACTAATACTGCTAAATGGTGGTTAGATAACTATAAAATAGTTGGTAAGATTGAAGAATATAGCGATAATGATATTAAAAAACATGGTATTATTTTAGAAGCTTATAGTAAAATAGAATTAGAATAAACTAAAGGAGTTTATAAAATGAAAATAGAGGACAAAGAATTTTTTGATTTTGAATTAGATGGCATCAATTTTGCAGACTATCCAGACTTCTGTGATGCGTTTATAATTAATGCCAGTGTAGTTGATGGGAGTGAACCAAGAAAAGCCACAGATAGCGAATTAGAGCTTCTCAATGATGATTCTAGTCTAGTCTATGAGCTTGTAATGGAGCAGATTTTTTAAAATACCCTGTAATTTTTTCATACTGCTATTGACGCAATACAGATAATATTAGATAATAAATACAGAAATAAAGGAGAAATAAACATGACACAATTATTCACAAGAAATGGAAAGCTAAAAAAAGCAAGTGCATATACTGTAAATTTTGGAATACCTGCTTTAAAGACTTGCCCAATGAAGGATGTATGCGGTAAATATTGTTATGCTAATAAAGGTGCGTATAGTTGGCCAGTAGTTAAAAAAGCTTATGAGCATAGATTTCAGCAGACTAGACGAGCTGACTTTCCACAGATTGCAGTTAAAGCATTATCTAAAAAACGTAAACTAGAAAAAGTTAGAATACATGATAGCGGTGATTTTTACAATAAAGAATACCTTTACAAGTGGTTTAAGATTGCAGAGTCTATGCCAGATAAAGAGTTTTACGCATACACTAAGCAAGTAAAGCTTTTAAAAGACAATTGGACTAATAAGCCTAGCAATCTTACTATCATCTTTTCAATAGGCGGTAAACAAGATTCATTGATTGACCAAAATATTGACAGGCATAGTAAAATTTTCAAAACACTTGAAGAGCTTAACGCATCGGGTTATAATGATACAAGTGATGATGATACCCAAGCGGTCAATCCAGAAAATCACAAAGTAGGGCTAGTAATTCACTAAAAAGGAGATATAAAAATGAACAAAAAACTATTCAAAAACTTAGTAGGTAACAAATTTTTTACAGTAGTCTTTAGAAAAAAAGACGGTACACTTAGAACAATGAACGCAAGGCTAGGCGTTAAAAAGCATTTAAAGGGCGGTAAAAAGCTCTATGATAAGGCTAACCTTGTAACAGTGTATGATATCACTAAAAAAGGTTATAGGACTGTAAACCTTGACAGCGTTCAAGAGATCAAAGCTAGTGGGCTTAAGGTAACAGTTTAATGGTTAAGGTTATACAAGGTTTATTTTTAACGTACTATTTAATTTATATTGTGTGAGGTAACAATGACTAAACAAGATTTATTGACATTATATAATTTATCTAAAAATATAGATGGACTTGAGAACGTCTATGACTTCATATCAGGCGTTTATGAAATTGCCTATGGTGATCATGCTATTAATAAAAATTACAGCTCAGAAGAAGTTTTACAGCGTATACAGGACTTTTCAGATGATGCCTTGACTTATGAAACGTATCATAAACTTAGTAAAAAGAATACTATGTAAAAATTACATAGTTCGGTTGACGCAAAGCACAATACATGAGATAATAATTAAGAGTTAAACTAAAGGAGAATAACACATGATTAACATTCAAGAAAAAGTAGACGTAACAAAAAGTCAGGAATTTACAGGCAATCAAATGAGCATTGACCCTGAATTTTTTAATAAAATGATTTGGCTTGTTATTAAGCAATATAAGTATAAGGTTAGAACATCATTACAAGAGCTAATTTCTAATGCTCAAGATGCTCAAGTTGAAGCAGGTAATGGTGATAGAAAATTAAAAATAACTTTACCGACAAAATTAGAACCGACTTTCAAGCTTCGTGATTTTGGCACAGGTATGACACCAGACGTTATCAATAAAATTTATTGTAACATGGGGGCATCTGGTAGCTCACACACTAATGCAAAAAAGGGTGGTTTTGGTATTGGTGGAAAATCTCCTTTAGGTTTTTGTGACCAGTATAATATCAAGACTTATGTTGACGGTACGTTTTGGTATTATGCTGTTTACAAAAATGAACTAAACGGAATTAATGTTGATTTAGTTCATACTGGAGATACCACAGAAGAAAACGGCACAGAAATTATTATACCATCTAAAAGGGATCAACTAGAACAGTTTAAAAATGGTGCAGTAAGAGCGACATATTTTTGGGATAATCAGCCTATTTTTAATTTTGAAATGCCTAAACGTCCTAAAGGTATTAAAATTAGTGATAAATTTACAGTATACAATGGCAGAGAATTTGCAAGTAATTTAGGGCTATCCAGTTCTTATTATTCAGCACAGGGTATTGTTATTTTAGTTGATGGTATACCTTATCTAGTTGAAAGCGATATGTTAAGGCAATGTGATGAACTTAAAAAAGCTGATAATATTTTATCAAGTAATTCAGTTTTAGTTTATAAAATTGGTAATGGCGAATTAAAAGTGCTTCAAACTAGGGAATCATTAGAAGAGTGTGAATACACATTCAATAGACTAAATAAAATTGGTTTAGACATTCAAAAAGAGTTTAAAAGGTATTCTAACGAGCTTTTAAAACCTACTATAATTGACACCTATAAAGCATATAAAGAAGCTATAGAGTTATTTACAGGGCTTCCAAGTATTGATTTTAATGCTCATGTAAAGATTAATAGAAACGGTATCATGTACTTAAATGATCTTACTAAACAAGATAACTTTTTATTTGAAGCGGTAGAGTATCATTACAGATCACAAAGGTATAGACAAGTATTAACAAATTCTAAAAGAGAAAATAAAACCTTTCAACAATTACCATTAGATAAACTAAACAGTTTTTATTTAGATGATATTGGTGATACAGAAAGTGAGCAAATGAAAGCTAGACGTTGTAAGCATTTTATTGAACCATCTAAAGGAGAGATCACATACATTAAAAAAACTGATATGCCCACAGAGCTTTATAATTTACTTCTAAACGAATTAGAATTAAACGTGATATCTAGCCTACCTTTGCCTCCTAAAAAGGCTAAGACAAAGAATACAAGCACTAAAAAAACGCTTGATAAAGGTAAGATTGATATTCACATTGTTGAAAGAAGTACAGCATGGGGAAGTAATGCTTATGTAAGAAATTGTAGAACAATTGACCTAAATAAAAACCTTGATAATAAAATACTATGGTGCGATTATTCGACTAGCACAATGTATGATGCAAGAGATTATGTTGATTTTTTCAAGTCCAAAGGTTTTTTATTTGGATTTGTTTCTAAGAAATACCAAACTAAGATTAAAAATGACGATAGGTTTATGCAAGTAGATGAGTTTATGAATAATCTAAGCTTTACAACAGAAGAAAAAGAATATATGATTCAAAAAGGAGCGTATGCATATGGCGGTTATAGAGATAATGATATCATAAACCAAAAGCTTGCTATCATGGTAAAAAGAGTTAGTTCTAAAAAAATTAGAGCAATGATTAATGATGTAATGCGTCCTAAAAAAGAATTAGATATTCCACGTAATTTATATTGGGATATGCAAGATCAATTAAAAGACGAGATAAAAGAGAGAAATGACAAGGCTGATATGCTTGGCAAGTATTTAAAAAGGAGATATCCTAAATTTAAAAACAATGACGATTTAGATTATATTAACAGAGTAAACAAAACTTATTTACAAGGGAGATTCTAATATGAATTACATTATGACACCACAGGGAGTTACACTAAGTTACGAAGGAAATTTTATCACAATAGCAGAGGGAGATCATCGCTACAATGCGATCTTAGAGGCTATCAAAGATGGTAGGCTAGAGGATGTACCAAGTCTTGTAGACGTTTCTAAGACGTTCTCAGAGGTTGAGGGAGTCGATCTAGTAGATGGTCACATCTATATTAATGACAAGAAAATTCCAGAGGTCTTAACTGATAGGGTATTGAACTTTAAAGACAAGGGGTTGCCCTTTGAACCATTAATGAAATTTGCTGAGAAGCTTATGGAGAACCCAAGTTATAACTCAAGGCTTATGCTTTACAAGTTCTTAGAACATAACGGACACCCTATCACAAAAGATGGCAACTTTATTGCATACAAAAAAGTTAGAAGAGACTTTACAGATTGTCACACAGGTAAGATGGATAACAGTGTTGGCATGATTGTTGCAATGCCAAGAGAAGAAGTTGATGATAATCCAGACAATACTTGCTCTAGTGGGCTTCACGTTGCTGCATATAACTATGCTAATACGTTCTCACAAGGTCACTTGTTAGAAGTCGAGATTGACCCTAAAGACGTTGTAGCCGTTCCTAATGACTATGATGGTGAGAAAATGAGAGTATGTAAGTATGTTGTAAAGAAAATTTGTGAGTCAAGACTTGATGATGTTGACTTATATGAACTATGTGACGAATATCTAGATGAACAGTTAAATGAATGGGGGTATTAAAATGATTATTGGTGAAAGACTAAATAAATTTGATTTAGAGACAGATGGTACACTAAAAAGCTTCAATGAAATATTTGCAGAGTGTCCTGTAAAGCTTGACGTTAGTCCTGAGAGCGTTTTAGAGATAGGGGATATAGTAGGTACAGGCAAAGAAAATGTAAGGTATCTAAACTTAGATGGCGAGCAAATTACCCATGTATTTGAAAAGGAAAGGTATTTCAAACCAGATGCAGATTTTGGGATGAAAGGTAACACTGGAATAAGAGCACATTATAAACTAGAAAATACAAAGACAGGTGAGGTATTTGAAGCTAATAAATTATCAGAATTAGCAGAAATATCAGGCGTACCTCATTATAGAGTAGGTAAAATAAGCTCAGGATCGATAAAGTGCGATACTTTTAAGATCACAAAACGTAAAGCAAGTAAGAAACCTAAAAAGGACATTAAGCCTAAAAAAGAATGGATGTATTTTGTGACAAAAGGTAATGAGGAACATAGATTCAAACTTGCAAAAGAAGTTGCAAAGTTTTTAAACGTATCTAAAATAACAGTATCTTTTTATACAACAAAAAAATGGAATAACTCACAAGGTTGGTCGGTAGACAGGAGAAAAGTATAATGGAAACAATTGTAAAATATAACAACAGAAAATTATACAGTAAAAAATGTAAGCACTATGTAAACAATTCTTATTTAATTGATCTAATAAGACTTGGACATACTTTTGAGATCAAAGAACATAAAACCGACCAAGACGTAACTGGCACAGTTCTTGCAAGTTGTATTAGTGACTTGAACCTTGATGGTGTCAAGTTGACAAATTTCATCAAGGAGAATTTATAATGAATATCTTAGACTTCCTTACAATGATGCAGACAAGTTTATTTGCAAAAGGCTTAGATACAACAGTGTCAATTGGCAGCAAGGTGACACTGGAAATAGAGGACGTAGAGAGTTCTAAGACGGTTGCAGTAATAACAGGTGATACACTAGAAGAAGCCTATGCAAACCTATTAGGAGCTATGTCAGGAGCTGTGAGAGACACTAAAACAGGACGCTATCAAGGTCTATCGAGGTTATAATGATCAATAAAAAAGACTTAATAGAAGCAATAGAAGCAATTTCAAATACTTTAGAAGCTAATGGGTTAGACACTTTTGTATTAGACCAGTACATTAATAATCAAAAAATTATAATATGGGAAGAAGAAACAGGAGAAGGTTTGTAATGATTATAGTAAAGCTTGTATTAATTGTCTCACTGTGTTATCTTATAGGAAGAGGACTTTCTAGAGAGCTAGAAAGAGAAGCAGATGAGGCTAAAAAGCAGACAAAGGACATTAGGAATAAATCTAAAGAAGCTTATCAACTTATGCAAGCTGAAAAGAGAGTCTTAGTGAATACAATTAATGAACTTAGAGAAGAGATTGACACTTTAAAGAAGCTTAATAGGAGACTAAAGTGACTAATAAAGAGCTGCTTGATATGTTTAGGTCATCTAGTTACTTAAACTTTATGAAGTTCTTAGAAAATGAGATAGAATTTGTAGATGAATACCCATGTGCTTTTTGTAAAGATAAACCATGTGGAGAAGATCATTGTGATAGAAACAAGGAGTATGATAATGAATCCAACGATTAGACAGTTTATGGTAGCTGTATTTTGCACAGTGTTGCTTGCCAGTTGTGCAGTTAGATTGCCAGAGCGATCTAATGTTAAAAAGAAAAAGCCAAAGAATCATATAAGCAAGATGAAGGAATGTGTTGATGCCTTTATGAATGATCATGGTGTAGGTATTGAAGAAGCTTTTAATACTTGTGAAAAGATTTATAGGAGGTAATATGACACCCATTGAAAGCTATCATAGATATAAAAACACACAATGGTATAGAAGTTATCGTAAAAAGTTTGAAAAAGGCTATAGAGAAGAGAATAGAATCATGTGGAATTTAAAGTCATGGAAATCTATGAGAAAGAAATATGGAAAGACAACTTCCCTAAAACAAGAGTTTGAATACTTAATGATAAGAACTTTAAGAGATTTATAGGAGATAGTATGCTTCATCTAATATACAAAGATACAAATTGTATTCTTTACACAGGTACTAAAAAAGAACTTGCAAAGATTATGGAAAACTTATATAATAATTGTAGGAGTCATTATAAAGTGGTTTCTAAGCAGTATATAAAAGAATTAGATTGGGAGTTTTAATGAAAAACATAAGACTGTCACACTCCGCAGCAGAAAAGTTTAAAACCTGCGGAGCACTTTATCGCCATCATTACGTTGATCGTATAAGACCAGTTGCAATGGGAAGTGCTCTTTTTTTTGGATCGGCAGTTGATGAGGCATTGAATGTTTTATTAGGATCTAAGAAACAGATTGTCACCTATAAATTTGACGAGAGTGTTAGTGTTTTGCAACATGCTTATGACGAATTTGATACGTTGTGGTGTGAGCAATTAGAAAATAAAAATGTAGAATACTTCAAGTCAGATATTGATCTAAGTGTTTTACTTGATATTGATTTAGAAGATATTTCAGAGTTTGATAAAGAAGTAGAAAACATTGAAGAGTTTTTAAAAGAATGTTTCACTATTCTAAAAAATAAAGAAAAATTGTGTGAAGAGGATCAAGCATTGTATAATAGAATAGCTTGGCATAGTTTATATAGAAAAGGCATGATGCTCATTGAAGCATATAATAATGACATTATGCCACAAATCCATACAGTATTTGATATCCAAAGGAAAGTAGAACTACCGGATGAGCATGGCAACCTTTTAATAGGCTATATAGATGCCGTAGTTAGCTTTATAGACGCTCCAGATAGAAAGGTGATACTTGATAACAAGACAAGTTCAAAGCCGTACAAGGACGATTCTGTATCGACTTCTCCACAGCTTGCAACTTATTGTGAAAGTGAGGGTATAGAGTACGGTGCGTTTGGTGTTGTAGAGAAAGCCATAAGAAAAAGAGAGCCAAGAACTAGGACTCAATTAATTATTGATAAAATTCCTGAGAAATTACTTGACGAAACATTTGAAATGTATGATAATGTTTTAGAGGGCATTGAGAATGAAGAGTTTGATAAGAACTATGACTCTGGATGTTTTTTCTATGGTAAACCTTGTAGTTACTATGCGTACTGTAGAAGTAATGGTAAGAATAAAGATGGATTGGAGGAAGTATAATGGCACAATTAGAGAAACTAAAAAAAGCAGACCTTGTAAAGCTTGCTAGAGAACTTAAGCAAGATAACAAGCTTTTAAAAAAAGAACTAGAGAATGTTCAGTCAGGCGAGCTAGATGATTCTAAGCTACCGTTATATGCTCATACCTACTACAAAGACGGTGACAAGCATGTTGTAGACGTTATGAAGTACTCTCCAGAATCAAACAATGTAAAAGTCATTGAGAAGATTGTAGAGAATACTAAAGAGCTTGCATTGTTCAAATTAGAAATGGTAATTGTAGATAAATTTCATCAACAAGTATATGAAAGGAGTAATAATGAGTAAACTAACAGAACTACTAAACTCTAGGCACCAAGACCTAGACTTTGAACTAGGAACATTACACAGTCTATATCAATTAGCTAACAATGTTGCAAAAAAACTAGATGTAGAGGCAGAAGCCAATACAGTACTAACTGCAATGCAAAATAGACTAATGGATAAACTAAATGTTGACATTGAGGACATTGCAGAAGATGAAGAAATTGACGTAGAGGACTTAGACTTTGCAGTTATTTATGACCATTTAGGTACAGCATTTTTTCATGCAAAGACTGAAATGGCATCATACTTGCAGTTTGACAGTACACTAAATAATCTAAAAAGACTTGGTGCTACAGATGACGAAGTGGAAAAATTACAGGGTTTCAAAAAAAGACTTGAAAGAACAATATTTGACAGGTATGATGTAACTGAGGATGATCTTAAGGAGGATGGAGATGAATAAGTTTTTAAAAAAAGTTGCAGAAATTCAACAAACGCTAAAAGCACCAAAGAATCAATTTAATAAATTTGGAGGATATGCTTATAGAAATTGTGAGGATATACTAGAAGCAGTAAAACCTTTACTTGGCGACCTAGTTTTAACTGTTAGCGATAAGATTATCACAGTTGGAGAAGGCGAGGACATGAGAGTATATGTTGAGGCTACTGCTAAAGTAACTAACGGAGAAGAAGTATTAGAAAATACAGCGTCAGCCAGAGAACCATTAGACCAAAAAGGGATGAACGAGGCACAGATAACAGGTAGTGCAAGTTCATATGCTAGAAAGTATGCACTAAATGGATTGTTTCTAATTGATGATACCAAAGATGCTGATGCAACTAATGATCATGGTAAGGGAGAAGCTAAAAAAACTTCTACAAGAAAGAAAAAAGAAGATACTAAAGAAAAGCCAAAAAGAACTAGAACAAAAAAAGAAGAGCCAAAGGAAGAACCAGAGGCTAAGGAAGAGTCTAAAGAAGAACCAGAAGAAAAACCAAAGAAACGTGGAAGAGGTTTTAGGAGAAAAGGATAATGAGAGAAGAAAAAAAAGGAATTAGAGAGGGGATGTTTTTAGCTAGACTTGCTACTGTAGTTGAAATATTTTTAGATGAACAAGATAAAGATAAACAATGGTTAAATTCCAAATATAACGAAATTATTAGTTACTATGAAACAGGGGTACACCCTAAAGATAAGAAAATTAAAGGTATTTTTGGGAGCGATAATGAGTAAACTAAAAGAAGAGTTCAATAGAGTAGCAGAAATATCTTCACAAATAACACTTGATCTTCAAGAAGAAGTGAGAGATTTGAAGAAGAATGAAGTAGCAAGAGTTTTTATGGCGGTAATGGAATACCCTGTGCCTCCTACAAGACAGCTTACTAGCCAGAAAGAAGTTGACACATATCAAATGGCAGTTGGGCTAAAAGAAATGCAAATGAAAATGGGAGTCATAAACCTAGCAATGAAAGAACAGGAGGCTAATAATGGCGAAGACAGTTAGAGCATATAGAATGACAGAAGCTCTTTTAAAAAGAAATTCTATACCAAATTATAATGATCTTGCAGATAATGTTGCACAGATATCACCAATTAAGATTAGAAACATTGGAAGTTGGCACTACCATGTTGCAGAGGATGCTAAAGGACAGGTATATCTTATTGAGGATGATGTTGTAATGCAAAATAAACTCTATGAGAGAAACATGGGAGTTAGTGAATCTAAGTTCATGCTAGATGGTGTTGGTATTAATCAAATTAAAGAGTTTAAGAAATTACAGGAAGAAGAAAGTACTTTACAAGTTGAAGAAGAGCCTGTAGAATTAGAAGAAGAAGAAGTTGAAGAGCAAGTTGAAGAAGCTCCAGAAGAACAAGAAAATAAACAAGACCAAGGAGAATAAAAATGGCAAGAGAAAGAAGAACATCATCAAGATCAAGTAAGAGTAGTGGATCAAGTAGTAACAAAGGTTCAAAGACAACAGGTTATGTGACTTTGTTTGAGATCAAAGAGAACGATGAAGGTAAAGAGTATGTTCAGTTTGTAAAAAATGCTGAATATGTAAACATAGAAGTGAATGGAGTTAATGTAAATGGTAAGTCTATTTATATCAATGACCCTGCAGAAAAGTTCGAGATCATGCTCGAAAAGGAAATGATTACTGAGGAGGAAGCCGAAGAAAAGATTGGCAGAATCCCTGAGTACATTTTAGAAGAAGGTACTGTAAAGCTTGACTAGTTTTTCCTCCTTTATAGCTAGTGAGTTTTTGTCTGAATTGCCCCCTAAATGGGGGCTTTTTAAAAGGGATTAAATGTATAACAAAGAAGATTATAGATCAAATAAAGAATCAATTGTAAAACACTATGAAAAGCGTGGTCTAAAAGATATGGCATCTTATTCGGCAATGACAGGAATCCCTGTGGTAGTTGTATATGAGTTGCTTCAAGAAGAGTATCCAGAGCTAGAAAAAGAGTTATCAGATAGAATTAAAGCCATTAATGATTTTTTTGGTATTAAATAGAGAATTGAGTTTAGGAGGAAATAAATGCAATTTAGCAGTAAAAGAAGAGAACAAGCAGGTATTCGATCTCTTGGTGAGCTAAGAAGAAAGGGTAGGGTAAAGCGTGGAAGCGATCCTGATCTATTCGTTCATGGTACACCAGAGTTTGATTGCTTGGTACATAAATGGAGTCGTAAAGAGGTCTTAGGAGTCATTGGAGACAGTGGTGTTGGTAAGTCAGAGGTTGTGTTACAAATGATAAAAGACATCCTTGTATCGAATCCTGAGAGCTGTGGAGTATATGTATCACTAGAAATGACTGACCAAGAAATAGCAAAGCGTTGGTTTGAAATGACAGGTGACGATGAGGATTTAGCAGACAGGTTATTTATATTATCTAGGTATGACGATGAGGGTAAGTCTAGAGAAGGTATTAGTATGCGTTGGATTAAAGAGCAACTAAATATCTATAAAGATGCAATTGGTGATATTAGTTGTTTTGCACTAGACCATTTGCATGTATTGGGAGAGAATGACCCAAGTACTTTAAATTCAATTATGGTTGCTGTAAAAGAAATGGCGGTTAACTTAAATTGTTTAGGAATACCAATGGCACAGGTCAATAAGAGTTCTGGAGGAAAGGGTGAGATACCTTTAGATGCCGACTCTGTACTTGCTTGTAGTCAATTTAAGTATATCTCTAATAACATCATACAAATACATAGACCTATATTGAGATTAGAGGAGGATGCAGGTATAAGTATACTAGGATGGGGATATGCTAAAATTAGAGAGGCTAATAAAGAGGACAAGGTAAAAAGAGGTCAGAATAAATTACTAGCTTATGATAGGGACTTAAGATGTATTCGTAAAATGACTACAGAAGAGTACACTATTTTTAAACTATATTATAATACTTTATTAGAAATGAAGTCTGCGGAAGAAAGAAGTAAGTCTTTTTCTTATGATTTAACTAAAGAAGTAAAGGGCAAAGACGGTAAAGTTGTCCAGATTAAAGAGATATTTAGTGGAGATTCAGGTGAGTAATGAGGTTTGGAAGGATATTATAGGGTATGAAGGTTTATACAAAGTATCGAACAAAGGTAAAGTGTATAGCCTTTTATCCAATAAAGAACTTTCTCAAAACAAAACAAATGGGAATGGTTATATAATTTGTACATTGTGTAAGAATAAACAAAAGAAAAATAAATATGTACATAGATTAGTAGCCTACCATTTTGTTGAAAACAAAAATAACGATAATATAGTAAACCATATTGACGGTAATCTAAAAAATAATAATGCCGACAATTTAGAATGGTGTGACCAAAAAAGAAATGTTAGACATTATATTGAAAATGGTTTAAAATCAGATTACGGAGTAAACTCTCCAAATACAAAATTAAATAAAAGAGATATATTAGAAATAAGACATTACTTAAAAGAAGGTAGTATCACACAAAAAGAAATAGCTTTAATTTACGATGTTTCTCAGACTACAATTAGTCATATAAACCTTAACAAGAGACATGCTAATCGTGCGGAGGATTAATGAAGTATTTATTATGTTTTTATTTAGGAGCTTGTATTACTACGGTAGCTTTCTATTATAAATTTCCTGTTAACCAAACTAAAAAAGAATATATATCAAGTTGCAGGACAACTTTTAGTGCAGGTCTTTTAACATCTGTTATGAAGAATACTGAAGATGAGATTAAACAGGTGCAAAATAAATGGTGTAACATGAGGTTTAGATATGAGTAGTTTTTTAAGTCATTTAGAAGATTTTTTACATGCAGTAGAATGTGATACAGCTAGGGCTGATAACATAATTGAAATTAAAGTAAAATCTGATTTGTTTTTTATAATAGCACATGAACTTCTAAAGACGGATAGTCGAGGACTTTTTACTGACCAGTTAACTAATTTAAAAGAGTGTAAAAGTTATATATTGACTACTAGCTTTTCTAATGTAAAAATAGTAAGAGACGTTGAAGAAGAGATCCAAGAAAAAAGACAAAAGATAGAGCAATTGAAAAGAGAAATAGAGGAACTAAAAAATGAATAATAAAATATTATCATACGAAGAATTAAAATATATGTTAAAATCTCTTGAAGTTTTACAAAAGTTACATAAAGATATATATAATGACGGTGCTTATAGTATTAAGCGTAGAGCAAGACATCAGCAAAGAGCTATGGAACTAAAAAAAGAGATTAACTTACTTCTAACTGCAATCCACCATGCAAAGCAAGCTAGAAAATTATATGACTATAAAAGATTACACGATCAAGAGGTAATAAGAGGAAGTTGTACTGCTAATTATATAAGCGGAGTAGGTACTTTAGTTGAGGAGGAGTAATGTTTAAGTTTATAAAAATAAAAGATCCTGATAATAAATTTGACCTAGTAGACATAGAGTTCGCTATAGAACAATCTGATCTAACAAAAGCAGAATTGAAAGAGATCTTTAACGAGTTTTTAAGAGCTTGTGGTTACATGGTGAGTTATGATGGGGAGGAATAGTGCAAGTAAGTATTTTCAAAAAGGCTAAAGCACATCCAAAGAGTAAGGAAGAGAAGATAAAGAACTCTAAATATGCTTCTAGTCCTTATATGCCGGAGATTGTGGAATTTGACAATGAAGATGGTCTTATAGAACTTATAACTCATTACTCTTGGTCGCCAATGGTATTTGAAACATACCGTAGAGAGTCCGACTTTGTAAAGACTGATCTAATTGCATTTGACATTGACGATGGCATGACAATTGATGAGGCAGAAAAGGTTGTTGAGGAACTTGAACTAGCAGCATTGTGTATGCCAAGTACAAGTCATACAGAAGAGCACCATAAGTTTCGACTAATATTCCCATTGTCAAGATCAATCCAATCTATTGATGAATATAAAGAGACATATGCTAAATTAGCAGAGTACTTTCCAGTTGACCCACAATGTAAAGATGCCTGTCGTTTCTACTTTGGATCTACTGACGATGATGGCTTTTGGATAGAGGGTAAACTATATACTCCTGTAAAGCCTAAACCTAAGCTCTCAGAGAGTTTTGATAGGTCACGCTATACTGACACCATAGAAGTTGGTGAAGAGGTAGAGGACGTTGTGAAGGCTTTATATGGAGAGGATAGAGACAAGATACCAGAGCAAGTAGATTACTTTATAAGAAATGCTCATACTGGTTTATCTGGATATTGGCATAATAGTGCTAATAGTTTTGTGTTTACATTGGCTTTACAAGACGTACCATTTGAAAGGGTAGCTGCTGTATTTGAAGAACTAGCACCAGAGCCATTAGATGACCATGATGAGTATCTACTTGAAAGGTCGTATGCTGATGGTCAGTCTAAAAGAGAAGATATAGAAAAGGTTGACAGAAAAGAAAAAAGGAGTAATAATAGAAGAAGTCGCAGGAGGACTAGATGAGTAAAAACTATAAATTAGAAGATGAACTAAGAAAAGCAGTACAAAATGCTTTGGACTATGTTAATGAAGATAATGTTGTAGAGATCTTAACAAAAGAGTTAACAAGCAGGATAGATGATATGTATATGTATCGTCAAGACGCTTTTGGGACGGATCTTAGGAGACGGATACAAGATGAACTTACTAAAAGGTATGTTGAAGACAACTATGAAAAAATACTAAAACACATTGATATGGATACTATAAATAGAGCTATTAACCTGAATGTTGCTAAGAAATTCTCAAAGGATTTATAATGAAGTTTTTAGAGTTTTTAAACGATAAAGAAAAAATAATAGACGTACCTGTAGAAAAAGAACTTGATGTTCCTAGATTAAAATTTGAGTTAACTTTTGTTGGAAAAAGGGATGAGGTGGAAATTTATACTGAAATTTCGGACGCACCTGTATCATATAGGGGCATCGTTTGTAGACAGGAAGAGCTTCTGATAAAAGAGTATGCTATGCTTATGGACTCATTAAAAAGATATGAACTAGATAGCAATAAAAAAGTACTTATGAAAGATTATTTTACATTAGCAAAAATTGAACTAAAAGATGTAAGTGTTATCAGAAAAACAGTTACTATATATGAGCAACGTGTTGTTAGGACTTAGGACTGTGTTATATTTAGTAATGACATCTATGATGTATTTGTTCTACACTCCTTTAGAATATGGTAGACATAAAGATTTTAAACCATACATAAAAGAAGTTAGAAGGTTGTCTAAAGGAAATCTATCTGGCAAGAAAATTAGTATGAACTATACTGAGTATCGTCCAAATGCTCTAGGAACGTGTTTACCTTGGAGAAATGAGATAATAATTAATAAAAAACATTGGCAAACCATGAGTCATTATGATAGGATATTATTGATAGCACATGAGATAGCTCATTGTGAAAAAGGTATCAAGCATATTAACGGATTAGAATTTTGGGGATGTGCAAAGCATTTTATGCACCATCAAGATACAGGCAAGTGGTGTAACAGAACAAGATTTAGAGAGTATGTAAAACAGATGCAGGAGATTTAGTGGATAGCAATTCTGGACTTTGTAATGTAAGAATGTGGAAGTTGTTTATGGAAATATTTGACATGGACGATGATTACCTTATGGAAGAGGTCTTAGCATTAGATTATTATGATCAGCCTCATGTGGAGAGAATTGTAAATAACTATATGCTAAATGGAGGTATTACTCCAGAAGAAAGACAAAGGTTAATTGGATTCTATATACTTGTATGGGATGACGGAGAATTGGAGGATTAATGGTCAAAAAAGATTATACAATAATAAACGATAAGAGATCATTCCAAAAAGCACTACAACACGCTAAACAATCAGAATACCTAGCATTTGATACAGAGACTACAGGACTAAATGTAAGAAAAGATAAAGTAATTGGATATTCGTTCTCTGGTGATATTGGTGTTGGTTTTTACATGCCTTTATATTACTATGACCCATTACAAGAAAAGCTACTAAGACATCCTGTAAACGATCAAGTAGATCATCAAGAATTATTATTTGCCTTAGCTAACCAAGACCTATTAATGTGGAATGCAAGTTTTGATGTTAGGATGGTTAAAAACAACTTTGGGATTGATTTAGGTGTACCTTTACTTGCAGATGTTATGCTTATGAAACACACTGTAGAAGAAGAGGGTAGCTTTAGGTTAAAAGATGTTGCTATCCAATACCAAGAAGAGATTGGGTTAGATATTGAGAGAGCTGCTAACGAAGAGCAGATTGAACTTAAGGCTAGTATTGAGAAAAATGGTGGAAGCGTTACTAAGACTAATTATGAGCTTTACAAAGGCGATTTAGATATCATTGGTAAATATGCTTGTGCAGATACAGATTTAACTCTTAGACTTGGGGAACTATTTGCAGATAAGTTGGCAGATGAGGACTTAGAAGAATTATATTATGACAGCGAGGTAATGCCCCTTTATAAAGAAGTTACAATTAAAATGGAAGAAAAGGGTATAGAACTTGACCTTGATCTAATTAATGAAACTAGGGAATCTTTACTAAAGGACATTGATAGGTTAGAGTCCGAAGTTATTGAAGATCTCATGGCAACAGAAGCTGCTCAAGATTGGTTTGAGGACTTTCTTTATGAAAAATACCCTGTGTCTACTAAAGGTAAATTTGGTCAATATGTTTGCGAATATTTTAATTTAGATCTACCAAAGACTAAATCCGGTAAGTTTAGCTTAACAGAAAAGTCAATAAAGACAATTAAAACTCCTAATGATGGTAGTGATTTTTTATTAGGTCTTAGTGATTTAGACCAAGAAGATATCTATGAAATTCAATATAAAATGCACATGGACAAACAAGGTTCTATTTTAAATATTAGCTCTAAAAAACAACTTGGAGAGGTTGTATTTGATTATATGAATATTGAACCTATATCAAAAACTGATAAGGGATCACCACAGTTTAATGATACTATGATACAGAAACTAGAAGAAATGGGATTTGAATGGGCTAGAAAACTTGGCAACTATAATAAGCTTATAAAGATCAAAGGTGCATATATTGATAGGTTTTTAGATGCAGAAGAAGATGGTATGTTTTACCCTAGTTTCTTTCAACATAGAACCATAAGTGGACGCTATGGAAGCGATATGCAGCAATTGCCTCGTCCAAAAGAAGAGGGAGAACAAGATCCTATAGTACTTAAGTATACTAATATAATTAGAAAATTCTTTATATCTGGAGAGGGTAGAACCTTTATAGATAACGACTATGAATCACTTGAGCCACATGTTTTTGCACATGTTTCCGGTGATGAAGGATTAAGGGATATTTTTAGAAAAGGACATGATTTTTACTCAACAATTGCTATTGCAACAGAAGGATTAGAAGGAGTAAGTGCTGACAAAAAAGCTGAAAACTATCTTGGAAAAGTTAACAAACCATTGCGTCAAAAGGCTAAAGCGTACTCTCTCGGAGTTCCTTATGGAATGAAGGGGTTTGCACTAGGTATGACTCTTGGAATCCCTACAGAGGAAGCTGACAAGCTTATAGAGAACTATCTAAATGGTTTTCCAGAGTTAAAGAAGTGGATGAAAGAGTCCGAAGAAAAGGCACAACATTTGGGATATGTTGATTCAGAAGTTGGACGTAAAAGACACTTGCCAGAAGTTAAAAGGTTACATAGAATATACGGCAGTAAGTTGCTAGATTATAAATATAGACCAAAGTTAAATAAGAAGTTTGGAAAGGATGTGGTATTAAATATGTATAGAGATTATAAAAATGGTCTTAATAACGCAAAGAACTTTCAAATCCAAAGTCTTTCAGCTAGTATAGTGAATATGGCTGCTATAGAGATTAATAGAGAACTTGATAAAAGAGGAATTGATGGATGGGTTGCATTACAGATTCACGATCAATTAGTTGTAAATGTTCCAGAAGAAAGGGCAGAAGAGTGTAGAGAATTAGTGCAAGATATTATGGAAAATAATTATAAACTATCATTAGATTTGAAAGCTCCTGCGGAACTGAGTACGAATCTAGCAGATGGTCACTAGGGGGTAATATGCCAGAAGATGGTAACAGAGTTGAATTTAAAGAAGGATTTAACATTCCCTTTTTAATAGGATATTGTATGTTTTTATTTTACCTATCCACATTTTTCTTTATTGACATATTTTAAAAATAATAGTAACATTTAATTGTAACAGACCAATTCAAGGGTTATGCTAAGAAGCGGTACATAATAAGTTACAGGTGTCACATACCTCCTCGATTCAGTAATACTAGTTATATTTTGAACGGGTTTAAAAATTGTGAGTTGGTCGCTGACCATTTTATCGAAATGTAGCTCAGTTGGTTAGAGCACCTGACTATGAAGCAAGCGACTAGGTAACGAAATCGTGAGGCGGAGGGAGGTCGGTGGTTCGATTCCACCCATTTCGACCATTAAGGAGTATTATGAATATTAGTTTACCGCCAATGGGCGTTTACATTAGAAACAAATTTACACATCATAAAGATGATCCAAACTACAATGGTAAGACATGGGGTAGACTTATTGGTATAAGATCTTTACAGAATCAAGCTATGCAGTTTCAAGTGTTATTAGAAACAGGGGCATTGTTTACAGGACTTCCTGCCCATGCAATATGTTTTGAAGAAGATGCACCTGATAGAAATCTTATAGATTGTCAGATGTGGGACAGTATTAGCTCCAAGATTGATTATGTTCAGTATAAAACTTTACTTTATATGCCATGTAACTTAAAGCTTCATTCAGGAGAACTTATAAAAGGTGAGTATCTATTTACAATTGACCATGTTGGAGAAGATGACCTAAGTCGTGATCCTACCGAGTGGAAAATGTTTCATGTTATAAAGTCAGATGAAGGTAATATACATTTATATCCACAATATAGAATACAGTTTTTAGATGATGCATTATCGTCTAAAGCAGAAGGTGGACTACCAAGATATCAATTTAATGAAACAATATGGAGATTGGGATCGTGAAAGTTAAAATTAAAAAGTTACACCCAGAAGCAGTAATACCAAAGTACGCAAAAGATGGTGATGCAGGGATGGATTTAGTTGCTGTTTCTAAAGAATATGATACAAACTTTATGGGCGGAGATGACTTAATAACATACGGAACAGGATTAGCATTTGAAATACCAGAAGGTTATGTTGGTCTAGTTTTTCCTAGAAGTAGTATATACAAAAAAGACTTAACTTTATCTAATTCCGTTGGTGTAATCGATAGTGGATATCGTGGAGAAGTTAGTTTTAAGTTTAGAAAAAATGAATATAGAGCTTACGATATTGGAGACAGGATAGGACAGATTATTATAATGCCTTATCCTTATATAGAATTTGAAGAGGTAGAAGAGCTGAGTAATACTGTAAGAGGTACTGGTGGCTTTGGGAGTAGTGGTGTTTAATCTAGATTATATAATTCAAAAATATATAAAATGTAAACTAGGACTTCATATTGTAAGAGTAAGACAGACTCCTCTAAGAGATAGATACGCTGAACCTACTTTTTACTGCTTGTGTTGTTATAAAAAACTATGAAACCTTACATTTACCTTACTTTAGTATCACTAAGTTTACTGCGTGGACTTTACTTAGACGATGAAGAAATTATAATTTGTAGCTTGCTAGTTTTACCATTGTGTTGTATATTTATATTAGGAAACCAAAACAAATAAAGGAGATTAGATTGGATAAAAAAACTGTTAATTCTGTAAAAATTGCATCAGATGCTGTAGTTAACACGAAATACGCAAAATATGTACCATCTTTAATGAGAAGAGAGACTTGGGAAGAGATATGTTATAGAAATAGAGACATGCACTTAAAGAAGTTCCCACAATTACATTCTGAAATTTTAAATGTATATAATAATTTTGTAATACCTAAAAAAGTATTACCTAGTATGAGATCGGCACAGTTTGCAGGAAAACCTGTTGAACTATCTCCTAATAGAGTTTATAACTGTTGTTACCTTCCTATTGACGATTATAGAGCCTTTTCTGAGACAATGTTTCTTTTGCTTGGTGGAACTGGTGTAGGGTACTCTGTTCAAAACAACCATGTCTCTAACTTACCTAGTATAACTAAGCCTACAAAGAAAAGAAGATACGTTGTCGGAGATTCGATAGAAGGTTGGGCAGATGCTATAAAAGCCCTAATGAAAGCATATATGAGGGGAAGGAGTTTACCTTTATTTGACTTTTCTGATATTAGAGAAAAAGGTGCTCCTTTAATTACTAGTGGTGGTAAGGCTCCCGGTCCTGCAGGTTTAAAGGAATGTCTTTTTAAGATGCAACAACTACTTGACACAAAAGATCATGGGGATCAGTTAACTTCTTTAGAGGTTCATGATTTAATATGTTATATTGCCGATGCCGTTCTAACAGGGGGTATTCGTAGAGCTGCTCTAATTTGTTTATTTGATCTAAACGATGACTCTATGTTGACTTGCAAATTTGGTAATTGGTGGGAGCTTAATCCTCAACGTGGTAGAGCTAATAATAGTGCTGTTATTAAAAGAGGTAAAATCACAAAAGAAAAGTTTATGGAATTATGGGAAAAGATAGAAGCAAGTGGAAGTGGGGAACCCGGATTTTACTTTACAAATAACACAGATTGGGGTACTAATCCATGTTGTGAAATAGCATTAAGACCTTTTCAGTTTTGTAACTTAACTGAGATAAATGCTAATGATGTTAAGGACCAAAAAGATCTAGAAGATAGAGCTAAAGCTGCTGCATTTTTAGGAACACTACAAGCAGGTTATACAGATTTTCATTACATCAGAGACATTTGGAAAAGGACAACGGAAAAAGATGCACTATTAGGAGTTAGTATGACAGGTATTGCATCTGGTGCTGTTTTAAATTTAGATCTAGAAGAAGCCTCTAATGTTGTTAAACTAGAAAACAAAAGAGTTTCAGAACTTATTGGAATTAAACCTGCTAGTAGAACTACATGTGTTAAACCTGCAGGAACTACAAGTCTTGTAATTGGCTCTAGCTCAGGTATACATGCTTGGCACGATCCTTACTTTATTAGGAGAATGAGAGTTGGTAAAAACGAAGCCATTTACTCATACTTAGCAGAAAATCATCCAGAACTTATTGAAGATGAGTATTTTAAACCAAAAGAACAGGCGGTTATATCTATCCCTATGAAAGCCCCAAGCGGCTCTATATTTAGAAATGAATCTCCTATAGAGTTATTAGAAAGAGTTAAAAAGTTTTCTACTCAGTGGGTTAAAACAGGTCACATAGATGGGGACAATACTCACAATGTATCTGCTACTGTTAGTATTAAAAAAGGCGAATGGAAAGAAGTGGGAGATTGGATGTGGAACAACAGACAATATTATAACGGACTAAGCGTACTTCCATTTCATGGTGGGTCGTATAAACAAGCTCCTTTTGAAACCATAAGTAAAGAAACTTACGAAGAAATGGTAGAGCATCTAAAAGAGGTTGATTTTACCAAAGTTGTTGAAAAAGAGGATAATACCGACTTGTCTGGAGAAATTGCTTGCGGAGGCGGTGGAGGAACTTGCGATATTTAGGTTGACATAATTAAGCTCTTTTATTATAATATAAAATAGGAGGGCTTATGTCATTTAAGATTATAGAAAAAGATCCTTACAATTCAAAAAAAAGATTTAAGTTACTGATTAAGTCAGCTAAAAAAAGAAATATATCAGTAAACTTTAGTTTAGATCATTACAGAGATCTTTTAAAATTAGGATGTATATACTGTGGTGTCAATGTGAAAAAAGAACAAGGCTATTGTATAGATAGACACGATAACTCTAAAGGTTATTTATTAGACAATGTTGCAACTTGTTGTAAAATATGTAACAGAGCAAAAGGAACTATGGATAATAATGATTTTTTAGATTGGGTAAAAAGAGCATATAAGTTTCAAGAGGGTATGTTTGAAAAGGCAAAAAAACATAGTTATACTGAGTTACAGTTTAAGAAGGATTTAAAAAGATTAGAAAACGGATCTTACTATAGAAACTCTAATGTAGAAAAAATAGAAGGTAATAGATGATATGTAAATTTATAAAAAAACTATTTGGACTTGACAAAAAACCCAATCCTGATTTACAATGGTTAGAGGACAAGGTAAAAGAGTCTGAGGACAAATTGGAGAATATTGAAAATGAAGAAGTTACTATTGATGATGTTAACGACCATTTTAATAAGTAGTTGCATGGATGTAGACAACACTTTACTTATGATAAATAATGGTGTTAAAAAATGCGGATGCGTTGCATATACTTTAAAAAAAGATAAAACCATTTTAGGAAGTTTTGTAACATGTAGCACAAATGAATATAACAAAAAGGATAGAGATGTTAAAAGTATTGGTAATTGTCTCCTTTCTCCTTAATAACTCTTTTGCACAGTCTACAATACTCAATAAAGGCGATACAGCACCTTATACTGGTGTCCTATTGACCAAGGAACGTGCAGAAAAGGCTATGAAGGCAGAGAAGGCTAAGATAGTCCTAGAAGACCTCAGATTCACTCAGGAGCGTTTAATAAAGTATCACAAGGATGATGCATCACTACAGCGTAAAAAGCTCTCACAAGAGAAATTTAAGAGTAATATATACAACATTGGGTACTTTGTGCTTGGCGTTGTTTTAGCAAGCTATGCATTTAAAATTCAACAGGAGATAAACAGATGATAACATTTTTAGCAATTTCAACATTAACATTAGGCATTTTATCTATATATCTAATAAAATGCATTATAGTGGAAAGAGAGTTTTCATCAGACTCTTTATATGAAGCTGATAACTTAAAAGAAAAAATAGACGCTATTGAAATGGCTAATAATGCTTTTAGAAAAGAGTTTGATAATATAAAAGAAACCGTAGTAAAAGAAAAGGCAGTTAGAAAACAAGCACAATCTCTACTTAGATCACAAAATGAGTTTTTTAGAGGTGTTATGTATGATACTCAAAACAATACTATTGTATTAGCTGAAAATTTAGAAAGAATTGGAGAACTTTAATGAGTGAAGATATTAGAATGGAGAGATTATTAGAATTACTAGAAGAGCTTAATGAGCTATTTCCGGGGATGGATAAGATGATTATCAATGACTCATCTGACCCTGATTACATTATACTAGCAACAACAGAGTATCTAAATACAATGGCAGATGCCTTTGGTATTTCAGATGAATTTGAAGAGGTTGCTGACTTTCCAGAAGAATACCCAGACCTTCCTAAAAAGAAGAAGCTTCAATGAAAAAGAGTGAATTTATACAACAAATTGCTGAATACCTTCGAGATAGAGAAAACGAGTACTCTCCAGAAGATCAAGCTAAAGAATTGTTTGATTTTATAGATAAACATATGATGCCAAGGAATATGATAAAAGTTGATCTATTTGATAGATATGATAACGGTTGGAAGCCGGAGAGTGACAATTGATTATATATAGCAAAAAGTATAATGAAACATCACATTGCAGGATATCCATGTTATTACCCGAAATTACGTTCTGTAAAGAGTTAAGCAATATATATGGCGATAGTGTATCAATAAAAAAAGTTTCATTCCCTACATTTTTCTCTTTGACAACAAATAGTATTTATATTAACATAGGTATAAGTGTTCTAGGTTTCGGTCTTAGAGTGCAAATGGTAGAATAGGAGTTACGATGAGTAAACGAATTAAATGGACTGACAAGATGGTAAATATGTTGTTGGATATGTATGATGGTCATACTTACGATGAAATTGCCAAAAAGATCAGTAAGAAGTTTAAGGTAAAGGTTACGTCTAACGGAGCTAGAAAAGCACATGAAAGGTACAGACTAGACATTTTAGATAAGCAGAAAAAAAGCGATGGACCAAGGATGTTAGTGATTGACATTGAGACTAGCCCTATCTTAGCTAGAATCTGGAGTCTATGGAGTACGTTTACAGCACTTAACCAAATAGATGTAGATTGGCATTTAATGAGTTTTGCTGCCAAGTGGTATGACAGTGATGAAATCATTTACATGGATCAAAGTAAAGAAAAAGACATTACTAACGATAAAAAGATGCTTAAAGTAATTTGGAAGCTTTTAGATGAAGCAGACATTGTTATTACCCAAAATGGTAAGAAGTTTGACACAAAAAAAATCAATGCAAGATTTGTAATGAATGGTATGCAGCCTCCAAGTTCTTATAGAAACATTGATACATTTTTGATTGCAAAGAGACACTTTGGATTTACTTCAAATAAATTAGAGTATATGACAGACAAACTATGTACCAAGTATAAAAAGCTTAGTCATGGTAAATATCCCGGAAATAAGCTTTGGGAAGAATGTCTTAAAGGTAACATGGATGCTTGGGCAGAAATGGAAGAATATAATAAATACGATGTTTTATCCCTTCAAGAGCTTTATGATGTTCTAGTACCTTGGGACGATAGAATTAATTTTACAGTTTACTTTGAAGATGATAGATGCTCATGTGGTTCTACTGATCTTAGGAAAAATGGAATATACTATACAAATGCAAATAAGTATCAAAAGTATAAATGTAAAGACTGTGGAAAAGAGTATAGAGATCGTAAAGCAATAAAGTCTGATAAAAGACTAAGGACTACCAACAAGAGAGGTTAGTTTTGACTGAAAAGAACAAAAACATAATAAACCTCATTGGTGATATTGATGATGATTTTTTTAGAAAACTTGCAGTTGGTATTAGTGAAGCAAACCAAAAAAAAGATTTAGAGATAGTTTTAATGAGTGATGGTGGAAGTGTAAGTGTGGCAAGAGGTGCATACGACCTCATCAGGACATTTGAAAGTAATGTTTACATAAAATGTTTTGGTGAGGTTTCATCCTCTGCAACATTGGTCCTACAAGCCGCAGATTTCCGTATAATGTATCCTAATGCAAAACTAATGATACATGTCGGGGAAAATGGCGGAGGAGGCTCAGGGCATCCTCGTAACGATGAGAGGCTTCAAGAACAGAACAAGATAGATGAGACTTGGATGGAAGATATATACCTTAAAAAAATAAGAGAAAAAAAGCCAAGATTCACTAGGAAAAAGATAAAAGATATGTTAGAGTATGATACATACCTAAATCCAAAGGAGTCTTTGGAGTTTGGTTTAATTGACGAAATAGGAGTTGTTAAATGATGAAGTGTGTAATTACAAGCGAAGAGACAAAGAATAAGACAAATAACTTTCCTTTATCTAGAAAAGGTAGGCTAATGTTGATTGACATTACAAATAGATATAATGATAAACTAAAAGACAAGTTTATAGAGAGTTTTATTGAAAAGTCTGGTAATGAATCAGAAGAAACTATAAAAGCAGTATCTAAGTTAGCACCCAAGATGAGTAAACACGACATGTTAAAGATGCTTGATAAAGAGTCTGAGGAAGATTTGTTTGCAAAGTTTGATAATGTTGAAGAAGATAAACCCGCATTTGAAAAAGCAGTTGATGCTAAGTTAGAACAAAATAAAAAAGAAGCAGATTTAATTGAGGAATCTAATGACCAATAAAATAGATCAAGCAGAACTTCTTGCAGATCAAGAGGACATGGGATTAGGGTTACATGAGGCTCCTGATAAACCACAACACTCTGGTAATGTAGCATTTTCTAAAGCTATGCTTGAATGTATACCTGATGAAGAAGTTCTACAGGAAGTTAAAGATAAGAATCCATTTCAATACAAATATGAGGTTAAGGTAAAGAAAGTGCCTAAGAAGCTCAAGAATGTTGCAGGATTGAAAGAAGGTCTTATAGGTAGGGTTGTAGAGGTTCTAAGTGATAAAGCTGTTATGGTGGATTTCTGGACTAAGACAAGTCCTGCTAAGTTTCCTATGAGGAGTTTATATTTAGAGCTACATAAAACTAAAGAACAGGTTGAGATTGATGCAGGGATAATACCTGAAAAAGAGGTTATACAACCTATTAAAGAGGTTGAACCTGTTAAGGTTGCTCCTGTAAAGTTTGACCAAGGCAAACCTAGAATGGATCTAATTAGACCTGAGTTTACATTAGCTATTGGAGAGGCTTTGGCATACGGTGCTGAGAAGTACTCTGAAAAGCAAGGTGAAATGCCTAACTATTTAAAAGGTAATGGCTTCAATTATAGTAAGATTGTAGGAAGCCTTGAAAGGCATCTTGCACAGTGGAAAATGGGAGTAGATATTGATGATGAAAGTGGATTACATCATTTACAGTTAGCAGCAGCTAATTTACATTTTCTTTTAACTTATGAGTTGACCGATAAAGGGATAGATGATAGAGTTAAATTAGGATCTAAAAAAAGGAAGGCTAGTGAAGAAGGAGCCGAGAAAGGACTATAAAGACGGTGAGTTAAATAAACTTAAGCGTAGAGTAAAGCGTCTTGAAAAAGAAAACCAAAGACTAAAAAGTGAGAATAATGCATTTGAGCAAGCCTTTAAAAAGACGACTAAGTTTTTAGAAGACCATACAGAGGATATTAGTTTAGAGGACCTTATACAAGCTTCTAAGCAGGATAAAAATCTTAGAAAGGTTGAAAAGGAACATGTTGAGTCATTGTGTCCAAAGTGTTTAAATAAGCTTACACAGTTGCCTAAGTCTAGGGTGGGTGTTATTACCGTTTGTAAGAATTGTGAATATAGAAAAGTGGAAAAGAATGACTAAAAAGAAATCATATGTACCCATTGGTAAAATTAAAAAGCATCTTAGAAGATTGAGTTTCCAACGTAAAGAGTATACTCAAGCTAAAAATAGAGCTAAGGTAGATAAAGCTGTTTTTAAGTGCGAGTCATGTGGTCAGCTAATGTATGATGGTAAGAGTCAAAATTCATTTGACAAACTAAAAGAAAAGTACGATAGTATTATATGGGAGACACCTGATCTGGATCACAATAACGCTGTAGTCGAACCTAAGCGTGGTTTCGTTACATGGGATGAATATCTCGATAGATTGTTTTGTGGACCTGATGATATGACTGTAATGTGTAAAGCTTGTCATAAAGGTGTTTCTAGAGAAGAAATGAACGAACGTAAAGAGGCAGGTAGCCTTAAGAGGAAGAAATGAACAACTATCAAGATAGATTTACTAGATTCCATGACAAGCCAACTGATGGTAGAAATCCTAGCTCTAATAATGGGTTTATATATACTGCGTATGCAAAACACATTGTACCTGATATGGTCGATCAGATGAAGATTACAGAATGTGTTCATAAATGTCTAGTAGATAAAAATAAGTTTCAAATTAATAGAAACCCTAATGATCCTACTCCTCCTCTCAGTAGGGATGAGGTAATGGGAATATTATCTATATATAAAAACACTGGTTATGGAGACTTGTTGTACAAGTGTCTAAAGTCTAATCATTGGAACTTTTGTAATCTACCTGAATACGAGAAAAAGCCATTAAACCTTAACAGAATCCTAACAGCAGCAGATATACTATATGACATTAAAGATGAACATAGAAATACGGTTTGGAAAGAGAATATGATAGATGCTTATCCATTAGCATTTAGATTACCTCCAAGTGATATATACTACCTTAAAAGACTCTATGGTGATAAGCCAAATATGCTTGAGAGGCTTCATTTTTACGCTGAGACACTTCAAAGTGTTTATAAGGGTGATAAGTCAGGTAGAGTTATCACATGGCTTAAAATCAAGGATTTAGGCTTAGAGGACACATTTCTTGGAAAGAAGGTCATTGCAAGGGAAAAACAGTCATTTGAAGAATATCTTGGTAAAGAACATATATTGACAAAAAACATTTGACAACTAAATAAATTATGTGTAATATCTACATATGATTTAACACATAGGAGATTTTATGAAATTAATTTTATCGCTACTAATGGTTTGTAGCTTCTGTTTTGGAAAGGTAATCAATCTTACTGAAGAAAACAGCATTAACTTTAACAATAAATTTGATGGTCAGTTTGTTGCTAAAAAACAAATTGAAGCAGCTAACAAATGTTATACAAACGAAGGTAGTGATATCTATGTTGTATTATATACACCGGGGGGATCAGTACAAGCAGGTCAATTATTCTTTGATACTCTAAATGCTTTACCCTGTAACTTTCACACAATTACGATTTTCGCTGCCTCAATGGGATATCAAACAGTTCAAAATCTCAAGAATAGGTATATCCTACCGTCTGGAGTTTTAATGAGCCATAGAGCTAGTCTTAGCGGTGTAAGAGGTGAATTAGGAGGAGAGCTAGATAGTATCTTAGACTTCTTTAAACAAAGTATAAAAGAACTAGAAGTTACAGCATCTACTAGAGTTGGCATTAGTTTAGAAGATTACCAAAAAGCAATTTCAGATGAACTATGGATGACAGGAAACCAAGCTGTAAACACAAAGCATGCAGATGAGGTTGTATTAGTTAAATGTGATAAAAACTTTAAAGGTAGTTATGTACAGAAGTTTATGTCATTTTTTGGACCAGTAAACGTAGAGTTTGCTAATTGTCCTTTAATCGTATCTCCACTAAGTATTAAAAGCGGTAATCTTAAGATTATCAACCATGTAAATGATTTTTACACAAACATTCACAATTACATAACATTGGAGTTATAATTGGCTGAACCAAGCTTAGAAGAACTTTTATCTAAGATTGATGAAGCTGAACAAAAGCAGCAAAGGTCGGTCAAGAACGTAGACGAAAATAGCGTCAATAGGTTCATTTCAGATCTAGAAATAAAGACAGGGTTGGAACGGATTCCAACCTTTGTCATTTACTTTGCATACAAAAAGATATGGTTTAATAAGGTAAAGGACAAGAAGGTCAACAAAATAGTATTCTTTAGAGCATTTAATAAATTATTTACACAGTTTAGAAGCAATAAACAAAGGTATTATTTACTTGACCCTACTCCTTTTGATCTTTCTAGAGAGGGGTTATTAGAAGCAGAACATTTTGACAAAAGGTTAAAGAGTGGCAAGAAAGAAAAAGAAAAAAGTAAGAGGTAGGTGGGATAATCTTAAGAAGAATAAGAATCTTAAGCTTAGACAAGACTATATAGATACTCATTACATTGACGGTATGAGATCAATTACTGGTAAAGGTAAAGGTATTAGAGCGTTAACTGAGGAAGAAAAAGATTGGTTAAATAAGTTCTATGGGGAGTATACAAATGCATCAGTTAATCATGAATCTTATGATGATCAGTTACATGACAACGAAGACTTGGTTAGGGATTGTTATGATAGAAATAATTCTAGGAATAGATGTGTTCTAAATAAAGGCAAGGCTATTAATACTGTTGATTTTAGGAGTTGGGGAGAGTTAGATCAGGACACTATAGAAGATAGTAATTTGATTCAAGAGAGTTTAAATAATAGATTAGATAATTATGAGGATAAGTTAAAGGCTTTTAAAAGAGTTAGTAAGGTTTATCCAGATTTGTTTACAGAAGATGAGTTTATGAGTTACGACATAGAGCTTATATTTAACAAACTAAATAACTACGACTCCAAGTTTGACTAGACCTCCAACTACTCCTACTACTGTAGCAAATATACCAAAATACTTTAATAATCTTTTTTGCATTTGTTTACCAATATGATATTCTTCTGCCATCTCTACAATATGTGGTAGTTTATTTAGAATAGGTTGTATCTCGTTTATAATCTTATTGTCACCTGCAACGTGTTGTTCTACCTTAGACATATGATGTCTTATATCAGTCTTAATTTCATTAACTTCCATTTTAACTTCCGTTACATCTTCTTTAACACTGTCAATTTTATCTTCCATTCTTTGGAATCTAACTTCGTTGCTCACCTTTATTCTCCTACTTTTTTCTTAAAAAATATTCTAATTCTTTTGGGTTTACATATAGTTTTTTACGATTATTTAGTATTTGCTTTTCAGTATCTATATTTTTATCTAAGATATCGTCTTTTTTTTCTTTTTCTATTAAAAAAGTCCTAATGTCTACATGATCAGGGTATTTATTTTGTTCTATTTTACCATCTTTAAAAGTTGTACCTCCCATAGTGGCTATTGTATCACTACCGTCAACAGGTTCCCCTTCTTTTATTATATTATTAGAATTGTGACCGTATGCAGCATATGTATAATATTCTTTGTCTCCTATCTTTATAGTATCTGGATTTTTTATTACAATAGAGTTACCATGTCCTTTAGAGTTTTGATCTACGCCAGATAATACCACATTACCTCCAAACATTGGGTTGTATTGTATACCTTCTTTATCAGAGTCTAAATCTTTACTAGGAACATAATCATACCCTAGATTAAATTTACCCTTATGGTTTGTGATTTCTCCAGTTTGAGTATCTATGTAATCTATATCTTTTGATCCATGTCCTAATCCTTTTTCTTTGTCTGCAGCAGTTAACCTTGCGTCTATATTTCCTAATCTAAAAGTCGGAGAATAATTTGCAGACTTAACCGTTCCTTCTAGATTTTTATTAATTTTTGTTCCTTTTCTATTTATATCAAAGTTTACATCTTTGTTTAATATATCATCTACACTTTCATTATTAGTCTGGGTATATTCATTTAATTTCTTTTCCGTTTCATCCCCATATATACCGTCAACATTAGCACCTATTATATTTTGTATTTTGGCTATTTGCTCATTGTTTAGAGATTTTATTTTTAAAGAAGATTGTTCTGTTATTCCTTGAGGACTTCTCTCTATGTCGTTTTGTTCTTTTTTTAAATCTATTCCATCTTCTTGTTGTAACATAGGGTCTACAGACATAAATTCACTTGATACGTTTTTTAGTTTTTTTTCTAAAAATTTTTCTAACTCCTTATACCCTTGGCTATTTTGTAGTATATGGGAATTTGCTTTAAGTAACCTTTTATCTTTTTTATTATCTAAAGATCTTACCTGATTTGCAACTGGCTTAAACCTACCATTATCTAATTTTTCTATTTCATCTGCTGCTTTATTAAAGTTGGTATTAGGATCTTCCATCATTTTTTTATTTTGTTTTAATGCTCTATCCCTAAGTATTTTGTACTCTTCTTCAGTTAAAGGATCTCCTGATTCTTGTTTTTTTGCTATAGTCTCCATTGGTCCTGTTCTCTCTGCTGATAGAAATCCTAAAACCTCATCAGAGGCTGTTTGGTCTACTGCAATTTCCATTGCTTCTTCTTCAGTAGCACCTGCAGCAATGGCTTGATCGTATGTTATCATAATACCAGCTCCTGCACCAATAAGAGGTAAAGCTTTTACAAAACCTTTTGCTAAGGTTCTAGCTGCATTGTAGCTTTTTCCAAGTACGTCACCTGCTCTTACTCCTAAGTTTCTTAGAGAAGTAGAGTCTATTCCTATTTTCCTAGTAAGGTCAGACAAGTTATACCTATCAGCTAACTCTCTTGTCTTTTTTTCTAATATTTTTAATTTTTCAGGATCTTGGGTTGATTCTTCAATAAAAGCTTTAAATTTTTGATTTTTTACATCAGAAGATTTACTATCGTCTTCTAAAGATCTTAAAAAATTAGAAACGTCTATTTCTTTAGATTTAGAGTCTTTTGTTATGTTTGGGATAAGATCTTCCATGTCTATCGTACTTCTATATGATTTATTGGCATTGTCGTACATTTCCGATTTTGCTTCACCTAATCCTTGTTTTATTCTATCAGAAATTATACTTTTTATATCTTGTTCTGCTTGTATAATTTTATTATAAATTGGAGTTCTCTGTACCGCTATTGGCGATTGGTCTTTTACAGCCCTAATATTTTTTTGAAGGTTCTTTAATCCTTGTGTATCTAAATTGTCAAAATATTTTTTATCCAATTTCTCTATATCTATGGGTGTAAATTCTCCAGTTTTTATAGGAGTGCTTATTACTTTTCCAGAATCTATATCCAAAGAAGAGACTCTATTTGCTGCCTTTTTTTCTTTTATAGGACCAAATGATTTTATTTGACCTAACTCTTCGGCTTCCATTTTTATTTTATTTTGGATGGTTTTTAACCTTTCCTTTGCTTCTTCTAACCCTGATTTTACTTGTTTTTTACTAACGATGTTATAATCACTTTCTGTTATCTTTTTGCTTTCTAGTAAATTTTGTAACTCTGTTACAGATTTTTTAGACTCTTCAGTTGGTGCTTCTATTTCTAAAAGACCTTTTTGGATTTTGTTTAGAGTTTCATTGTAATTCTTTGGTCCAATTTTTTTATCCGTTAAGTTTATCAAAGATCCTATTTTTTTTGAAGACTCTTTCTTTTGTTTGTCTACTACATTTTTCCAATCTTTTGCGACATCTAATGATTCATCTAATATAGTTTCTCTAGTTTTTGAGGCATCTCCAAATAAACCTTTTCCTACTACGCTTTTTCCTTCTGCAGCGTATTTTGCTGATCCTGTTACATCTCCTACAAATGGTACTTGTCTACTGCCTTCCACAATAGTCGATCCTGTGTCTTCTAATCCTGCTCCTAATAGTTCTAGTATTTTTTGGCTTCCTTTACCTGCAGCATATCCTGTTGTACCTCCGAAAATAGGTCTTACTTCTGTAGGTAGCTGTTCTAATAAATTATCACTATTTCCATCTAATGGTAAATCTTCCCAATCATCCTCTTGAGATTGGCTTTCAGATAATAGCGGAATATCTTCCCAATCATCTTTTTTATTGTCTTCCATCTACTACTTCCTCTGTACCGTCACTATATGTTATTTTAGTTTTATCTCTTGAAGGCGAGTATTGTTTTTTAATAATACTATTTTTTTGTTTATCTTGGTACTCTTTTAGAGTAGGCTCTAATATAAAATCTTCAAGACCTTCTCCTCTTTTTAATTTTGTTTTCATTTGATTGTATTCGTTTAAAGATGCTTCTTGTTTTCTTATAAAATCTTTTAATTTATCTACATTAGTCTCTTCTGTGTTACCTAGATTAAACAAAGCTTTTTTCATACCCTCAACATCAGCATCAGTAGGCCTAACCTCTCCCATAGCTTTTAGCTCTGCTCTTGCTGCTCTTGTTGATAATGAGTCTAGTTTTTGTTTTAAAGAGCTTTCATCGGTATCAAAGAAAGATCCTATATCTCCCATTGTTTCTTCAAATGGTCCTGTTGACAGTTGTTTATTTTCGATTTCTCTTACTAAATCTCTTGCTATTTTTACGTTAGCTTCAATTTCAGGTTTTTGCACTTCAAGTTTACTATACCTATCTGCTATATTCTTTTCCATTTCCTCTTGTAGTTTTGTTTTTGTTTTATTAGAATTAATATTTGGTTTATTTTTTAACTGCTTTAGCTTTTCTTGTTTTATTTGTAGATCTAATTTATCACTATCGCTTGTTTTTTCTTTTTTCATACTAGAGTACATATTTTGCAATTTGGTTAATTGTTTTATTTTATTAGCTTTTTGTTCTTCAAATTGTTTTTTTCTTTGGCTTCCCCAATAATTAACTTTACCAGTTGATGGTAGAGTCGGTCTTTTAAGTGGAGTAGCAGCAGCTCCTATTGCAGTTAACCAGTTTAGTGCAGTGTCTGAGCCAGTATCTTCATACTCTTTATCTATCTCATCTTCCAATTGTCTAATTGCTTTTTTTCTTCTATCCTCGTATGATCCTCTTTTTTTTTCTTCTAAATTGTCCTCATACTGACCTTGTGCCAATCTTAGATCATCTAAAGACTCTTCTTTGCCCTGTACCATACCTCCATCTTGTAATTGTTGAGGTTGTTGTTTTAACTTTACATACTCTCTTACCATATCTTCTATATTACTTTCTTTTGGTGCGTTTTCTGCTTCTACAATATCATTAACTTCTCTTTGTACCATTTGATTTTCCATTTGAGGATCTAATGGTATTTGTGGGGAATCCGGCATCATACCTTGCATCTCTCCTGCAAGTGCAGTATACATAGCAGACTGTCTATCATCAGGACTAGCAAAATCTGTACCAAATTCATTGGTTTCATTCTCTGCTAAAATCTTTTCAAAATAACTTTTCATTTTATCGTCCATATTATTCACCTAAAGCTTCTATTAATCTTTTTAAACCCTTTGACATTTTATCAGTATTATCTACCTTATCTTTTAAATCTTCTTGGTAATCACTAGGAACACCTTCTACAATGTCTTCATTTCCAAGTGCATCGGTATCTTCTTTACCTCTTAGAATGTCCATAAGTCTTTGTTGTTGTGCTACATTTAAAACGGCTTCACCAGAATTTAATCTAGCATCTACTCTATCTCTTTCAAAAGAATCCCCACCTACTACAGCACCATCTCCTGTAGAATTAAACATAATGCTTCCATCTTTTGCAAATTGAGTACCTTCATAGATGCCGCCATCTTCTGCCATAAATGCATTACCAAACTCTACACCACCCATTGGTTGCATTATGTTCTGTGCATTCATTTGAGGTGCGTCTTGTAACTCTAAAGGAGATCTTTCTTGTTCTTGTGGTCCTAACATTTTTGCTAGTTCCCCTGCTGCTTGTATATCCTTAACTTGTTCATCTTTTTTTTCTTGCTCTTTTTCTTGTCTATTTTTCATAAACTCTTTTTCTGTCATCTTTCCAGAAGAAACTTGACCTGCTCCATATTTAGCATCCATTTCAGCTTCTGTCATTTTCTTTGGTGCCGCCTCATTTGCATAGTTTGTATTGTAACTATTTCCTTGCCAATCGAATTGTCCACCTGCACCTTGTTCTTTTCTTGCTTGTGCAAAAGCATCATTAAGTGCTAGTCCTCCATCTTCAAACCCAAGTGCACCACCTATAGCACCACCTGCTGAAGCACCTGCCATTGCACCTGCAGGACCTGCTGAAGCACCTAAAATACCACCTGCTACTGTACCAAGCATTTGTCCTGTACTTGGACCTTGTGGAGTATTAGCAGCAATTTGACTCATATTATTAGCAATGCCACCTTGACCAGTAGCTTTAGACAATTCATTTTGAAAATTTTGTTGAGCAATTTGATTACCAACTTGTGACTGTTGGTTTGCAATAGCTGCTCTTTGGTTTTCTATATTTTGCTGTGCTCCTAAATTCATTCTAGCTGTTCCTGCTCTTTGTGCAGCATTAAACTGAGATATCCTATCTCTAGCACTTGCTAAATTAGTTTGTCTTGCCATATCCTGTTGACTCATCTGTCCTGCCATCCCAGAAGCTCTATTAATAGCATCTCTTCTTCTTGAGGATACATCTGCTGCCATTTGTTCTGACTGTCTTCTAGCGTCTGAGCTTTGTTGTGCATTTGCTTGTAACTGAGCAAGCAAAGATGATCCAGAGTCTAGATTACCACGTTGAGCCATAGATTGCAATATTTGTTTTTGAGCAGCTTGACCTTGTGCCGCACTTTCTCTAAGCATTTCAGCTCTCTGTGCTCTTTCTTCAGGAGTAAGTCCTACTTCTCCAGTTTCCTGCATCTGTCTTAGTGCATCCATTTGAGCTTGTTTTAGAGATTGGTCCTCTTGTATTTCATCAAATGATGTCCCTTCCATTTCTTCAGCATCAAGTAAACCAACAAGTTCAGGAGATTGTAGTAAATACTCCTCTAACTCAGGCAAGTCAATGGCATCTAATCTTGCCATTTGTCTTTTTTGTTGTTTCATTGCCGCTTTATTAGGGTCTTTTGATTTACCGCCCATTATAAAATCTCCTCAATATTAAGTACATAATTATTATAATTTTCATTCTTTCCTATTTTTTTAAATCCAAATTTTAACATAAGTCTTTCGCTGTTTTCCCATCCATTAGTATCTTCATCAGTATATCCATATGCCGTTTTAATACCTCTTTCATACATGTTAGTATAAAAATCTTTAACAAATTCTAACATTTCACCTGTACCTCTTGCTTCTGAACTTGAGTATATGTCTAATACAGATACTTCATTTCCGTATATTTTGTATGTTATAAAGCAATTATCATTCCAGATACACTCTTTATCTTCTCTTTCTTTTATGTAATCAGCATATAATTTCATATTATTTCTTATATCTATTTATAATTCTATCAAATGCATCAAAACCTGATACTTCGTCTTTGTCTAAATAGTCTCTTGTTTGTATAAGATCTTGTTCATTTTGTAGTTCTTTTAATTTATTGATTCTATCAATTTGACTTTGTTCAAATCCATAACTTTGATCTTCTTGTAAATCTTTACCTGCTAAAATATCATCTATATTTCCGCCATATTTCTTTTCCATTTTAGATCTTATCATATCTTCGGAGTTTATACCAGATAATCTTTCATTTATCATATCTAAAGCGGCTTGTGCTGAACTTTGTCTAATTCTTCTTGAGTTCCTATTAGTACCTGCTCTTCTTGCACCTTCCCAAAATTTATTTCTAATGTCATCAGTATTAATTCCAAGATCGCTTAACTTATATTGATTAGCTAATTGATCAAAAGCATCTGCATCTAGTTTTACCCTAGCACTTAGGTGATCGGTAGGTTTACCATATATTTTTTTTCTCCTAGATCCCCCTGCTCCTTGAGAAACCCATTTAGTTCCAGTAACAGGTCTAATATCAGTTTGATCAAATGCTCCTCTAAATACATATCCTCTATTCGTATATTGATTTAAGGCATTTGCAAATGAGTTTAAATCTTTAAATGCTCCACCTGCCTGAGAACCTTGCATTGCCTCTATTGCTGCCCTAGCTTCATCTTGCTCTCTTTGTATTTCAGCAGCTCTATCAGCGATAAACTGTTCTCTTTGACTAGCAGCATCAGCCTGTAGTCCTTCTATTGCTGATTGTCTATAGTTTTCTAAGTTAGACCCTAGATTAGAAGCACCATATTGTAATTTTCTAAAAGCATCTTGTGCTTGGCGTTTACCTTGGTCTACCTCATTAAATGCAGACATACCTGCTTGTCTTACATCTTGTGACAATCTTTCCGATGCTTCAGGACTACCTGATATAAGTAAGTTATCTAATGATTGAGCACCTTGTGTATATTGTTTATTTGCACCAAATACATCCCTTAGTATTTGTCTCCTTCCTTGCTCTGTGTCAACAGCTTGTGCTTGGTTTCTAAGTCTTTCTGCTGCAGTTAATTGAGGGTTCACGTTTATAAGTTGTGTTCCCTCTCCAATTTCTTTAGCCATAGATCCTAATTGATCAAATGAAGGTTGTGTATTTTGTTCTTCTGGTACAGGACTTGGTCTAGGAGCAGTCTTATCAGCATCTCCTATACGATATTGTCTATATGTACTTGGATCAATGTCCTTGTATTGGTCAAACCAATTTCCTGTTAACCCATATGATTCCTCTATTTTTGATAAATTTTCTAGTGATTTATCATCTCCGGCTGTAAAATTAGATAAAGCATTATCCATATCTGCTCTATACTGATCATACTTATCTCCTAAAAAATCTTTTTGTGCATAATCTCTATGTTCACTTGAAAATAAAGTAGGTCGATATGGTGCATGAAATACAAAATTACCATTTTTATCTTGAACTTGTCCTGATTTTGCAGTTTGACCGTATGTACTGGCTGTCCTTATTCCACGTCCAACTTGATCTTGAGTTGGAGCAATTAGTTGCTGTGGTTCACCAGTAGGTGGTGGTGTAGTGGGATTGACTATTTGGTCTACCTGAGTTTGTCCAATACCTCTTAATTTTTCTATTTCTTTTTGTTTATTTTGTATATTACCACTATATCTTTGTAAGGCACTTCCCATTTGTTTTTTGATAATGTCTGAAGTGTTGGTAAATTTCTTGGAAGCTGCACCTGCCATTTGTTGGGTAGCAGGTTTATTTTTTTCAATGTAATTTTGCACGTTAGTGAACATGCCTGAACTTGCTTTAGGCTTCTTTGTCGCTAGATTGGATTGTGAAGCCTCTTGTGGTGCAGGAGCACCTTGGTTATTGGCGACAGGTTGCGGTTGCTCAGATGGAGCCTGAGCGTCTTGTGAGCCTTCTTGCCCTGATAGAATGTCAGTCTTATTCTGCTTACCTTGCAGTCTCGGATCGTATTGAATCGACATTAATTTATTCCCATTAGCTAATTGGTTATATTACTATAGTTGTTAAAATAGTACGATTAGTATACTATTGCTTTTATTAGAAACTTCTCATTTGCAGGTAAGTTACTGATATTATTAACATTTATAACAGTACTACCTGTTGGTGTAAACGATATAAAGGGTTGTCCAGTAGGAAAACTACTTGGATTTGTTGTACTTCTTGCAGATATTACGCTAAACCCTTGAATATTGGCTTTACCTACATTGATTTGTTTAGTTTGTGGAACTCCACTTGCATCAACTGATATCTCAAATTCTATAATAGATTGTTCAAGATTTTCAAAATCAAGTCCACCATTTAGTGCATCTGTAACTTCCCTCATAAAAGGATTTATACTAGAGGCTAATGTCTCAATCATTTGAGCATTTTCTCCTGCATATTCAGATGTTGAAATTCTTCTAAAACTATTTATCTTTGCCATTATCTATATGCCCTATCTGATACTGCTCTAATGACTGTAGTTACACCAAGTATTCTAAATCCCTCTCTGGCTACTCCATGTTGGAACTTAACATTTAGATATCTTCCACGTTGCTTTTCTCTTGGTATAATATTCATTAGAGGTACATCGTTTCCATTTCCACCCCAATATAAATCAGGATCACCGTAGAAGCCGGAAGAGTAATATCCGACTCCCTTCCCATTTTTCTCTATATCCACAAATCCTTGCGAGACATCAGAAGAGTATGATACGGTGGCTTTTGTAAAGTTATTTTGATCTAGAATTATAGTTCCCTTGCTAAATTGCTTTTGAGCAGATGGATCTCCAAAATGTAATGGATTCCATTGAATTACTTTTTTAATTGCCTTATATACTTCGATATCCCCTTCAAAGAATCTAGGATCTACTAATACAAATATCTCATTAAGATCAGGTCTTATTTCGTTTTTACCATCTACAATAGATTCGTATTTTGTAAGTTGGTTTGTTTCTGTGTATGTTTTAAAGTCAGTACCACTTGATGCTCCGTTTAGTTCACCAACTAATGCATTGTAGTTTGTTTGAATTGATTCTAAATTACTTAACCATGTATATGATGTTACTGAAATAGAATCTGCAATAAGTTTTAGATTTAACTCTTCTAGCTTATCTGCAATGCTATCTCCGGCTTTAGTTTTTAGTGTATCTTCATAGTCGATGCTACTAACTCCACCATCTAAATCAAGCTTTGCTAATAAATTATTAAATATATCTATTGTTACATATTGACTTTGTACTAAAACATCTCCAATTTCAACATCAATAAAACTAGTCAGTCTTATTCTTTTATCTAATATAGAATTATCTGGTATTTGTTTTGTAAAGTTTCTATCGGCATAGTCAGTTCTTGATCTATCTTTTCTTTCTTTTAAAAGATTAGGTCTAGTACCATCTCCTATATATAAAACATTTTGTTTTCTAGAAACTCTTGCACTTGTTGCAGGTACAGTCCATCTAGTCCATGTTCTTTCATAGTAATTGTATCTATAACATTGTGTTGCATTATCATCTTCAGAAGTAGTAGGAAGCCATAGTATATATGCCTTATCGTTTTCATAAGCTAAACCAAATGTCTTTAATCTAAAGTCAACATCCGTTCCGGTTACTTCTAGTATTTTATTTTCTAGCGATCTTGATATAACACTAGATCCGCTTTCAGTAATAACAGATACGCCATCGTCCATTAGTGCGAATATTTGGTTATTTAAAACTACGGCACTATCTGGTGCTAATATATTGTTTGTGTTGTCTAATAACCTTACATTGAATGGTGCATTAAAACCAGTTAAAGTGTAAACACCATCTGTTTTTAGAATGAATAAAGTATCTCTAAGAGCTAGGATTCTTTCTATTGGTTCATCTTTTCCACCAACATCTATAAAGTTTACAATAGGTACTGCTTCAGGTTGTTGTAATTTAGAGTAATATATTCTATTAGGTCTTTCTTCGTTGTCTGAGTTTTGAGTTGCAGCAAAAAAGAAAGCGTCTAAAAAGTCTATTGAACTACTATTGGTTATTGTAAAAGGGATATCAAAATAAAACGTACCAGATCCAACATCTTCTACCTTATTTACTACTTGAAATTTATTGTTTATAATAGGATCGTTACTAGGATTGTTATCAGGAGCGTATATAAATATTTCATCTCCTATACTTAAACCATGTTCCGTACCTGTACTAATCCTAGTTACAGATGAATCTAGAGGAGCCGAGGCAATGCCAGTTACGTCCTCGTTAATTACAGGAAGCTCAGGATTGAACTCAGCCCCTATGTCAGAACCAATTGATCCAACATTCTTAATGCCTATATAAAACGGTTTATCTTCTAAATCTTTATTTTCTAATAATACCAATCCCGGTAGATCATTTTCACCTGATAAGTAAGTTGCTCTCACTGGACTAGATACGTCCTTATTTATAATCCTTACAAATGATCTTGCTGTTTCTTCAATAGCTTGTCCTACTGATGGTAGAATTGACCATAGTACTCTATTTGTTGATGAATCTTCTCCTCTACCTTGTTGATTTACAGTTATTGTCCAAGTTGATCCTCCTCCTCCTGTTCCAGATGTGTCTTCTAAATCAGTTGAAGAGTTATCAGTTTGTAAAACTCCGTTAGAATCAAGAACTGAATTAGGCGTACTTGTGTCAATTGTGTCTCCATTATTTACGTTTGTTATTGTTACTGTGTCTACGTTATCATATGTTATGTTAAAGTCGCCAAACTCTAATAGTGCTAGTTCTAGATACTGACCTACATTGTCTCCTGCAACAATACCATCCGCACTAAGATCTACTCTGATAGAAGTAGCAGCATCGATAAAAGGGTTAACACCTGTTCCCTTATCAAACCAAATATAATACTTTCTTTCGTTGTTTGCAGAGTTAATTATAATATATGAATCGTTTGCATTTGTTTCAAGAGTATTTGCAACAGTGTCACAGACTATTTCAGTTACTTCTTGTTCACCTTGGAACACATATTCTCTAGCAACATCCTCATTACCGACAACAATACTTGTTTCTTCATCCCCAAAGTCATCTACAGATACAAATGTAAATTGGTTTCTGTGAAATGTTTTTGTGTTAGAATAGAATGTATAGTTATTAAATGTTTCAATGTCTTTTGCAATAGGCGGCACATTATTTGCTTGTAAAATACCTTGTCCTGATATTGGATTATTGTATAGTGGAGTACCTGTGTCTCTAAAAGAATTAGGAGTTTGGTCTGTTATTGTAATTGTTGATCGTGCTGATTGCGTAACAGGTTGTTCAAATACTAAGTTACAATCTTCACCCGGATCAATATCGTTTATGTCAAGTCCTTGTGATACTGTAATGACACTTGTTCTATATACTTGTACAAAATAATCTGTTGTTACTCCATCTGGTATAATAGTAGATATTTCACAATTAGCACTAGTACCTTCTGATACATCACCTTCTTGTATAGTGTCTGTTATTATGTCGGCAGGTTCTGTAATGCTTCCTGCTGTTATGTTGTTTAAGTTACCCTCTTCCTTACTAACAAATCTTACTGTATCTGTATTTGTTATTGATACACTAAATTGATCTACTAGTTCATTAAAAAGTACATTTGCTGTATTCTCTGCAACAGTTTGAGCATCGTCTGTTCCTCCAATTTTAACTTCAATTCCTACTTTACCTAATGTTCCTTCATCTTGAGGCTCTTCTGTAGTAGTTCCTGATTCAGAGTACCAAACATAAAATGATTGGTCTAAACTATCTATTGTAAAATATTTTCCGATATAAATTGAACCTGTTTCTGTTTTTAAAAATTGTATTGTAGATTGTTCTGGAATTGTTACATTACTTGAATTATTAGATACTACAAATCTAGATGTAGGAGCACCTAGTACAAGTACATTATTGTTGTCTTTATATCCAAATAAAACTTTATATGCTACCTTTGACTGTGGTGGTAGGAAACCTGAACTTAAAGGTAATGTTTTAGCTGATAGATCAATTGCTTTTGGAGCACCTGCATCAATTGGATCTACATTTGCAAGTTGCGACTCACTAGATGCTGATATTTTTTTAATACCATCAGAGCTTGTAAAATATAGATTACCATTTACTTCTTCTGCCTTTATTCTAAACCCATCTTCAACTTCATTAAACTGTCCAGAAAAAGCACTAAAGTTTCCTGATCCATCGTCATATTCTAGCGTGTCATTGTAGTATCTTATAATTCTATTCTTATAGTCTAGTACTTGCTTTACTCTGTAAGGAGTTTCAGGTAATTCAGATCCGTAGTCATTAAAACCTCTTCTAGAGCTTAGAACTCCTAGTTCATCTATGTTTACATTGTCAGCGATTACATGGCTTCCTTCTGGAGCTTGTAGTTCTGATAAAAATGTATATAGCCCTGCAGCTTTAATTGTATTGGATCTTTGAGACACTATCTTCTCCCTTTACCTCTTGTACCAACCCAAAATGTTTGACTAAGTGTGCTGTGTCTTGGGTTTATTTTCTGTGGAGCACCTTCTACTCTATCCTCTAAAATAGTTTGAATAGAATTTTCCATACCTTGTAGTCTCATCATTGCGTTTCTAAGACCTTCTGTATCTCCTAGTGCTTCTAGAATATAGATTGACGCTCTTTGTGCTAGTAGTGCATGCATTTCTGTGGGCATATTCAAATAAGGGGAAGTATATTGCTCACATATATACGCACCAGTTTCAAGAGAATCTGGTAAATCTTCGGTATTAAATGTTACTGTTTTTTGTGTTCTATTTACGCTAATAGGTTCTATATCATATCCTATAATCTTATTAGGAACTTTATTAGATACAATATCCATAGTTGGTAAATTAGAAAAATCATCAGGTATAGATACTAATGTTAATGTTGTGGTGTCATTTCCATTATCTGTGATAGAGAATGTCTTACCACATTTATCTTCTGTAATAATATCATTTGGCATCATATAGAAATAAACTCTTACAAAGTCTGCTGCAACTTTATTAGATACAAACTTTACTCTATCGCCTTCTACATAAAATAGATCTAAGTTATAGCTATATTTGTCAAAATCATTTCTGTAGTCTGATAGTTCCTCTAGAGTAATTCTAGATAGCTCGTATACATTATTTTCTCTAATGTAAGATACATCTCTAAGTTTGTTACCTACAGCTCTTTCTGGTATCTTAATTCCTCCTGAGAGGTCGTCAGAAGAGTCTACAGGTATGTCTATATGATCTACCATATGCTCTTCATTTAGAGACATTATAGTAGCTAATAAGCCTTGTGTGACTTCTTCATTTAAAATTTCTAGTATGTCCTCATCGGTGAATACAGAAGTATCCGTAGGAATTAATGCTCTATTCCTTACAGATTTTATCAGCTTAGAGGCAATTATAGGTCTTGCCATCTATTACTCCATATCAGCTAATTTAGCTTCTAATTCCTTGATTTTAATTTTCATATCTTCTGGTGACATCATATCTACGTCATCAGCTATTTCTTCAAGATCACCTTCTAACTCTTCTTCTTCAGAATCATCAATGTCCTCTTCGTATTCTTTTTCTTCATCTGACATAGGCTCGTCTTCCATAAGACCTTTTTTCTTCATAAGCTCTTGTGCCTTTGTAAGACCTTTTTCAAGACCTTCCTCAGAATCGGCCGCTACAGTTACTTTCTTCATAGAATCTCCGTAGCTATCACCCATCATTTTGCTCATTTCTTTACTAAGCTCTTTTAATTGGCTTAGTTTAGCATCTTTCTTATCCATTTTGTTCTCCTTGCATAAATCACATTTATTACATCCGCAATACATATTTTGTCCTAATTTAATACTATTATATAATACTATAGTTGTTAAATACTTGTAAGTTTATATACCTGTATTCTTTGGTTTAATGCCCTCCGAAGAGGGCTAGATTTTTATGAGCCTAATAATTTATATCCAGCAGGGATATCAGAAGGATCAGATACTAAAGTTATTACGTTATCTTGACCTTTAGTTGGACTTACTGGTTTTGTATAAAATGCCATTATTTATCTCCTTATGTATTAGATACTGCTATCAAAAATGTATAGGTGCCATCTATTTCACCATCAAAATTCAAAAAGAAAGTATTAGAATTGTAATACCCATTTATTGCTCCGTTATTATTATAAGTATAAGTATTTAGAGAATCAAGATTATTAACTGTAAAGTCACTATCTAGCGTTCCGTCTGAGTTTAAAGCCATAAAAAAATCTCTATCATCGTTTCCACCAACATTTTGAAAAGCCCCAAGAACAATAATTCTTCCATTATCAGCAAAAACAAAATCTTTTATCTGACCACCATAGGGTGATATAGCTGGTACATTATTTTGAAAGTCAGTATCTATATTACCATCGGACAATATAACCCCAAAACTTTTTCCACTAATACTTTGATAATCTCCAATAACATATAAATCATCATTCACAATTCTTAATTTAGGTGTACTTGAACCTACTTCATAAGTGCCATTATTTGTATATAAATTTGTCTTATCAAGATTAAGAGTACCATCATCATTCAAAACAACTAAATGTTTATCAAAAGAATTAACACCGTCATCATAAGTCATTCCACCAACAAGAACTATCGAATTATCGCTTAATAATCCTCCACAAGTAACACCATTAGAACCAAAACTTCCACTAATATTAGAGTTAAAAGAGTTTCCAGTAAAATCAGTACCGTCTTTATTAATTCTTTTTACATAACCAAGAGTAGAGCTACCAAATATAATCAAGCTTTCATCAGGCATCTCAATCATACCGTCTACAACTCCCGTATATGTTCCATAATTTGTAGAAAAAGAGGTTATTTCATTTCCATCACTATCAAACTTTATTATTTCTGTGTTTTGAACTGCTGAGTATATGTCATCATTACTATCGACAAAAATAAAAGAAGGTGTTGAATTTATAGTTCCTGTGAAGTTGGCCTCAAAAGTTTCATTTTTACTTCCATCCGGGTTAAATTTTTTAATTTGCCCTCCTGTTGAACTTGACATAAAAATAATTGACCCATCGCTTAAAGAATCAATAACATTCCCTTCAGTTGTGTATACACCATAAAAAAATTCAGAAGAAAAAGACAAATTTAAAGCAGAAACATTATAACTAATTAATCCACTTCCGCCTCCGGCACCTAATACAATATCAAAATCTTCTACCGTTAAATCGCCTCTATTTAATTTAAGATACCCACCATCAAAATCCATGATTTTAACAGATTGTACTTCCCAGACATCTCTTGCAACACTTGAAGGGTCAAAATTACCTGTTGGATTGCTTAATGTACCATCAAAAACTAAATCATTAGTTTGGCCTCCCTCATCTGTTTTAAAAGTTACTACTACTTTATTCCAGTTACTACCAACTGAAAAATAAGGATCATTTGCAACTTTAGTTTCTAATAAAAGTTGTGACTTTATTAGAGTTGCTTCGTTTGAAATTCCCTTTTCAGGGCTACTTGGTTTTGTAAAAAACATATTTTACTCCTTTATTTTTTTATGGTTGATCAACATCAAAATCTTCTACCGTTAAATCGCCTCTATTTAATTTAAGATACCCACCATCAAAATCCATGATTTTAACAGATTGTACTTCCCAGACATCTTTAGCTTTTTCAGATATTTCAAAGTTACCTTTTGGAGATTCTTGACTAGCGTCAAAAATTACCATTTCGTGCTGATTACCTTCCGCACTTTTATATTCTACAATTACTTTAGACCAATTAGTTTGGTCAGTAAAGTAGCTATCATTTACAACTTTACTAACGGCAGCTAAATCAGGTTTACTTAAATCAAATTCATTAGCCTGTCCTTTAGTAACGGTTGATTTTGTTAAAATTGCCATTTTTTACTCCTTGAGTTAAAAATGACCCCTACTATTAAGAAGGGGTCTCTTTGTTAAAATTATTTACCGTAAGTTACTCTTATAAATTGACCCTCTTCAATAGCTTCTTCTGAAGGTTGTAGCATTGGAGACAAGAAAGTAATTCTAGATACACCATTTACAGTAGAAACAGAGTAATCTAGGCCTTCATGCATACCAAGTCTATCAACAAACATTACCATTGAATCTGGTTTAATTCCATGTTGAAGATCAACATGACCATCGGTAATCATTTGAGCAGTTACTTCAATAGACTCTTTACCAAACTGAACAACAGCAGATACGTCTGTATTGATTTGGTCAATTTGATCTTGTAGATTCTGATCTCCAGAATCTCTGTCAAGAAGTTCTTGAGCAAGATTTGCCTTAACACTATCCATTTCAGATTCTAAAGTAGAGATCTTAGGTTCTGCAATATCTAATCTGCCTTCAGCAGCATCCATTTCACTCTCAAGTGTACTAGCTCTAAGCTCAACATCATCCATTTCAGACTCAAGAGTATCAACTCTAGTGTCATTAGAAAGAACGTATCCAGCAAAAGCTTGATCATTTGCAGTATCAACAGAATTGATTAGATCTACAATTTCTTTGAAAGAATCAGCATCAGCAGTAGAAGAACTTAGAATTGCGTCAATTCTTGCTTTTTCAGTATCGATATTAGACTGTAAAGTTGTATCAGCAGCTTGTCTTGCAGCAGCTTCTTGAGATAAAGCGTCATCATTAGAAACTACATAAACATCGAACTCACCTTCAAGAGTTCCTCTATCAGAGATTTCTTGATCTAACTTAGCTTCTATACGAGCTTCTTCACCTTCAGCTCTTTGTTTTTCAACAAGAACGTCAGCATCGATTTCAGCTTGTAAATCAGAAACCGCTTGAGCAAGCTCTGCGTCAGTAGCAAAATTACCATCAAGAGCATCTACTTGAGATTGTAGAGTATCAAATTCTTCTTGGGTAGCGTGGTGAATTTTAAGTTTAATATTAGTCTTATGAGAAGGAGAGTGAACCCCTAAACTTTCAACCATAAACTTAACAGAATTAACTGGAGCAATACTATTAGTACCAAAAGAAGATGTCATTACAATTTCAGAATCGAGTTGCTCTCCGACAGTACTTATTGAGCTTTTAGAAAGTTGTAACTTAGGTAGTTCTGGGTGAATTTCTGGCTCTTGACCAAAATAAACTACATACTTCTTACCAACTTCTGGTGTAGAAGATAAACCAGAATATACTACTCTAGAGTGGTACCAACTTCCGGCATCATTAGATCCTGTAGTAAATGTATAAGCTGTTAAAATTGGACTCTCTGAAGGATCATCAAAAGACATAACAGCGTATGCAGAAAAATCTCCTAGAGTTACGACATCTTTTTGTCCATCATGGAAATACCAATTAATTTTTTGACCAGCTACTTCATTAGTGTAATACCAACCTTCTCTTAGGTTAACATCTTCTTCACCTTTTTGGGCATCAGCATATACACCAATATTGTTGTCATAAACAGAAGAATGCTTATATTCTAACATACCTTCAATTGGTGACAATCTACCATCTAATGCATTATCGCCATCAATTCTTGATTGCTCTTCAGAATCAATATTAGATTGAAGAGTAGATTGTAAAGTGCTATCAGCAGCAGAAAATTCTGATCTAATAGCAGCTTCTTGAGCTTCAGCTCTTGATTGTTCAGCAGATACAGCAGATTGTCTATCAGAAACTTCTTGATCAATGCTAGATTGTAATTGAGTTTCAGCAGATTCAGCTCTTGATTGCTCAGCATCAATATTAGCTTGAAGATCTTCTTCAGAACTTCTAGCTCTTACGATTTCTACGTCTAATTTAGATTGAAGAGTAGCTTCAGCAGCTTCAGCTCTTGATTGCTCAGCATCGATACTATCTTGTAAGATATCATCTTGAGAGATTCTAGCAGATTGTTCTGAATTTAAACTAGATTGTAAAGATGAATCAGCAGCAATTCTTGCCTCTTCTTCAGTATCAATGTTACCTTGAAGTTGATCGTCAGCAGTAGTTCTATCAAGAATTTCTTGAGAAACGCTTGTCTCAATTTGAGTCGATCTAGCGTTATTAGAAGAAACGTAACTAGCAAAGGCACTGTCGTTTTCAGTATCAACAGAGTTAATTAAAGATACTATTTCAGCAAATGAATCTTTATCAGCTTCAGAAGCGGCAAGAATAGCATCGATTCTAGATTTTTCTGTTTCGATTTTTGCATCAAGATCAGAATCTCCAGCAATTCTATCTTGCTCTTCGTCAGAAATTAGTCCGGCTAATCTTAATTCTTCAGCCATTGCTCTAACTTCTTCAGCAGAAACTAAACTTTCAACTCTAGTTATTTCAGATTGTCTGTCAGAAATTTCAGTATCCAATTTACCTTCAATTCTTGATTCTTCACCTTCGGATCTAACTTGTTCAGCATTGATAGCATCTTCAAGTTTACCCATGGTGTCCATTACTTCTACGTCACCTTTTAGTTCACTTTTTACAGATTCGTCTGCAGAAGCGAACTCAGATCTAATAGCAGCTTCTTCACCTTCAGCTCTTTGTTGCTCAGCATCAACTTGTGATTTAAGAGCAGCTTCTTCTCCCTTTAATAATACTTTATCATCCTGATCTAATTTAAGTAGGTCTACCTCCTGACCACTTTGGTCTTCACCCCTAACGGATTGATCTTTAATTAATTTTAGTTTTTCACCATCAACCGCACCGTCTTGGATGTACTTCTTTTTAATTTGATTTGCCATATGCTCTCCTCTATTAAATCAAGTCTTTTTCGACTTGATATTCAATTAATACTGTATAATTAAAACATCACCTTGTTCTAAGACACCTTCTAATCCTAACTCATTCCATTTTAATCTGTTCCCTGATACTAAATAATCTATTCCATATATCTGAGTAATGCCTCCCTCTGGAGTTAATATTACATTTTGGGATATGATAGGAGTATTTGATAATATTATAAACTTATTAAATATATCTTGTTCTTGTAGCTCAATTTTTTCTACTATATCACCTGAGTTTTGTCCAATTAAAAAACCTCCCATAGTAGAGTCATCTCCGCCATAAAAAACTTCTTGATCTGTATCGTAAACTATTTCTCCAACTTGAAGAATTATACCCTCTCTTTGTTCTGTATTTATTCTAGGTACTTTAAATATTGCCATCTATTACTCTCAAACCTTGATCCAATGTAGAAGAATCATTTGTCCTTTCTCCAGTATCTATTGATATATCAGCGTTTACCCCCCCTAGATCCAACACGCCTTCTGTTATCACTTCTTCAGGTTCCACTACCCACCTAATATCTAATACTTGAGGATCAAATTTCCATGCCATTATAGTCTCTCTTTTAGAACGCTTAATATTTGGTTTTTAGCAGTATCTCCATAAGTAACAGTAACTGTTTGTACAGGAGTACCTTGGTAACTATATGTATAGAAATCAGTAACAGTATCTGGGAATGTAGTGGCAATTTCATCCCAAATAACTTCGTTTGCGTTTAGTACATTTAAAGTTTTTTTACCATTAACTTTACTAAAACTACCATTAGACATTACAAATTTACCATTGTATATATTGTATGTATAGTCTTTTAATTCTTGAGATTGCCATATAGGGTTTCCCTCTGAACTATAAGTTAATTTTATTCTTTCAACTTCTTCTCTATCACCTGATTGATTGCTAATTACAAAACTAGTACCACCATCTATTGTATTATTTGTTATACCTAATTTATTAGTAGTTATTTCTAATACCGCATTTTTTCTAGTTACTTTAAATATACTATTGATACTTTCTAATGCACTTTGTAGTGCAAATGCTACTACTCTAGCATCATCATTTTCTTGTATATTTACAGGTATATTAATGACTCCAGTTATATCAGGAGGATTTCCTATACCGTCTACTATAAAGTAAGGAGCGTATCTAGCTTCTTTTCTACCACTAGAGATTATAATGTAAGATCCTGCTAGTGAAAAATTAATATCTTCTATTACTCCTATAGTTGTTAAATGTGGCTTAATTCCTGCAAAATAACAAACCTCTTCTGGTTGACTATTAGAGTTATATGTCACTGTAAAACAATCAAAATAAGACTGAACCAGTGTCAGCGACTCTTTAGTTCTAATATAATGACCCGGTAAAGAATGGGCATCTTTTAGAACTTGCATACCATCGTACTGACTAGTACCGGTAACATCCTCTACTTCAATGTCATTTCTTTTCTTTGTCATAATATCCTTACTATGTTATAATACTCTATACTTTAGATCTTTATATGGACACTAATGTATTCGGGCGTTATATAGAACATTATATGTCAAGCTTTTATACTCTGTCAAGAACTTTTTTGTAAAATTATTTAAAAACTCTTATTATACAGTAGCTTAATTGCATTTTCTCTTGGTGATACCTTGCCCTCAAGTCTCAAGTCATCGTTTATATTGATTCCACCCTCTATTTCACCTCTATTTAGAGCATCTGCTGCCATAGCAGCCCCTGCAATTTTTTCTAGAGTATCCCTACCAATCCCAATGTCTTCGGCACTAGCAATTGCCCTATCTTGAACTTTTTTTTCTAGATTCCTTCTGACAGGCTCTAGTTTCTTTTCTGCGACTCTTCTAAGTGCATTGATAGCTTCTCTTTGCTCTGGGTCTTTAATGTTCTTAAAATCCATTTATGAGCCTCCTAGACACTCGTAGTAATTGCTCTAAACTTAATAAAACCTTCTATAAATCCTGTATATAAATTTGAACTGTACTGTACTTGTCCATTATTATTTACACTAAATTTGATTAACGTATCATCCCCATTAGATTCAATAGTATAGTCCCATTCCGATTCTTTATTTATACCATGTATAGTAATTTTTTCATAAAGGTTAGTAGATGCATTTATTTCTACAGAAATTTCAGCAACAAATGATCTAACAACTAAAGGGTCGAATACTAAGCCAGTTACATTTGTTCCAGTTTGGCTCTCTAATAAACTGTAGAAACTTTCTTGAAGATCTCCCGAACTAATTTTACTTTCGTACCAAATATCGGCTCTATCGTCAGTATGGTACTGTAAGTGATCGTCATTTAAAAGTCCTGATAGTAAACTATGTGTAGTAGCTTCTCCGGCAGGAGTATATAATTGTGTTCCTCTAAAATCTATATAGTTTGCTGAACCAATAGGTTCTACTTTAGCTTTAACACTATTTCCATAACTTGAAGAAGTTTTTAAAATTACAGTACCTATTGCTACAAACTCAACAAAAGGAATACCAGACAAAGAACTTATTTCAGTACTAGCAGCATCTTTTGCATCTGGAGAGTTATTGTAAACATTTGTACCTTGTATAGCTACTATAGGATTATCTTTGTCATTTGTTGCAAATAAATGAACAAGTACAAATTCGTTATTTGCTGCTTCTGTAAGCTGCCATGATGTTCCATTAAATTCATTATATGGTACATTAGTACCAGTATACCCTGCCGTACCTGAGTATATAAATGGAAATGCATCAGATGCTTTTTTTCTCCATAAACTACCTTGTCTATATAGCACTGGTATCTGAGATTGAGATGGACTTTGAATTACTAAGTCCTCATCTCTGATTGAACCACCATCAGCAGTAAACTGAGCATGAGAGTCTAAACTACCGTTACCAATAGTAAAGTTTTCTAAAGCATGTCCGGATAAGTACCTTGCTCCAAAAGTGGTGTGTAAATATCCATGAGTAGCACCGTCCATTTGAAGACCATGTCTTTCCTCGGCAAAATATATATGAGCATTTACTTCCGGATTCCAATATACAATAGATATTAAAGCATTTTCTGTAAATAAACTTTCAGAAATAACTTGAGTAGTGCTTAATACTCCATTTTCGTCATAGTAAAAATAATGGTTTCCGGATTGAGTATTGTCAATTTGGATTGACTCTGCACTAGACTTTGTAAACTTAGTTCCTTTAACATAAAAATCAAATGATCCAGAAACCGGAGATATTGTCAGTGTATATGTAACATCGTCAAAAGCAATAGCACTTGTGGCTATATCAGCAAAACCAGTAGGCTCATTTGTAACTTCAAATATTTCTGAAACATTTCCAGAAGATGTTGATAGACCATCGATATCGGATTGAAGCTCGTTTACCGCACTTTGGAGATCAGTAGCACTTAAATTACCACTAGGTACGTTAGTAATTGCAGAAGCAGTATGTGCATCATCAATGTCGTCTAGGTGTGTCTGTAAATTAGAAGAGTTACTACTTATGTTGGATTCAGCAGTATTTAGTCTATCTTCAACTTCATCAATAGCAGCTTGAGCGTCAGTAGCAACTAATCCTGAAGAACTATTATCATATGTTACATCAATAGCATCGTGTGCTTGTGTACTGTTTATATGAGTTTGTAAATCTGACTCATTAGCTTTCTTTATCCTAAGCTCAACATTGTGTTTTACAGGATCAGAATATAGACCTAATTCTTGGACCATATATTGAACATCTCCTACAGGTTCTGCAGAGTTTGATCCAAATGATATAGTTAGAACTGGCTCTGAAGGATCTAGATCTCCTATAGAATTTACAGAACTATACGTTAATTCTATTCTAGGAAGTTCTGGGTGTATATTAGGATTTTCTCCAAAATATACTACATATTTTTGACCTGCTACTATTGAAGGATTTGCAGGTTCACTGTATACAGCTCTTGAGTGTGCGAATCCCGGAAAAATATCACCACTTCCAGTAGGGAATGTATATATCGATAGTATAGGAGTAGAAGCCGCACTATCAAATTCCATTACTGCATATGCAGATGTTTCTCCTAAAGTTACAGTACCTTGAGTAGTTCCATCAAAATAATACCAATTTATTTTATCTCCAGAATTTTGATTAGTATAATACCAACCATCTCTATCGAGTCCAGTAGGATCAATTACACCAGAATCTGCATCTGCAAATGCTAAAGCATTGTCTTCATATAAATGATATTGTCTAAATAAATCCCTTTCGTTTAATTCGTCTAGAGCTTCTTTTACGTTATTAGAAAATAAACCAGATACAATATTATTATACGATACGTCATCAGAATCCATGCTAATTGAATTAGTACCTGTAGCAGAAGTAGCATCTATTGTTTTACTTTCTAATATTTGATTATCATTAACAGTTACTATTTCAGATTCACTACCAACTTCTCCTGCTTTAAACTTAGACTCTAAGGAGCTGTCATAAGCGATCTGAGCGTTTGTAGCATCAGACATATCAACAGTAAGCCCTGCACCTTGCAAATCAGCAGAAGATTGATTACCGCCCTTATTTAACGTAACATTAGCGTCTTCTACATCTAAAGTGCTTGTGTTTACTGTAGTAGTGTTCCCATTGACAGTTAAATCACCATCTATAGTTAAGTCATTTACTCCGGTAACATTATTTGAATCATCTACTATAATACCAGTATCTTGTAGTTGACCTTCAATTCCATCAAACTTAGATAGAGCGTTATCAGTAGATGAAACTTTGTCTACTTTAGTATCCAATTCATCCTGAGTTTTTTGAGATGACCATAAAGAGTCTGGGCTAGTTACAGCATCATTTAGCGGTTTATGTTCATTTTGGTCAAAATTTTGTAACTGATCATGGTCAATTTGAGTTTGATCAATGTCGATTTCAAGTTTTTCTGTTGTTCCCGGATTTAAAGTTTGTACTGTAAGTTTATTCGAACCTACTATTACCTTTTCTTCTAAAAAACCAGAACTAGAGTCATCAGAGGAAACTTTAACTTTTTTATCATCAATTCCTCCTGCTCCTCCGCCTAAGTTCAATCTTATATAAGTATTTGCCATTTTTAATGCCTTCTTTTTCCGCTATATATTAACTTATCAATATCAATTGATCCTGAATTTACTTCGATCTTAACTCTAATATAAATTACTCCAGATTCTGGAATATCATAAATATGAGTACCAGTAGAATCTGTAATATTTTGGTCAGAGTCTGTAATTTCTGAAAAGTTTTCTCCATCCACAGAAGCTTCTAGCTTTATAACCATGTCAACATTTACTCCATTAGAGTAATTAATTTGTACAGAAAATCCATCTTCTCTGTTATCTATGTCAACTTTTTCTGAAAGGTATTCTGTGTTTACAGTAAAGTCTTCTTCAATTGTTCTTTTTAAAATACCGTCTAGTACTTGTCCCATATTATCCTACTTCTTTATCTTAGGTAGCTTGACTGATGCTAACATATCAACTATAAATGCGGTCATCTTGTAAGCTTTACTTTTCATAATCTTATGTAGCTTCTTGTCATCATCTTCTTCAAGAGTTAGTTCTACATATCTACCAAGTATTGCAAATACTGGCTTAAATACAATTCTACAAAGAACCATAACAGCAACAACGTGTTGTAGCCAAGGGTATTGTTGTAAAAGAAATGTAACTTGATCAATCATTTTTACTCCTATTTTGGAAACTTCATTTGCTTGTATTCTTCAAATGATAGTATTTTCCATGTATGTATATTTTCGTCTTTATAATCGTTTTTCTTATTTCTAACGTATTCTCTATATTTTCTGTAATGTCCTCTAGTTTCTGTATTTATTGGGACATCCGGTAATTGAGTATAGTCAGTGTCTTTTAGTATTTTTAATCTAGCTTTTTTAAAGTCTTGCCAGTGGGCATTTACTGAAGAAACATCATAGTCAAAATACTCTACTTTATATTCTGCAGGGAATTGTAACTTATAAGTTGTTCCCATTGGAGTTTCTTGTTTACCAAGTACTTTAGCCCCATCTAGCTCTGTAGGTGCGTACATTATCTTCTCGTCTGCACCTTTATGCTTGTGGTTTCTAACCCAATTCTCTGCTTCTTCTTGTGTGTCGAAGTTAGCAGCAAATTCTCTATTGTTTTTTAGGTTAGTTATCTTTACAAACATCTAACACTTCCATGCTTTACGACTCCAATAGTTTGCACTAAATTTGTCATTCTTACCTTTTATCCCACCGCTTCTTGCACAGTAGGATTTTCTTCTATCTGGATCACTAGTACCATCTGGCATTGAGTGACCAAACCTTACAATCTTTTCTTTACCATCTTTACAAGCTTTTACTACTTTATTCTTAGAACCTTGCTTGTCTCTTTTAGGTTGATTGCATTTTAATTTGTCTTTTAATTTACCCCACTTTGCCATTGTTTTTACTCCGTAGTAAAGCTAATTATTTTATTCTCGCTATGGAAAAAGTGTTAAATTCACTAATAGCCTGAAGACTTACTGTATTTCCTCTATTATATCGTATATCTATAACATCATTTTTATTTAATAGTAGAATATCGCTAACAGTTACGCTGTCATCATCACCATTGTCAACATTTTGTGCAGTAATAGTTGTGCCGTTTACAGCTATTACGGTACCTTTTGGGAAAAGTTCATTAACTCTTATTCTTGCATTTATTGTATAAAGTCCAGTAACAGGTACTGTATATTCACCAGTTGATGAATCATACGCATTATGTGTATCATAGTCCTTGTCTTCGTAAACAATCGTTGTACCACTACCTATTCCGGATTGACCACTATCACTAGTATACCTTGCAGCTACAGTTTCTGTCTCTAGGATTGTCTGTGGTGATGTTAGTTTTTGTATATCTAAAAAACAATAAACTTCTGTTTGTGCTGAATTTGAAGTTGTTGATCTAGCAAATATAGCAATTTCATCTCCTTTTACTAAGTCTAAAATAGAAGTAACTACAGGGTTAGAATTAGGATCAGACCTTTGTATATTTCTAGCAATCTCTACTCCATTTTTTCTTAAAGATGCAAAACATATATCAGTAGTTCCAGCAATGTTAAATGAACCGTTAATTAGGTAAGTTCCTGATTCTGGAGCTGTAAATATACCTGTTGAACTATCATACGAGTTTGTACTATCAACTTGAACCTCTTCGTATACAAAAATAGATGTTGTGTTATTTACAGTCTGTCCATTATTACTAACTGCTCTTAATCTGACTTCCCTACCACCTAAATCTTCACTAGAAACAGCGTTAGAAGACCAACCTTGTATTGGGATTGTTGCTTCAATAGATATTCTCTCACTACTAGCCACCATTTGAGTTGATAATCTAGGTTCTAAAGGATTAAAATTACTAGTTTGATTGTTTACCGAAAAGTTTAAAAATGAATCCCCATCTGTTGCTAAAATCGTAAAAGAATTAGAAGAAGTAACGGAAGAGTCCCTTCTAAAAGTACCAACTTTTAATATAGAGTTATTTTCAGTACCTACCACCAAAGATTGAGGTAAAGTCATTTCTGTCTCTGTGGCAGAAGTTGTTCCTGTTGTAAAGTCTCCAAGTATTTCTAAATTTTGTCCAACTCTTCTATATTTTATATCTATATTAGTAACTGTACCTAGACCTGTAAATGTAGGCGTATAACTTACCCAATCTGTAACCAAGCTACCATATGCAACTTCTCTTGGACCAACTTTTACGTCATCAATAAATATATCATATCCAGTAACATCAGCGTTATTAACTCTAAAAACTAGTTCATATTCATCAATAATTGCATCTGTCTGGAACTGGGCGATATGTGTTCCTTTACCTCCCTTTAAATCTTCGTTATTTACTCTAATATCTTCTGGTGTTCCATTAGGGTCTTTTCTAACATATAACCTAATGTAGTCATCTTGATAACCAGCATCACTTGTATCATATTCAAATTGTATTGTTAGTTTTTTTGCTAGATCAGCTCTATCAACTGTAAATGGAACAGTAACTTCTTCGTCAGTAGCATCAGTAACAGCTTTTGTTATTTTAGCAGAAGCAGAACCTCTTAGTACTTCTGTCGAAACTTCTGTTTTTGTTATAGTTAGATTCGTATCACCAGTATAACCAGATGTATCTAGTTCAAAATCAGAGTTCTCTATATAGTTAACACCATCAGCATTACTACCTAATACAATAAGTTGTCCATCAACTACTTGATACATTTCTTTATTATCTGTTGCATATACAATTTGTCCATTATCGGCACTTGCTGCATATGTTTCAAGATTTGCAAAACTATCTCGTTTAACATCAAGCTTAGACGGATTATCTATTTCCGAAGTACTTATAGTAACTCCATCAATAGAATTTGTACTATCTATAGTTTTGTTTTGTAATGTTTGAGCACTATCTAAATCTATATTAGTAGGTGCTGTTTTACCGCTAGAAAAGCCCATTATAATCTCCTAAATATTATTTACCCAACATCTGTTTTGAAGTGTAAATCTTACGTTTTCTATTTTATTATCTATTGTCTTAACTTTTGTTACACAATGCTTAAATCTACTCGGAAAAAGTATTGCAGTTCCTTTCTTATAAGGATATTTTATAGTTTCTAATTTCTCACCAATGACTCTATCACTATTAGGTCTTTTAACTTGATTACTCAGTATAAAGTCTCCACCGGTAAACGAAGGGTTTCTACTAATCATTACATTTGTTGTAACTATTCCTAAATCACCATGCCATTTATAATAATCACCATCTCTAAAACCTGCAAGTAATGAGTAACTACTATCAGTATCATTCATTAAAGAAAAAGAACTAGATGAACCACATGAATCATAAAACTCTCTCATTTCTTCTGAAAACAATCTTTTATTAATTACAGTTTGTTCTAAGTAGGATAAATCAATTTGATCACCATAATGAGCATGTAAGTTTAAATTTAAACACTTTTTAAACTCTTCTATAACTCTAGAACCTTTACCATCATTATATTCCCCTTCAAACATAGCATGGTATAAGTTATAAAGTTCCCTTTCAACTTCAATTAGGTCTTCTTCATTAAGAAAATCCTCTATAACAATATGTTCAACTGGATGTTTAACTAATCTAGCTTTCATACTTCTCCACTGTAACCTCTTTAACAATAGACTCGCTCACAACTTGAAAATTATATGTAACATCTTTTCTTTCAATTTGTGGAAAATCTTCTGGTGCATCAATATCATTTTTATAATTTTCATAAACCTTACATTGCTCTATACCATACTTAGATATTGCAATACTCATCAGATTTATTTCTTCAGCAGAGTAGTTCTCTTCCCTTTCATGATCTTCCATAGAAGTCCAAGATATTTCATCTGTTACAGCCTCATAACCAATAACTTGTTTTTTAAATATGATCTTATCTTCACTTTCATTTAATTCAAATTTTATAAATTCAAAGTCATAACTAAAATCATCTTCTTTAATTACATATATGTCGCAATCTACTGGTATATTATTTTGAATAGTTTGCTTGAAAAAAGATATACTTCTCACATTTTCCCAAAAACGAATTTTATGACTAATTGTAAATACTTTCATTATTAACTTGTCCTATTAACATTTCTTTCAAGAGTAAACGACCCCTGTAAACCAGATTGTCCTGCAGAACCAACGGTAGATACTTCAGAGCCAGAACTTGACTCATCTGGACCTCTAGCACCACCAGAACCTCCTGAGCCTGCCCCAACATTTACAGATGGATTAAAAACAGGTGTTTGAGCGAATATATGTCCACCAGAACCGCCTGCTCCTCCGCCGCCACCGCCGCCTCCCATGGATTCACCACCAGATGTATTACCACCTCCGTTACCTCCATTGAAACCGTTTGTACCAGAAACATTTACGATACCCGTACCTTGTATTGCTTCATTACACATTAAATAAACTATCTTACCATGGAAGCCTTTTTGACCGCCACCGCCGCCACCGCCGCCATTTTCGGGACCACCTCCGCCGCCTCCAGAACCTCCGCCTTCTCCACCTCTTCCGCCTGAAGAACCGGGTGTACCATTATCACCCTTTCCTTGAGTAAAATTTCCTGTTCCGCCTGCACCAACACTTTGACCGTTTCCGTTTCCATTATTACTTCCACCTCGTCCGCCTGTTCCTGCACCGCCGCCACCGCCGCCACCGCCGCCGTAACCGTTAGTCCCTGCACCACCCGGAGCATTATTAGAATGTTCATGGGCACCCCTTCCGCCTGCACCGCCGTTACGTTGTGTAACTGTTAGAGAATAAGGTATGCCCGATGTGAACGTAGAGTTATTTGTAAAACTATTTGTTTCAATATTCCTAGCGTTAATAGTTCCATTAATTATAAAACTTGTTTTAGCTAGAATTTCTGTTGTATCTGTAGATGTGTTATCAATCTCTAAAACACCACCAGCTTGTATATCAATATTATCATATTGGTAAACTTGACCAGAAGTTAATACTACTGTTTCACCGTTTAGTATTGTTAAATCACCATCAACACCAGTTGCATATGGTGCTGGTCCTGCTTTCTTTTTAATGTAAGAAAAAGGTCTACTTGATTTCATATTAGATTAAATCCTTTACTTCTGTTATATATAATTTATCATTTGATCTTACTATTGTAAAAACTGTTTCAGTTAAAGCTGTAACAATTCCTGAATAATCGGAACTAACTTTTACACCAACAGGAAAAGTAATAGTATGATCACTTGCATCTGTATTATTAACTATTAAATTTATTACTTGACCATTTACATCATTAGTAAAAGTAAATGTTATATCAGTAGTTACATCTTTATAGAATACTGCATTTGTATTCCAATCAA